>Ga0181598_1000089_pt1 | contig 74952 bp, 50 predicted proteins | sample 041ome_4_FD_153295 | JGI IMG/M metagenome (GOLD analysis project Ga0181598, IMG submission 153295) | Coastal salt marsh microbial communities from the Groves Creek Marsh, Skidaway Island, Georgia - 041404US metaG (spades assembly) | ecosystem: Environmental > Aquatic > Marine > Intertidal zone >... | reverse complement strand
CGTTTGTGCCTGCAAAAGCCGTCGAAGAGGTGAAGACAATCGCTGCGGCCAGGGAAGACGCTTTTTTGAGAGCGGCTTCGAGAGGAAGGAGGTTGAGACGCGCTCGAGGATGATCGTTGTTGTTGTTGTTGTTGTTGTCGTACGACGACGACGACGACGACGACGACGTCTTCTTCTTCGCGCTTTGTCGTCGTCCTCGTTCGAGAAGACCCCGCGAACGAGAAGAAGAAGAAGACGAAGAAGAGAGACGACTACTCGACGACGACGACGGAAGCGTCGGTGGTGATGGTATCGTTGTCGCTGTCGTTGACGTTATCATCGCAAAGCGCAAAAAAGTTAGTTAAAAATGAAGCGAATTGGAAAAACAAAATCAGCGTAAAAAAAAAGATACGCACATGCAACGAGTGAGCGCATCAACGACGCGACTTTGCGCCTCGTCGACGATCGGCGTCTTCTGTTCGAGAAGAAGACCTCGTCCTCGAAGAAGAGGGAGAAGAAGAACAGTCGCAGCGGTGAACGGCGGCGAGAAGAGCGGTGTTCTCGTTGAAATCGCGAGATACTTTACGAAACCGCTGAAATGCGAATCGTGTTTTGGATATAACAGAGCGATTTGCGACGTCTGTCGCGGACGCGGGACCAACGCTTTCTTCTTTCCTTCGGAAGGAGAAAAAACGACGAAGGAGTCATTTTGCGAGAAATGCAACGGTCGCGGTTACGTCGGTTGCGACGCGTGCAATCGAACGGGATTGAAAAACGGGTGGTTGTTTGTAGTGAAAGGTGGTTGGGGAAGCCGAGGAGAGTAGTAGCAGAGAGAGAGAGAGAGAGAGAGCCTTTTTACTCTATACACACTCTTCATTATTATAAAGGTTATGGTACTCCCGCACACCGAACTGCGCGCGCGCGCGTGTGGCGTGTTTAGAACGTCATTATTATTATTATTATTATTATTAAAAAGGTAAAAGTACAAACGGGTGCAATAGCGCCTGCGTGGCGTCTAACCGACCTCTTCGCGTGACGCCGCGGGAAGCGATGAGTCGGCAGGCTAAATCAAACCCGGCGCCGCCGTTGCGGTCGAGCGCGGAAAAGTCCCAACCTAAGTTGTCGACCAAGTCTTTGCGGACTTTGCGCAAATCGTAGTTTTCGTCCTGCAACCGTCTCTGGAAAGAGCCGGATGGTTCTAACACGCGTTTCCCTCGGAGTTGCGGGCATCCCAACTGGAGTAAAACGAGGCCGGCGGAATAGCTATCGAATAATTGCGGTTGGAAGACGGTCCACGGGAGAACGGAAAGCGCGCCGGCGATGGCTCCCGGAGGTGCTCTCGGCGTTCGTTCGGGCATGATAAAATCTTCCGGTGGTGAAAACGAAGGGTCTAAGATGGAAACTTCCGGTTCGTAGTTTACGCCGCTTCGTAAATCCGCGGCGCCGCCGAAATCGATCAGTTTGAATCGTCCGTTTTCGTTGACTAAATTCGCCGGTTTCACGTCTCTGTGGACGATACCGATAGAGTGTAACCCTCTCAACGACCACAACAACTGTTGCGTGACTTTTTTCGCGACCGCATAACACCTCGCGTCGTAATCCTTATCGTCTTGAGATTTCCCAAAAAGCGCCACCTCTAAACTGCTCGGGAAGTTTCTATCCAACACGTAATCTTCGAGCGTGTTTTCATCGCCGGCGAATTTCCACACCAAAACCGGTGCCGCCGCGTCTTCAATTTCCTCGTAAGATCCGACGTAAGACGCGCAACCACCGGCGACGAAAATGTCCCGCGATATTCTCTCGTTCATGTGTCTTTCGGCACGTTGTAACCCGCTCGCGCCGGTGGTATTTTTCGCAAACTTCAAGACCAAATTCTCGGCGTCGCTGGAATTCAATCGTCCTCGATAGACGGTTCCAAACGATCCGTCGCCGATTCTCCCACCTAAAGTCACGTTCGAACCTCGCTTACCAAACTTATTTCCAGCCGTGGCTGTTTGTATCGCTCTCGCTATGGTCTCATCGAACGCGTAGCCTAAAATCCCCGGTTGCGCGGTTAAATAAAACGCGACAAACGCGACTAAAAGAAACTCGTTCGTCGGCGTAGAATCCGTGTACAAAGTCCAAGAGTTTACTTTTTCATCGAGCACAAACTGTTCCACGACATCTCTGATCGCATCTGGTATCGGTAACAGATCGTACAGAGGTTCTAACACGACGTCGTACGCCGTTTTGCCCAGTCGCAACACCGGCGCGGGCACGTCCGGAAAGAGTCTCTCGAGTTGAACCAAAGGGTCGACAACTTTTGCACCTCCGTACGCGGACACGCGAACGCAGTCGTCGCGATGGCGGCGCTGTCTTTGTAACGCTCGACGACGACTGCTGCGTCTTCCTTCCGTTGATTTGGCATCAGTTATTAGTAACCGCCTCCCGAGCGCCTCGCTTCGACAGGTGTTGTTGTTGTTGTTGTTGATGCTCCCACAAAAACGCATCGTCATCACCGTTATCCACAAAAATGAAATCTCTCTCTCTCTCTCTACTAACTCTACACCGTCTCTAAATATATTATGAAGAAAACCAAAACAGACAGACACACAGACAGAGGTTTTTTGCGCGTTGACTCTCTTCTTATTCTTCTTCTTCTTCTTTCTCGCGTAGTCTTCCGCGGTTTTTGTTGCGTTTGTGTGGTTTTTTTTCGTACAGGTTTCCATCACACGACGAGAGGCAAAAGGTCGGTCAATTAAATTCTCTCTTCTTTTGTTACTTTTGGTCTCGAGCGCGTTTTCCCCAAAACTAGAGAGAGAAATGCACGCGCGGTGTTTTTGCGTCGTCGTCGCACCGACGACGACGACGACGACGAGAAGAGGACGGAGAAGAGGAAGAAGAAGAATCGGGAGCGGTGGTGGTGGTTTTCTGAACCCTCCTTCTCTTCGAGTTCGCGCGAACTCGAAGAGGAGTAACGATGACGGAAAAGATGATGACGGCGACCGAGAAGAGCTTTTGGAGGACGCTTTTAGTGCCACTCGAAGCGATGTCGATGATGATGGGAACGACGCTAACGTCTCTTCCTCGGACGAGAGGAAGAGCGTAAACGGCAGGAGCAGGAGCAGCGGTGGCGAGATTTTTGATGATGATGAAACTATCGTTACCGCAAACAACGACAACAAAGAAGAAGAAGAAGAAGAGGAAGAAGCTTCGTTTTTGTACGAAGAGGTGGAGGAAGAAATCGAAGTCGAATACACGGCGATGGACCACGTTTTTGATTTCATCTCCGAGGTGAAAGCGAAACGGATGGACGCGTGTCGGGAGTGTTTTAGCAGCGCGGAAGTGCATCGAAACGTGCCGCCGCCGACGCCGGAATATTTAAGAAGTTCGAGAGGGAAGTTGGACGCGACGACGGAACTGATATCGCTGGCGGCAGCCGCGGCGGCATTGGCAGTCTCGAAGGCGTTGCGAATGAACGAAGAGAAAAAGGACGCGTCTATTCGAAACGAGAAATGGACGGTGGAGAAAGCGTTTCAGGCGTTGAAACGCATAGATGGTCAGGAGAATGACAGTTCCGTGGAAATGCGCTTGTACGACGAGACGGATTTACGACGCGACTTGGAGAAGAAACAGAAAAAATTGGACGAGAAACGCGCGAAGGAGTTGGAGAGACGAAAGTTGAGAGACGAAAAAGAACGTTTGAGAGAGGAAGCGGAGGAGAAAGAACGACAGAGATTACTCGAGATTGAGCGCAAAAAAGAAGAGGAGGAAGAGCGTAAACGAGAACAAGTTCGCGCGGAGTTTCGATTGAAACAAGCCGAGGAGCAAGAGCGGTTGAAAAAACGCGAAGAGGAAGAAGCGGCGAGGAAAAAGAAAGAGTTGGAGGAAGACATAAAACGGAGAGAGGAGAAGATGCGATTAGAGCGAGAGGCTCTAGAGGCGGAACGATTGCGTCGAAAGAAAATATCGGAAGAGCGAGGGGAGAAAACGTTTGACATTCAGGCCAACATTAAAGTCGAAGCGAGGAGGAAAAACGGCAAGTGCGAGGTGATGGCCTCGTGCAGAGTGGAGTTCTCGAGCACGTGCGAAGTCACGGAAACGTTCGAGTCTTCGGAAATGGCGAGATTGCAAATGTCTTGGGCCTCGAAATTATCCGGGGAAGCCATGAAAGCATATAAGAGCGACCAGATTTTGAAGAAGATGATGGGCGAAGGCATCTTGTCCAAGACACCTACTTTTTCGGACGTGGAATTCGAACACTGGATGAAACTCGTCAGAGTTCGATTGGACAGAGAGCTACGAACGACTGGTTTGCGAGCGGTCGCTGGACTCGAAGCGAACAAATTGACGAAAAACGACAGTTTCATCGAACGCGAAGTGACGTTTTCGAGAGCGCTGTTACCGACGGAAGATCCCGAAAACGTCGAGACGCGCATACAAAACGCCATTCGATTACTCATCGACCAAGTGGAGCAGAAGAAAAAGAAAAAGAAAGACGGCACCAGTAACGATGACGATGATGATGACGACCCGTACCTTCTCGGCGATGAAAACTCTCCGGAACTCGTCGACGAAGCGATAGATCCCAGGAAAAGCCCGATGGCAATTTTAACTCGACTTTCCGAACACGAGCTCGCGCAAATGCACGGCTTAGATCCGTCTCTGGTATTCCCAGCGGAAACGGACGGATTGACCACTGAATTAAACGGGCGCGTTTTATCCGGAATCTTGACCGCGTCCTTTTTCGTGAAGATCCTTCGCAAAGTCACCAACGACGCGAAACCGGAAGTTTTACGACGAGGGACGCAAATGGCCTCCACTCTGGTTGGTCGGTGCGCCAACGACGAAGGAAACTGGCGCGCCATGTATTTAGACGGCTTTCGCGGCGATGCATTAGAAGCTGGCGCTTTGATGGCTCGAGAAGTCATTCCAGCCGAAGAGAACGACATCGTGTTATTGAACATCTTTGCCGCTCTGGAGGCGATGGAAAAAGCAAAAAATCGCCGCCCGGAGGAACAAGCGAGCGAAATGATCGATAAGGAAGCGCTGAGAAAAATGAAAGCGCAACGACGAATTAATTCAGTACCAATCACTGAAAGGCTGTTCGCTACGCGAAACGCGGCTATTCAGTTAGCCGGAAGTGGTTCCGTCGAACAAGGTCGGGCGATGTTGGAAGAAGCGTACGCGTTGCGAGTGAAGCACGTGGAGAAAAGACGCAAAGAGTTAGGTTTGAGTGCAAATGACGAACGATTTGGCATCCCAGAAACGTTACCGGAGTTAAAGGCGCTGTTATTTGTTTTAGAATACGGCGGTGACGCGTGGGAAGCGGATAAGATTGGCGTGCAGAAGCAAGTCGTGAAAGCCGTGTACGAGGCGTGCGAAAATGGGGCGATGAAGAAAGACGTGGAGAAAGCGTTGGCGACGTTTGCAGCCGTCCGACGCTCGTTTATGTTTGAAGAGAACGATTCTAAGTTTGGCCGAGAGTGGGAAGATAAAATGATGGAAAAGTTCAAGGAAACAGCAATCGTCGAAGGAGAGAAAGAAGAAGGGGAAGAAGGGGAAGGAGGAAAACCTAGCGTAGAGGAGGTCATCAAAAAATACTACCCCAGAGGCGTCTCGGACGCGTTTGAGTTTGCCGTGCAAACGTACGATGCCGAAATTGAGGCGCGTAGAAAGATATAGCGCGTAGTTAGTTATAGATAGAAGAATAGCGTGTAGCTGCAGTTATACATTTTAATAGAGCACCCTTTCAAAAGGTGATTATATTACAAACAACGCGGCGTTCGCCTCGCGCATATTACACGCACACATATAATAAATAAAACACAAGTTACAGGACGTCATATACAAGAATCTTCGCTTACGCGGAGTCAATTTTCGATCCGCCGCCCATCATACTCTCCAACATTTCCGTTTGTAACTTTTTATTCCCGTTTTCGATGTCTCTCTTCGCCAGCTTTTCTACGCTCGCCCACTCGAAATCGAGTTGCGCGTACCCGGATCTCGCCGTCATGATTCGGTTGGCCAAACTCTGGTCCGCTTTCATTAACTTTGCCATCCACTCCTCTGGATTTCGTATCGGATTCTTCTCCAAAAAGTCCAACAGAAATTCGTGCTGGTTATTCACCCGGTTCACTTCGCCTTGGCCGTCCAAATTCACCTCTTTGCTCTCGCCGTCCGGCGTTTGGACGTTTAACCTGCAGTTTATCGACTCGAGTTGCCCGATAACCACCCAAGCGGCGGTATACGTCAACAGCTGGTGCATCACGTCGGCTGCTTTTCGCTCCGGCGACGACGAACCTCCGAATGCGCCGCACGGCACGTACACTTTCGGAGAATCGTCGTTCTCGGCGCGCACGGTAAAGCAGAATCTGCCGCTCTTCATCCCCCCGGCTCTTCTTCCCCGACGAGGTAGCAGTCGTTGTTCGGGAACGACGATTCGCGAAGAAAAGCGAAACGCTCGACTTTTCAAAGCGGTTGTCGTTGTTGTTGGTCGCCATCTCTTTTCGCGCGCGGCGACGATTATCAATCGAGAGGAAGAAACCGTCGTCGTCGTCGCGGCAAACATGATGATGATGATGTTGTTGTTGTTAGTGTTAGTGTTTGTTATACTTGCACGGGCGTTATAAAAGTTAGGTATGCGGAAGATAAAAAAGGTCGTTACGAGCCGCAAAAAACGAGATCTCTCTCTCTTAATTTTCTCGAAAACGCTTTGTTTTCGATCACGGTCAAAAACAAAAAAGAAAAACGCACATCACATCACATCACATCACATCACGCGCGCAAAAGAAACGAGGAAGAGAAAAGAAAATGACGAAATGGTCGATGAGAACGTTGCGAACGAACCGGTGTCGATCGACGGTGGAAGGGGAGGAGGCGCATCGGTTGTTCGAGGCGCCGGAAGTGCACGAAACGGCGAGAGTTGGAGATTTGGAAAAGCTGAGGAGATTGATTTTAGACGAAAAAACCGACGCGAACGCGTTGGACCCGGCCGGGAGGACGCCGCTGCACTTTGCGGCTGGGTTTGGGCGCGCGTCGTGCGTGAAGTTTTTGTTGGAGCAGCGAGGGATTAAATTAGAGGTGAGAGATTTGTGGTCGAAAGCTCCGGTGGATTGGGCGTTGCAGGCGAAGCACGAGGATGTTGTGAAACTGTTGAGAATTAAAGCGATCGAGACCAATCTCGAGATTGGCGGCAGAGGGCAAGTTTCGCCGCTGAGGACGTTTCACGAATATTGCTACGATTTGACGACCGAGGAAGTCGAGGAGAAATTGGAGAAAGACAGGATAGAAATGCTAGAGAAATACGAAAAAATGAGCGAGGAGGATAAGAGAGAGTTGCTCGAATCGAATCGAGATCCTCTCGAAGGGATTATTTTCTAAAAGTGAGAACATAAATAAGAATTTGTAATGTGGCTATTTTCAACGTGTAGTGACTACGATACTAATTGCTTTGTAAAATTACAGCTGGATTTCCGTCAAAGCTTCTTGTTCTTCTTTGTCCGATTCCGTGGCGTCGCCGTCTTTTTCTTTCTCGTCTTCCTTCGCGTCTTCAAAATTTAAGTGCTTCTTTTCTTCTCCCACCTCTTGCTTTTCGCCGTTTGCTGCTTTGCTTTCGGCGACAATGCCTTGCCCGCGAGGCGGTGTGGGAAGATGAAAATCGGCGAAGAACGCAGAAACGTCTGATTCCGCAACGCCCGCCGGCGCGTTGGGAATGACAAAAGCGCCGTCTTCCGCGTTTTCCATCTCCTCTTCCTCGTGATCTTCTCTGGTCCTTTCGTTGTCGTCGTCGTCGCGATCTTCCGTCGTGGAATCGGCACCTACGAAGGGAGAATCTGGCGCGTCTGGAAATTCGAGATCGCCCAAAACGTTGTTCTTTTTCCTCGCAGAAGAAGGACTTTGCGGCGGAGTTGCTTGCTCTTCATTCGCCGATGCTTCGGATTGTTCTCCCACAGTCGCTTGTGCAAACAACCTGTTCAACTCTTCGTCTTCCTCGGCTTCTAATTCTTCGAGAATCGCGTCGACATCGGCGCCTGTTTCGGCCAACTTTTCCTTTAATCGCTCGCACGCCCGCTCGCTTTGACCCAAGCACATCAACAAGTCATTCATCTCTTCCTCAAAGTGCTTGGTGGCTTCGTGGTACCCGCGTTTGTACCCTCTCTCCTCGGCTTCAGCCAACTGCTCCGCCGTCAACTCTGCTTCGCGCTGGTTCTGTAACTGCTCAACCTTTAATTTCAACTCCGCAACTTCTCTTTCCGCTTGCTCCAAATCCGCAGCCGCGTCAGTCTGCTTCAATCTGAGATTTTCATTTTCGTTCTTCATTGCGTCGATTTCGACATTTTTATCGCTAATCATAACCTCTGCATCTGCAAGTTTTGCAGCGACATCATCATAAACCTCGCGTTCGATCCAGCCCGTCGTGTCGTACTCGTATTCGCCTTCTTCGCCCTCGACGTATTGATCTTCTTCCTCGCCATCGCCGGCGTAGTACCACGCGCCGGAGGCTTCGTCCAATACCCATCCAGGGTAATCGTCTGGATTGAACGGTGGTTGTTCCTGGCCCTCGTTCCCGTCATCTCCTTCGCCTTTGTCGTCGTCATTGTCGTCCTTTTTCTTCTTCTCCTCCTCCTCTTCGTTGCCCTTACTTTCGTCGTACGGCACCGAAGGCATTATTTCGTTGCTGAAATCGTAATCGTAACCGTCACCGGATGGAGGAGGCTGAGGAGGTGCCGTTTCAGCTTGCAGAGGAGGAGGTGCAAATCCATCCGCAGAAGAAGGCGGCATGAACGCAGCATTCATGTTATTATTATCGGCGGTAGTAGCACTCACGGTACCGTCCTCGCTAATTCGAGGCGATGGCGGAGCATAATCGTACCCATCATTGTTTACTCTAGGAGATTCCGAATAGTTTTGTTGTTCTTGTTCTCGTTGTTCCATTTGTTGTTGTTCCATTTGTTGCGGAGGACGCAAGTAATCGTCATCATCATCGTATTCAACTTGCTGATGTTGTGCTTCGTGATGTGTCTGATCGTAACCTGTGGGATATTGATTATTCTGATCGATGTAAGCATCGAACTGACTCGTCGATTCGTGCCCTTCACTTCTCATAGATCCGGTAGCAGATGGAGGTTGCGGAGGCAGCTGCTGCTCTATAAGATTTCCCCACTGGTCATACATCGGTTGCTGCGGTTGCTGCGGTTGCTGTTCGCTACTATTCGAAATCAATCCATTCTGCTGTTGTTCTACTGGCGGAGGATAATGCAAGGCTTCATTCTCTGGAACAGCCGGCGAGCCCGGTTGAAACTGGTTGAAGTGTTGTTCTTGTCGTTGTTGTTGTTGTTGTTGCCGTTGTTCTTGCTCCTGCTGCTGCTGTTGATGGTGTTCACCATCGCTACTAAAAGCATTGCTATTGTTATCGTCACCAATATGATGAGGACTTTCTCTTTTCGTCGGTGAGAGCACTTGCTGATTCTCTACGTAGTGCGGCGATTCGCTTTCTAATTTACCTCCGTTCTTCGCTTCGTCCTCGTCCTTCGCGCTCGGCCCGGGAACGAAAAACTTTTGCGGCTTTGCCACAGCAATTGGTGGCGGTAAAAAGGATGCTATATCCGCGGCACTTCCTGATAAACTCTGCGCACCGGCACCACCATCGCTCGCATCAGCACCCGTCGGATTGAAAACATCCACGTACCGGCTGCGAACGTCGCTTTGCCTCGCCACGAAACTACTCGCGCTCGGCATCGGAGGCGGCATCGCGTTTACGTTCGAATTCGACGTGGACGCTGGGTCTTCATTGTTCTGTTGCTGGTGCATTCCATCGCTACCAAAGTTTTGTTGTTGCTGAGTCGGGTTGTACGGGTCATTTTCTATCTGCTGATTTCGGTTCGCGAACGGTTGTTGCTGTTGTTGTTGCTGCTGCTGCTGCTGTTGAGGATGAAAACTATTCGCCGGCTGTTGTTGATGCAGCTGTTGCTGCTGCCCTACTCCTCCTCCTCCTACTCCGCCGCCGCTGCCGCCGCCGCTACCGCCGCCGCCTGAATTCGCGTTCATCATCGGTGGCGGAGGTCCGGACATACCTCCCATGGCTTGTCTCGCGGCATCCTTCCCGTTCGGATCGGACCCATCCACCCACGCTTTTAACGTCTCGTCGTAGTAAAATTCAGAGTTATTTCCGAGCTTTGCTTTCGTGACTTTCTTCCTCGGTTCCTGTTTTATCGAACGGATGGATTCAGGTGAGCGTTTGCGCGCGCGCAGGAAAGAGAGAGAGAGAGAGACGAGGAAGGAGACAACAAACGCGCGCGCCTCTCAAAAATCCAATTTTTCACTCTCCATACGAAAGAAATCGAATTCCAAAAGTGTGCCCGCGCGGCGACGAAAAAAACGAACCGGCGGGAAAAGAAGAAACGAGACGGTTCGAGAAAAGCACAAGAGTGCGAGAGAGAACGCGCACCCCTCCGCCGCCGCCGCCGAACGAGGTCAGGCGGCCGAAAAATCCTCCTCTGGCTGGTGAATTATCTGCCATGTTTTTTTAAAAAGTGGGGAAAATTTTCCTGAAAAACGTCTCTTGTGAAGGCACATTGATTGAGGCACCCGTGAGCACCCCGAACGCGACGCGAGCGCGAAGAAGAAAAAAGGTACGACGCGTTCAATCCATCGATTAAAGTATATATGTATGTATATATATATATATATGTATTAGTAAAATCCCGTATTCAATCTCTCATCTCTTCTCACCGTATGTATTAAATCTATCTTTCGCCGATCAAATAAGCTATAAGTAAAAACCTCTCTCTCTCTCTCTCTCTCTCTCTCTTTCTCTTTCTCTCGCAGCCAAAACAATCTCTAAAATTTAATCCATGTAGCCATCGATTTCGCGTTGCTTTTGCAACATTTCGTCCTCTTCTCTCATGGCTTCGGCTTCGGCGCACATTCTTTCGATTTCTTCCGGCGTCAAGCGTCCTCTGTCGTGTTGCAAAGAAACGTTCGCTTCGGAGCCGGTGACGCGATCTCTCGCCGTCACGGTCAACAAACCGTTGGTGTTAACTTCGAAAGTAACGTCGATTTTCGGGACGCCTTGTTCGGCTTTTTCGATGCCGGTGATTTGGAACTCGCCCAGCAAGTGGTTGCCGTCCGTGGACATGCGCTCGCCTTCGAAGATTCTGACGTCGATTTCCGTTTGGTTGTCGTACACCGTGGTGAACTCGGACTTCTTTTTGCACGGAATGGAAGTGTTTCTGTTGACGACCTTGGCAAAGTGTCTGCCTTCGCACTCGACGCCCAAAGATAACGGGACAACGTCCATCAACAAAACCTTGGAGGTTTGCTTGTCGCGGACGCCGGCCAAGATGGCACCTTGCACGGCGGCACCGTACGCGACGGCTTCGTCCGGGTGCACGGATTTGTTCAACGGCTTGCCGTCGAAGTACTCCGTCAAAATCTCTTGGACTCTCGGGACGCGAGTGGAACCACCAACCAAAACAATTTCGTTCACCAAAGACTTGTCTCTGCCGGCATCGGCCAAGACTCTCTTCACCGCTTCCAAGCATCTTTGGAAAGTCGCCTCGTTCACCTTGTTGAATTCATCTCTGGTGATGGTCATGTTCACCTCGTGTTCGCCGATGAAGCATTCCAACTTGGCGGATTGCGCGATGGACAATTCTCTCTTGGCTTTTTCGCAAGCAGTTCTCAACTTACGCTTGGACTTGTCGTCGTTGAAGATGGTGTCCGCGTTCGGGTACGTCTTTTGGACGTGCGCCATCAAGGATTCGTCGAAATCTTCGCCGCCCAAGTGGGTGTCGCCAGCCGTCGCCAACACTTCAAAGACGCCGTCTTGCAAGTGCAACAAGGAGACATCAAAGGTACCGCCACCCAAATCAAAGACCAAAATGGTTTGATCCTTGATGATTTCACCATCCTCACCTTCTCTCTTATCCAAACCGTACGCCAACGCCGCCGCGGTCGGCTCGTTGATGATTCTCAAAACTTCCAAACCGGCGATTTGACCGGCGTCCTTGGTTTGTCTTCTTTGCGCGTCGGAGAAGTACGCCGGAACGGTGATGACCGCCTTGTTGATGACGCAGCCCAACTGGCCTTCGGCCGTGGCTTTCATCTTTTGCAAAACCATCGCGGAAATTTGCTCCGGGGCAAACTCCTTCTTTTCGTTGTTTTGAGTCGGGTCTTCGACGACGATGACCGGCTTGCCGCCAGAACCTTCCTTGATCTCAAACGGCATGTGCTTAATATCTTCGCCAATCTCGGAGAATTGTCTACCGATAATTCTCTTGATGTTGAACAAAGTGTTCTTCGGGTTTTGCGAGGCTTGTCTCTTGGCGGACTCACCGACGACTCTCCCAGCTTCGGTGAAGGAAACCCAAGACGCGGTCGTTCTGTCGCCTTCGGCGTTGCACAAGACGTGCGCCTCGCCATCCTTCCAGACGGAAACGCACGAGTACGTCGTACCCAAATCGATACCGATGACGTATTCGTCCAAAGTCGCGTTGTTCATCTTAGATGCCAACTTGGCTTCTTCAATCTTCTTCTTTTGCGCCAACTTGGCTTCGCCCATGCCTTCCATCAAGGCCAAGTTCTTCGGGTCCAACGTGAGACCTTGCGTGTACGCGTGGATAGAATCGTGGAAGAATCCAGACTTGTACAAGGCAAAACCTAATCGGGAATAACCCTTAACAAAGTCCGGCTTCAACTCGACGCATCGTCTCGCGTCCGCGCACGCTTTCGAGTGTTGGTCCAAAGCGGCGTAGCACGCGGATCTGTTCGAGTAAAACACGTGGTCGTACGGGTCTTGATCGATGGCTTTGGTAAATTCCGAAGCCGCTTCGTAAAACTTCTTCTTCGTGAACGCGGCGTTCCCGTTCGCCTTGTGTTCGAGCGCGAGTTTGCGTTGCTCCGCGGAGACCTGTTATCGTAAAGAAGAAAGAACAGAGAGATCAAAATCAGCACGCAATAAAGAACAACGAGAAGAAAAGTAATCCATCATCGTCAGCGCTCTATCCCTCAGCCGCCAAACCTCAGCCGTCGAAAAAAAAAGAACAAGAAAAAATTTTTCCAATCTCATCATCCGGCGCACGGAGTTATAAAAGAGAAAGAAGAAAGTTCCGCACCTGGATCTTTTCCTCCTCGTCGTCGTCCAACACGCGGACGGCCGCGCCGGTCTTCGATTCGCCTTTTCCTTTCCCGCCTTTCTTGTTCGGGGCCATTTTTTTTATTTATATGTATTCGATGTGTGAGTGTGTGTAGGTGCGATGTGATAAAGTGAGGAAGAAGACCGAAGAGAAAAAGGAAAACTCTCGACCGTCCGATTATTAATTTTTTTGGTCGCTGGTTTTGTTTTTTTTGAGAGAGGAGCAAAGAAGACCATTATAAAGAGAGAGAGAGAGAGAGAAGATAGAGAAACCATCGCAAAGGAGAGAGATTAGTTTTTTGTTCCCAAAGACGAGACGCAACAACTTCTCGCCATTCACCGGGAAATAAATGCGCTTTTTTGCGTCGTCGTTACTGTCGTTGTCATCTTCGCGTTGTTCTTTGTCTTCTTTCGCGCCGCAAACGACGACGCTTTTAAAAGCGCTCCTCGCGAAACGACATTTTTGTCCCGGCGGCGGCTCTTCTCTCCGGGGTGGTCGCGCTGCTCGATATTGTTATCGTCGTCGTCTTTGTCGTCAACAAAAGAATAACTTTGGTAACAACACCGCGATGACGATGATGGACGAGGATGAATCAGAAAACGACGACACTAGTGCGGGGAGAAAAACGTTCACGTTGCGTCCGATGGAGAAACGAAATTCTAATCCAAACGCTAAGAGATACGTGACGTTGCATTTTTTGCGACACGCGGAAGGGACGCACAACGTGTCGAGGGAATACAACGATCCGATGCATAAAGATGCGCGATTGACGGATTTTGGAAAGAAGCAATGCGCAGAGCTGGCGAAAGCGCAACCTTTAGTGAGCAGCGCGAAGAAAATAACAGTCGCGACGTCGCCGATGACGAGATGCGTGCAAACGGCGAGTTTATGTTTCGATAAAGAGTTGCACGCGATCAAGGAAACGATCGCGTTGGAGGAGTTGAGAGAAACGGTAAACTACCAATGCGACATTCGCAGGAAAACGTCGGAGTTGAAGGAGGAGTTCGGCGAAGCGAGCGCGTTCAACGTCGATTTCTCTCGCTTGGAACAAGACGAGGAAGATCCACTGTGGCAATATTGGATCGAGAGATGTGGGTCTGAGGAAGCGCACACGAAGCACAGGGAGAGCGCTTCGCTGTATAAGTGCGCAGACAGAGCGAGGAAATTTTTCGAGTGGGTGGAGGAACGAGCAACGGCGACGGCAAAAGAAGAAGAAGAGGAAGAGATCATCGTTAGTTCGCACTCGGCGTTCCTCAGATGCATGTTTAATTACGGTCACACGCAAGAAAAGTTCGACTATCACATGGGAGGGTCAGAGCAAGTATTCGACGATCGGAAAGACAAAACAAACAACGTGAAAGTTATCAGGTATCTACCGGAAGACGGCGACGCGTTCGAGGAATACATGCGCAGAGATTACGAGAATTGCGAGTTACGGTCAGCCGTGTTGGAAATTCTGTGATGAATTCATACGATGTAGAATGCAGTAATTTATTTAGTGGTCATGATGTAGTATTGTTTTAGCGGCAGCTTTTTTTTTGTATTAGCAACAACATTTTTTTAAATGTAGTAGTATTAGTACTCACTTTTGAGTTTTGTTAATGGATGCCTTTGGCCGGTATGTTCCCTAACTCGTCTTCTTCGTCCCACGTCATGCTGTAATCGGAGAAATCACCCTTGGCATCGGCTTCGTCTTTCGACTCAAACACTTGACCGGCGTTATCGAAATACCTCCAACTGTCGTTCAACACGTGCGACATCCGTCTCTCCTTCGCCTCTAAATACTTCTCCGAAAACAAATTCGCCTTTGTCACGCACGGAATTCTCGACGTTACGTTCACGCCTTCCTTTGCCAACTCGTTAATTTTCCTCGGATTATTCGTCATCAACGCGACGCTCTTGATGTTCAAATCGTCCACGATATTCTTCACCGCGCTGTATTCCCGTATATCGTCCGGTAATCCCAACTTTCTATTCGCATCCACGGTGTCCGCGCCGCTCTCTTGCACTTTATACGCGGCAATCTTATTCGCCAATCCTATCCCTCTCCCTTCCTGCTCTAAGTAAATCACCACCCCTAACTCGTTATCGCGTATATATTCCAACGCTAAATCTAACTGTTGTTTGCAATCGCACTTTAACGACCCTAAAACTTCGCTCGTGAAGCACGCGTCGTGCACTCGCACGGGGACGTTTTCTAAACCTTCCACGTTGCCGTAAATCATGCACGTGGGTTCGGTAATCACGTGCGTTTTTGGCCCGCGATGGCGGTAGCCTCGCAAGCGGTAGAAACCTTTATCGGTAGGCAGATTCGTTTCCGCGATGAACTGCGTCTGAGATTCGGCGACCCAGTACGATTGAGGGATGAAATCATCTTCTGAAGAAGAAGAAGACGAGGGCGTCGAGGCACCGTCGTCATCGGAAGAAGAAGAAGAAGAAGATGATTTAATAACTCTTCTCCTGAAAACAGAAGGAGCTCTTGTTCTTCTTCCGCTACCACCACCGCATCTGCGAAACGATGACGAAGAATGCGATGAACTGGCCACCGACGAGGTGCGCGCCAGAGCAGACGAGGTGGTCGTCGTAATCATCGGCGTCTCTCTCTCTCTCTCTCTGCAGTAAAATTCTGACGAGTCAAGAGAGAAAAAGATTTTCACAAAAAGAAGTGGATAACAACATTTAGGGTCTCAAATGAAAAAAGCTTTCTGTATCTAAACCTAAACCCTAGATGCGATTCGATTCAAAACTGTATTCTGTAACACGAATGAGCAAACGATCACAGGTTCGACCCCTGTAGTCAGCACGTGCGTACATACGCTTTCTTCTGCTGACTTGGCCAAGTGGTAAGGCATTTGTTTTGTACTCGTTTTTTTTTTGGTTGTTGTTTTTAGTATTATTATTACATGCGCGATGCGGCTGCTATCATATCTATGCACTCGTTACTAAACTACCTATGTGCGCGTTTCACGCGTCGTCGCTTTCAACTATTTCAAATCTGGGCGCGTCGCCCGTTTGGACGACGTCTACGCGAAATCCAGTCTCTTTCAGTTGGCGTTCAAACTCTTCGACGTTTTCCTTCGCGAACGAAAGCGCGTCGTTTAGGACCAACGCGTTATTAACAAGACCATCGAGGCTTTCTTTTCTATCATCTGAGGAAGATGAAGAAGAGTTTTGCTCTTGTTGCGTCATCGTTGTCATCAGTTTTGAGACAACCAACGAAGCGCTCAATACATCTCGCACGCTGGCGTCGTTCGTGAGCATACACGCGACGATGATATCATCATCTAGAAGAGAGGGAGAAGAAGGTGAAGAAGAAGATTCTTTGACTTTTCGAACGATATTCGCGACAAACTTTTCGTTCGCGAAAACACTCTCTCTCGCATTTTCAAACGCCTCCCAATCGTTGCCGGAAACTACGTCTGGTGCAACTCCTAATTTACACGCTTTCAAATAATTTTCCTCTTTGCTCCACCAGACGCCTTCGATATCACTGACGTCTTCGACGGATAAGACTTTCGAACCGCCCGATTCCACGAACGTTTTGCCTTGAATCAACAGGCGTTTTCGACTCAACGTTTCAAAATTTAAGCTCTTCGCCGCCATGTAGCAACAAAACGAGTGCGCGAAGAGCATGGAACCGTACGTGACCACTCCAACTGTCACACCTTTCATCTCTTCGCCTAAACTATTCGTCGCGAAATCTAGCTCTAATCCGTTCGTGACGGCTCTGAAAAGCGCGATACCAACCGGCAACGCGGCGATTTGTAACCATCGTCCTTGCACTTCCAATTTCGTCCGAATATCCCCGGCGTTTTCGTTTCTAGAGAAATGCGTCATGAACGTACCGTTAATGAGCGACGATCTCCCGGTCAACGCCGCGCTCCTCACGAACGTCGCGGTCCCGGCAATCAACAAAAATTGCGACGGAAATAACGGCGTCAACAACTCCATCGCTCGCGACACGTCCTCCAACGAATTCGCCGCCGACCAAAAGAATTTCGGATTCTCGTCAAACTTTTTCGTATTCAGCGCCCCGAGCGCAAGCGTCGCTAAACCACCAGTTCCATCTTTCAACACCCACTTCGCGGCTCCAGCCACCGGTGCCGCCGCGTTAGCTTGATTCACGTCCATCCCGACCGCGACCAACAACGACTGCGCCGAGAGCACCTCCAACACGTCCCGAAAGAACAGCGAAAGCATCTGCCATTTTAGCCAAGGTAAATAGTCTCTCGAAACTGTCTTCGGAAACCCATCCGGGAGAAATATTCGCTTAAATTGCGCTCGGAAAGAGCTCGAGACGTCGTATTTTTCGTCGTTCTCGGCGTCATCATAGTCGTCGTTCATCGTCGTCGTCGTCGGTTGCCGTTTTGCCATTATTTTTCTCGAACCGCCACTAATCGCACTCGTCTCCTCTCCGCTCAACTTCAAAAGTGCCGGCACGAACTCGTTCCGCGCGTTCCCGCTAAAATCCACCTCTTTGATTTTCTTTACTCTCCTTCTCGGTTGCGTTTTCGTCAGCGAAGAAGGTGAAGACGACGACGACGACGACAGAGGTTCAGCGGCACCGCTACTATCACCGCCATCAGAAGAAGAAGTTGAACACCTCGTCGTCGTCGACGAAAGTCGTTTCCCGTTTTCATTTTTCCCGAAACGACATCTCTTCCGTCGTCGCCGCTCGACCAGAGCGCACCACCACCGAGAATAAGAAGAAGAGCGTAATAAAGAAGCGCTTCTCGAGAGAGTGAGAGAAGAACAACGATGATGCGCGCGCATTTTTTTCCTCCTCTCTCTTCTTCTTCTTCTTCTTCTTCTTCTTCTTCGCGCAAAAATGCGCTTTTTGGTGTGCTTTTTTTGCGCAAAAATTTGGAGGGTTTAGGGTTTACTTTCGGAAGAAAAAGAGTCACACCAAAAAAAAAAGATACGAATTGGATAATTCATCTCTCCTCGATTCCATTTTCTCTCTCTCTGATATAACTCGCGCCACGAAGAACTTTGATTGACGACGGCTTTTGCCCGGGTCGTCGTCGTTGTGTCGTTGTGCAAAGCGAGAGAGAGGAGAGAGAGAGAGAGACGGTCTCGATTTAATCATAATACGCACTCGTTAAAAACAGAAAAGGGGAGGATGCGAACGATGGCAACGCCGAGCGCGTGTTCTTCTTTTTGTTCGACGAGTTCTTCTTCTTCTCGTTTTTCTTCTGCTCCTCGAAGGGCGGTGGCGGTCGGTGTCGGTGGTGGGAGAAGGCACCTCGCGAAGAACACGAGACTATTCTCGACGACGAGCGGGGAGAAGAGCGCGGAAGATATTCCTCCGGAAGATTACGCCATCGTGGTGGAGCTTTTAGATTGCGAGACTGGAGATGAGATTCAAGAAAAAGCAGACTTGATGGCGAAGAACGGGTTAATCACGGCTGGCGTGGTCGAAGCGGCGAGAGTTATATTAGACGGGAACATTCAGCAAGGTCAGGACGAGGAGATTATTTTGATTTTGAGAGCGATATACGACGTGCTTTTGAAAGAGTTGCAAAAAATCCGAGCACCGTACGCGAAGAAAGTGCTCGAATTCGCGCAAGAAGTCATGGGAATGTTCACGGCGGAGGATTTGGAATCGAACAACGAGATGGTGCTGTCCAAGGTGAGGTTGGTGTTGCAAGAAGAGTTCGATAAGGACGAAGAGCTTGGCGTGACGCAGGAAGCGTTGGAGAAATATTTAGGCGACGTGTTGCCGGTGATGGACATGCAAGACGAGCGATTGAGAGAACAACTCGCGGCGTGCGAAGATCCCAAAGTACAAGTCCAAATGGTTGCGCAGATGATGCAACGGACGAAAGAGAGAATGCAAATCGATCATTTAAGAGAAGTTGCGAGAACATTTAGAAGTGAAGATTAGTAAAGAAATATGAAAAGAAGAGTACCAAGTATGTATGTATGCATGTATATGTGTTTGTGTGTGTATGTTTTTTATCTCAGTATGAAAGAGGGAGAAAGAATTTTTTTGCATCTAACCTCGGAGACCGCTGAATCCCGGCTGCGCGAACGCGACGTGTTCAGCTCCGTAAGCTCCGCCTTCGAACAGAGGGTCTTGCGCGACGATGTTATTGATGCCTCCTAGAGAACTCACTCCAAGGCCACCAACGCCGAATCGGTTGATGCCGCCAATGCCGCCGCCGAAGCCAATGCCACCGCCCAAGCCTTGAAGTAACTTCCTCGCCGGCGTTTGTTGTCGTTCTTCGTCTTTTGCTTCTTCTTCAGGCGTCGGCGGTAATCTCACAAGGGCGATGTGTAAAAGCAACGGCGGCTCCTCGTTTTCATCGCCAGTCTCGTTCTTGCGAATTTGTTGGAGCGAGACCAAAGTGGGCGTTCCGATGAATACGATTTCACCTCGATCGTTCGTATCGCCTTCAGCGATGAGTTCGCAGAAATGCGAGGTTTCCTTGACATCGACATCCGCTCTTCCACATCGATATTCGTCGAAATCGTCAGCTCTGCCCATCATCGGTGAGCTAATACAACGCTCCGGATGCGCAAAACCGCACACGACTGCTCCGTAAGAAGCATTCGGCGTCAACTGTTCGCTGATTGCCACAAACTTCATCGAAAAGTTATTCGCCGATATCGGATACGTCGTCGCGACAAAACTCTCGGCGACCACTCTCAACCCGTCCGCTTCGACGTCCGCGAAAGTTTGCACGTCAAACTTGTCTTCCGCGGTAACGTTTAGCTCCTCTTGAATCTCTCGAGCTAACAAGTTCGCTCGGTCCGCGTCCCCCGGGAACGTCTCCGTCAGCGCTTTCGCGATGGCCTCGTTGTTTATTGTACTCTCCGAGAGAGAAGAAGAAGCAAACAGAGAGAGGAAAAAAAACAGGAAGAAAACACGGAACTTTCCTCCTCCGAAGTGCATCGATGGGGGGTTCATTCTCCCATTGGTCGTTCTTGTCGTCGTCATTGATCGCCGTCCGTTTTTTGTGGTTTTTACCGCTGCTGCTGCTGCGCGATGATGATGATGATAATGTGTGGTTTTCGCGTATTTTTTTTTTCTTTTTGCTTTTTGCCGATTCGATTCGAGGAAAGAAGCGAGAAAATGATTCGAGACATACACGTCTGTTCAATTCGCACCCTTGCATGCGAAGATGTTATTTTTTTGCGCGTCCAATGAGCGCAGAAGTTGTTGATGATGTACGCGTGTGTCTCTCTATTTCAATTCTATTCTGTTTACAGAATATCAGATATCACTTATTACATTCGAAGACCAAACCTACTCGGAGCGGAGGCGTTTTGCCCGCGAATATCAGCCCTCCCAGAGCCTTGCCCGATGATCGTCTCAATCTTTGACTCCACCTGAGTGCCGCTCGCGGCGAAGCCCGTCCCTCCCCGTTGCAAATGAATGACGTCCTTCTTTGGATCTATTTTTTTCCCCGCGTACGCGCCTTCTTTTTTAATCACCAGCTCGTACGCCTCTTTCGAAATCGCGTCTCCGGTTGGTTTTAAAATAACAATCGGCGTGCTGTTCGTGAACGTTTTCATGGTCACGGGACAAATGAAAACGGATTCGTCGTCTGTCGCTTTCGTCCATTTCACTTTCGTTAAATCTTTAATCCTTAATTTCTTGCCAGTGTGGGGACATTTCGTGTATAAACTATTCTTGCTACCGTCGCTAACTCTACTACCATCTACACCGTCCGCTACGTTCTCCTTCGTCTTCACCGTGTTTGTCCAAAACTCGTTTAAACTCTCCGCGCGTTCCTTATCAAACTTCGACCCAAACTCGTTCCTTCTCGCAATCTGTTTTTCACCGAAAACCCCATCTCCTCCGTCGAGAACGTCCTCCGTCTCTTGATACTTCCCGCCGCCGTGGTTTTGCATGTGAAACTTCTTCACCTCCAACGCTTTTTCCTTTTCTTTTTGTTCTTGCAAATCCACCTCCGCCTGCGCCTCGCGCCGCTCGATTTTCTCTCTCGTCCGTTCGATCGATTTCTTCTGTTCGAGCAAGTTCCTCAAAATGTGCTCTCGTTCGTACAACACGCCGTCGTTGGTCACGTGCGGGTCGACGCAAATTTGCAATCCCAACGCGCAGCAGTTGAAGTCTTTCACCGTTTCTTTCCCCAAGCGCTCTTTGATGGTGCCAAAACCCAACGCTTTTCGTTCCGCGTAGGTGAGATTTTCGGAACCCATGTTTCCGGCATTCTTGGAATGCTTTCTTCCCGTGCCGCGAGCCATGTTTAGATGTTTTCTTTTCGTAAACCGCGTGTTTGCGTCGTGGAACGAGGAAAAGTCTCGTCGTCACTTTTTTTTTCCAAAACCGAAAAGTAGACTCTCAACGCTTTCGATATTCCGCGACGCACGGGCACATGCCTTCTCCCACCAAAGATAACGGCGATGGCGACGGCGACGACGTCCAAGAAAAAGAAAAAAAGAAGAAGAAGACGACGACGATGGACGAGTCTCACAACACGCGTCGACTGGAAGAGCTCGTCCACAATCTCGAGCAGACGAAAATCGAGTTGAAGAAAAAAGGGGAGAACTTCATTCCGATGAGAGGAAGAAGCGACGACGGCAAAAGTGGTGGTGGGAAAAACGACGCGAATGCTCGAATGGGATTGGACGCGTACGCGCCGTCGTTGGCAAAACCAGTCGCCGCGTCTCGCGAGATGTTCGATAAGGCGAGAGAGACGTTGATTTCGAGCGGGAAGACGAAGATTAGCGCGGTATGTGGGAGCCGCGACGATGATGGCGACGAGTCTGCTGGTGCAGCTGCTGAATTGGGTGTTCTCGCGACGGCGAAAATCGAAGCGAAAGAGCAACTGTTTGAACACTCGTGGAGAGAACAGCGAGCGCCGTTTGGCGGGATGTGTATGGTGACTATTGAAAAGTTAAAGTTTGAATACAACGTGAAGGATGTGTATTTGGAACTTTTGAAGGAACGCTTCTTTAGCGACGGGATGAAGCAAGCGGTACCGACGAGCGTACAGACGTTTATGAAGTTGGCGCCGGAACAGTTCGTGAGAGGAGGAGAAGTCGCGAACGCGGCGTACGATTGCATCTCGGATACGTACCGCGCACTGAGAGATATAGAGCCGGGCGAGGAAATTGTAGTCGCGAAAAAAGACGTATTTCGCTCGAAACCGGGATCGGTGGCGATTACGTGCGACTCCGAGTCCGTGGAGAACGAACTTGTGAGTTGGCTGAACGAAAACGAGTGCGCGCCGTTGCGTTTGCAGCCGTCGCAAATTCACAACGTGGGCGTTTTTTTAGCCGCAGATTATTCAAAGCCAATCGAAATGCCGGTGTCGCAACTCAGCGAGTTATTGCAGGGCCACTTTCGGATGGCGCAGTGCCCGCACGGCTGGTTAACGAAGGAACCTCCCAAGAAAAATAAGAAGGACTTTTTAGATGAGGCGATGCGGAACACTATCAGAGAACGATTCGGATTCACCGCGGCAAACCAGACGTTTCCGTTACAAGGTGGTTTTCATCGCGTCACGTTTGCTCAGTATCTGAATCATAACGGGGATAACGCAAACATTACCAGAGACAGGAAGAAACCAGTCGCGACGTATCAATTTAAAACGAATAATCTTCAGAAAGGTGGTGGCAAAAAAGGCGATGAGCTTACCATCGACTATCGTGTGGATTCAGCAACCGAAGACCTGCGCGATGCGCCCGCAAATAAAGTGTATTACGAATGGGCGATTGAGAAGAAAAACGGCCCGTGGGATGAGATTGGTAAAGGGGCGAAAGAACGCAAAGGCGCCGTGGATTATTCCAAATGGGACAACATCGATACTGATTCAGATTAGCGAGATATAGTGTAGCAAAGTAGTTTTATAGCAGCATGTAGCAGCATTAACAGCAGCAGCAGCGATGGCGTAGTAATATTCATTTATCGCTTATCGACGAAATCGTTAATCTCGCCAGCCACGAAATCCAATTCGACTGGTTTCAAGCCTCGTCCAAACTTGTACGACTTTGCTCCAACTTCCAAGGAAATGATGGAGTTTGGAATCCCATTCGTGATGCTCTCAACAATGACTTCCGCACCAGAGACGTCCTCGATGCTCCCAGAATCGTTCAAATATTCTTTTTTACCGATTGTTCTCGTGACGATGTTGAAGTCGGTATCTGTCAACGAAATTTCCGCGGATTCGAACGTTTCGTCAATGAAGCTCTTCCCCATTTGACCGCCAGCGAGCCAGAATGGGATGGAAAATAACGCGAAGAATGCCCCTCCAGACGCCAAAGCACCAACAGTCCACGTGGCTACGAAGGCGTTCCACGCAATCGCGAAGCCCCCCGACATCGCGCTGTTCCCGGTGAACCCGGCGGGTGGGATTAAAATCGCCAGTTCTTTCGTGTCTTCGTTTCGGTACACTTGCACTTTCGTGTTCGCTGGTTTCCTCCTTCGATTCGGGCGTTTCGATTCTAATTCTGAGGATATCGTCGTGCTAAAACCTGGAGCGCCAAAGGTTGTTCGACCGTAATATGGATCGTACGGATCGTAATATTGTCCTCCTCCTCCTCTGTTGTCGTAATATCCGTCGTCTTCCTCGTAATACTCATCGTCGTAATACCTATCTTCTTGTCGTCTGCTATTGCTACCGTTCCTATAACTATTATTTTTCCTCTCTTCTCTTCTTTGCGCGCCTCTTTCTAACAACTCTAACGCCTCCTTGGCGTTTCGAAACCTGTCCTCCGGCAACGGTTCCAATAAAATATCAAGACACCTTTCGATGTCTCGATCGTCGATGGTTACTCTCCCTCGGAATGCAATTTTTAATCTTTCGCTGGGGAACGCGCTCGGCGGACATCCGCTCATGGCGAACAAAATCGTCGATCCGACGCCATACTGATCGCTTTTCTTTCCTACTCGTCCTTGCAACTGTTCCGGCGCTGCGTACCCAAACGTACCGACCGAAGTACCGACTCTCGTCATCTCCAATCCGCCTGACACGGCGCTCTCCGCGACGGCACCGAAATCTACCAAACTTATCGTCTCGCTTTCCAAATCTACGATAACATTATTCGGCGTAATATCTCTGTGCCACACCGGCGGTCTCAGCGTTTCTAAGTACGATACCGTCTCCAAAAGTTGCACCAACATCTTCTTCACGAACGGTTCCGACGGTCGCCACGTTCCGCTCTCCACCAACTCCGTCAACGATTTACCTTTCGCCACTTTTTGCACCAAAACAAATTCCAAATCGCCGCTCTTTGTTCCTTTCTCAATCTCAAAGTGCTCTATGTATTTCGGTATCGTCTTATAATTGATGGATTGTAAAACTTTCGACTCGCGTTCGAACGAGTCCAACGCTTTCCAAGGCGACGTATCCGCTGAACTGACGCTCATTTTCTTCAAGCTTTCCCACGGGAGGACTTTCAGCGCCACCTCTTCCCGCTCGCCGTTCACGATGTGCTCGCACAGCAACGTTTCCCCGTACGAACCCGTGCCAAGCAAGTCTTTAACCACGTATTCGTCTTTGATGATGTCCCCAGTTTGATAATACATTCCCGTCGTCGTTTTGGAAGAAAGATTAGTTTCTTTCTTCGGTTCATCGATCGCCGCGCGCGCGACGGTAACGATTCTGCGATGATGTGCCGCGGTAATTTTACGAGACGCGAGTAATGACGAAGACGACGACTTCGCCACCATCAGGCTTTGAGGTTGACGATGCGCGCAAAGCGTCATTGTTTTATTCTTATTTGTTGAAAATTTCAGATAAAATGTGAGGAAAAACGATGACGCATTCGCGTATCTTTACGCGCGGGGAAATGTAAATGATGATGATACAATGGTTTTAAGACGTTTAATTACAAAAATCTCTCTCTATCTGGCACTAAATCCATCAAAATTACCGCCATCGACTGGACTCTCGTAGTCTTTTGCGCACTCCGCGTACCTCCCGCCTCTCAACATTTGAAAGTTGTGTTCTCTTTCCATGATGTTTGGAACGTTCCCGGTCGGGACGCCGGTGGTGAGCGACGTTCCGTCGTCGTCGACTAAAACAAATCTAGAGAAATCACCATTCTCGCCGGGAACCCAAACTAACTTCCACGCGATTCTAGACTGAAACTGCACGTGCGCGACGTCGTGCGGCGGTTCTTGATTCGCGCCGAGCGAACACGTGCACCAAGTTCCGCCCGGTCCCGCATCTGGTAAGCTCGCCACTCGGATCCCGTCGCCCAGTTGATTCCCGACCGCGATGCCTCTCACCGACCCGTCGTGCTCGTTATCCGCGTTATCTAAAATCATCGTCGTCGCGTCCACGTGATTGAAATCGTTGAAGCAGTGCCCGGTGTACCCTTTCCCTGGAGCGACGTTTTGCAAGTCCCGCAACCCGGCCGCCCAGAGCAGTTTCGGTCGGACCATCGAATCCCAATCTTGCGATAACTCGCTCTCGGTCAACGATTTCGCTCGGTTTCGGCACGTCTGCAAACGCTCCTCCGCGGTGCCCGGGTAACGACCGTCGCCCATGATGGAAAACTCCGATCCAGAAGAAGAAGAAGAAGAAGATGCCGCCGCGGAAAAACTCCTCGACGACGAATACAACAAAGTCGCCGATAAGAAGGAAGACACAGATTTCCGTATAAACGAAGATCGCGAAGTCGTTTTAGTCGATGATGCCGATGATGATGATGTCGATGCCGCCCTCGTTGTCGTTCTCGCCGCGACCGTTTTCACCGCAAACATTGTTTTGTTTCCAAGTTCGACTAGTGACTTGTGGTGTACTTATGACGTCAATTCCCGTGCATTCCCCTACGTGTACTTTTTCCCCGGCGTCAAAAAGAAGCGGAAACATCCAGAGACGATAAATAACATGCTTCCGGCAGCGCTCAACCGAAAACCGTGCAGACGCGCTCTCGTTCTCTTCCTCGTTTTGGTGATAATTCCATTTTCTGGAAGAATGTTTTACTTGCACAAATTGGAATTCGCGAGGCGCGTTTCTTTGCGCTTGGAAGAAGCGCGGCGGGTTCAGAACTCTACGACTTCGTTGGCGATGAAGATGCGCACATTCCAAAACGAAGACGACGACGACGATAAGGAGAAACGCGAGCAGAAACAGCAGCAGCAGCTCCACGAGGACGAGGAAAAGAGGTTGTTGGAAGGAAACCCACTGGGAGATGCGTGAGAAAGGGTCCGTCATCGACTCAGGGGGGGGATGATTTTACTTCAAGAAAAGCGCCGTTTGCAAATCCCCTAAAGCACACGTTTTTGAAAATATACGAGCGCGGAGAGAGAGAAATTGGCGTCACTTATTTTCACGCGACTAACGCGCATCTCGCGAACGAAGAAACGATCGAAATGCTTCAAAAAGGCGCGGAGTCTACCGAGGAGGACGCGAATTCGTGCGATTCGCAACGGGTGGAGTTGTTGCAGCGGAACGAAAGTACTCCTCAACAACAACAACAACAACACGGCAAAAAGCCAAAACCACCTTCACTTTTGGTCTTGCAACAGACGACGAAACGCGTGGTGGAAAAGACGGCGCCGCTGCTGCGATTGTCTGGATTGACGCAATTTATCGTCGGTTCCGGGGCGGTTGGGTTAGCGGTCGGTCTTATCGTCGGTGGGTGCATCAAGGACGTGGTGGATTCATTCACCACGGCGTTCATATCGCCGTTGATTGCGTTAATCGGAGGGAAGAGAGAGATTGAGGATTTGTATTTTTTGGCGGGAAGTCACACTCGATTCGAGTACGGGAAGTTTCTCGGCGTCATGTTGGAGACATTTTGCACGCTTTTCTTTGTGTATTATTTGATCGTGATACCGATGAACGCGTTGACGAGTTTTAAATACGGTCCTCTGGTGAAATGCCATGAGTGCCACAGTTGGATCAAAGAGAGTGCGAAAAAGTGTCCAAACTGCTGCTCGTATTTGGACGAGAGAGGGAAACGACAACGTTTTGTCGAGAAAGAAGAAGAAGAAGAAGAAGAACCAAGACATCGGATGCGCCACTCGCGAAGTTTGAGCGACGAAGTGATGGCGATGCGATGGTAAAGAGAAGAAGAACAAAAAATAAGAGACGAGTACTTTTGGATCCAAACATTGAAAAGAAATATATACTTTATGTTCGCGTGTATGTGTTCTTCGTGTGTTTATCGTGCTCCTTGCTAAAAAAATATTATTCTATTTCTGTGCGCGCGTGCGCTTCCTCTCGCGCGTGCAAACGAGCTTGAGCTTGCTCCCTCCTCTCCCTTTCTCTTCTCCCTCCTCTGCTACCACCTGGTTTTCTTTTGAACTGCTTTGCCGTGGAAGTTGTCTGTGTTATATCGTCGGTTTGCTCTAAAGGCGTCGATGGCGACTGAGGCTGTTGCGACGACGTAGATCTATCCTCGGATATCGGGCCGCTTTCCTCCAGAGTCGTTGCGGTAGTCTCCGAGGATTTACGCTTCGGGAACTTTCGCGACGCGTCCCTGGCCACATTTCTCCTCTTTTCCCTTCTCGCACCACCTCCGACGTATTCTCTTCTTCTGTGATTGTTGTTATTATTATTGTGGTGAATGCTTACTCGCGAGAAACCTTGTTCCGCATCTTGGAGTTCTCTCGCAGAAACCCCTAATAAACCAACCTCCTCTCTTCTTACTCCTCCTTCCTCTTCTCCATCTTCTTCTTCTTCTGAGGATGCCATCTCGGAGGATTCTGAAAGTTCAGCCGGTGCCATTGCCATGATAGTATCCATGACATCTCGCGCGCGCTCGATCGCGTCCATCTCTTCTCTTGACAGTTTCGCGCTCTGGTGTTGTCGATGTTGTTGCTCTCCTCCGGACGGGACGATGGCATTGGTCGCAACCATCGCACCGCCCGATGATCCCATATTCAGCATGCGCTCGAAGAAACCACTCTCGTCTCTGGGTGAGGTTGTTATTTTTTCCACGGATGAGTCACCTTGCTGCTGGTGTTGTTGCGTCACTAACGCCAAATCCGAACCAGAAAGTATCGCGCCCTTCCTATTTTTCTTCCTCAAAAATAGTTTCGCCGCTTTAGTGTTGATTGCGATGCACGCGCCGTGGTGCATTACGTCGCGTCTTTGACACAGCACCGCTCGTCCAGCGATCACGACTGCATCTAAATCTTCGCCCGTTAATGGTCGCGATCCAACGTCAGTGTACGACGACTGATGTTTCGCAATGCACGCGTCTCGTTGAATCACTCTCGCGTGCTCGATTTCCACCGACGACGCGTCTTTCACGTCAAACAATCTCGCAAAGTACAGCAACGATACCAATCTCTTCAAATCTTCTGAATCGTGCTTATCATCATCTCTGCGCATCCTCGCCGCCGCAGCTACGATCGACGCCGATGGCGGCGTCGGTGGTAAAGGCGGCGATAACACCACCCCTTCCTCCGTCCTCCCAAACCTCAACGGCAACCGCGGCGGCGACTTTGGCGGCGTGCTCTTTACAGATCCCGCCCTCTCCTCTTCTTCTTCTTCTTCCTCTTCTTCTTCTTCTTCTTCCTTCATCATTCTCTTCTCTTCCATCGCGTTCGCCACGGCAACTGCTATCTCCCTATCCATAGCCTCTATCAGTCTCGGACCGATGTGTTCGAGTTCGTGCAAAGCGCCTTCGTACGAGACTCGCTTGCGCACGAAGGATTCCTGTTTTGTGTGTAAATTTTTTGTGTGTGAGCGATAAATTTGTTTTTCGAATTCTTATGCACGAGAAGGAAGAAAAGAGAAGAAAAAAGAAAAAAATACGCACCTGCGCTTCCGTCAACTGACTGCTCGAAGCCTTCGCAACGCTCTCGATCGCATCCATTTCTCGCAGAGACGATTTATAGTGTCTTTTTCTTTGCTTTAAGATGGATTCGATGGATTCTGGTTCGATGTCGTCGAGAGAGGAGTCGTCGTTCGCGGTGTCCTCTCGCGCGCGCATCGCATTCGAAAAAGGAGAAGATCGCGGAGGTCGTCCTCCTCTGCCTCTGCTTCCACCACCTCCTCCTCCCGAAGAGGAGGATCGGCCACCACCACCAGCAGCAGCTCCGCGAGCGCGGGATCCTCGACCGGCTTTTCTCATGACTCGTGCGATGTTTGTGTTGAGATGTGCGCTGAAGTGCGCTCGAGTTTTTGAAGCGCGCGTTCGTTTCTAACGACGAGAAAAAAATTTTTTCGCATGTGTGTTTGATTGACTTTCCCCGAGAGAGAGGAGAAGTTAAGTTGACCTCTTTTTTGTTTTCGCCCGCTGCTGCTCGCGCGCGAGTATTTGTGCGCGTGTATTACAAAAAACTAGTATTATTATGTCTCTCTGTTTCTCTTTTGTCGTTTAGGACGATGAGGAGATCAATCTATTTGCATGTGATTCGCTGCGGCGGCTTGTTGTCTCCTCGAACGAAGCGAGGCTGTGGCTCCTTCGCCTTTTCTGCGCGGGGCGCCGCCCGCGATAGCAGGTATGCGATGGTCGAAGCGTTCCATTAAGCCACCTCCGAAAAACGTATCGTCTATACTACCACCGACACCAGCGAGACCACCAGAGGAAGACTCGATGTCTTCTTTCTTGTACGCCGCGTTAAACTTTCTCGCGAAACTTTCCGTGTCCGCGCACGCTTTGGTCAATTTGGTTAACATTTCAATCAACGCCGCGTCGCTCTTCTCGCGGTTGGCCTTCTCTTCGTTTGGAAGTTGGGTATCTTTTTGTGCGCATATGGCGTTCAAGCGACGCAGAATTTCGAATCTCAACTCGTCGTCATCATTTTCGCCAGCTACTTCCTTCTCTAAAAACTCTAGCATTGTCCCGACTCGATCTCTCAACGCTTTCACGCTGACTCTTTGTTCCATCAAATACGCCAACACTCTCGATTCTTTCGTCTCCAACTCTCCCGCTTTTTCTGCTGCTTTAGACGCGTGGTCCGAGGCGAGTCTTTCCGCTGAACTCGCATCGATCCCATACGCGATCTGTTTAAACGTCTGATCCGTCTCTTCGTACCGGTACAGTTTCGCCGGCAACGCCGCGCGTTTTTTCTGTTTACCATCACCTTTCTCGCCGTCCTCGTTCTTTTTCCCTTTTCCTCCACTCTGTTGTTGTTGCTGCTGCTGGTGGTGTACTTTCGCATCCACGGTCAACAAAACCATCGGACAATCCACCACGTCTTTCACGCACTCTCGTATTTGCTCGTGCGCTTGTTTCTGGAACGCTTTCATCGCCTCTTTGTCTTCACCTCGATCTTCTCTCTCGTCGTCATCGTCGTAGCTATCGTTAAAAACTGAACAGAAGTACCATCCGACAACGTCCAGATCCGCGAAAGTTTGCTTGTAATTCTTCCGCATTCGATGGACGAATTCCTCGTCGACGACGTACGAAGTTTCTCCACCTTCTTCTTTCTTCGCGCGGTACTCAATCTCGAAACAACTCGCGATCGAAATGATCGAAGAAGAAGAAGAACCACCGCCGTCACCGCCGCCGTTCCCACCCGCCGTCGCGTTCATGGCCTTCTCGAAATCTCTTTTTTCTCCTCCTCCGATTTCTCCTCCTCCTTTCCAGTGATGACCCAAGAGTAAACCCGCGCAGCCGAGCGCGTTTTTCGTCGTCTCCTCGTTTTTTTCATCGTTTTGACGAATCTGATGTTTTGCATTCTCTCGCATCGCTCTCGAGTGATGGTCCGTGCAGGAAAGCAACACCGTCGGGTGCACTTTGAACGAAGAGAGCATCGTCAACGAGGAAATATCGCCGGTGGTGGTGTTATTGTTCGGAGACATGTGCGTGTGTTTTTCTCTCTCTCTTTCTTTGTGTTGTACTGGGGAATGAAAATGAGATCCGTAACGAACTTTGAAAAGTGTACGTATTTAGGGTTTCAGTCTTTTTTTTTGGCCCTCTTTGTGTTTCCAACGACTTTTCCCAATAATGGAAACGCGAGACAAACACAAACCTTCTTATTCGACTATTAGTAGTAGCGGAAACGACAGAAAGTGAGATCTACGCGCACAGATGGCGGCGGAGACTCCCGGAAAAGGAGGAGGAGGAGGAGAGTCCTACTCTTCTCTCTCGAACACCTCTACCTCGCAAAACGACTACGGAAGACTACCCGCGGGGACGAATACTAATAATAATAGTGCTAACGATGAAGAAGATGGAAGTGCGGGTTTCGTCGCGGCGACGAATGAAGGTACCTTTTCTAAAAACGCCACCGGCGTTGTCGCCCACGAAGAGAACGAAGAAGGGGACGAGGAAGAGACGGAAGGAGAAGACGACGAGTCGTCGTACACGGAAGAGACGCAGTACTCGGCGGATTCTCGCGGTCATCATCAAAACCGAAACAACAACAACAACAACAACAACAACAATAATAACGGAAGGAATACCAACTGGCAGCAACAGAAACAGAATCACCCCCAAGACAACACGAATAACAACTACCAACAGCAGCAGCAGCAGCAACAACAACAACAACAACACTCGAACAGCAGTAATAACAACACTTCAAACGCGAGACAACACCATCATCAGCCGATATTCTTCTCGGAACCGAGGCACGAGTTCGCGGAAGTCTCGAGAGACGTGTACGAGAATCGAGAATCGGTGAGGAGGATGAAGATGAGAGCGTTGCGACGCGCGAGGAAAGAAGCGATGGAGAATTATTTGATGCGGTTGAGCGAAAATAACGACGCGTTATCTTCTTCGATCGCGGGGAGTTCGCGAGGAAGGAGAAGCGCAGGGGGCAGCCATCATCAGCAGCAGGAGAATCAACAACTGTTGAAACAACAAGAACAAATAGCAGCGCAACAGAAATACGGCGAGATGTTGTTGAACGGAGAGCGGTCGAATTATTTGCAAAAATTAACCATTGAGGATGATTTTAGCTATGACGGTGAGGAAGAGGACGTATACGGAGAGGATGGAGGAAGTGAAGACGATTTTGACGGGTTGATGATGGCTTCGACGTCGACGATTTATGCGGATTTGTTGGAAGATGATTTTGAGGCGGCGATGAAGAGCGTGAGACAACGAAGGCAACAGCAACAAAAGCAACGAGTGGAAAGTAGCAGTCGTGAGACGACACCTTCGCTTTTGAATAATAGTGGTAGAGATAACATGAACGGCGATGCAGTTAGAGCGGATACACCGCCAAATTTAGGTAACGGGGCATTGTCGGCAAATTATAGCAGTAACGTCGTCTCGTCTTGGAGGATGAAGGATCGGATGAAGACCACATCAGTTGCGTTGGTACTTTGTTTGAACATTGGAGTCGATCCTCCAGATTGTTTGAAAGTATCGCCGTGCGCGCGAGCGCAATGTTGGATCAACCCGCTAGCAACGCCGCCTCAAAGGGCGCTTGACGCAATCGGGAAAGCTTTGCAAGCGCAATACGAAAGATGGCAGCCCCGGGCGAAATACAGATTGCAGCTCGATCCAACTGTGGAAGACGTGAAGAAATTATGTCTCTCGTGTCGAAGAAGTGCGAAGAATGAGAGAGTTTTGTTCCACTATAACGGCCACGGCGTCCCTCGCCCGACTCAAAATGGCGAAGTTTGGGTGTTCAATAAAAATTACACGCAATACATTCCGCTCTCTTTGTACGACGTGCAACAGTGGACAGGAGCACCGGCGATTTATTTATTCGATTGCTCGAGCGCAGGAACAATCGTCAAGTCGTTTTTGTGGATAAATGAAGAAAGGAAACGGCGGCGGATGGAAGAAGAGAAGAGTAAAATGCAGCGGCAACAACATTCGGCTTCGGGAGAAAATCTAGCTGCAGTGAGCGAAAACTACGACGGTGCCATGGAAGACTTGACGAACACCAGTAAAGGTAATTATAATAGCAATAACAACGAACATGCGGAGACTGAAGGGAGGGTGCGAAGCGCGAAGCCATCTGGTGCGTTCAACGCTTCTAACTTTCCGCCGTTGCCAACGCGTCCGACAACCCCTGCTCCACCAATTAGAGAGGAACGTATCGTTCTCGCCGCGTGCTCGGAAGATGAAAGTTTGCCGCAAAGCGTAGAGCTTCCCGCTGATGTGTTCACCGCTTGTTTGACAACACCTATTAAAATTGCGTTGCAATGGTTTGTGAGTCGATCGGTTTTGAAAGGCGAAAGTGGCGTGAGCGAAGATATCATCGATAAAATTCCAGGCTTGCAAAACAATAGGAAAACACCACTCGGTGAACTGAACTGGATTTTTACCGCAATTACAGATACGATCGCGTGGAACATGTTGCCCCGTCCGCTGTTTCAACAACTCTTCCGTCAGGATTTACTGTTGGCGAGTTTGTTCCGCAACTTCTTATTGGCGGAGCGAATAATGCGCGCAAATGATTGTACTCCGGTTTCAATTCCTGAGTTACCACCAACGCACCAGCATCCGATGTGGCTCGCCTGGGATATGGCGGTCGAGAACTGTTTACTTCAGATTCCAGATTTGATTGAAGCGGAAAGAAGAATGGCAGCTTCGCAAGGCGCTTCCTTTGGGACGAACGGTTCGCAACAACAAGATCCTTCCCAGCAAGCCTATCCAAACTTTACGCCGAGCTCGTTTTTCTCCGAACAGCTCACAGCTTTTGAACTTTGGCTCGAATGCGGTGATAATTCCAAAGATCCACCGGAACAGCTTCCAATAGTTTTGCAAGTTTTGCTTTCGCAATCGCATCGCCTCAGGGCGCTCGTGTTGTTAGGACGATTTCTCGACATGGGTCCCTGGGCAGTCGATCTCGCATTATCTGTCGGTATTTTTCCTTACGTCTTGAAGCTTCTGCAAACGACTGCGCCTGATTTGCGGCAGATTTTGGTATTTATTTGGACCAAAATTCTAGCGTTTGACCGCAGCTGCCAAGTCGATTTAGTCAAAGATTCCGGACACACCTATTTCATTCGATTTCTTGACGCGCCAAACATTCCAGCTGAGGAAAGAGCAATGGCGGCATTCGTGCTCGCATCCGTTTGTGATAATCACCCGAAAGGTCAGAGCGCGTGCTTGAAAGGTGGTCTTGTTGATGTTGTGCTCGCGCACATCTCGAGAGCGTGCGATCCGCGAGGTACGAGAGAGGCAACTAGTCCATTGCTGGCAAAATGGTTGTGTTTGTGTCTAGCAAAATTGTGTGAAGATAACGTCGAGGCGAGGCAGGTTGCGTTTAGAGCTGGTGCAGTGAAAGTATTATCGAACACATTTTCGCATCAAAGCCCGGAAGCGCGTTCGGCGGCTGCGCACGCGCTTGGTATGATGATTGATGTCCCGGAAGAAAGAGAAGCAAAGGAAAAGCGGCGGAAAGAAATTGAGGATTTCAAAATGGCATCCATGGGGATTTCGCAAACTCAAAATCAACAAGGTAGTAGCAACGATAGCATGTTGCGACCATCTTCGAGAGGTTCTAGACCGCAATCGAGATCGTTATCGAGAGTCGAGAAGATTGAATCGGAAGCCGAGTTGCTCGGAAGAAAGCTAAGCGGTATCGCGGGCGGAGGCTCTGATGAAGGTAGGCAACATCATGGCCGTTCAGGTTCTACCGGGGTAGATGCAAGTGGTGGCGATCTGCAGAACAGTGAAAGTGCGTATGGTGGCACAGGAATGATAGAAACTAATGACTTGAATGAAGAACAACAGAGACGACATGAAGAACACGAACGCGAACTTGGGTTGCGCCGACAACAACACAGTGATGAGCGAGAAGCTATAGGAGCGATACTCTCGAAACTTTCTTCGGATTCATGTACGAGCACCAGATGCGAAATGGCTATTGCGATTGGACGATTTGCAAGAGGACACTCAGAGGCATTTCAAGCAACTGCGCAAAAATGGAGGAAACGCCGTGAATCTAAGCAACAAGAGCGACTATTATTGAGAGGCGGTTCGGTTGGAAGCAGTGGTGGTAATATCGCTGGCCTCGAGAATGAAGTAATCAGCGATTCAGCTCGATCAATGGGAAGTTCTAGAGCACCTTTACCGCCGTCTTTGCGTCATCAGAGACGATATTCTGCGGTTGACGATCACAGAGATCTCAAAGCGGGAATACCTATCGAAGTGCAGCGAACAAAAGGTGCCGGACAGGAAAGACATCGAAGTTTGAGTAATTTGGGAGGGTTTGCGGAGAGATACTCATTTTCTTCGGGCGGTGGATCGCACGATGGTGCTAAACACTTTCCACATATGCGACGCGTTGCAGAAAGTGATTCAGAAGATGCGGATGAATTATCTTCTACATCGAACTCTGATGTTGAAGAATCCGAAGATGATGACGATGAATTTGAAACAAACCTCGTTCAGCAGAACAATGAAGATTATAATCATGGGCAAGGAAGCGATGATGACGACGACGATGATTATGGTGATGAGACAAACAAGTATGAGAATGATGAAGAGGGCGACAAAAACCACTCGGATTCTCAAAAGGGAAGCAGCGGTGATACTCTCAGCGAGGAGCAGTCGATGCATTCGCAAAAACGTTTCCCGCGACGGAGCAATTCATCATCGTTTTTGACGAAGAACCTATACGATCAACGGGACGAAGAGATCACCAGTCACGCAGTTTTGGTTGCATTAGCTGATTTAGCCGTGGATCCTTCGCCACGAGTCGCGAGCTGTGGGCAATCCGCACTTTTGTGCTCGAAGTTGCATTCTAAACACCCAATATCGTTAGCGGCCACTCGAGCAGAGACATTTGGTGCGAAACCCGGGAGGCAAGCGAGAATCCAACGTGAGCGTATGCGAAAACGCGACGATTCACAGAGAAAGACCAATGAACTGCTCTACGGTAGCAAATTTGGCCCGAAAGGCGTTGGAATGAGTAAAGAAAGCAAGGGTCGCATTGTTGAAGCCTCTAAAAGTCTGAAGCGCACAGATTCTTGGTCGAGTCGTTTGTTTGAGAAGGGTAGACGATTGCTCGGTTCATCGCCGCAAGGTTCGCATGGCTCACTCGATCTTCACAACATCGATAAAAGCAAGGATGGTATTGGAAGCTCTCCAGAAAACAATATGCTGCAACGAACAGCATCCGAGCGATCGGGAGATCCACGAAGCCTTGGACGACTCTCCATCGCATCTCGAAGTTCTATTTCAATCAACACGACAGCAGAGGCGTTTTCTGGTGGCGATAGACCAGCAAATTCGCCGCCGGCACCGAGCGTCTTGGCTCGATCGTCGGCGATGATGCAATCGCCGCCACAATCGCCCCTCAGGCGCGTCGCAAGTTCTTTGTTCAACTCTTTCAAATCCTCGGGATCGAATCCGGACATAGCACGAGGAGACTCGGAGGCACTCGCGAGAAGTGTCAGTGGCAGAGTTGCTCGTATGTCTTTGAACGACGAAGAGATGCACTTCAGCAACTCACCGAGAGCCAGAAGATCTTTGTCAATGATGGGAGGTCGCAGTGACAGCAGCGATAAGCTGGTGCTCGCGAGACAGGACTCGAACGATTCAGCAATCGAGAACAAGCAAAACAATCCTAAGTCTCCGACTTCGACTTCAAGTAATGACGATTTATTCAACTTGGCCGAAGACGAAGCGTCTCTCCAAGGAAAACCGGCGAAACCTCCTATTTCTAGGCTGTTTGAGGCGTCACGAGAACACTTTTCGAAATCGCTCTTAGAACCAGAGGAAGATAATACGACGGATTTTGAAGACGATGATCGAGATTCAGGAGATAGCGACAGCGACCAGGGAACGTTTAGCGATGCCGATCGAGATTCGCACGATGATTTTAGCGATGGGGGGTCATCAATCGAGGAGGAATACATGTACGCGTACGGAAGCTCCTTCGCTCAGGCGAGACGGGATGCAAACTCCAATTTCAACGCTTTCAATGGCAACGCCGGAGTAAAAAATGAAGAATTTTTCGATGGCGATTATGCAGACGCATCAAGCTCCAGATACCATCACATTGATGATTACTCCTACGAGGGTGCGACGCTCTCGCAACGCCAACAACGTCAAGAAATTATTCTTGAACCATTTCGTCGTCGAAAGCGTCGACAAAGTGCAGCTGACAGAAGTTATCGAGGTAAAGAGCGGGCCTCGCAAAATTTGGTTGATTTTACGAACGTCATAGCGTCGCATGAAAATGTTCAGAACTCAAGACATAACGCACCAACCGCTGTTGTGATGCATCCTTTGTTACCCCACATTGCATCTTCGGGCGGTAAAGGATTGATACGTGTCTTTGATTACGCTTCGAAAACGATTATGAATGCCTTCGATGCACAACTCCCCACGAGATCAGCAACGCAATTATCACTTATAAATCAGCTCGATGATGCCATGTTGCTTTGTGCCGGGTCAGATGGAAGCGTCAAGTTATGGCGAGACTATTTTCGAAGAGGCGAAGAGACTCTTGTCGCGGCTTGGCGAACGCTTAAATCTCGCCCGAGAGCGTACAAAACCCACGGAACATACAGCACGGAAGATATGGCTGATTGGCGACATCACCATTCAAGTCACCATCCAAAGAATTCGAAAACGAATGCCGTAGTTCTTTGGCAACAAGCCGCGGGATGTCTTTATTCAGCCGGAAACACGCTCCCGAACCCTATTTTGAACGTCTGGGACGCGTCTCGTGAGTTATGTCTTGAATCTTTGGTGACGCCAGCGGCCGCAACTTCCTTAGCTGCCGAAGGTGCACTTTTAATGGTTGGTACAAACAATGGGAGCGTGTTGTCTTACGATTTACGAACTCCAGCTCGTTTGTTGAGCGCTATTCAAACTCACGGAGACCCTGTAGTTTCGATTTTGCTTCAACCTGGAAGTGTTGGGAACTTAGTAACTACCGGGTCATCCTGTGGTGACGTGCACTTTTGCGATTTGCGCAACGCAGCGAAGCCATTCTTCATGTTAAATGTTTCTGGAAAGCCAATCACTGGACAGGATTACGAAGGAGGGACGATTTTGGATGGTAACGAAATTGATTCTGTCGGGGGCGTCAGTGGTGCAGCGAAGACGAATCAGCCGTCTCCTTTGGGTGGAGGAGGAAGTAGACAAAACTCTCTGTCATCGGGAAAGAAGAGATTACTCACTACACTCATCTCCACGCCGGTGGCACCGTGCATCATAGGAGGTACAACTAGAGACGCCATTAAAATTTGGGATGTCGAAGGGAATGAAATTGGGGAAGTGTTATACACGAATAAGACGACGAAAGCGCGCCTCGGTGCTATTTCTGCCATGGCGTTTCATCCGAACCAAATGGCATACACAGCTGGCGATATTCGCGGCGCGACGACTGTGTTTGGAATGTCCGAAGATGTACTCTAAATGTAGCAAAATTGTATTTCTAATATTATTAAAGTATCTAAATACTATTAAGCGTGCCAATCTATTTATTGCCCGCATTCTTCGAGGAAGGTACGTTTTCGTTTTTAGCATGAAGAACTTTATCCGTACACGACGCGTGAACCCCTACACCTAGCATTTCGCGTACCATGGTTTCGGCCTTCGACACCGTTTCTTTATCAAATTTAGTTGCACTCTCGAATCCGATATTACCTTCACTTTCGCCATCGCGAGCCTCAACGACGGAGACGGCTTTCTGTATTGCCTCTAGAACGTGAGAAGAATGCTCGCTCAAGATTCTTGAGCAGCCCCTTTCAGACGCTTCACCAATCGAGAGCAAGTGAACAAAAGTTGAAATCGCTTGCGCCTTGAGCTCCTCTCGGTACCTCTCTGCGGCGCGCTTGGATGTTACGTGACCACCATCCTCTTCAAGCTCTCCGTCGATTTTACTATACTGCTTCTCGCTTTGGACTAGCGCTTCAACGACGACTCGGATACAATCAACGTAGGAAAAATGGTTCAAAAACGTACGAGACACTCGCGAAATAGCCGCAAGAGATTCTCTACGAATTTTGAAATTCTCGCTCGTTTTAATCAGAGTAAGTAAAAGCCGAGTGAGAGTGACACCGGCGTTGTTGCTGCTGCCAATACTTCCTCCAAATGCCTCGTTAGAAATCGCATCTTGGTTTTCGAATAAGATTTTGATGGCGACGCAGGAATTCCATTGCGTTTTTGACGATCCTGTAGATACGCACGAAAAGAGTGCTTCGCAAATCAATTGAAGCGTCTCATCCTCCAAGTCACGAAACTTTGCAATATGTCCGAGCCCTCGAGCCACGTTCGCGCGCACTTTGTCTCCCTTCAAAATAGACCATTCGTGGAACAAGTGCGTCAATTCTTTTTCAATAGATGCATCATCACTATCATCTGCCGAAGGCGGCGGCGATGGTAATCTTGAAATGCACAAGGCGATGTTTGCGGCGCACAAAGACGCATTCATTTCCAGCGTCTTTGAGAAATCTTGATTCGTCCTTTCTTGATTCATGGCGTTCTTGACGCATTTTAACGCGCTAAAGAGAATCTCGTTCATTCCGAAATATTTTGGATCCAAGATGAGAAGTGATGCGAGCGTTCGCATGGCTTCAGCGCGAGTCGCGCTCGGATAGCGACGATATTTTTCTCGCAAAATTTCCAGTGGAGCTTCAAAAAGTGCTTTGATTCGAGAAATTTCCGCGGAATCGTTACTGCCTGATTGTATATCGGTAATCACAGACTCTGTCGCTTCGCTTACACACCTCAAAGCAGCGATTTTCACGAGTTGCGTGACTTCATCGGATCGTGCGTTCGAAAGGCAAGATGGGAGCCCTTTGTCGATAAAATTACACCAAAGCGTGCGGCGAATTTCCTCGCAAAAGAGGAAATCACCAGAACTGCCGTTCTTCTTTTTAATTTTCTGAAGGACAGCCGCGAGAATCGAGCATTGCAATTTTACGCTCGCGTGCATGATTTTCTCGCAAGCAACTTTGCTCGCTCTCGAAGAAGATTTCGCCAAAAAATTCGTCTTCAAAACGTCCGGCGAGAGTTTACAAAAGAACTCTCGATCGGGAAACAAAACTTTTGAAGCGTTTTCAGACGATGCCAACTTTTGCAGCGCTTTAAAAGCTTCGCACGATTCTTGAACCTCTTTATCTATCAAGGAATCGCGCGTGATTGATGCACCCGCTTTCGTCCATAAAGCTTCGCACGCCCGCAAAAACAGCGACATTTCATCTGCGGTGTATTTTCTGGCTTTCAAGCTCGGCGGTTTGAGAGAAGACAAAGTATTATAGCCTTCCAAACTTTCAAAACCGATTTTCGCACTCAAAATCAATCCAAGACACCGAATTATTGGTGCTTCTTTGTAAAATGCAGTCACAACCGCGCTGCTTGGTAACGAGGAATACTCAACTAAAAGTGCGGATTTGACAGAGTTTACGAGCTGCGGTACCAGTCGCTTCGGCAATCTCAAAAACGGCAAGGAATCGACCACTTTCTCTGTCAAGAAGCTTAACCAGCTTATCCATTTGTCAGCGCTGACAACAGTATTTTTACTCGGCGCTGGTGCGCCAGGAAAACGTCGTCGAGCGTCGTGCTCTGAGAGTCTGGTCCACGCGTACGAAATCGTTTCGCACAGCGCTACTGCATTTTCCCCCACGTTCATCGATACCGTAGAGAACCCCGAAGAAGCTCTACGCGACGACAAGGAGGACTGAGCACCCACAGCGCTACGGCGACCGCTGACACTCTCGTCCTCCTTCATCTCTGCCATTGCTAAATATTTCTTGGCTTCGCTGGAGTCTAACAAGGAAATAATTGCAAAGCACGCCGCCGAACGAACCAACGCGCTTCGTTCGAAAACCATCAACTTTTCGAGCGTTTTCTGTGACGCGAGAAGGCTGCTGCTCTTCTTTTTCGGTGCTGGAGAAAACTCTCGAGGGAATACTATTTGCCATCTCGAACACATTCCCGATGAATTTCTTTTGGCTATGTATCCCAACGCCGCGAGCGCCTCGATTTTCAAAAGTTCAACCGGGCCGGTCGCCTCTTTCGTCGTTGTTTCTGCTCTTGCGGTTAATGCTATGGCACTTGATCGTGGTAAGCACCAATCGAAATCTTCCGTAAATACACCGTTGTACACATCAGCATTCGTCGTCTTTCCTCCATCATCCTCTTCTCTTATTCTCGCGCCTTCGTATTCATAATACGCGCACTCCCTCAACAAGACAGTCACGAGGGCGTCCATCTCACGTTCTGGCCAAATCGTGAGCGTCGCGCACGCTTTTATCGCTCTAGCTACACACGCGGCGTACCACTGTTTCTCTTCCAGTATTTTTCTTCCATCGCCAGCAATGTTACCGTTCTCACAGCTACGATCTTCATCGTCACACTCTTTAAGCGTTGCCACCGCGTCTATCAAAATCTCTTTCGCGAGCGACCTCGAAACGCTTTCGATGTCGCCGATATTGTCTTCGTTTTCGTTTTCCTCATCAAACGTCGACGCCGCGTTGTCGTTCCCTCTGCTACTACTACTATTATCACTACTGGTGTTGTTCAACACCCGTCCTATATTCAACACTGTGCTCCCGAGCGCGTGCGCGACGAGCGTTCGCGTTCGCCGATGATGATGATGACGACGACGACGACGACGACCGCAACATTTCGATTTTCCATCTGCTTCTGCTTCTTCGAGTTGTTGTCTTTTCAACGAGATTTTCAAAAATCTCAACTGCGCGTTTACCAATCTCAACGAACTCTCCGCCAAAGCTAACGATTCCTCGACGTTAAAACCCGTCGACGGAGAAGAAGAAGACGCGGCGTTGTCGGTGCACTCCGCGCAGTGTCGCTCTAAAAAAGCTTCCTCTTCTTCATCGTCGTCAAAAGTTTCCACCTCGCGTCGGTCGGTTCGTTTTCCTTCACTCTCGACGAGAAAAAGTTCAGAGATTTTCCTTCTCGCGTTCTCCGCGTTGGTCGCGAGCAAAGAAGAGAGAGACGACGAAGAGGAGGACGACGTTTTGGTGCCACCAGAACCCTTCCGCTCCGTCGTCGTCTCCTCCTGATTCTTCTTCTCCGAGACGCCGACGAATCCACCACCCATCGTGATATGTCTCGTATTGTTTTTTTCTAGCGAAAGTGCAGTTTTTCTCTCTTTGACTTTTTTTGTTTCTAAATTTTTAGGGTTTCGGATTTTTCAGGTGTTTTCTCTCTTCTTTTTCCGAGTTTGTGTTCGGGAAAAGAAACGGGAGAGAAAAAGAAGAAAAAGAAAAGTCATGTCTCCAGCAGCGGCGCAACAGCAACAACAACAACAACGAGCGACTACTGCTACGAAACAAAAGAAAGAGCTGGTGGATTTAGAGTGCGACGACGAGTTCGAGGAGTTCAACGAAGAAGGTGCGCGCGTCGTTCGTTTCTAGGGATAGTTTTAAGTATAAAATGAGAGAGAGAGATCCGTTTTTCTTTTCTCTTTTCTTTCTCGCGCGCGATCTCTCTCTCTCTCTCTTTTCTACCTCTTCTCTCGCGCGGCGCGAGAACACTAAACTGACTCACTTGTACGCGACTTTACGACGACGAACGACAGAGTGGACGAGAGAAAGCGAGGAGAAGGAAGACGTGGCGCAGTGGGAGGACGATTGGGACGACACGGAAGCGGACGATTTCAAGACGCATTTGAGAGAGGAGTTGAAGAAGAACATTCGAAAATAATATTTTCAGCGGTACACTAATAATAGAAGAATGGCGGCTGCTTCTCCGTCTCCGTACTCTGCGATTGCAAAGATGCGGCGAGAGTTTCCGCAGTCCTACGTCATTCAGTTAGCGACGGTGAATAGTCAAGGGAAACCGAAAGTGAGAAGCGTTTTGTTCGAAGACTTGAATAGGAGCGAGAAAGAGGAGGTGCTCATATCGATGAAATGTTCCGCGAAGTCAAACAAGTTTGCCAACGCTATCGAAGAAGGAAAGACGACGAGCGATGCGGAAGTGTGTTGGTGGGTAGAAGATTCAAATGTCCAATGGCGCTTTAGCGGGAGAGTAGATCTCATCTCTGACGGAGATGAAAGACGTCGTCTTTGGGATCACATGAACGCGGGCGGGAAAGGTCAGTTCTTATTACCTCAAGATGCGGGGGAGATGCAACGTTCAACGGAGGAGTTGAGAGAGAAACAAATAGAAAAGCTGAATTCGTTCGGTAACGATCAAAGTGCCGCTTTTGATGCCCCGATGGAGGATTTTTTAGTCTGCGTCCTCCGATGCGAAGAGATCGATTACTTAAATCTTGGAACTTTAGAGAGGAGAAATTGGATTTACGACGTCGAAAAAGCGTCTTACGATTTACGAAAAGACGGCGTGTGCGTCCCGGTCGTCTCATCCGTAAAAAATGCTTAAACAGTAATGCATAAGTAGTAAAGCTAGAATTTTTATACAAATACATACAGATTTTTACCTATATACACGAGCTACGTACTATCAAACAAACTAGTGATGTTCTTTTAAAAAATCAAAAGGAGAGATCCACATACGAGTGCGCGTTGTGCAATACGTACGAAGGAACGAAACTTTCCAAAACTTCTCTCTCGACGTTCGCGAAATACGACAAAGTCTCCAAATACGCGACTAATTTGCGCACATCGTCTGGGAACGCGTACGTTCGCTCCAAGTTCCCTTTTTGGGTAGTGTTTTTGGGAGTGCTCACAATTCTGCTTCCTGGCTTGGGAGGCTTTACGTTTGCGTATCTTGAAAGTTTTTCCTCTCTTCTCTTCGTGGCAATCGCAGCAATTTTTGATTTGATTTCGAGGCCAATGGAGGCGATGTGCTGCGTGAGTGTTTTGCTTCCGTTAAACTGCGCACATAAGCTCGCGATGCCTACGATGATGGCAGACACGTCGTATCTAAAAAGGCTCCTTCCGCTAACCTCGCTCGCGACGAGAATTTTCAAATCTTCCGAGTATTCGACGTTTGGAAAGACATATTTCTCGAGAAATACGAAAAGCACATCCGCAACGTTAATTTTTTGCGCGTCCAATTCATCAATTTTCACGTACGTTTGCAACAGAGGCGTTTGGAATCCAATACTTTTTAACTTATCGCTGAGTTCCTCGTAAAATTTCGATTGCGAGGGTGACAATTTGGCGTCCAATGCGTGCTGAGTCTCGTCGCACAACGTCGCGTCATTCACATTCTCAATCGCTTTTACCAAAGTTCCAGAATCAATCTTTGCGCTCGAATTTAATTCCGTGTTCACGAACGTTCTCAACAGTAAACACGCACCGATACCGTGCAAATCTTTGCAAAAATTCTTCACGAAGGCTTCGTCCAAATTTGGTAAGCGAGAGCCCTCTCGTCCGCCTTGGCCTACACGCACCAACGTTTTCGCAACGAATGCGCCAGCGACGCACTCCCTCAAACTTTGAGCGACAATGTTCGTCAATAAATCATCCATCGCGCGTAAACCAGAAACTCCAATCGCTTTATTCATTATTTTAAACGTACTCAAACTCAATTTTTGCCTATCAGTTTTCATGAAATCGACCCATGCAAATCGATTGGGAAGAAAAATCATAGTTTCGTCGATGTATTTCGGTTGAGACGTCAGTTGGATTAATTTTCGAACGATTCTACCCATGTACGTTTGCGAATCCGGTTCGTATTTCGTGGGAGGAAATAACGGTATTCCAAATGATACCGCGTGTGGCATCGAAGTGGTCCCCGCGTTCCCGCCGACGGATGGACTTCCCAAAGCACGCCGTTCGCGCTCGACACAAAATTGGTTCACTCTTGCCAACTCTTCTCGCCACGCTTTCAATCCTCGCACGTTGACATAATCTTGAATGTACTCAAAGGCACTTTTGAAAGCGTCGAGCCTTTCAACGCACGAGATGAGTTTCTCTTTGAACACTCGCGCGGAATCTCGATCGTGGCCTTCAAATCTGCATTCCTCGTCGAAAAGTTTTGCCAATCGTCGCGCTAACTGCTCGCGAATGCCATCCTCTAAAAGTTTCCTCGGATCGAGTTCGATGACGCCGACGAATGTCTTTTCCATCGCTAAAATACCTCGCGCAAACGCGGCTATATTGTGAGTTGTTTGCGCCAGTTCCTCTCTCGTTTCCAATTTTGCGTACTCGATGAGTTCTCGCTTCTCAATCGTTGCGGGTAAGTTTGTAAGCTCTGACGTTCGTAAACTCGCCACTTTTTCGTCTAATATTTTGAAGACGGATTCAGGTATGACGGTCAATATCGTGCTCGCGTAGGATGCAATTTCTTTGCTGTAAAATTTTGAACAAGCATCAACATCTTCGCTACGCTCGTCGCTCGAAATGCGCATGAGTGGCATCTCGAGCACTGAGCGTAGTTTAAGCAGCAAAGAACGCACTTTAGAACACGCGAAGGGATCTTGTTGCACGCGGCTACGCAACGCTTCGCGTATAGAATCTTTAACTGACCACGCGTACGAGGCGTCTGAAACGGCGGTGATGGTATTCAACGTTTTTTCACCGACGCTCGCTGTTTTCAACATGACATCTAAAAACTGTCGAGCCTCGGCGATGTACGTTTTCGCTTGAAGATTGGTGTTGATGGAATGAAAGCTGTCGACTTCAAGCAACGCGGAGGAAAGTTGCTGAATCGTTTTCGAAGGTTGCGTGTGCTCCAACTGTTCTATTTGCTCAGCGATGTGCGCAAACCAGTGCGTCAAATTTTCATCCTTCTTCTCGAAAAACTTTGTCAACGTCTCTGAACCGCCAAAGTAGCGCGACAGTTCAGAAATTCTCGACGAAGCCTCATTTCGCGCGTTTTCCCACCGAGTATTTTTATCTTTTAATAACTTAGAGTACGTGAGTTTCGTAACACGTTCAATCTCGGCGACGTCAAGCAAAAGTTCCATCTGCCGTTCCATTTTCGGCGCGTAATACGAAAACGAGGACGATAAGTCCGTATTTTTTGAAACGTTGTGCAGCAAACACCAGCGCAGCCAGTTATTGGCATCTCGCAGACTATCGAGAATCAAACTTTCGTTATCGAGAACGAATTTCTCGTCGACGATTTTCCTCTTTGCAAAAAACGAGCCGAAGACTTTCGAGATCTCGTTGAATTTTCTGTCACACCGTTCGCACAATTTCTGCACGTTCTTTCCGTTCAAGGCGATATTCAGAGCTTCGTTTGCCGCCTCGCATCGTTTCCACGCGATTCGTAAATCCATCGTTTTACCGTACGTCCAATTGACGATCCAATTATCAGCGAAATGTTTCTCCACAATCTCTCTCATTACTTCTGGTTTATCCATTAACGTTTCCGGAGAGAACCACAAGATGGACACCAACAAAGACGCCTGTTGCGACAACGCCATAGACCGATGATCGGGGTCTGGATAATATTCCGAGCAACAGTTGTAAATATCGTCCGAACGAAGCTTTCCAATTACAAGCGACAACGCTCGTTTCGGCATAGGAAACCTCGAGAAGTAAGTGTCGTGCGGATACCCGCTCGGGAAATTGCTCTCTAAGGTACTATCACTATTGCTATTGTTGCTATTGTTACTGTTGTTACTGCTGCCGCTACTGCTACTCGTGAGAGTACTACTTCCTAACCACGACGATATCGAGGACGACAAAGAAGCGCCGTATTTCGTCCTCTCCGTCAATTTCACCACGTCTTCAAACTGCGCCAAAGTCGCGTCGTATGAATACGCGGTTCCATCGCCAGCATCGTACGCGATTTTTTTACAGCGATAATAAGCCACAACTATGCGCTCTTTCACTTCGTAATCGAACGTCGTATCTATTGATAATAAAATTTGCCCGAACAACGCCATCGCTTCGGGTAAAAGCTGTTTCCCGTCTCTGTTCGTCAAAAGCGTCTCGATCGTCTCACTTCCGTATACGCCAACATCCACGTCCTCGGCAAATTTCAAGAACGCTTTGTGCCAAATCGTGACCGCGTTGAACGCCAAATAATACCTTTCTAAAAGCTTATCGTACTTCTTCTTGAACTCCATATCCAACCGTCTCGCTGTCGGCGATTTCGAGATTGAATGTTCAATCTTTTCCGGCGTTTCTAAATACTTGAAATCGAACAAGATTGCTTTGTATTTATTCGTGGCATCACTACTACTACCAGTCCTGCTCGTTTTCCACTCTTCCGGTACGACGCGCGATAACAGTCGCAACTCGCATATCAGCGCCTGCGCTTTCGAAACCAAGTGGGAGATATCTTCGATGCCACTTTTCGTGTTCACGGAAGTTTGAAAAGCGGAAGTTGTATTATTACCAGTAAGCGCAGCATTCGTTATTGTATCTTCTTCTTCTTCTTCTTCTTCTTCTTCTTCTCCTTCTTCTGTTTCTTCAGTGCGCAATCCAGGCGCGTCATCACCGCCCTCGCTGCCGTCCTCATTCTTCTCCTCACTCTTCTTCTCGTTAAATTCAATTTTCTCAATTGGCAAACGCGGAGGAGGAGGAGGAGGAGGAGGAGGAGGTGGTGGAGGTGGTGGCGGCGGAGGCGGAGGCGGAGCAGGAGGAGGAGGAGGAGCAGAAGGAACGGGAGCATTCATCTCCTCCTTCTCTTCCTCCTTCCCGTCGTTATTAACGCTCGTCATCTAACGACGCTCCCTCGTTAATCATCAAATTCATGCGTGCGAGTGTTTCTCTGGAGAAGAAGAGACGAAAAAGTCAAAGCAAAAAGAAGTTTTTGAAAAAGAAAAAAAACGCGATCAGAAGCTCCGCACTTTGATACACACGCACAGACACACACACTTACACACACACGAAGGGATAGAGAGAGAGATCTACCCACACTCGCGCGCGCAGTAGTCATTATTGCGTCTTTCTTTCTTTTACGCACATATATATACATATATAAGAAGTAGAGAACGATGGCGGTGCAACAACAAATCGCAGCATCTTCGTCTAAAGTTGGGGAACGCTACGCCGACGACAAACTGAAACACGACATTCGCATCTCAAACATGACGGCGGCGAAGAAGCTCGCGGACGCGATTCGGACCTCGTTAGGACCGAGAGGCATGGATAAGATGATGGTTTCGGAGAAGAACGACGTGACGATTACTAACGATGGCGCGACTATTTTGTCAAAGATGAAAGCGACGCATCCGGCGGCGAAGATGTTGGTGGAACTGTCGAAATCGCAAGACATTGTCGCCGGGGACGGGACGACGTCTGTCGCGGTTTTGTGCGGAGCTTTGCTGAATAAATGCATCGCGTTACTCGCGAGGGGTGTGCATCCGACGGTTATTTCGGATTCGTTGGCGTTGGCGTGCGATGAGGCGTGCAAGTTGACGGAGACGTTTGCGATTCCGGTCAACATTCACGACAGGGAACAGTTGATAAACGCGGCGACGACGAGTTTAGGAAGTAAAGTCGTCGCGCAGTATTCGGACGTGTTGGCCCCGATCGCGGTAGATTGCGTGAGCAGGATTTTGGACGACACGAGACCGGATCTAGTGGATTTGAGAGACGTGAGGTGCGTGAGAAAGCAAGGCGGGACGATCGATGATACCGAGTTGACGGAAGGCATCGTGTTTGACCAAAAAACGGCCAAAGGAGCCGGAGCCGGGATTCATACCGTAGAGGACGCAAAAATAGCGCTGATTCAGTTTTGCATCAGTCCACCGAAAACGGACATGGAAAATAACGTGATTGTGAGCGATTACACGCAAATGGATAGAATTTTAAAAGAGGAGAGAAATTACGTCATCGGTTTGATCAAGAAAATCAAAGCGACTGGGTGCAACGTTTTGTTGATTCAAAAATCAATCTTGAGAGATGCGGTGACCGAGTTGGGCATGCATTACTTGCAAAAAGCGAAGATTATGGTCATCAAAGACGTGGAGAGAGACGAGATTGAATTCATCGCGAAGACGTTGAAGTTGCAGCCGGTGGCGCATCCGGAGCAGTTGACGCCGGAAAAGTTGGGAAGAGCCAAGTTGGCGAAGGAAGTTGTTTGCGGGAAATCGAAGGTGGTCAAAGTGACTGGCATTGAAAACATGGGGAAAACGGTTTCAGTCATCGTTCGAGGTTCGAATCAGTTGGTTTTAGAAGAAGCGGATCGATCGTTACACGACGCTTTATGCGTCATCAGATGTTTGGCGCACAAGCAGTTTTTAATCACCGGCGGAGGGTCGGCGGAGATTGAGTTATCTGTGAGGTTAGGACAGTGGGCGCGAACGTTATCTGGAATGGAATCTGTCTGCGTGAAAGCGTTCGCGGAAGCGTTGGAAGTCATTCCGTACACTTTAGCCGAAAATGCTGGGTTGAACCCGATCGAAATTGTCACGGAGTTGAGAAACAAGCACGCCATGTTGGGCAACGTCCACGAAGGGATCAACGTGAAGAAAGGGACGGTGAGCGACATGAGAAAAGAAAACGTTTTGCAGCCACTTTTAGTGACTACCTCAGCTTTGAGCTTGGCCACAGAGTGCGCGAGAATGATTTTGAAGATTGACGATATATGCCCGGTCCGATAATAGCGAGAAGATGTGAAGATGAAGGTGCGAGAAAACAAGAGAGATAGAGAGATGATGGATTCTCGTCGACGAATATAATATAGATACGTATTGTAGATGAACAAATGTAGAAGTAAGAGCAATAAAAGTACTACCACGAAGATTATATATATATATATATACGTGTGTGTATCAATGATATATAACAAACAAAAGGCTAGGGACAATATAAGATTATAATATAGCTACTATATGAGATAAGAATCTTTCTCTCTCTCTCTCTGCTGAGAAGAAGAAAACTCGCTTTTTGTGTGGTTTTTTTTCTCCTCTGCTCTCTCCATTTACTTTCTCTCTTCCAAGTTGACTAAGCACGCCGCGCCACCGCACTTGGCCAACAAATCCTTGGTGATATCCGTCGGGTTTTGCGCCGCGTGCGGATGTTCCGACCCTCTGTACACTTTCAAGTGTCTAAACACTTCTCGACCCATTCTGTTTTTCGGTAACATGCCTTTGATTGCTTTTTCGACGATGCGTTCCGGTAATCTCTCTTGCAAGTGACGGAACGTCTCGATTTTCATGGACCCAGGTCTACCGGTCGTGGAAAAGTTTCTGTACAACTTCTCCTCGAATTTCTTCCCCGAAACGACCACTTTCTCAGCGTTGATGACGACCAAGTTCACGCCAGTCGTAAAAGACGGGTGGTACGTAGCCACGTTCCCACCTCTCAAATACGTCGCCGCGACGGACGCCATTCTACCGAGTCTCAAATCCGTCGCATCGACGACCACCCACGGCTTGCGCGAATTATCCACGTCTTCAGCTTTCGGGTAATACGTTTTGTTGAAAAAGTCTGCGCCCTTTTTATCGATGGAAACCCCCTCCGGAGTGTTTTGCAACGACCTACCGCGCAAAGCAGACATTGGCGTCACCAAAACCTCTTTCCTCGTTTTCTGGGCGGATTTTTTGAACGCGCACGTGTTACCAATAAAAGACGACGTGGATGCTAAAGCAGACATGATTAAGTCGTGGAGTTAACTTTTCTTTATTCGAATTTACGATGTGATTCCAAAGATTTGCTTCGTATGATGTATGTTACGATACACACGCGCGTTTAAGAATGACGATTCTCGCGTAAAATAACCTCACAGGGGCAGAGGGGATAAGAATTTTTTTTTCGTTTTTCTTTTTTTTTTCCTTGCAGCAGCTTTTGGCAAGGAAGGGGAGAGAGAACTTTGGCAGACGACGTCGGACGTGGAGAGCCCCCCACAAACCCAGCTCTTGCTTGCCCCCTGCCCCGGTCATGTCATGGTCATGTTTTGGTAGCATCGCATTTCACATTTTAAAAAACAAACTAAAAAACTACGTGCCGCGAGCACGGATTGCTCGCTCGCGGCGACTCTATACTAAACTCCAAACTTCTTATTCTAAAAATGATCGTCGTCTGGACCGGGAGATGACGACGACAACAACCAAGCTTCGGTGGAGGAAAACGGGAGCGGCGGAACGAGTCCTCCGGGATTGAGCGGGAACAAGGACGTGTAATATTGGTTTCTTATCGCGACCATGTCCGTGCTTTCGCGAAACTCGTCCAAGGCGTATAAAGCTTTCAAATACCTGGACAAGTTTGTGTAATCGCAGATGCGCTTGTGACTGCACCGGAAGAGGTGATTATAGACCGCGTCGAACCGGATCAGAGTCGTGTAGAAGCAAACGTCGCACAGAGTGAGAGCGTCGTCCCCGAGCAAGAAGCGCGAGCTCGCTAATCTAGAGTCCAACGCGTCCAACGCCGCGAATAGTTTTGCAACCTCGTCGTCTAGAACGTCCTGAGATTGCGCGAAACCTACTTTATACACGCCATTGTTTACGTTTTCGTACAAATAAGCGCACATTTCATCGATTTCTTTCCGTTTCTCTTTTGGATATAACGACGCGCTTTCTTCGTCACTCTCTTTTTTGCTTAAACAATCAAAGAGCCGAATAATATCAGCGGACTCGTTACAGAGTATCTCAAACGTACCACCACTACTAGCGCTAATGAGCAAGGGTGCGGTAGCTCTACCTTCAAATTTAGTCCCGGAAACGTACGAGTATACGTCTCTCAACGTTTCTATGATCATCTCTCGTTGTTGTTCATCATCGGCATCGGGAAAGAAAATTCGCTCGATGGCTTCTTTCGGCACCATCCACAAACCCGTATTCTTGTTAGGTTCTAGATATATTATTTCCAACTGCAAATCCTCTTCATTATTATCATTATTGCTCTTCGTTTTCAAGCGTTTTTTTACCACCTCACTCACTATTAACGTTCGGTGCGCCCAAGGGCACGTTTTCCCGGCGAAAAGATATAGTTTCTTGCCTTTTGGAAAATCAGCGAAATCTTTCACGCGAAATTGCGACTCTGGTCTCGCGTACTTTCCAGACGTTTTATCTTTAGGCGCCAGTTGACTCATCATCACGCCCCACCCGAGATTCCAGACGTTTTTTGCCACGGAAACTAGTATTCCAGGCGGCAGAGACGACGATGTTTTCGTCGTTTTGGCCGCGCATTCCGTTTTCTTCTTTGCTTTTAATAACTGTAAAGCTCTTCTCGTTGTTTTTGGTCTTTTTCTCAACGAAGAAGGAGAATAAGGAGCGTTTAAACGAACGCCTCGTTCGGGTGCGACGAGCATGTTTGGTTATATGTTACAACGAGCTAATTGCTATTCCTTTTAAAACGATTTAAATACATGCGCGCGCGCGCGCGAGCGGGGGCTGCTTTTGATATAAAAAAAGTGTGGTTGTTTGAGATTTTTTGTCTCGTCATTTTTCAGCAGAAGAAGCAGCTTTTTCCTTCTCTCGATTTAACACTTCCATGTGGATCAAAAGACTGTTAATATCAGCCGGCGTGACGCCTCCGACGCGACTGGCCTGACCGATCGTCGACGGACGAACTTTTTCGAGCTTTTCTCTCGCTTCTAACCGCATCGGGATGTCCTTGTAATTAATTTCCGGTGGAATTTCTTTCCCATGTTTACTCAAGTCGCGGTCGATTTGTACTTTTTGTCTCTGGATGAAACCGGCAAATTTGACGCGAATTTCCACGCACTCAGCTTCCCATTTCGTCAAAGGTCTCGGGATCTGGTCAATTCCAGCGTCTTCTTTGTATTCAACGAACTTGTCGTACGTGACGCCTGGTCTTCTCAGAAGCTCTTCCAATGTGAACGACTGTTTTCCTCCGGCGCCGAGATTTTTAGATTGTTCCAAGGCGGCGGCGACGAGCGGAGAGGACTCTTTCAATCGAAATTTTTTCAATCTCGCCAACTCGTTTTCGATCGTATCTCTCTTATCTTCAAACATTTTGAACCGCTCGTCGTCGATCAAGTTACATTCTCTTCCTATGGGCGTTAATCGCGCGTCCGCGTTGTCACTTCGTAAGGCCAATCTGTATTCCGATCTCGACGTTAACATTCTGTACGGCTCGCGCAAATCTTTCGTCACTAAATCGTCAATCAACGTTCCGAGATAACTGCCTTCTCTTTCTAAAATTAGCGGTTTCGTTCCCAACGCCTTCGCGGCAGCATTTGCGCCCGCGACTAAACCTTGCCCGGCGGCTTCTTCGTAACCAGTCGTCCCGTTGATTTGTCCGGAGAAGAACAGGTTGGCAATTTTTTTCGTCTGCAAATCTCTCGTGCATTGGTGCGCCGGTAAGTAGTCGTACTCGACCGCATACGCCGGACGCATCATCGTCGCGTTCTCTAACCCCGGTAATGTTCTCAACAATTCCAACTGTAATCGCTCTGGTAAACCGGTGGAAAACCCCTGAACGTAAATCTCAGGCGCTTTCCTGCCTTCCGGTTCGAGAAAAATTTGGTGCGACTCCTTCTCCGCAAACTTTACAATTTTGTCTTCAATGGAAGGACAATACCTCGGTCCTTTCGAGCTCGCCCACCCGCCGTACGTCGGCGTTTCGTGTAAATTTTCGCGAATAATCTCGTGCGTTCTCGCCGTCGTTCTGGTGAGATAACAGGACATTTGTGGAATGACTAAATGATTCCTCGGATCGAACGAAAAGAACTTGGCGTCCTCGTCGCCTTTTTGTTCCTCGCACTTGGTGTAATCTATAGTCCTGGCGTCTACTCTCGCCGGCGTCCCAGTTTTCAATCGATCGGTTTCAAATCCCAAATTAATCAAGTGCTCAGTTAATCCAACCGAACTGCCTTCCCCGGCGCGTCCGGCGTCTATCGTTTTCCTCCCTACCCAAATCTTACCGTTCATAAACGTCCCGGTTGTCAACACCACCGCTTTCGAGTGAAACTGCATCCCAAAGTGCGTCTCTACGCCAACGCACTCGTCGTTGGAATTCACCAACAATTCAGTCACCATCCCTTCCCGAATGAACACTCTCTCGTTACTCTCCACTTCTTGTCGCATGGCGTTGCTGTATTCCCATTTATCCGTCTGCGCTCGCAGCGCCCACACCGCCGGACCTCGACTGGAATTCAACACTCTTTTTTGTAAGTACGTCTTATCTGCAATCTTCCCCATGCTCCCACCTAACGCGTCGATCTCGTGCACGACTTGTGATTTCGCCGGTCCTCCAATAGCCGGATTACACGGTTGCCACGCTATTTTATCGAGCGACAACGTCAGCAAAAGCGTTCGCGCGCCAACGCGGGCGCTCGCCAACGCGGCTTCGCATCCGGCGTGTCCAGCGCCGACGACGATTACGTCGTAATTTTCCGCGTCCGAAGTGTCCACGAAACCAGAGGATAAGGACGACGAGATTGTCGTCGTCGTCGTCGTCTTATCGAGCGCAGAAGAAGAAGAAGATTTTCTCGTCGTCGTCGTTTTGCGCCGTCGGAGGACACGGACGATGTCGTTCTTCTTTCCGGTGAAAGAAGATCCGAAACCAACGGGAAGTTGTCGTCGAAAAAAAGACGACGAAGTAGAGGAAGAGGGAGAAGAAGATGACGACGACGACGACGAGCGCGGACGAGCGGCGCTTTGCGCCGCCGAACACGAAGATAAAAACATTTCTTTTCTTCTCTCTTTTTTGTTCAAGTAATGCGGATTTTTCGTTCTCTCACACAGAAACAAACAAACAAACAAAAGCGCACGAAGCGTTGTTGCTAAAAGGTAAGCATACATCACGAGTAAAGTCGCATGTATTTTATAAAATAATCTCTTAAAAGTTACAGCGCACAAGTGTTGAGAGTAAGTAAGCGTATCACAAGTAAAATCGTATATTTTAAGCTCTAGTTACAAATTGTGGTTGTTATCGTGGAATAAACTCTCTGAAAATCGCGCGACGAATAACATTACTTCTTGCCCTCTTGCGCCTCGATGGTTTTGCTCGTGAACGCGAAGTCGATGTCCTTGCCGTTCTTGAACGCGCTCGTGTCGTACCACTTGTGGCCGAATTTGGTGCCGTGTTCCATCGGTTCGCCGTTTCTCTTAAACTTTCTCAAGTTGCTGACTTCGCCTTGGACCAAACCCAAGTTGACGGCCATTTGGATCGGGTTTAAGGTACCGCACACGAACGGTAAGAAGATGGCGGAGACGCCAGAGACGCCGATGAAGAGACCAAGGGTCCACACCTTGATGGCGCCGGCGTTTTCGGCGGAGAACAAGTCGTAGGCAAACGCCGGCGAGGTCGCCGCGAGCGTCGCCAAGGAGGTGGAGGCAATCAAGGCTTTTTCCTTGACAGATTCCTAGATGTATGGAAAGCGAGAACAGAGAGAGAGAATAGAAAGTACCGCGTGAGTTTCTCGTGTGCGCGAGAGAAAGAGAAAGAGAAAAAGAGAGAGATAAGAGAGAGAAAGTCCGCCCGATCATCCAGGAAACACGCGCGATTGAAAGAAAACGCTCTCTCGCTCGCACATACACTTTTGACAGACAGATACGGACAAAAGCGAGAGCAAGAGAGCAAAAAAAACAAAATCGAATCATCGAAAAGAGAACGCACCATCGTTTGCTTAGAGACCGCGTTGACTTGGACCTGTGGTAATCAGAGAGAGAGAGAGAGAGGAAAGAGAGAGCGGGTAAGTAACCGCGAGCGAACGAGTGCAGAGGAAGGAAAACGGAAGGAAAAAAGAGGCCGAAACACAAATTCGACGATCTCCCCAGAAAAAGAGAGAGAGAGACCGAGTTTTTCTCGCGTTTTTTTCCTCGCAGAAAGACGACGACAGAACGAAGACGACGACGCGCACCGCTTGACATCTTTGAATCTTCTTTTGCGCTCTGTTCGTTCTCAACGTTGTCGTTTGGCTGCGCGCGCAGAGGGAGGACGATTGGACGGCAAACATATTTTATTTGTATTAGTTTACTATGTGTTATCTTTGTGAGGGGGGTGTCGATTACTCGCCACGAGGAGCTTCTAGTATTTCCTCGGAGAGTGGTGGGACCCTCACGCGAGCTCAGAAGCTCTCGGCTCTCTGAACCACGGGGCCCTCTATTCTGGTCGGAACGCGTGAGATGAGAGAGAGGCTTGTTTTTTTTTTTGGTTAACGTTTACCACCTCATTTCCCGGGAGGAGAAGTCCAAAAAAACAGAGAGAAGATACGTCTCTCTCTTCGTATTTAATATCGCTCACACACACGCCCAGAGCGCGCGCGCGCGTTTAAAAAAAAAGAAGAGCGATGATTTCATCGATCGCGTCGCAATCCAGAGTCGCCGTCGCGGCATCGGTTCGAAGACGAGAGAGAAGGACGAGCTCGGCGAGAGCGTCCACGACGAGTGGTGGTGTTTTTGAAGATGGATGTTTTTCACCGTCGTCGTCCTCGTCTTTGTCTTTGTCTTTGTCGAGAGAAGAAGGAAGAGAAAACGTCGCGAGAAGAGATGTGAGAGCGCGCGCGATGCCACCGCCGTCTTCGTCTTCGCATCCGGCGGAAACGCTTTTGGATGAATCGAGAGCGTTGTACGAGCGAGGCGAACGAATGCAAGGGTACAAGAAGCTCGAACAAGCGATGAAGCTCGACGAGGACGCTTCTCTCCCAGTGCGAAGAGAGATTCGATATCAGGCGATGTGTTGCGTGGCGGCGTTTGGAGACGTAGAAATGGCCAAGCAGTATTTGAGAGAGATGGAGTTGTTGGGATTGCCGTACGACGTGGCGATTAACGATCCGTCGTTGATGAGGATGGAATCGTCGGCGTTGATGCGAAACCAGTTGAAGAAGTTCGCGTCCGGGAGCGAGAAGAGTTTCGGGACGGTGCAAAGAGAGGTGTACGAGAGAACGAAAAGGACTTTGCCTGGTGGGCCAGGAGGAGACGCGCCGGTGGTGAATAAAGGTTTGATGGAATTGGAGATTGACGATAACACGGACGCGTCTGTAGGTGGGATTGCAAAGAGAGTCGGCGGGGTTGTGTTGGCGAGCATCGGCGGCTTCGCGCTCTTGTTCTTCGCCGGTTTGAAATTGATCCAAGAGAGCGGATATTAGCTTAGTTTTTTCTTTAACGTTATTATTCGAATATATATGCTATTGATAGTGGAGTTGTTCTTGTAATTTGCACAAACGCGCTGAAAGCTATGATGATATTTTTTTTATTACAAATCGTGATGTTCACTTGTTCAGTATATTTTATTTTACACTCGATCAACGCGGCGAAGGCTGACGGTTCGACAACGAGGAGACGCGTTCGTCACCTTCGTCCTCTTCGCTCGCTTCAAAACCCAACGCAGCCGCGCTCGCGGGTGGGATGTAATCGCGCAAGATGCCATTTCTGGAAGGTTGTCTCAACTTTCTCAACGCCTTGGCTTCAATTTGTCGAATACGTTCGCGAGTCACCGAGAACACGTTGCCAATCTCTTCCAACGTTTTCACTCTGCCGTCATCTAAGCCGTATCGCAACCGCAACACGTCTCGCTCTCTCGGGTTCAGAGTGTTCAAAACATTTTCCAAGTCTTCCTTCAGAAGCACTTTACCGGAAGATTCTTCCGGGTGCTCCGTGATGTTATCAACCAACGTGTCTTCAACCGTTCGCTTATCGTCATCCGCACCGACCGCTTGCGCCAAGGATACCGGAGCCATGGCAGCTTTCTTGATCTGCGTGATTTTTGATTCGGGCATTTCCATCATCTTTGAAATTTCCTCCAACGTAGCCTCTCGTCCGTTTTGGACGATAAACTTTTGTTCGAGTTTGTTCATTCGCGAAATGATTTCAAACAAGTGCACGGGCAAACGAATCGTTCTCGATTGATCCGAGATTGATCTCGTCACAGCTTGGCGAATCCACCAGTGCGCGTACGTCGAAAACTTGTAACCACGTTCGAAATCAAACTTCTCGGCGCCTCTGATTAAACCAACGCATCCTTCTTGAATTAAATCTTGGAAAGACATGTTGCGATTCGCGTATCGCTTGGCGATGGAAACGACCAACCGAAGGTTCGCTTGAATCATGTGATTCTTCGCGTTCTTCCCTTCCGTTAATCTCATTTCGAGTTCGGGTTCGGTTAAACCTAATTCTCTGGCCCACATGCTCTTGGTAACTTTACCTCCGTGCGTTTGCGCAATCGGGTCGTTACCTTCGGCTACTCTTGCGACCAACTCCTTGTACGTCGTTTCTAAGTTCATCAAATCTTGAATTTTCCTCGCCAACTGCACCTCTTGGTTCGCGTTCAACAGAGACACCGATCCAATCTCTTTTAAATACACTTTCATGGAATCTACTTGTTGCTGACTTTGCGAATTCTGTTGAAGGGTTCCTCTTGGATTCATAACGCGACTTCGTCCTGTTCGAGAGGACGGTTTCGTCTTTCGCTTCGCCAGCCTCGCCTCTTGCATCTTGCCGACAATCTTATCCGAAGCTCGGACTCTTTCCGAAACTTCATCCAACTCGGCAGCTTTTTGATTAGCAATCTTGATCGCTTTCTTCGTCGAAGATGAATTCCTCTGCGAACGGACGCCTCTGGCAATGCGCATCGCGCGCTCTGTTCGAACACTCGCCGCGGACTTGATAACTCTTCGCGTCTTTGGTAAAACTGAATCCTCTCCTTTTCCTTTCTTCCCTTTTATCGTTTCCTTTGTAATTTTCTTTTCTAATTCCGCTTCGATCGACGCAATTTCAACGCCGAGAGATCCTTTCACTTCGATTTCGTCGTCCAAGTCTTCCTCGTCGTCATCGTCCAAGTCGAGATCTTCATCGTCGTCGTCGTCGCTCATCAGAAGTAACTCTTCGTCATCTCTTTTCTTGCTTCTACTTGTCCGCGACGACGTCGTCGTCGTCGCCGTCGCGCTTCTCTTCGGCTTCTTCACTCCGCGCATCGTTTCTGTATCCGAATCCTTCTCTAAAGTGTTTTCCAGCTGATCCAATTCCTTTCGAGTCGGCAACACGTTCATCGCCTCGCTCGCCGCGTGCAACTCGTTCACCCTCGATAAGAGAGCATCGATGTCTAGGTCAGCTACATCTCCGCCGATATCCAAATCCATGCTCGCACCGGCGCTATCACCTCTCGGTATGCTGATCGCCCTACCTAACACCCGCGTCGACGCTCCTTTGCTTTTAAACGCCGCCGTCGATGAGTGCGATATTTTTTTCGTATTGATCTTTCCACTTCCCGAAGAATTGAACGAATTATCTCCAACCGCACCGCTGTGACGAGCGCTTCTCCCCGGAAGCGAGGAGGAGGAGTTTTTCGATTTTCGGAAATCGTCCGCCGCGTTGGTCACGCGAAGCGCACGCGTTGGTCTCGATGACGTTTTCGTGTTGTATGATGTTGATGCTACTTGATTCGACGCTATTCTTGCCCTCGCGCTCACGCACAGATGCGACATAGAGGCAGACATTCTTTTTAAGCGCGCGCCAGCGAAATTTTTTGCACACCCAGCCGCTTAAAAATTACTCACTCTCTTCGTTTGCGCGTACGTCACAATATAAAAAGTTTTCTCGAGCTCTCTCTCTCTGTGTGTGTGTATGTGCGTGTATTCGTATATCCTCCTCCTGGACGCTTCCAAAGAAATCTCAATTCTGTGATTCCGATTTGAAACGAGAGGTTGTTGGTTCGCGCGCGTTGCAGAGTGCGCGCTTTACGTTCCAGAGAGAGTAACGCCGTGGAGTGGAGGGGACCGGTTCAAGTTCTCGTTATTTTTTCCTTTTGTGCCTCTAAATTTTTTTTGTGGGTGGCGATCTTGTTGCTTTTGATTCACAGCCGAAAGTTTTTCCAGAGAGTTCGACGGAGAGTTCTTCTCTCCGTCTCCGCGTTGCCCTTCGAAAAAAAAAAATGTTCATTTCACATAAATTCACACCAGCAGCAGCAGCAGCAGCAGCGCGTGAAAGTGCACACATCTAACTCGCCCCCTCGCGCGATATCGAACACGCACGAAAAACTAACTAAAAAAATCGATTAATACATAAAGATATATGTCTCGACACGGTACGCGTTCCACCTTTGAATCTCCCCCGTCGTCATCGCGGGTCTCTTTCTGTTTGTCTCTTCGTGTTTGATCGTCTCGATGATTGTTTTTTACGCGTCTCGCGCGCGCGAATGGGCGCGCACTGTCTTTTCTGCGCCCTGGAAAAAAGAAAGTGAATTTGGCTCGAAAGGTCGCCGGATGTGATTCTCTTCTAACTAACTCGCGCGATGGACGCGCTCTGTCTTTTGCGCCCGGGAAAAAAAGTGAATGTCTGCCCAAAGGTCGCGATGATGTGATTCTCTTCTAACTAACTTTTGCTTTTTTACGCAGGCGATATCTCCTCTTCTCCGGACACGGTTGGCGTGTGCGTCTACCAGTACCCGATGCCACGACTTCACAACCGCGAGCAAGTCATGGAGAACGTGGGGAAAATATGCGAACTCGTCAAAGGAATGAAACAAGGCTTGCCTGGTCTTGATATCATTATATTCCCTGAGTATTCTACGCAGGGCATCATGTACGACCGCGACGAGTGCTTTGAAACCGCCGTGACGATACCCGGACCAGAGACGGATGCGTTCTCGAAAGTGTGCAAAGAAGCAAAAGTGTGGGGCGTCTTTTCACTCACGGGCGAAAGGCACGAAGAGCACCCGAAAAAGCAGCCGTACAACACGTTAGTTCTCATCAACGATAAAGGCGAGATTGTGCAAAAGTACCGAAAGATTCTTCCGTGGTGCCCAATCGAAGGATGGTATCCAGGAGATGAGGTTCATGTGAGCGAAGGCCCGAAAGGGATGAAAGTATCCTTGATCATTTGCGACGACGGGAACTACCCCGAGATATGGAGAGAGTGCGCGATGAAAGGAGCCGAGCTCGTCGTCCGATGTCAAGGTTACATGTACCCTGCGAAAGAACAACAGGTGATGGTAGCGAAAACGATGGCGTGGATGAACAACGTCTACGTCGCGGTCGCAAACGCGTCTGGTTCTGACGGCGTGTACACGTACTTTGGACACTCTGCAATTGTAGGCAACGACGGAAGAACTTTAGGCGAATGCGGCACCGAAACGCACGGCGTGAATTACGCGCAGCTCTCCATCTCTGGCATTCGCGATGCTCGCAAAAACGACCAATCCCAAAATCATTTGTTCAAACTTCTTCACCGAGGCTACACCGGCGTGTACAACTCTGGCGACGGCGACAAAGGCGTCGCCAAGTGCCCGTTTTCGTTTTACGAGACGTGGGTCAACAATCCGGAACTCGCTCAAAAGCAAGTCGAAGAGTTGACGAGAAGCACCATCGGCGTGCACTGTTGTCCGGTGTATGACTTGCCGACGCAAGAGAGAGAGACGCACACTCACTCCATGGAAGAAGATTTAGCGTAGTAGAGACAATGAATAATTTAATATAATAAAAAATAACTTCCGCATATTGCATTAAATCCGAATCGCGACACAAAAAAGCGCAGCAACATATTATTAAAAAATAAAATGCCCGTCGTCGCGCGCAAAGTTTCCGATGGGAAGAAGCGCGCGATTAGCGTGAAAGAAGAAGAAGAGAAAGAGAAGAAGAAGAAGGAGTCATCATCGATGCGCTCTTCTTCATCTTCTTCTTCCTATTTTGACTCCATACCGGACCATCTCAAAGAGGAAATCTTTCTCCGCGTGGGTTCCGGGAAAAGCGACATTGGAAATATCCAACTGACGTCCAAATCGTTTTACAAGGTCACAAACTCTTCGGAACGATTTTGGAAGACGATGTGCGAAAAAGAAGTCGGAGAAGAAGGCGCGATTGTCTTTCGAGAGTATCATTTTCATCATCATCAGGATGAGAGGTGAGCAGCGCGTTTATTGCTATTGTGTTTTCATATATATCTTGTTTTTGTTCGAGAGGCGGCGAAAAAAAAAGTTCGTTGTTTGTTGATGTGTTTTGTTAAAAACATTATTTTCATTTCCTTCTCGTCATCATCATCATTAATAGTAACCGACTGCTTTACTACATATCATATAGGAACAAATCCAAAGCGCGTGAAGATGAAAATGAAAAAAGAGAACTCGCGTGGAAGAAAAAGTATCGAATGTGGTGCGAAGGAGAAGGGGGCATCATGAGCTGGGGCGCTCGAAGCGAATCGAGCGAGACGACGATATCGAACGAACCAAACTGGAACTGGTTCCCGGAACAAGCCGAAGACGACGAGAAAGAAGAAGAAGAAGAACGAGTTTTAACAGAAAACGAAAGAGAAAAACATAACAAATTTTCTCCGAGGTATTTACACCGCGCGACACAATGTGGGAAGGATTTGACGAAAGTAATCCTGTTTGGTGGACAAAGTAGCTCTGGATTCCACAACGACGTCTTCTTCTTAGATATGGACGAGAAGAAAAATCCCACGCGAAAAGTTGAAAAGTTGCACGTGTGTGGCAAACCACCAATCCCTAGATGCAGTGGATCAATACAAACGTTGAGAGTGTTTTTTGGTGGTAAATCATCTGATAAAAAAGGAAAATTGGGACGCGAAGTCATCGCCTTGTTTGGAGGATCGCAAGGCTACATCACCGGATTTCAGGACGACGTTCTCGTCCTCGCTCCATCCATCGACTCGGACATATCCACCGCTTTAGAAAAAAAAAGCCCAAAATTGACTTGGTACGAACCGACAATCGTCGAGAAAAATCCGGTGCACGGGAGACCAGCGCCACGATGGGGACACGCCACGTTCGCTCGTAATGGGAAATTACTCGTTTTTGGTGGATCGAATACGAACACATGTTTCAACGATTTCTGGGAGTGTACGTTGGAGCGCACGGACGAAGAATGTCCGTTTGCAATCACTGCAACGTGGAAGTTACTTTCCCTTGCAAATCGTCAACAAGCCTACGAAACGATGCCATGCCCGAGGGCTGGAGCGACTTTATGCGTCGTCAACGACGTCGCATACTTATTCGGCGGATGTCGCGTCTCGACTACGTTTAACGATCTGTGGAAATTCGACTTGAGCGAGACTAGCGATATGGTTTGGGAGAAAGTCCAGACAACCGGCATCACACCGACACCTCGCGTCGGTCATTCTATGGTGACAATCGGAAACCGACTCATCATTCAAGGTGGGCGAGGGATGCAACCTGACTCACCTTTACCCGGTAAAATGAGCACGAGAGGCTTAGCCGCTATGCAAGGTCTGGTCTTTTACGAATCCGGTTTTTCCGTCCTCGACCTTTCGAAGATGAACTGGTTGCCGAGTCAATACCCGAAAGTCGCGGCAAAAGAAGAGGAGGAGGAGGAGGAACAGAATAAGGGAAAAGATAAGTCTCTTCTTCTTATTACGACGACCATCGAACAACAACAAGAAGAAGAAGAAGAAGATTTGGACGATGTCAACGTCCGAGAACACCGAACTGGACACGTGATGATGCTTGCACCGCAAGGTATCATTCTCATCGGTGGATTGGGCTACAACTCCCGATTTCAATCCGACGTCCAAAGAGTTAAACTCTTTTTTTAAATCGATAATCGAAAGAGAAAAACGAAGAAGAAATAAACAACGAGTACCTGTAGTAGATTAACAACATATACTTTCATAAAAGTAGGAAATCGACTGACACATGTCGAGCATACGCACACGAAATAGAGAATCGAAAGAATCGAAAGAGATTTACAAAAGGTTTATTAAAAAAGACAGCCGCAAATAGGATCTATGTAAGAACAGCTTTCTTCTAATTAAACTAACTACACACAACTGCTATACTAAGCTACTCCTATTCATTAACTAAAACCGGCTGGCCTCTGCAAATTTTTACTCACCATGCACAATGCTTTATATCGCAAGCCCATGCCGGGCGTTTCGCCTTCCTCAACCTTATCGTCGCCAACTAATCTCTGACATCCATCCGCTAAAATTTCGAGCTGTTCTTCAGAGCACGTCTCGGCTAACTTTTGAAGTCTTTGTACGATACCGAGTTCTAAGAGAAGCTTTTGCTGCGTCGTTGGACCGAAACATTTCACCTCGCTCGTGCGTTCTTCGTTTCGCTCTTCCACGACTGCTCGCAACGCGCCAAAATCGACGTGCGCGGATAAATCACACTCGCCTGGACTTTCCAATACATTTTCAACGAACTTGTGATCTTTAATCGCTTCTAACGTATCTCCCAAAGGTCCTTCGTCGCCGTAATCGATGGCGATAGCCGCGCCGCCTCTGCCGCCATTCTTGTCATTGTCGTTGATTCTATCCATCATTTTTTCCCAATGAATGATACTCTTTGGCGAAACTTCTAAAGATACGAGCGTTTCGCTCATATCGCTATTATTACCACCACCACCGCCGCCGCCGCCGCCGCCGTTGTCGTTAGATGATGACTTTGATGCTTTTTTCAAACGTCTCTTGACGAGTTGAGAAGAGCTCAACGTCGCGCCCGGCGAGAGGACAAACTGTAAGCTGTTGTTCTCCTCGTTCATGGCGACGAGTTTCTCCACCCATCCGCGTTCGGTGCGTCGAAACTGGTGCACGGGTAACGCGTCGAAGAATTCGTGCGCGATAATACACGTCGGACCGGAAGGAACGTCGTCTAATGAATTGTGCCAATATACCTTTGTGCCGTGCGCAGTTATTCCAGAAACGTTTCCTTTCGTTGATAACTTTTCATCATCATCATCTTCTTCTTCTTCTTCACCACGAGCATCGTCGTCGCTTTTCTCGCGGTCGTTTCCTTTCTTTGCAGCGGCGAACGGATTCGGTTTTATTGCAGCCAACAAAGGATTATTCAAGCTTTCAAACGTCTCCAAACTTCCCTCGCATTTCAACGTCTCGAACTGTTTCTTCCTCAACGCCGGCGAGATTTCAATTAAGTGCACTCGTAAAGCTTCGCTAAACTTTTTAAAGTTGCTCGTTCCTCTCAACAAATCCATCATCAGCGTCCCTCTCCCGGGACCAAACTCAATCAAGTGTAACTCCTCTGGTTTCCCCAATTGCTCCCAAATCGTCGCGCACCAAACGCCCAACAACTCGCCGAATATCTGCGATATCTCCGGCGAGGTCGTGAAGTCGCCGCTCTTCCCAAACACTTTGTCTTTAGAAGACGTTTTCGTGTAATACCCGTACGTTGGGTTCGTCAGCGCTTCGGTCATAAACTCGTGGACGGTGATTGGTCCACCGCGGAATTTAATCAGCGATTCGATGTGTCCGAGTAAACCTTCGTTTTTCTTGACGTCTTTCTGTTGTTGCTTCTGTTGAACGGTTTCGTACAATCCAGTTCGGTCAATGGCAATCTCAATCTCGCGCATTTTGCTCTGTATTTTCCTTTGCCTCTCTAATTCTTTCGTCATGAAATCGTCTCCGTCGTCGTCGTTTCTTTTCCCAAACGTCGTCGAAGAGGAAGAGGAAGAGGAAGACGACGACGCGCTCGAAGAGGAAAACATTCTGTTGGTGGTGGTGATGCGATTTTTGTTACCAACACTCGTCATCGTTGTTCGATGAAGACGTCGCCTCATCTCCTCACCATCCTTGCGCTGATAATAAGAAGAACCAGAACTAGAACTAGAACCAGAACCAGAACTAGAAGAGAGCAGCCGAGATGCTCCCGGTCTTCTTCTCATCATCGCGCTGGAAACCAGCGCGACGAGAGCGCTTTTTCTATTCTTCATTTTTTTTTCTTTTTTGTGTTGTGTTCTCGCCTGTCTCGACTCTTCTTTCTTTTTTTTTGGCAAAATCGAGTTTTTTGAAACCCTAAAAATAAGTGTTGAAGAAAAAAGTGCAAAAAAAAATGGGCTCTCGGTCGTTGCGCCACGTCTCGTCCCCACCCCCAAAAAAAAAGTAATCTCTCTCTCTTTCTCTCTCTCTCTCGCTCTCCTCACAAGTTTTATCTTTGATAAACGCGCTTGCGCTCGTGTACTAATACCTCTCCGCGACAACAAAAGAGGAAAACCAAAATGTTGACGAGGAGCGTATCGTCCGCGATGGCGTCCACTTCGTCTTCGACGACGTCTTCTTTGTTCTCGTCGTCGGGAAGAAGAGAATTCGTCTTTGCCTCGAGGAAGAGCGGCCGCAACAACAAAAACGAAGACGACGAGGAGGAGCGAAGAAGAAACACCGTGGTGGTCTTCTCGGCGAGGAGGAAGAATTATCCACTCCCCGTCGGGGTCTCGTGTTCTCGAAGAGGCGCGCGCGCACTCGCGAGCGCGACGTCGTCATCGCGCGACGATGAGACAGACAAGGAGATCATCTTCCCGATTGCCCCCGGACGGAGAGCGAAGAGCAACAAGACCGAGATCTGCCACGCGATAAGCGAACCGAGAAAGAGCGCGACCACAAAGACCGAAAAAGACCCCACCAAAGGCAGCGGTGGGGGTGGATCCGGACAGAGCGCATCTTCTTCTTCTCCGTCTTCTTCTTCTTCTTCTTCGGGAAAGAAAAAGTCCTCCTCTTTTACGGTTCGAAACAACAACAACGGCAAGATGAAAGCGGCGAACGGATCTGCTGGATCCAAGGGTTATAAACCGTTCAAGCCGACGTCGTCGAAAGTCAGCAACGTCCGGAGGAAAAAATTTGCTCCGTTAATCGCGGGCGTTGCCGATAACGTCCCTCTGGACGAGTTGTTGAAAAAATATCCAAACTTTGAGGATTGCTTAGGACCGAAGAAGTACGACGCCGGACATTTCATTCGATTATACAGCGATTTAGTCCGATGCGATCGACTGGGAGACGCGATTGATTTGTTGCAGCGACTCAGCGATGCGAAAGTTCCGTGCTTGAACGACACGAGAATAAGGAAGCACGGGACGGTGGATTTCTTGGTGTCGTGCGAACGATCGAACAAGTTGAACAACTCACCGGTGACGCACGCGTTTACGTTTACGAATTTGGTCTTGGGAGCCGCGAGAAAGGAATTAACGAACGAGGAAGTTGCGGCTATATACAACAAGCTCTTGGCGGTGTGCTCTGCGCACGGAGACAGCGAGGCGGCGGCAAAGGCGTTCGAGCAGATGAAGCAAGATCCAAAAGGGTTGACTATTGACGTCATCACGCACACGAGCTTGATCGTGGCCTACGGGAAGGCTGGAAAAGTTGACATGGCGTTTGAACAGTTCGAGACGATGACGAAAAAAGATAAGACCGAACCGACTATTGTTACTTACGGGGCGTTGATGGACGCGGTGTCTAGAGAGATTGGAAGGCGTTCGGGCAACGGCGGTTTCAAATCAAATAACAAGAAGGATATTTCGTACGTGAAAGACGCGTTGGATCGCGTGTTTAACTTGCGCTTGGATTTAGAGGCTAGTGGGTTGCAAATGGACGTGAGAGTGTTGAATTGTTTGGTCTCCGCTTGCGGAAGAGCGGCCGCTTTTGAGGAGCTGAGATCGGATGCGCTCAATCGCGCATTTGATATTGTCGCCGAATCTCGTCGAAACGGTTTGTTTCCAGATGCCGTCACGTACTCTTCACTGATGAGCGGATGTGTCAATGCTGGCGAGCCGCAGAGAGCGTTAGCGTTGTATGACGAGATGGAGACGAAGGGCGTCGCGAGAACGGCGTCGGTGTACGCCACTGCCATTCACGCGTGCGCGGCAGAGTACGACTACGAGAACTCTGCGCCAAACTATCGCAAGGCGTTTAAGATTTGGGAAGAAGTGCAACAAAACGAACCCAGAGTAGTGGTAGATCCTGTCTTATACGCGACTATTTTGACTGTCGCGAGTCGAGCCGGGAACGTTGAAATGTGCGCGAATTTGATCAGAGAGATGGAAATGAACGGATCAATGATGTCGCCTGCGGTTGTCTCGAATATGTGTGGATCGTTTGCGCGAGCTGGAGATGCTGGTGCGGTCGATCGCATCTTATCCGATGCCGAAAAGTCTAACGAATACGTCCCGCGCGCGTGTTATAACGCGTTGATCAATTCATTCGCGAGAGATGCCGATCTCGAAGGAGCAATGAAAGCGTACGATCGATTAGTTGAATCTGGGCAATCGCCGGATGAGATCACGTTCGAAGGACTCATTTTAGCCGCCGCGAAGAAGCCAGAAACGCTCGTAGACGCTAAGAAATTGTTGCAAGAGGCGTTAGATATGGGTTTACGACCAACTTTGCCAACTTACAACGCGTTGGTCAGAGGTTTCGGTCGATCCGGAGACTTGAACAAAACGTACGCCACAGTGAAGGCGATGAAGTACGCCGGGTACACGCCTGACGAGATGACCTGGAGAGAGCTTCTATTCTCGTGCGCTCGTCATGGAAACTGCTTGCTCGCATGGGATGCGTACAAGAGTTCGCGCGCGGCTGGAATTGCGCCGTGCGAAGTGACTTTGAATACCATTATCGGTGCCATTCTTGCCCACATTCGGACATTGACGGATCCAACCAGATTAGCTTCGGACAAACCTGGTCACGGGTTGACGGATACGACCACGAGTGGTGAAATTTCAAGCTCAGTGGCGCAGCCAGCGTGGAAAGAATGGGCCGATCGAGCGACAGCGGTGTTCCACGAAGCGACCACGCACGGTGTGAAACCGAGAGTTGAAACGTTCTCCTCCATGCTCGCGTGTTTGCGACCGCCAACTGATCAAGAAGTGCAGTTAGCAGCGAGATACGGAGGCGAATCGCTCGCGAGATTGGTGACGCACCAATCGAACGTTCACGAGGATGCGGCGACGTATTACCCGACCAAGGCGTTGATTTTGTTCGAAGAAGCGCAAGCGATTGGGATCGTTCCCCAATTCGAGATGAGCGAAGACTCAGAGTATGACATGCGAAATTTTCCTCCGGCGGCTGCTGAAGTTGCGCTCTTGACGTTGATTCGAAAAATCAAAAGGCATGTAGAAACGCACGGCGAGAAAGATTTGAAGAACAGATTACCAACGTTTACGCTTCTCGTGCGCGAAAAGCCGGAAATGTTGGTCGACGAAGATGGATATCTCGTTTCGTCCAGCGCGGATGAGTCGCTCGCCGATCGCGGTGCCGCAAGACGCCTGGAAAGAACAGGCGAACGCCTTGTCGTTCTTCTGAGAAGATTACGAATCAACTACGCCGGATCGCTCGAAAGAGGGAAGATTGAGCTCTCTTCACACATCATGTATCGCTGGATTCACGGTAAATCGTCCGCTCCGCACGCGTTGCCGGGTATGGAGGCAAGATTAGCCGGTGACATCGCCATGCAGGCGATGCGCATACGTTCGAAAGATATGATGAGCGGCAGAGGAACTATCGATCATTACGGAAATGATGCGGATGAGAGCAGCTCGTTCATTCCGGGATACAGAGCTCCGGTGTTTCGAAATCCGAACGCTAATTACGGTCGATCTGAAGGTGGACAAGCCGGTGGTAGATGGTCTCGAACCGGATGGTCGCAAAGTTCCTTCGATGACATCCCGTCGGATCAACATTTGAGCATCGACGACTTGGACGATTTGATCAAGAATAGGACATAATATGATAATAAAGTTGTAAATACAAATAACAAGCAGCGAGCAATCAACGCAGCAGTATTGAAATAAACGAATACGAACTACATCTCGTCGTAAAATATTCTCGCTTCAAATTTATTCGCGTGCTGTGGCTCTTTCGATTTCACCACGCCTCTGTACTTGCTTTGTCTGCGCTCAATTTTCGCAGAGCTTTCAACTAACGCTTCCACGAAGTCTTCGTTCGTGGCAGTGGCCGGCATGTTCATATCTTTAAGCGCCTTTAATGTGATAGTATATTCACTCATCGGAAAGTTTAACATCTCTCTCGTTTCTTTTGAATCTCCTCGCATGAAGAGTAAAGCCGCGTCGTGCGCTCTCGCTGCGCTTTCTTGCGTCGTCCAAGTTCCGAGCTCATATCTTTTATTATTTTCTTCCTTAATGTCTACATACGCATTCCATCGCGTGTTGAACACGGGACGAAACACGCCGTTGAAATCCTGAGTGTGGTGCATCAATTCATCGTCAGCGGAGACGATGTTGTTTGCAGGAGCTGTCACGCAACGTCGAAGTGTACCCAGAACAGGAGGAGAATTATTCAGCGTCTCTTTTTCCTTTCCATCGCGAAGGAGCCCTTTTGCATCTGCTCCTTCTTCTCTTTCTTCACCTTCGAGAACTGTCGATGGAAGAGAAGAAATGAAATGAGATAAGAAAGATGGCTGTTGATGATGGTGGAGATGGTGGTGGTCGTGATACTCGCTGTTTGTTCGTCGGAGAGACGGAGGAGACTCGAACATTAATTCACCCCGATCATCGTCCTCATCCACGTCCTCGCCGTCTGCGTCTTTCTCGATGATTTCGTCGACATCGATGTGGTGCCCAATGGCGTTCGCTGCGGCGAGGTCGTCGATGAGACTCGCCGCAGGCGAGACCATTCTTGTTTTTTTTTAAAGAATCCACCCTCGTATTTTGTAGCAACTAGAAAATACGAACATTTGAAAGGGGTAGGAGAGAGTGTAAAAGAAAACGTAGTCGTACAAAAGTTATGTGCATATTAAAACGAAAGAAAGAATGAGTGCGGATACGCGCGCCAGACGCACTCGCATGCGCATCATCCAATCCAGAAATTTATTAATCCCAAATAGCCCTGAACTCTTCCTCTTCCTTCAAAATCTGTTCTTCCGTAACCCAGACTTCCGTATCTACTACGTCTCTCTCGGTCGCCGCGAGCTGTCTCATAAACTCAGCGTGTAACTCGTGCGACGCTTTGTGGCACAAAACGTGCCCGATGGGAACACCCGCCATGCCCGGTTCTGCCAATAAGCTCATGTCGCCGATTAAATCCAAAACTTTGTGCCTCGCGCACTCATTTTCCCAGCCGTTTCGCATGGGCGGATTTAAAAATTCAGTCCCGTTGGCGATTAAACTACACGATGCTGTCCCACCTTTGATGATATCATGTCTATAATATGCCATGTAATCTTGAATGGTACCAAAAGTTCTCGCCGGCGCGATGTCGACGTCGTATTTCGCATCTTCTAAAGGCGTCCACGAAAACCATTGCTTCCCGATGGCAGTAGATTTGTACGTTAAATCGATGCCGTAAGAAAGTTTCGACTGATCTTGAGGCGTGAACATGATGAATGCGTCTTTATCTCTCACGATGACCGGTTCTCTCGGTTTATACTGTTTCTTTGGAACTTTCTCTCCGTTTTTATCGTTTACATCGCTCGCCGGCGTCACCCCGGCTTTGCAAATTTCGTGCGCCCAGTGACCGGCGCCGCCGTCTAAAATAGGCAATTCCCCCGTTCCTCCAATCTCTATTCTGCAGTTATCTACACCAAGCGCTTCTAAAGCCGATAAGAGGTGTTCTGGTTTCGTCACCGCCGCATCATTTGTCCCGGGCGCATTTAACACGCTCGAGATTTGTAAACCTTTCGCCAAGTTTGCCAAATTCGCCTGCACTCTCGTCTCCGATCCTTGGTTCCCTAAAAAGTCTCCGGGAGAATCAATCTTTTCCTCATCTTCACTTCTTAATATCGATTGATTCTTCAAAATCTCTTTCCTATCACTCGGATCGTTCGAAAGCATCGCTCTCGCGCGTTCCAATAACAATTTATTCACCTGCGCGTCCGAAAGCTCGTCGTCGCTCGTCTCATTCTCGATAGAGTCGTCCGACACTCGCACGAAATACCGCCCTTCGTTCGCGTACGCCGGGCATATTCTCACAATTTCATCTTCTCCAGAGTGTAAACCAAAGCCGGAAACCACGAACGCTTTCTTGACTGTTTGTTGATACGAGCGGTTCGGCGGATACGCTTTCGGTTCCGCCCGAATCGCCTCGTTCATGAACCCAGACGGAAGGCTGTCCTCGACCGCTGCTTTCGTCGCACGCGCGGTCGTCACCTCGCCTCGTCTTTGTATTCTCTCCTGATGTTGGTGGTGGTGGTAGTGATGATGATGATGATCACGATGGTATTCTCCTTCTATTATCGCCGACGTTCCTCGAGTGCGCCGCGCACCAGAACTCGCGCTCGCGGTTCTTCTCCTGCTCTTCGAAATCTCCCTCGCATTAGGTTGTTGCCTGGCGGCTGCTGCGAAACCACCGAACGAAGTGGACGCCATTCTTTCTCCTTCCTTCCTTCTTCTTCTTCTTCTGTTTTAGTGTATTCTTTCAACCCTTGTCGAGAGCGAAAAAAAGCGCGACTTTGACGACGACGTAAACGACGACGAGAGAACGCGCGAGCGAACAAAAACAATCGCCAGGCTTTTGGTCGATGGTTGTTCTTTTGTCCCGACAGCGCAGTCAGTGTTTTAAAGAATCGGTTTTTCACTCGAGGGCTCTCTCTCTTTCTTCTCTCTGAAAAAAGTCCACGCGCGCGCGTTGTGGAAGGAGGAAGCTCACGAAAAAGCCAAAAAAGCAAAAAGTTCTACGTATTGCGATGGATGATCAAAAAATCACAGGGGGAGAAAAATGGATGAGATGTGAAAAGAACGCTTCAGACTTCACTCGTGCGACTTCGTAACTGTCATCACGCGACAAACAAAAACAACAACAACATGAGAGAACCGAGCACAACAACAACAAAGAAGAAGAAGGCGAACGTGGACGCATCGAAACCGCACGAAGCGCGAGAAAACGACACCCCGGAGTTTGTGAAGAAGCAAATAGAGCTGGCGATGATGGCAGTTCTCGAAAAGAGAGGCGCGGAGAAGACGTGCTGACCTTCGGAGATACCACGGTTGCACGTGTTTGCACGAAGTGCAAATTGGCGGTTGCACCGTGGGAAGTCAACGATGGATGCGACTCGAGAAGTCGCGGTGGAGTTGATGAAGGAAAATAAGGTTCAAATCGAACAAAACGGAGAGGTTTTGAGAGGAATTCAGACCGCGAAGGACGTGAAAGGAAGAGTTCGGTTGCGATTAAAGGAGAAGAAGGAGGAGTAAAAACAAAATTTGTGAGCAACTCCGAGCGAGCGTTTCGACAAAGAAGATGAAGTGACAGTTCTCGCGAAAAAAGAGACACGCGAGTGCTCGATAATACATGAAACGCATACGCTCTCTCGCACATTGTAACAACATTGAATTAATTGGCTAGCTGAGATACATTTAGAAAATTTGAAATAAACAAAGTCTATAGATGCGCATTAAAACGGAGGGACGACAAAAGCATCACCGACTTTTTGGCGATACTCGTGCCACCACCACCACGAGGCGTATGCTCGTTTTTCTCTCCATTGTCTTTCAATTTCCTCGAAATCTTCATCGTCGTCGTATTCTCCTTCGCTATCCCCACCATCGCCACTGCTGCTGCTGCTACTACTACTACTACTACTACTACTACTACTGTCGCTCCTACTCTCCTCCTCTTCTTCTTCTTCTTCTTCTTCCTCGCTAGATGTTTCTAAAAGTGCTAATTTTTCCTCCTCTAATTGTAATGCTTGAAGTCGCTTCTCGTCGTTTTCTTCGAGGTCGTAAGCGTACCAACTCTCTGGAACTGTATCGGGAAGTTCTTCGATATTGCAAAACGCGACGCGAGTGTCTTTTTTTCTGTTCTGATTCTCGTCGTCCTCCCCGTCATTTTCATCATTATCTTCGATAATCTTGCGTTCAGATTCTTCCTCGGATGTTTTATCGAGCATATCTTTGAGCGTTTTCAACTCTTTTTCGTCTTTGAGAACGGCGACAGCAACACCTGAAGTGCCAAATCTTCCTGTCCGTCCACACCTGTGCATGAACGTTTGACCATCTCTCGGTAAATCGACGTTGACGACTAAATTCACACGTTCGCAATCGACACCTCTGGAGATTAAATCAGTCGATACGATGGCACGAAGCTCAAAGTCGCGAAAGCGTTGCATGACATTCATTCGTTCGCGCTGTGGCAGCTTTCCCGAGGTGAATGCCGTTTTAAATCCTCCTTTTCTAGTCATAATGGCGGAAAGTTTTTCTCCTCGGTCTCGACTTTCGACAAAAATAACAGCTTGGTGAAAACGAACAGAGTTGAAAATGTCAATGCACGCCTCCGCCTTTTCTTCCAAAAGGTACATGTCATCGTCATCGTCGTCGTCGTTATTGTCGCTTTCTTTTTCCTTTAGATCTTCCATTTTCTCTTCACGTCGGAATAAGAGCCGATAGCACATCTTCACTCCTTTTAACGCCACTGTCTCCTCGCACAAGCTCACTTTCTCAATCGCGCTCGGTTTCCCATCTCTCGTCGTCAAACTCTCCATTCTTTTCCTCGCGGTCTTCGAAAATGTCGCCGAACAAGCGATCAACTGCCTCTGCCTGTGACTCGCGGCGTGTATCAAGAATAGAACATCCTGACAGAATCCAACTTGCGTCAACAACTGATCCGCTTCGTCTAAAACTACGGTTCGTATCTGATCAGTTCTCAAAATATCCATCTCTACGAGCTGCTTCATTCTCCCTGGCGTTCCGACGACGCATGCTGGCCTTCTCTTCATCACACGTCCATCGTCTGCGACTGGTAAACCGCCAAAAAAGCACGCCAACCGTTCTTGTTTATATAAACCTTTCGCGCTTCCCGCGCACGCCGTCGCCAGCGTCCGCAACACATCCGCTGTTTGCAACGCGATTTCTCTCGTCGGCGCAATACACATCGCTTTCACGGACGAAGACGCATCTAGTCTTCCCCTTCTCCTCTCATCGATCGCAAAGTTATCGTTATCATTTTCCTCTCCTTCTCTTTTTTCTTCCGGTGCTTCTGCTTCTATTTTTGTCAGCAAAACCGAATCCAAAAGCCGGCACGCGAACGCGACTGTTTTCCCGGTCCCCGATTTCGCTTGCACTAACACGTCTCTCCCTAACCGTTCCAAAGGAATCGCCGACACTTGCACCGGGGAAGGATAGACGAATCCACACTTTTGTAAACCAAGAACGACGTGTTCTGGTAACGCTAAATCTTTAAACGTCAATCGAATCGCATCTTCCGTTTCATCGTCGTCGTTATCGTTCTCGTTCTCGTCGTCGTCGTTAAAAGTGCCGAGTCCGAATGATTTTCGATTCCAATTCTGTTGGTGGTTTTGAGGCACGAAGAAGACGTCGGAGGAGCGCGAACGAGTCGAGCTCGCGTTGGCCAGTATTCTCGGCATTATTCGTACTTTTTATTGTTCTTCGTCGTCGCGATTTGCTCCATCTTTTTTTTTCTCTCTCTCTCTCTTGTCTGTGTGTGTGTATACATGCGATAGTAAGTGGCGAATCGACGCGTTCGCGAATAGTCTTGAGAACTTTTTCACGCGCACTTTTTGTTTCAACGACGCACGACAACACTTTCACTTTGCGGAGCGAGAGAGCGGTAGAAAAAAAGGATGGGTCTCTTCGACGCTCTGCCTCTCCCGGCGTCCTCGACGAAACCAAAAAGAGAAGAGGAAGAAGGAGAAGAAGGAGACGCGACGAGGAGTGCCAGCGCTACTACTAACAAGAAGCAGAAGATTTCTGAAACGGAAACGGT
>Ga0181598_1000084_pt1 | contig 76669 bp, 43 predicted proteins | sample 041ome_4_FD_153295 | JGI IMG/M metagenome (GOLD analysis project Ga0181598, IMG submission 153295) | Coastal salt marsh microbial communities from the Groves Creek Marsh, Skidaway Island, Georgia - 041404US metaG (spades assembly) | ecosystem: Environmental > Aquatic > Marine > Intertidal zone >... | reverse complement strand
AACCTGTTTATCAACACGCCACACGCAAAGAGAGAGAAAAATTTGCGCGTTTTTAGGTCACATTTTCACTTCAGAGTATACTTTTGTATCGATTCGCAAAATAGAACGCCGCGCGAACAATGAAAGAGAGCGAAAGAATGAGAGCGAAAGAACGCGCCGCGGGAAGTCTTACCATTACTTTTTTGTTTTGTGCGCGGTTGTGTTTTGCGTGAGTAAAAAAGTGACGATGATGATGATGATATCTTCAGCCAAAAGCAGCCTGGCAGCTTTTTCATGCGTGTGTATGGTGGGTGGTGTGAATAAAATTTAAGCGCGACTACTACCAGAATGACTTATTTTACAATACATATTGCTAGCTGATGACTTCTACGACGACACATTTTATTCTCGATCCAACCACTCGTCTCTGTGAACCCGAGCGTATTCGAGCACCACGGGCATTCCGTTCACGAACGGCTGGTTGAGCAAAACCGAGTACCATCCGAGCAAAGGCGCGGCGCCGAGGGAAGAGACCCAAAAGCACGAGTGCGAAGCCGGGTCGAAGTTTTCGCAGCGCGATTGTTCGGTGAAGTAGGCCTTCGTCTCGTAGGTTTTGAGAAAGCTCGTGGGTTGGTTTTTAACGAGTTGCGGGAGGTCCGCGACGCGTTTGCGACTGGCGATGAGTTCGAGTAACGTCAAGAAGATGTTCGAGCTGCCATCGCCGAGGACAAAGTCACCGATTTTTGCTGCGAGTAACAATTCGGCAACAAACGCGCGTTCGCGGGTATACGGAGAGTTGTCGTTGTTTTTATAGTTGTCGACAAAGCTTTCGCGAAATGACCAACCGAAGACGGGGATATCCACGTCCATTTTTGCGGCATGTTTGCTAAACACCAAGATTGGTTTTTCGCCGCACAAGAGTATCTCATCTCGGTCGTACCGTTGACGAACTTCTTTGACGACTTGGCCAGAGTCAGTCATGACGAAGATGGTTTTCCAACACTTTTTCGTACTTTCTGCGAGCGATTTCAACGCGGAGATGTATCGCGTCACCGCCCGGTAGCCACCAAAGACGTTGTAGTACGGATCCTCTCCTCTCTTATCCGATTGACGGATTTGAAGGATGACGGTTGGAGAGCGCACTTGGTGAATGTTCTCAAAGTACCGATCCGAAAGCATTTCGGTAGTTTCTTTGGTCGGACGAAGGATAACGCTGGATGTTAAGATGGACATGTACATGAAGTGCGCCTGACACGCGGACAAGAAATCATTGCATCCGAGTTCATAATCTTTTGCGTGCCCATAGACAAACGGCGGATCGTATGGTATCACGTCATACGTTTTCGAGTACTCGTCGTCGTCGCGCGTTCCAGGCAGCGGAAGGTTCTCGTAAGGATTAAACTTGCGAATGAAAAACTCTTCGACCATCTCAGCTTCATTATCGAATGCGTCCGAATAACCTTGAGGACCGATTCGTTTATCAAACTCTTCGCGTTTGCGGCGCCACTCTGATTCGTTCATCTCGCGGTTCGCTTTTGACGAGACGCCAGCGGCCAACTCCGAGCGTATTTTTCGCCAAAGAGATGCTGGAAATTGAATATTATGCGCCCTCAAATTAAAGTCTGCAGGCAGAGTATCACCAAGTATCGATATGTCGACGCCATCGCATCGACCGTTGTGGCATATGACGGCGTCCCGATATCCCTCCAGTAAGTCTTCGCCAGCGAGTTTGTCACTCCCAAACAAAAGACTCGGGCACAAGTGCATTACGAACGTCATCGCTGCGTTTACCACATCTTCACGGTGCATCTTTTCGTTCCCAATTCTAAACGCGATTGGCTCTTTAGTTTCCTTGCTCTCCTCGACCGTTCGATCGATCAAATCGCGGATTTTTTCAGTCACTTTTTCGATCCGTTCCACGAGCGAAAAAGAATCCCATTCCGAAGGATCGTAGCTCTTCACCGTATCGCTAACTGTGTTGATAAATTTGTTTATTTTCTCGTGTGGCGCGCCGTGCGCAGTTTCTGGGAACATAATAGGTCGCAAAACTTCAATAGCCGTCGCCAACTTTACCCTAATTCTTTTCTTCGGACTATTCTTGTTTCCCATCCTTAAAGTGCACTTGGTTAGTGGCATGAATAAATGGTCGAAACCAGTATCCCACGGCGGTAAAAACACTAAAGTTCTCTTCAAAGTCGTCGCTAAAACGAGCGCTCGCTGTAAATAAATGTGAATTCGACATCCAAGCGGACATTGTTCCAAAGGCACAATCAAAATCTTGCTCTCGTCACAATTTGACGGAAACTGTAACTCTCTCACGTCTCTCAGTACGATGTCCGCCGCGCGCTTCGTCCATCTCAAAGTTTTCCTCCTCACTTTCGTCAGCGAAACCTTCGGTATCCTCCGCTTCTGCGCCTCTTCTTCTCCAATACTAGTGCTATCTTTCACTCTCCCTTGCAAGTGATCAATCTTAAACGTTCTTTGCTCCATGCTTTTCTCTTTCTCTTCCTTCCACGTTTTCTCGTCCGCGCCGATACCTCTGCGTATCTCGTCCAACGTCAGCGGGTTTCCGAAACTATCGAATCTCCAAGGCAGTAAAGGCCCTATCAGGGGGCTTTTTCTCCCACTCTCCCGGTCACCGTCCATGTACATGTACCGTTCCACCAAGTCTCTGCTAGTGCTTCGATGCTTCTCCCGCATCGTTCTTTCTCGCTTCGCGTCCACCAGTCGGACGCCGTGGGCGGAGCGTTTATACAGCATCTCTCCGTCGTCTTCCTCTTCGTCCGTATCTTCACCATTTTTCGCAGCGCTGCCATCTAAATCATAATCCGTGTACTCGTAATCGCCGTCGTAATCGTCGTACTCTTCGTCGAAGTCGTAGCGCCCCGCGCTATCGATGGCGGCATCTTCTTTCGATTCGGTTGCTCCGTTTCCAAATCTTTCCCGCGAATGTTTCACGAGAGAAAACTCGTCGCCTTCAAACTCGAACGAGGATGCGCACCACGAGAGAAAGAGCGAGAGAAGAGCGAGACGCGACGAGGACATGTCCGCCGCGTTTCTTCTTTTCTATATTCCTCTCTTTGTCTCTCTCTCTTTTCTCTCGATTGTTCAGGATTTTTTTAATGAAGCTTACTGCTAACGTTTCGTTTCTTGATGACATTTCTTCTTCTAATGGCTATTTATTACATTGTATTATGGTAGAACTATGTGCGTATCTAATACGGAAGAAATGCGGTTCGTCATTTTGAGGCAGCGAGCTTCCTTCGATCGTCTTTGAGTTGCTGCAAGCGCTTCTCGATCGTGACGAGTAAAGGCGCGTACACGTCCTTGGCGATGTCGATTCCCCCGCTTTTACCTCCAGAGCGTATCCTTCGCGTTTTTGCGGGCGTCGCGGGAGCTGATTTGGAGTAGTTGCTATTTAAGTTGTTGTCTCTCTTCAGACGCTCAAATTGGTCGCGGTCGGTGTCGTGTAGACCGTCGTCGTCGTCCTTCACTTTGTCCTTTGATGCAGATGGATTGGCGTTTTCTTTGTCAGACGTCCACATGGCTTGCTCTTCGATGAGCGTCATGAGCTTGTCGTTCTTTGCCGTTTCTTCGGAGAAGAGCTTTTCTTTGTTCAACACTTCTTCGCGGAGTTTACCTTCCGTTTGCAACATGTGCTCTAAATCTCTTTCTATCGAGTCCAAGTGTTCATCTCTGGATTCGATTTCTTCCAACAAAGCGTCTCTCTGCATTTGCAGTTGTTCGATGACTTCGTGCTGCGCAACAATCTCGTCGTCGGCTTCGGAGAGCAAGACGCCGAGTTCTTTAGCTTTATCCACGTGCTCGCGCGCGAGACTTTCGAGACGCTCGATTTTATAATCTAACGCGTTTTTGACGCGCTCGATAGTTTTCTCGAAGAACGTTTCGTCATCGAACATCTCGTCTTCTTCCCGTAAGGATTCCTCCAAGGCTTCTTCGTCAGTCAATCGCGATTTAGTTTTACTCAAACTGCGGAAAGGTGACTCAGGAACTAAGCTTCTCGCGCTCTCAGTTCCTTCTTCGTTGTCGTTTTCGAGCGTCGTCAATTTCTCCACCAATCGCGCGACGATATCGACCGTTTCGCGTAAATTCTTCACTTTCCTTCGTTCTTTCAACAACGATTTGGCCAACATTCTGGTCTTTTCTTCGCCGGCGACGATGGCATTTTCCAACTCGTCCGCCTCGGATTCTACTTTATCAGCCATCGATTTTGTCTTTTCGGATAGGTTTTTGAACACGGCTATTTGTTCTTTCGACTGGTGCAGCGCTTCGGCGAGCTGTTCGTTTTTGTGTCTTTCCGCGTGAAGTTCGGCAATGAGCGCGGCATCTGCTTTCGTTTGCTTCTCTTGTCCTCCGAATTCTTCGTTATCGTCGTTGATGTCATTTTCTCTTTCGTCGTTTTCTTCTTCGCGTAGTTGCTGATTCTCCTCGGCCGCTTTTAAGTCTTGTCGCAAAGCCATGATCGTATACTCCGCGTCGCGTAACTCCTCTTCAATCTCTACCGCTTTGTTTTCCGCGACTCTCTGCTTCGCGATGGCTTGGTCACGTTCGCGTCGCATCGCGTCTCTTGCGCTTCTCAACACGTCTCGTTCGCTCACGCCCGGTTCGTTCATCCTTTCATGTTCTTCCTCTTTTTCTATTTCTGATGCTTCCTTTTCCATCGCTTTCTCCTCCTCCTTCTCTTCCTCGACCGCGGTTTCTTTTTTTACCACATTCGTCGATTCCGGAACAATGCTCGCGTACGCTCTCAAAGTCTCCTCTGCCGTCGTCGCTCTCAATTCTGCTTTCATCAAAGACTCTTTCATTTCTTCCGCACGTTTGCGCTCGTCGCTCAACATCCCGTTCGTGTCCAACAAACTCTCTCGCAACGCTTCGATTTCTTCCTCTCTTTCCTCGAGAAGCAGTTTCTGTCTGTGCTCTTGTTCTCGAATAGAATCAAGTTGCCTTCGGTATTCTTCTCTCTCTCGCTCTTTCACGAGCGCCATCGCTTTTTGCATTTCATTGGTTTCCTCTTCTTCTTTTTCAATTCGAGCGTCTCTTTCTGGCTCTCTCTGACCGTGGAAAGTGGCCGGAGGAAGAGGGGGAGGAGGAGGCGAAGGCGACGGCGAGCGTCGAGACGGCGGCGGCCGATATTCTTCTTGTTGTTGTTCATCTTCTCCTGCATGTTTGACTTCTTCTCGAACGCGTGGAGGAGAAGGAGGAGGAGGTGAAACAGAGGAAGAAACGTGCGTTTGATGTTTACTGTCTTCTTCCACCTCTCGTCTTTGCGGCGGCGGCGGCGGCGGCGCGCGTATCATTTCCGTTGCTCCTGCTTCTTCTCCTCCTCTGTTTCCAATTTGCCCGACACTCTGCGCTTCTTTTTCATCCAAAACGCCCGTTTTCTCGATGCCACCACGAACAAAACCGGCGGCATCCGCGTCGGCGTCAGCGATACCATCCACCGCGGTAACGGTCGGCGCGGAAAGCGGCGCCGCTTCCTCCTCCTCCTCCTCTTCCTCGCGCGATTTTTTCTTCGACTTTTGTTTCCTGAACGCGTCCAATCGCGCTCTTCCTTTCTCTCTCGCCGAGGCAGACGAAGAAGAAGAAGAAAAACGCATATTCTCCCCCCTTGCGAGATAGATAAATATATCAACACCGCTCGTTCCCGCCGGTTGGAGTTCTTTTCTCGCCGCTCTTTTCTGCGCTTTTACGTCGTCCTCGTCTTCATAACAGTTTTCTCTTCTTCTTCTCTTTATTGCGTTTTGAAGGTTCGAAGTGTATTTTGCGTTTTGGAAATTGCGCTGGCTTTTAGTTTAGGGTCGCAAACCCTAAACCCTAGACCCCTTTTTTCCTCGCGCTGCGTGAACTCTTATCTTTCGGCGAAGACGACACAAAAAGAGCTCTAAACTCTTCTTCTCCCTCTTTCACGCGCGCGCGTGCGGATACACGGAGAATTAATAGTAAAAAGAGTCGTGTAACCGATACGTGAATAATACGCGCGACATTTATATAGAGAGGGAAAAAATGTCATCAGAAGCTTTGAGAGTGATGCGATGTGCGGCTCCAGCAGCGTTCGGGAAAAAAGGAACAAATGGGAACACCAACGCGAGCGATAGAAGAAGAACACGACAACAAAAACAACATAAAAGAGTCAACAGAGCGTTCGCGTCGGCGATCGCGGAGGACAACGCGGCGACGGCGAAGGAAGTCCCCGCGAAAGGGACGAAATACGAAAAGGAGAACGAAATCGCGTTAGACGCCGTTCGCATCGCGTCCACCATTTGCGATAAAGTGCAAGGGCAGCTGATGCGAATGGATGAAAAGTCCATCACGAAAGGAGATAAATCGTTGGTTACTTTGGCTGATTACGCGGCGCAGGCGGTCATCGCGTGGAGAATAGGTCAAGATGAGCCAGACATGAAGTTTCTCGGGGAAGAAGACGCGGACGCGCTGGTGAATGGTGGCGAAGACGGGAAGGAAGTTTTGGGGAAGATTACGGTTTTAGTGAACGAAGCTATTCGCGCGTTCTACCCAGACGCGAAAGAGTTGTCCGACGACGACGTCATCGCGTTAATCGATAAAGGGAAAGGTGAGGGAGGTCCCGTAGGAAGGCACTGGATTTTAGACCCGGTGGATGGGACGCTTGGCTTTGTGAGAGGCGATCAGTACGCCATCGCGTTGGCGCTCATGGACGAAGGCGAGTTGGTTTTAGGCGCCATGGGGTGTCCAAACATGCCAAAGAGCGGAGATGTTTTGGAGTTTAACGACGCGTACTCGTACGGGTTTTCTCCGAGAACGGTGTCGAAAATGTTGGCGGGGGGTTCGAGCGCGAAGACGGATTGGTATAAAGGGTGCGTGTTTACCGCGGTGAGAGGCAACGGGTGCTGGATGTGGCCGACGTCGCCGGACGTAAAAGTGAACCCAACGAAAGTGCACGTGTCCTCTGCGTTTGATCCAAAAAAAGCGCGATTTTGCGAGCCGGTGATGAAAGCAAACTCCAGTCAAGGCTTCACGGCCTCGGTCGCGGATAACTTGGGCATTGAATCCAAGCCGTTGAGGATATACTCGCAAGTCAAATACGGCTCGGTCGCGCGCGCCGACGCCGACGTGTTCATGAAGTTTCCGAAAGCAGAGTACCGAGAAAAAGTTTGGGACCACGCCGGCGGCGTGATCCTCGTCGAAGAAGCCGGCGGCGTCGTCTCCGACGCCGGTGGCGCGCCTCTCGATTTTAGTAAAGGGAGGTACTTGGAGTTGGATCGTGGCATCGTCGCCGCGAGTTCCGCCTTACACGAAAAGTTGATGCAAGCCATTCAATTGAGTTGGGATAGTGCCGCGCTTTAATTCTCACGCAGAGCATGTCGAGAAAAGAAAGATTTGTGTTCGAGAAGTTTCAAAGCGTTCGTTCGTACGGAGCAATACTAAGTCATCGTTGTATTTAAATAACAAGTATTAAAAAAACTTCAGTGGTACTCGTTCGTACCTTTTGAATTGTAGGCACCCCATTTAGGAGAATTCTGCTTCGCATTTCCTCAGATTAGATTCACGCTCGTTCTCTCGTATAAAACACACACGAAAAGAATGCAACTAACAACGCTCTCGAGCATCAAGCAAATCGTAAAACCAATCACGAAAGACGAGCTCTACGTTTCTCCGGATAAAAATCGATATCCGATATTCACTCTCGTCGTCTTCATTCAACGCATCTCGTCTCTCGAATTCGTATACTCCAAACGAACGAACCGGGAAATTCCATTTCGTAAAGTCAAAGTCAGCGATCACACGTTTGATACTTCGCGCGTTTCTTTAGTTTTGTGGCAAGAAAAAGCGGAGGATGTTGTGGATATTTCAGTCGGGGACGTGATTTTAGTACAAAACGCGTACGCGCGATTTAACCCGTTTAAAAACGAGATGGAAATCAGCGTCAGTGGAGGCGAGAGGTCGGTGTTTCGCGCGATTGTGCCAAGAAGCGAGTTTTACGCCAACAGAACGATCGAGGAGATGAGCGAGAGAGTGGTCCCGACGCGTCGCAAGCTAGGTACGACGGACGATGCGGCGACCAGAGATGCGATATTGACCGTGTGCGCTTGGGTGTATGGGGAAAAGATGGCATTTTTGTATCATTTGAAAGAGACGATGGATTTGGGTGCCAGCTTTCCTCTTGGCCGTTCGTCGAAGAGGAGAGCGGAAAAAGAAGAAGAAGAGGAGGAGTTTGAGATGCACCATCAACAACGCACGAACAACTCTGTGAAACGATTTAAGAGAACTTTGATGGAAGAATACGTCGGAGTTATTTTGGACGTTACCTTTGTCAAATCTTCGTTCGGTGACGCGTTTAATGGTAAGTACGTTCGGCCAGTCTTGACGCTTTCGCGACGACCGGTGGATCGACAAAGGAACGAGCAGTTGTTGCAACGACGATTGTCATTATCGAAACCGACGGAATCGCCATCGATGTTGAACAATTTAGCGTGTTTCGATAACATGATAATTGGTGATCAGTCGCCGGTGCTCGGTAAGCGACCTGGTGATGATTTGAACAACACAAACTTTATCGAGGCGACGTTGTCCGCGATGCCGAAACGCGAGGCGAAGGATTTGGCCGAAAGCGTGTATAAAATCGGGAGATGCGTGGAACTGAGAGACTTTGCAATCGCGGAGGTTTTGAATGGAAATGAACGAAAGATTAATCGATTGTGTGTGGATAACAACAAAGAAGGGGAAGTGGACAACTGCGGATCTTCAGAGGAGATCGTGAAAAAGCTCGTGTTGGTGGACACGATTTCCACCATTCAAGTTCTGGATCCGCACAAAGATCCGCGGGCGAAGAAAGTCATGACGGTGGTTGGTGAAACGCACAGACGGTTGAGCTTTGAAGTAGAAAACGTCTCCGAGATATTTCAAGACATCAACGAGAGAAGTTTTCAAGAGTTTACGGATGATTACGACGCCGACGACGAGCGCATGTACGGGCGAGAAATCGTCGAAGAGAAACGCAGAGAAAGCGTGCAAGCGGCGATGGAAAAGAAACACAAGGAGATGTTAGTGGCAAAGACGAGGAATAAAGTCGCCGCAATGAAGATGACCGAGACACAAAATACGACGTATTCTATCGCAGAAATGTTCGAGAGTGTGAATAATAACAACGCGCACGTTATCGAACGTCCCGTTTTATACGAAGATGGCACGACAAATAAGCGTCGACTTTTGCCGCCGTTTGTCGAGTTTAAAGCAGTCGTAAAATACGTGGAAATTGAACGTGACGTCACGAATTCATCTTCATCACCTCCATCGTTGTGTTTAGCGGAACGTCAAAGGAAACAGCGAAAGAAGTCCATCACGAACAAGGCGAATAAATCTATCTTATCCGCCGATGGTGTCATGCGCGTCCCTGGATTGAGAAACGGCACGAAGAGCGTTCCGGAAATCGCGAGCGAACTCGTCCAAGTGGCGTGTGCTGCGTGTGAGAACAAGCTCTACAAAGACAAAGAGGACGTGTACGAGTATTGCAAACACTGCCCATCCGGTGAGTTTATGAACATCAACATCAAAGTCAACAAATCGAGAACGAAGTGTGTGTTTAAACCGCTCGTTTTAGGACTCGAAGACGCTAAGGGGGATTGCATTCGAGGTAAAATCCCGCCATCGCTCGTTTCCGATTTGGTATTTTTTCAGAAACCGGAAGATATCTCGGACGGAAACACCGACGAGTCGCTCAGAATTCGCTCGGAAACTATCGCGGTTGGTGCGCTTCGAGCGTTAATGGCAGGTAAACGAAACTCGCCGTTTACATTCACGGCAAAAATGCCAAAATCGGATGAGAACGGCTGGGTCGTTCGCAGGAGTGAAATTGAAATCGTGCGTTTCGATAGCTGCTTAACTCCGTCCAACTCCTTAGAAGAGGGATATACAGAAGACGAAGAAGAAGTTACGGAATAGTTCAGCGTGTATACGTATATTTATACAGAAGTAATACATACATTCGCACTTGAATGAATAATTTGATTCAGAACTTTTGCGCGCGAATGTACAAACTCTAAATCAACGTGCGCTTGGGTAAATTTGGTGGTCGCGACTGTCGTATTATTATTTTCTTCATCCTCATCAGCAACCAGAAGGTTTCGGTGTTTTTGTTTTTGCGCTTCTGGGCACGAAAGGTTACAACGACAGGATAAATTATCAACTGCTGCGTATGTAAGCGCTAACGACTTTTCAGTCATCGTTCTGGTTGCCATGCGCGCTTTCGCTGTTTCTCTCTCTCGTTTGCTCTCTGTTGTCGTTTCTTTTTGCTTTTCGCTCAAGGTAAACGCGGCTGTTTTTTCACTCTCTATGGTTTCTTCTATATCTTTCTTGCGTTGCGAGAAGTCCTCGAACGCCTCTTTCGAGGCTTTTAAAGCAAACTCTTTTCTCGCGCGTAACGAATTGTTCACATCTTTCAGAGTCGCATGTCGATAAAGAATATCAGAAATGTCTTCAAATTTCATCTCTCCGCCGCCACGCACCTCCTGCTCCCCTTCGTCCTCGTTTTCGTTCGGAGGTGCATTAGTAACCTCCAAATCTCCAGACGACGACCCAACGCTCAGTCTTCCATCCCACGATATATCTTCTACTCCTCTCCCGCCTTGTCCACAACACGCTCTCAAAAACTTCAAAACGCTCGATAACGCTCGATTCTTCCTTTCGCACCGTCTCCGTCTCTGTCCGAACGAACTCGCCTCTTTCCTCAACGCCACGAGAACTTCATTTTCTAATACCAACCGCTCCATCTTGCTCTCCTGTGCACTTTCCATCGCTTTTTGCATCTTCCGCTCGTTCTCTCTCGCAAAGTTCTCAAATTTTGCGCAATCTCGATGCAAACTCTCCTGCGCTTGCAACAAAATCCCCTCGCGTTCGTCCAATCGTTTCGTCGTCTTTTCGCATTCATAAATCGTCCTCTGCAATTTCATCGCGATCGCATCGAGCTCGCGATTTTTTTCCAGGAGAACCGTAGAAGTCATCGAACACGACGCGTGATCTTCTTCGCCCTCGTCTTCTTTTTCATCCAGTGCGCGCATCATCTCCTCTTCGTATTCTTCATCTTCTTCCTCCTCTCTAGGTTTCGTCACGAACGCGCTCTTCGTCTTCTCTGACTCTTCCCCGTGGTCAAAAACGCGTCGTCGTCGCGGCGCGCTCGCAGACGCGAATGCCATCGGTTCCTTCGATAATAATAAATAAAAGGCGACGTTTTACGGTATATCCGACGCCTCTTTATAGGAGAGCGCCGCCGCGTTTTGCGCGGTGGAAGCAGTCAACGTCGTCGATTTGGAGATCATGAGTGAAATACCTAATTTTAGCAAAAATTGAATTTTTGGCGTTTCTTTTTTTCAAAACCCTAAATAGTTCGACCTTCTAAACTACCCGTCTTCGTGTTCATATCATCACAACGAAGACGACGAGACGTTCTCTCTGCGTCTCTCTGCTCTCTCGCTTTCGACGACGACGACGACGAAGAAGAAGAAGATAAAGTCCCGAACAACTTCATGAAGGGCGGCAAGTTCTCCCCAGTTCTGGTGGTCTCGGTCATCTCTTTACTCCTCTGTTTTCTCTCCGTCACGTTCGACCGAAAATTACCTCGCGCGCTGAGCGCATCGTCCTCCGCGTCTACGTTTAGCGAAGCGCGAGCGATCGCGTCGGCGACGACTTTCGAGCAGTTTGGCTCTCGCGCGGTTGGGACCGAGAGCGAGCAAATCGCGTTTGAGTTTATTCGGCGTCGCGTTGATGCGATTCAGAAGAAGTACGGGGAGAAGAGCGAGGAAATTGAGATTGAAGTTTGGGACGATGTGACCAGTGGGTTGAGGAGAAGAGACGCGGACGACGTCACGAGGCACGCGAGGAGTCCCGGCGATAGGGAGAACTTAGGTGGGTACGGGGAAGAGGTTGACGAGGAGACCGAAGAGAACAATAGCAACGGCGCGAAAAAGAAATGGGGGTTGTCTGACGTGTACAGATACGATAACTTGAGGTCGATTTCCGTGCGCGTGCGACGGCGGAGAGACGATGCTTCGTTTAGCAGCGACAGGAACAGAGGAAGTAGGGAGGAAGAAGACGACTATTATGACAGAAACGAATACGAAAATCACATCAGCGATCCGTATAACAACGATATAAATAATAAGATGCACGTGATTGCGATTTCTGTACACGTGGATACCGTTTCGACGTCGTCGGGTGGATCGGACAACGCGGCGAGCTGCGGGATCGCTTTAGAAGTGTTAGAGAACGTCGCAAGTTTGACGACGAACAGAGAGACAAGCCACTATTTACCTCCAAAGACCGGGATAGTGTTTCATTTCTTAACCGCGGAAGAAGTTGGATTAATCGGTGCGACGGCGACGATGAAGACGCATCCTTGGTTTCGACGAAAAAGCGAGAAACCGTCGGTGATTATAAATTTAGAATCCATGGGGAGCGGAGGACCGCAAATGTTGTTCAAAACGGAAAAGGGCATACATGGAGAAACGTTTGAGAGGCTCATGCTGGAAACATGGGCGGAAAGTGTGCCTTATCCAAATTCAGCGAGCGTTTACGGACAAATTTTTAGATCCGGGGTAATCCCCTCAGAAACGGACGGGAGAGTATACAACGAGAAAGGCGCAGCGGTGATTGATTTAGCGTTCGTGGAACGGTCATTCGTGTATCACACGTCGAGAGATAGAGTAAAAGGTATGCGACGTGGGAGTGCGCAAGCGAGTGGTGAAAATATCATCGCTTTTATTGGTGCATTCTTACAAAAACGCGATCAATTCGCCGACGTAGATTCCGAATTGAATCCAGATATTTCTTTGCGTCAAGACGTGGAATCGCACGCGTGGTATGTTCGTCCGGGATTTCCTCTGGCAAAAACGAAATTGATCGTCACTGAGCCGTTCACGTTAGCTTCGTTGCGCTCGTTAGTGTTCTTTAGCGCTTTTTCGATGTTCTTCGTCGTTAAGTTCGGCTTTGGCGCACACTTTGAGAAGATTCAAAGCAAGAGCGAAAAGATTTGGCAGCTCGCTATTGATACCATCGTAAAAGCTATGATTGCGATTCCTTTGGTTGGTTTCGTCATTCCTATGTTTGCAATATTCATGGGCACATTATTTGGCTCCGTGACCATGTTTACGCTTGCCTTTCTTGTCGGCGAGGCGATGCCACTAGGTAATTACTCCGCGTTGTTTATGCTTTTCGCGGGTGCGTTCGGATGCATCGGTTGTATTTTGGGGTATAATTTAGCCTCCGGTTTCTTATATTGGCAACTCGTTCCAATTGATGTCGCCTTTAGAGATCGATGCGCGACTGAAAACGTCATCAAATGGTGTCTGTTTAGTGGTAAGACATTTTTTACGGCTGTATTAGCTTGGGCGGTGAGGAAACGCACGGATACACATGCCACCATTTGGCTCGCGAATTTAGCAATGTACGAATTACTATTTGTATTTGCACCCGTGATCGCCCGGCAAAGTGGGTTCTTGCATTTTATGCCGAGCGTCTCAATCGTCCCAAATGAAGAAGAGAAGAAAGACGAAGACGATGCCGTTTCCTCGAACGGCACAACTGCTGCCGACGCGAAGACGGAGAAAACAGCAACAACGCAATTCAGAAGTCGCAACGCTAAAGTTAAATTAGATATCTTTGCGACAACATCACCGAACCATTATATGGCCATGTTGTGCGCTATTCCGTGCGTGTGGGTCGTCACGCCGCTCTTGTTTCGAGCGGTGGCGACATTTTCTGCGGTGCAATCGCGCGCCGATCCAGCACTCGGCGATGGACATCCGCTAATGTATTATACGTTGGATCGACTCCTTGGTGGTGCGTTAGGTTTTGTCGCCTGCGCAATGTTCTTTTCAGTTCCGGTGATATCCTTGGGAGCATCGTTGAAGGAAAGGCAGACGTACAAACTTATGCTCGTTGCATTCGGGACGTTCCTCTTCGCGACGCTCATGTGTGGTATATTTAAGAACATTCGATTTACCTCTGTCGCGCCACAACCAATCATTTTGACGCATGTGACGCATATCGATGCGCAAAGTTATGTGACTTCTGATTTCATCGCGCTCGCGAGAGTGGGCGCTGGATCGAGTTTAGCACCAGTAGCGACGGCCTTGCGCGACAACTTACATTTGTTGGTAGACCCGCCTCGATTACTGCCTACGTCAACATTCGTGTCGACGGGTAAGGATGAAAAGTACGACGACAACATCACAACAACAGATTATGAAGAGAGCGGGTACGACAACGAAGATGCGAAAACTAAAGCCGCCCAAAGGAAAAAGATGCGAATAGAGAACGACCGGCGCTTGAAAAATATCCAGTGGCGCGCGATTCAACGCAAACAAGCCGAAGGACACAAACACATGTTCCATCGCATATATTCCGCGTTCACAAATTTTCGTCTGAACACGCGTTTTGGTGGCGACTGTACGGGATCGGTCGATTTTGTGACCATGAAAACAGACCGCGCTTGTATCGTTCGCGGATACGATTTGAGCTATTACGAATCCGTGAATAATCCAAAACCTATCTTGTCAGACATGCGTGCGAATAACATGACGTCCTCGGAAATGCCAGAGCTGCGTAAGACTGGCACTGGACCAGATAAGAAAACTATTAGATTAGAAATTGATGTAGCGAAAGCGGTAAGTTGGACAGTAGCTATTGAACCGCAGTGTGCGAAGAAAGCGGCGCTGGTGGACCCATCGAACCCGTCAGAGTTGACCTGGATTGAAGTCGACAACGAGAAGACCCAACAAGTGGAAAATACGCCTTTTACCGTTCGCCAAAAGGGCAAACGCATCTTGTTCAGCGGTTCTGGGAGACTCACAGCCGGTGATGTCGTTGATATTTTCGTTATTCCGGCGAAAATGAACACACGCACGCACGCTGGCATGAGCGGAAAAACTCAGCAAGACTTGGCTTTGTTTTGCCGAACGAGAGGGGCAGTTTTACGCACAGATTTTGAAACTCGAACGGGTTTGATGGAAGATATCATAGGTAGAAACGGTTTACCTCGCAATGTGGCGCCGTTTGGAAAGAGTGATTTACCGAGATGGTATTCTTTGATTCGTGATATCGATTTATCGCCGCTTTAGAAAGTGTAGTGAGATGATGAATGAGGGGTTGTTTTAATCTGCGACTAAATACTGCTTTACAAATCTATTTTACACTTCCTACTGATAATTTTTCCTAACATTATCACTACCGTTTCTTCTTCGGTGGCTGCGCTTTAGCGCTAAAGATCGACTCGCTTTTTATTCTTTTTCGACTCATCGCGGCTGCATCCATAGAAAATCCGCCATCGCGTCGTCCTCGCTTCCTCGCCATCGCCATTTTGGCCCTCAAGTCGTCCTCGCGACTCCTAGGCAATAACTTCACTCCACCGTCTTCCCAACTCGCAAAACCCATCCTCCTACCTTCGTCTTTTCTGCCTCTCTCTTCTTTCCGTTTTTCACGATTACTCCTCCTCAACCGTTTATTCGCTTCGTAATCTGAACTCCATCTCTCCTCCGCTCTTAATCGTTCCTCGGCGTATCGCGACAGTCGCTCTTTCCCTTCACGCTTCATCTTCTCTTCTTTCTCTAAGGCACTCATCTCATCGATATCACCTCCTCTCTCCACCATCACGCCATCGATACCAGTATATTCCATTGTTCTGCCTTTTACCTCGACATCATCTGGAACATACACGTCTCTCTCGTGCGCTCGCCTAACGCCTCGCACGCAAACGAATTCCCCACCTTTCGGGTCTGTGTGAATCTCAATCTCTTTGTTACAACAACGGTGACTCAACATCACGAACGAGTATATCGGCGTGGAGAGATAGTTGCCTATTTTCGTCTTTCTCGCGTTAAATCTGACGCCTTTCGCGATCAGAGGCGCGTTCTTGCAGTGCAAACATCGCATAGGAAACGGCGCTTCAAAACGCACGGTTAAAAACTCCTTCTGTTTTCGTTTCCCGAGCGACCCGTGGGTGTTTTTATACTGCGCATTATTCGCGCCTTGGGTTGGCGTGTAGTTTGGCGGGTAGTAGAAATTATCCGCGCGAGAGGCTTTGAGCGTCGACATCGTTGCTTTTTGTCGCGACCGTTTCTTCGATAGAGCGCGCGTGCGCCTTCGTTTGTTCTGTTGTTGGTCTTCTCTTTCTTGACGACAGGTGTGTGTGTGCGACGCATTGTGAAACCCTAAACAGTGACGGATTCGAGCTTTCGAGGCCAAAGAAACACCATCAGTCAAAAAAAAAAGCACGCTTATCGAGACTTTCACGAAGAAGAAGAAGAAGAAGAGAAGTCGCGCATTCTCGCGTCGAATCTCGCGCAACAGCAATCAATTCTTTTTGCGCTCCCCGTTTTCTTTTTTCCTTCCTTCGTTGAGTTTCGCGCTTTGGATTTGAGCTGCGATCTGTGTATACGCGCGCATATACATCAAGAGTTGCTTTGGGGGGATTCCATTTTGTAACCGAAATTGACTTAGGGAAAAGAAGATAGAGAGAAAGGAAGAAGAGCGAGCGAGCGTGGGCGAGCATGTCTTCTTCTCGGCGAGGAAATCAAAACAAGCGCGCGTCTCGGCATCGTCGAGGGGTAGAGGACGACGCGGACGAGGGAGATTGGAGATCTGCAACGATGACGCGAGGAAACGAGGCGCAGCGAGACCAGCGACGAGAAGAACAGAATCAGACGAGCGCGCCTTCGTCTTCGAGACCAACGAGTATTATTGATAATAATAATAATAATAATACAAACACCATGGACCGAAACGTTCGAGCGAGGGTGGACCAGATATTTAACAGTCTGATTGAAAATGTGAACGAAGACGCGAGAGCTGGGATTGCAAGTTACATAGCGCAGTTAGCACGAGACACGGCGTCCGGAAATAAGAAGCAACAGCAAGCAAAAGAGCGTTTGCAAGAGTACGCAGAGAAGATCCGTCAGTCTCAAGGCGTCGAAGATGGTGCGGACGACGACGATAACATCACCGCAACGAACAAGAAGAAAACGATGACGTCGACAAAGATAATGAAAGTTCCGCAAAAGGTAGAGCCGAAATGGAGAGAGTATGCGACGGAAGAACAGTTGAGAGAGTTCTTGAATGCAAACGACGTGCCGTACGATCGAGCGGAAACGTGGACACGAAAGATGTTGTTAGAGAGGTGCGAACAACATTTAGCCAAGGTATCGGAACCGGCTTCGAAAATTCGAAACGAATTGATCAGAGTCAGCGAAGCATTCGAGGCGTGGATGCACGCAGTCGGGAAGAAGAACGCGAACGAGACGTTTGAAGAAGGGGAAGAGGAAAACGACACGATCTTGTCCTCCTCGATGCCGAAGCTCGCATCGAGCAATACGGCGTCCGCGATTTTAGAGGAACTGCGCGCGTGCGAACACCAAGCGAATGAACATCTGAGTTACATAAAAAACCGCTTGGACCCATTCAAGTTGATGCAATATCCTGCGTGCGGGTGTTCGATCTTAGATTTAGCGTACATACACGTCGATTTTAGCAATCGCGTGATGCTGGGATTATTTCCGATTTTGAAAGCCGCCTCGAACGGTTCAGAAATCGGAGGTAAGTTTTACGATTTGGGTCAGAAAGGACGTAACGCGAAAAAGAAAACCAGCGGCGCGTCGAAATCATGGTCGGACTTAGGTTTGGAGTTGGTGCACGTTGCCGAAAGCTGCATGGATTACGTGTTTGGGATTATAGGAACGAGTTTAAACGAAACAAATTTGACGCATCCAGAGAAAGCGACAAAATTTCTCGTGGAGTTGTGCGCGTTGCGAGACGAGTGGAGATCCTCAAGCAAAGATTCGGTGACGCCAAAGCTGAGCACGTCGTTTCTCGAGAAGTTAGCTTCGGACGATTCGAAGCTGAAAAAGTTATACGCGGCTGGGGAAAGAGAAGATGTGGACGAAGAGGAACGGAGAAGAATTGTGATGCAGCTCCCACCACACGCTTTGACTCAGCTACACGAATCGTTTCATGGACCAACCCGTCCGAGCTCGGAGTATCGTGTGCCCGTAGATTTGACGTGGGAATGTCTTTGGATTCCTCCAACACCATCGTTCAAATTAAGGAGTGGTGGTGAAAACGATAACGATGATAACGAAAACGTCATCAACAACAACAGCAACGAGGCAAGCATCAACAATTTAATCAATAATAACGGCAATGGCATCAACGGTGATGAAGGCGAGGAGGACGACGACGACGATGACGGCAACAACGACAACGACGACGATAGTGCTCTTCTGAACTCAACCCGAGATCTTTTAGTGACTTCAAGGCGATTACGAGCAGACTTTGAAAGGAGAAGAAATCGAGCGAGTGGTGATAACCTAGCGAGAAGTTTGGATAGTGCTGCAATAAGACCGAACGATGCGCACAGAGCACGACTTCATCCTTACGCAGGTTTTCCGCCCATGCTCATGGATGATGATGAGGAGGAGGAGGAGGAGGAGGACGGCAACATTGATGAGGATGGTAGGGACATCGCGGAGCTAAGACGATTTGAGGAGATTTTGGAGGAAAGAAGAAACCGACTCCGTAATTTGACTTCTAATGGAGTTTCAAGTGCCAGAAACCGCGCACAAGATCTTTTGCAACATTTAGATCGATGGGATCGTCGATTCGAAGATACGCAGCGAGAGCGGGAGCGAGAGCGGGATATGTTGCGAAGTCTTGAGCGTAGAGAAACAACGCTCACGAGAAGAGCCAACTTTTTACGAAGACCAGGACGACAGCCAGCATTAGTAGCAGATCCATCCGTGTTCGCACCCGAGCAATATTATTCCATACCCTATCATGAAGTTAGGATGCGCGATGATAGATTTGGGCGAGTCATGGATTTACACTCCCCTTTAATACCTCCGGACAGAGTTAGACTAGATGCTTCGCGCGCGGGGGTGTTCAGACCCAATTCAAACCCACGTGATATTGCAAACGTGACGCATACCGTCACAAATCTCGTTCGCAAACTTCGCTCGATTGGTCCGCCACCAGATGGCCGTTGGAAATCGCGTTCGCCGATGTTTATACGTTTAATTGAACACATCGTGCGTTGGGAGCTTCTTGGAAACGCCACGTTCATCACGCCGGACTTCTATCCTCAAAGATTTCCAGTTACCGATAGATTGGCGAAACTTATCCCTCAATCCGGTCGTTGGATGGTCATCCTAGTTCGTGGTTTGGGTTTGCACTGCGTGCCAATGCTTCACTGCATTTTGCATGGCTTGCGCTCGGATATCCCGAAGATGCGAGACGTTGAGGGCCACCCTGGGGCTATTTTCTGCGCAGGGGCGGCAACATGTGTTCGACTCGCGCTCGAATCTATCGTCGAGAATGACGGGCAACCACCGAGCGTTTTGTCTCAGGAGTACTGGAAAACTCTTGCACACGTCGGTGAGTGTCTTATGGCGTGGTGCATTGGCGGGAAACGATATTTGCACGAAATCCCGGAGGAAAGTATCGTTTCAGACAAAAAAATGCGCTCACGGGCAATCGCCAGAAAAGCCGTCCTCGCAGGTCTCGCTGGTGATGATATCGATAACTGGGGTGTCGCCGTAGCAAAAGGCGCGCCGTTGATGCTGAGTGCATTAGCACGAACAGATACAGTAAGTCAACAAACGATGGACGGTGTCTCTGGCGTTTTATTCCTCTTATCGCGTCTCATAACTAAAGAAGCCAGAACTGATCCGCGCTGGCGCAGTGCAGTGCAGACGGCTAAAACAAGCACCCTCCCAAAAGAAATTATCGCAAGTCTGCTCGATTGCCAAACTTGGGCTAACGAAGTTACCGCCGCAGTTCATCGAACCATGGCTGGTGAAACACCATTTGACGCGCTGATTGAGAAGGAACCGAACGATTCCGCAACAAACGAGATCAAGAAGAAGAGTATATGTAGTACCACCAACGCCAATAGCAGAAAGCGACCGGCGGCGGGCTCGGAGATGCAAACGGTACAAAATTTTGATTTCAGAGATCCGAAGAATACGCGCAGAGGGATTAGATTCGGTTTTCTGATTGCGCTTGTCGCGACTTGGTCTCATGGTGAAGCTGGATTCATCGACGCAAAATATCTAGATAAATTCATCGATTACGATGACGAGGATGGCCAACGCGAAACCAAGCATCGCAAGAAGAACATTGGCATTGCAACAAAACGGACAGAGATGACACACGCCAGCACGACTGCAACATCGTCTACGCATCTCTTCAAGATCATTCTTTCTTCGCTCGAGCGATGCGGCGACGGTCTACTGGCTGCTATTGAACCGCTCGCGAGAATGGGATGGGCCCTTAATGGTGAAAACTCCGGCATACGTGGCGTCTTGCAACAAATAGGTAAATCTAAATTTTTAGGGGAATTCTCCGGAGAGTTCCCAGTTCATTCGCCGTCGCAACAATTGGTGGATATGATTCAATTACTTTTGCACGCCGCGATTGAGTTGCGTAATTTCAATTCGAACATGGCCGATGACACCACGCACACAAGCTGTCATCACCTCGAATCGCCACGAGAAATTCTCGGAAGTCTTCTCCAGCACGCCAACTGGAAACGATCCTTTAGCTGTTTGGAGTGCATCGCACCGAATATGTTTTACTTTGGGAGCTCTTTGGATTTAGTCGGTGCAGCAAATGTGGTCTTTCCAACATCCTTTCGCGTGTTGCGTTTACGGAACGATTTGAAACGTCTGTTGAGAGACTTGCACGGGAATTTGCCTCAAATTTCGGCAAAGTTGCGACGGGCAATGCCCTGCGACGATGCGTGGCGAGCGATTAAAAACGCCACCGGTCCATTGTTAGGTAGAACATTTGCGTGCTCGTTTGATAGCGAAGATGGTGTCGGAAATGGTGTCGCGAGAGAAGCTTGGACAGTTTTGGTTCAAGCGTTGCTGGAAGGACATCCGACGCGAGTGGGACCGAGCGAAGCGGTGTTCACCTCGTGGTCAAACGCAAAGGCTTTACGAACGGGCTCAACGATGTCATTGAGTGCCATGCACGGTGGCAATGACAGCGAAGATTCGCCTTCATTTGAAGGTGCTTTACGCACGCTTCGTCCGGATTGTTCTCCGCACGCTGCACGATTCGCCGGACGTATCGTCGGTTTACTCGTCTCCAACGAAAAGACGGCTGATTTACCGCTAGTCCCGTGGTTGTGGCAAGCGCTTTTGCACAAACCGCTTAAGGCGGAATTATTAGCGCAAGTTGACGACGATTTTAAGCGTACGTTACTTCCCATCAAAACGTGCGAGTGGGACGATCCCAAAATCAGTTGGGTGAAAGAAGACCCGCCGGCATTCACCATTGCTGCGCCAACGCGTGCGGATCCGAACAATGTGAAAGAACTCGTCCCCGATGGCGCTAACGTTTTCGTCAACGAACACAACCGCGGCGAGTATGTTGATTTATATGCGCAACAGTGCATGTTGCGTTGTTCGACTGCACCATGCAACAGCACCTTTAATATGCCACCACCGTCTACATCTTCGTTGTCGTCACCACTCCACGAAAGCGATACTGCTGAATCCAACCAGGACATTAGCTTCAACCTCGCGGCGTTTACGAGCGGCTTTGACGAAGTCGTCCCGCGTGAACTAGTGAGCAGTTGGGAGTGCGATGATTTAGAGCTTCTCGTCTGTGGTTTACAAGACATCAATGTCGCAGCTTGGGAGCAAGCGACCACGTACGAGCCGAAAACATCATCAAACTCTGCTACTCCCGGCGTCACCACCGAAACGCGCTCGAGATGGTTCTGGGAAGCCGTAAAATCCATGAATTCGGAGCAAAAACACGCGCTTTTGCATTTCTGGACCGCGTTCCGGAAACTCCCTCACACCGGTTTCCGCGGTCTCCGCTTCAAAATTCGCTTCGACGACCAAAAATCGTCCAAGCACTTACCCATGGCCCAAACCTGTTTCTTGACTTTGCGCGTGCCGAAATACGCCAGTTACGAAGAGACGCGAGAGAAGCTGGTGACGGCCATCAGCGAGTGCTGCTTTGGGTTTGGTTTTAGTTGATGATGCTCTCGCTAGCGCTCGCAAGAGCAGCTTCTTTTAGAGTTTGATTAGTGTTGTTAAAGTTAAGGAAGAGAGAAATCTCTCTCGTATATATAGAGAGTAGAATCCAATCGTCTCGCCCGCACGTTCATCATCATCGTCTTCGTTAAATTCAAAATCCGGGAGAAAGTCTCCAAAAATCTAAGCACTCAAGTACAAAAACAAAACGCGAAGGAAAGCTCGCGACGCGCTTTCAAAAAAGATGCGCTCGAGCGAACGAAGCGACGACTGAAGTGCCGCTTCGCGTGAATTCGGAAAACGATGGCGTCGAACGTGAACGCGAACGCGAAACCGCTCTCGCTGGCGGAACGTTTCGAACACTATCTCGTCCAAAATCACTTTGAAGATTTGCGGGCGATTTTACGCCACGCGGACAACCGACACCCGCACTCCGTCCACGTGAACTCGATTCAGTTCGCGCACGAGTTGCCGCAGTTGGCGAACGCAGTTTTAGCGAGGCCGACGACTTCTTTGGGGGTTTTGGACGAAGCCGCGCGCGCGGCGCAGGAGATTGTGCGCGTGCGGTTAGGGGAGGATTTGCGAAGAGCATTGCACGCGGAGAAACAAGGAGGAGGAGGAGGAGGAGGAGGAGGAGGCAACGATGCAGACGCTGAGGAAGAGATCAACGAGAGGATGAAAGAGTTCACTCGAAGGCACAAAGTGAAACAAACTGTACGCGTTCGCGTGGACTTTGAACGGTTTAGAAGTTCGTTCCCGAGTTTGAACATTTCCCGGTACGTCAAGAACGAACACGCTGGTCGATTGTGGACTATGAAGGCGAAAGTGACCAGAGTTGGATTGACGAAGACGTTCGAGAGCGACACGTTGTACGAATGCGCCAAGTGCGGACACAGGTTTTTGTTGCCGAGGAATTTAGAGGACGGGAGACCAGAGCCGACTATGCCAGAGGAGTGTCCGAGCGCGGCGGAGATGGAGAAGTATAGTGCTATAGACTCGGAGAAAGCGAATAAGAAAACGAAAGCGTGCACGAATCGAACATTTCGGCAGGTGGAATGCACCATGCCTGTAGCGAGAGATTATCAAGAAATATGCGTGCAAATATGCGAAGAGGACGAAGAGGACGAGGAAGAAAGCGATACGGATGACGAAGATGATGGATTCGAGGCGAACGCGCAAAAATTAGCGCATTCGGGAAACGACGGCTACGGTGGACGGGAACGAACAGCGCGAAAATACTTCCCCGAAGATGATTCAGAAAACGACGACGTTGATTCAGACGATGAATTACGTGCAATTGGATTGCGTTCAAAAGCGAACATGGGAGGTGCCCAAAAATCCTTACTCGTCGTCTTGCAAGACGACCTCGTGGATTCGGTAAAATGCGGCGATGAACTCCTCATGTCCGTCGTGATTCGACGACGATGGTTAAAAGCTAGTCGCGATAGAAGGTGCGAAATAGAACTCGTCGCGCACTGTAACTCGTTCACTATCTTGAGCGTTGATGACGAAGAAGGCAACGCCGGCGACCGAAGAACGAACGAAGTTGAAGACGACCAAGAGTACGAAGAAATGAAGGCGTCGTTTGAGAAGTTTTGGCAATCGCCAAGTGCTCATAAGTATCCATTACGCGCGAGGGATATCATATTGAAATCGTGCTGTCCGCGTGTATTTGGCATGGCTGGGGCAAAGTTAGCCATGGTGCTCGCCTTGGTCGGTGGAGTCGCTCGAGAGGACGTCAAAACGAAAACGAAAGTGAGAGGCGAGGTGCACTTGTTATACGTGGGCGATCCAGGTATCGGTAAGTCACAGTTGCTAAAAACCGCGTGTCGATTAGCGAAGCGATCGGTGTTTACCACCGGATGCGGCTCCACAGCTGCTGGTTTAACATGTGCTGCTGTTAAGGACACTACCACCGGCGAATGGGGTCTTGAAGCCGGTGCGCTTGTCCTCGCTGACAGAGGCACGTGCTGCGTAGACGAATTCGACGGCATTCGTGAACACGAGCGGGCTACGATTCACGAGGCCATGGAACAACAAACGCTATCGGTTGCAAAAGCTGGGATTATTGCCACGTTGAATTCGCGAACGAGCGTCATTGCGGCGACGAATCCCAAAAGAGGCACGTTTGACGATCGAGAGAGTCTAGCAGTGAATACGGGTTTAGCGCCTCCGTTGCTTTCACGATTTGATGTCGTTCTAGTCTTGAGAGATGCTAGAGATCCTGAATGGGACGAACGCGTCGCGTCACACATACTCGGAGAAACGGATGATAACAATAACCAAGGTAACATCAATAAGAGATTGAAGTTATCTGCATCGGCGCAAAAGAAACCGTTCTCGTTTGACGGATGGCGCACGAGTCAAAACGTCGGGAACGCCAACAACATCAACATCAATAATCGAGAACTCTACATTCCGGCCAACGACAAAAACCGGTATCGGAGTTACAGTCAAAATGGATTTGGTGACGATCAAGAACTCTCAGATTCCGACGCCGACGATGAAAACGAGACTGCCGAAGATGCTCAATTTTTTGACGAATCCACCGCGCTTTGGAGCTTCTCGCGAGTGAAAAAATACATCAAATTTGTCAAATCGCGATTTGAACCAACGTTAGACGAAGACGCGGAAAGAATGCTCTCCGCGCATTACCAAAACAGACGCAGACAAGTTGCAGAAAATAGAGTGGAACTAGGACGAGCGACCGTGCGCGCGTTGGAGTCGTCCATACGATTGGCGCAAGCGCACGCAAAACTGTGCTTTCGCGAGGTTGCGACAAAAATAGATGCCACGGTGGCTATCGAACTCATCGGATGTAGCGAAGACGAAATGATGGGTAACAACATGAATCACATCGGTCAAAAAGGCGTTGGAATCTTAATGCGAGATTTTGCTCGGTATCCCGATAGACAATTGAGTAAAGCGTTCAAGACGTTCAATTTTGACGACGAGGGCGATGCGTTTGGACAGGAGCAGCACCAACAGAACATGTACGTGTTCCCGTAGTAGTGAGTTTGCGTTTTCGATAAGCACAAGTAGATAGATAGATAGATGAAAAAAACAGAGAAAAATGGAAAGAAACGCCTTTTTTTGTTGAATTTACGGAAAACGACGTTTCGGAATCTCTTTGTCTCAAAAGTCGTCGAACAGTTTTGTTCGTTGCTTCAAAAACGCGGTCGGCGAGATCGATTAAGAAGAAATTTATCTCTGAAGTAAAAAACGAGCCCCAAAATGACTGCACACGCGCTCGATGAACTGAGCTCGGAAGAGATCTCTCAGTTAGCTCGGGTCGTTCGAGACAATTTCTCGAATTCAATTCGAACCACCGGGAAAGGAGTAACGAACTCTTCGTTAAAAGAAGAGGAAGGGGACCCAGAGAAGATGATGTTGTTCAATTATATTACGCTCGCGGAACCAACAAGAGAAGAGTTATCTGCAAATTGCGGTGATGGTGATGCTGTTCATGAAAGGCGAGGCGAGGTCATGATCATCGTTCCATGGACCGGTGAAGCCTATAAGTATGTAATCGCCGTGAAGAGCTTGGAAGTCGTGAAGGTCGAACGAGTGAAAAAGGGGCAGCAGCCATTGATAACGCCGGATGATTGCTTGGAAGCGGAAAGGATATGTAAGAACGATGAGAAAGTGAAAGCGATGATGAAGGAGCGATATGGAATAGAGGATTTGACTATGCTTGTTTGCGATCCTTGGTCCGTGCACGTTACGGAACCGGGTATGGAGCCGTTGGATTGGCGAAAAGATGACGGCGAGATTCCGGCGAGATTGGTGCAAACGTTTTTGTATTGGAGAGATGATGATTTAGATGATAATCAATACGCGCATCCGATCGATTTATTGCCAGTTGTTGATTTGAATGCCGGGAAAGTCGTGGATATTACTTGTCAAGACGTCCCCAGAGAGATTCCAATGAAGTCTGTTAACTACCATCGCGAAAAGTTAAAGAGTAATTCGTATCTCGCAAACGTTTGGCGCGATGCTATGAAACCGTTGGAAATCGTACAACCTGAAGGGGCCGCGTTCGAAGTCGATGGCCGTCTCGTCAAATGGGATAAATGGACGCTCAGAGTTGGTTTCAATTACAGAGAAGGCTTAGTCTTACACGACGTTAAGTACGACAATCGTCCGATATTACATCGCGCGAGTTTAGTCGAAATGGCGGTTCCTTATGCCGATCCGAATCCGCCGTATACGAGAAAATGTGCGTTTGATGTTGGCGACTACGGTTTAGGCTATTGCACAGATTCTTTAGAACTCGGATGCGATTGTTTGGGAAATATTCATTACTTCGATGTGACGTTGGCGAACTCGAAAGGAGAACCGTACGTCATTAAAAAAGCCGTATGCATGCACGAAGAAGACCACGGGTTATTATGGAAGCACGTTGAATATAGGACCGGTCACTCCGAGGCAAGGCGCTCACGAAGACTTGTTCTGAGTTTTATCGCCACCGTTGTGAATTATGAGTATTTGTTTTACTATTACTTTCAACAAGACGGCACGATTGAATTTGAGATCAAATTGACAGGCGAATTATCAACGAATGCAATATCGGCTTGTGAAAGCAACGATGATCCAACGCATGGCGTTCTCGTCGCACCGGGTGTGAACTCACAAATCCACCAGCACATGTTTTGCGCGAGATTAGATGTCGCCATTGATGGCAATGAAAACGAAGTCTCCGAAATCGACATTTGTTCCGATACATCAACAGGTTCGTGTCAAAACGTGTTCGGTCCAGTGACAACGCCGCTCGTCACGGAACTTCAAGCCAGGCGCGTATGCGATTCGACAAAAGCGCGAGTGTGGAAAATATCAAACCCGTCGTCCTTAAATCCAGTGACGAAGAAGCCGGTTTCTTATAAATTGATCCCGTTCACTAGGGGACCGGCAATGCCAACGTTATTGACAGGTCCAGAGTGTGCGGTTACAAAAAAAGGTGAATTCGCGACGAAGAACTTATGGGTCACGCCATATAATTGGCCAAACGAAAGATGGCCAGCTGGTGAATTCACAGTCCAAGGCGCGCTCGGCGAAGGCTTACCAGAATGGACAAAAGACGACCGCGATATTTCATCGGGAGAGCTCGTCATTTGGCACGCGTTCGGTGTCGTGCATATTCCTCGACCGGAAGATTTTCCGGTCATGCCCGTCGAACATACAGGGTTCTCGCTTAAACCGGATGGATTTTTCGCAGGAAACCCAACGATCGATTTGCCGCCACCGAAATCTGGCAAGAGTACGTGTTGCTCGACGAAGTTGTAAAAGTAGTAAATACTTAATATTCTTTCTTTCTTTCTTTTGAGAGTGAAAAACAAGTGTTCTGTCTGTCTTCTTAAAAAAGGGCAATTCTTTGCTAAAAACACAGCTCATGTATCATTCGTTAGGTATCGTTATCGTTAACTACTAAGTAAAAATAGTGAGTATATTATATACAAGTTCAATCTCTCTCTCGCTCTCCTTCTTCTCCATCTCACTCTAAAATATTGTGTTGTTATTACTTCCTCTTCGCGTCCTCCTTCTCCACGTTCTTCTCTGACTTTTTTGACGGCGGCGGCGGTGACATCGCTTTCGCCAAATCTGCGAACGGATTCGGCTTCTCCTCCGGCATCCACGGCCTTTGCAATTTTTTATTCGAACCTACATCTTTTCCGAGCACGTGCACTTGAAACGCCGGAGTCTCCATCATGTTCAACGGCAACATGATCGATTGCAACACAATCGGCGGGTTCAACTTGAAATAGAAATGCAACACCGACGTCATCAAAAACCCAAACGCCTGGCTCGTCCCCGCTTTCTTTATCTCTCTCAAATCGTGCTCGAAATACGTCAACGTCTCCTTCTTTTCCTCGCCGTTGTTGTACGGGTCCTTCACCGTCACCTCCACGGTATCTTCGCTCAATTTTTTCTCCTTTCTCTTGACTTGCTTATACATGTAAAAGATTACTAAATAACACACCGTCACGGAAATCGTAAACGCCATCCGTATTTTCGCCTTGGTATCTTCGTCGTTCCAATCGATGCCTAAGCGTTTGCTCCCCATCAGGACGATCGGGGCGATGAACATTTTCGGTTTCAATTGCGGAGGTTTCGGAAAGTCATCCGGTTCGTCCGCTCCTTCTACAATCTCGTTCGCTTTATTCTTCGCGTCCGCCGCTTTATCTTTTTCGCCGCCGTCGCTGTTTTTCGTCTCTTTCGCGCTCATCTTCTTCTTTCGCGTTTTGTGTGTATTGCTCTTGAATTTTCAAATTTGTGCGGAGAGAGTAATCCGTACAACGACAAAAGTCTCTCTTTTCTTTACTCAATAAAATATCGCTCTGAATAAAAGGCGTCCTTTTTATTCCAAACCAAGCGCGAAAGAGTGCGTCTGTGACTCTTACTTAATATTTATGTGTGTGTATGTATATGTATAGCGCAGTGCGTGCGTGATGTGGAGATTGGTGTCGAATACTCTTTTGGAACTTTTTTGACTTTTGGGTTGAAAAGTTGACGACCGACACCCTAAATTTTCTAAAAACTGCGAGAGAAATAATAATCGCGAATTTTCTCGAAAACGCAGCGTTTCTCTCTGTCTGTTCAGATCGAGAGGAAAGAGAAAGAATGATGTCATCGACGCAGAAGACCGTCGTCGCAAGGTCTGCATCTGTTGTCACCGGTTCGTTGTTTTCAAGAAGCCTTCGTTGTCAGCGGCAACAACGAAAAAGACAGATTGGAGGATTTGGCATCATCGTCATCGGAGATAACGCGCTTCGGAGATACGGTTCTGAAGAACAACAGCATAAACAACGGTTCGAATCGATGAAAACGCACGCGAAGAAGACGACGAAGAAGAAAGGCAGCGGAGGAGGAGGAGGATACGGCGGCGGAAATTCCACCGGATTCAGCCAGGACTGGGCGAACTACGGGTCCTTCGACGAGTCGTACTTTGAAGACGCGGATACGATGTATAAACCATCGCAAATGTTCAACACGAGCAAATCGAAGAGGAAGAGCGGCGCGCAAAACGTGCTGGAGATTTTGGCGGAGGAGAGGAAACAGAGAAGAGCGCAGAATTACGTGAAGTACGAGGAGGAGAATTGGGACGAGGAAGAAGAGGAGGAGGAGTATTGGGACGAAGAGGAAGAGGAGGAGTATTACGAGGAGGAGGAAGAGTTCGCGAACGCGAACGCTTCTTCGCGCGCGGGTTCGATGGGAAGCGTCGAGAGTAAACCGAAACCGACAAAACCGAACAATCCACCGGCGAAGCGAGCGCCTTCACCAGCGCCGAAACCAAAGTCTACGCCACCTCCGCCGAAACCGAAACCGAAACCAGTCAAGAACGAGACGCCGGAGGAGGCCAAGGCGAAGGCAACGAAAACGCTCCTCAAGTGGGGGTTCCAAGACGAGGATATCGCCGAGGCGATGAAGAATGCGTCCGACGGGTCGACCGCGAAGCAAATGCAGATTCAAGTTCTCGATTATTTATTAGAGACTGCACCGTTGGAGAATATTCCGCAAGAATATCTCATGGACGCGAAGCAAAAACGAATGTAAAATATAGCTGAGAACGAGAGGCTGAGAGGCCAGCGCCCGAGAGAGGGAGTGTGCTCACGCGTGTGCTCACGAGAGAGAGAGAGAGAGAGAGAGAGAGAAGCAAAAAGTAATATAGTATAACTTGTAATGTGTAAAACAACCAAAGGCATTAACGCTAATTAATTAGAATTTTTGAAACCATATGGCTGACGCTAAACATGCATAAGCGACCAAAAGCATAGCGCCTTTTAACCAATTCGACGTGCCGTCGACGACGTTCGCGTTGACGACTAAAACAACGACTAACAAGCTCGCGGATTCAAACAGACCAAAATCTAAGTTCATCGGAACAGAAATCATCCATCCAATCAAAACGGTAACCGGAATGACGAGTAAAGCGAATTGCGTGGAACTTCCGATGGCGACGCCGATCGAAATGTCCATCTTGTTCTTTCTCGCGAACATCACCGCCGCGGTGATTTCAGCCGCACAACCGACTAACGGTAACACGATCGTTGCAATAAAGGCCATAGGTACCCCCCATTGCTGCGCGGCACCGTCGATAGAGCCGACAAGCACGTCAGAAAGCGAAGCAATAAACCCGGTAATCACCGCTAACCAAATCATCGCCGAAACTTTCGTCAACGAATCATCTTTGTGCTCGTACGCCATCTCGTCCACTCGTTCGAAACCAAACAATATGTTCTTATCATCCTCGTTAGCATCTCTCCCAGATAGAGTCTCCGTGAGTTTCTTATTCAGTTGCGAGAGTTTACGTTGCATTGAATTGACTCGAGTTTGCGTGCTGACTTGCGTCAACACGGACCCCCATTTTAACATGTTCAATTCTTTCTTCTGCGCGATGTCTTTCACCGCAGATTGCCAACGTAATTTTGCGAGCTTCGAACCATCACCGCTACTTCTCTTCACCGCATTTTCTGGAATCGGTGATACGGGAGGTTGTGGTACCTCTGAACCTCTTCCACTCTCTTCCTCGTTTTCTACTTCTACCTCGTTTTCTACTTCTATTCTTTTCGCTATCATTGTCTTCTTTTGATTTCCGCCAGACGATGCCATGCTCTTTAAAGTCGCTCGTAAATTTTCCATCGAACTCGTTTTCATCTTGAACATAGACTCCGTCGAGCCGGTCCTTCCCATTACATTTTTCTTTTTCTTCTCCCCTTGTTGTCCTTTCTTTCCTTTTTCCTCGTCGCCTTCGTCCTCGTTTGTATTCTCGCTCACGAACATGTGCTTATGCGTCTTCAACTGAAACACCAAAAAAGCCATGTATCCAGCCAACAAGAACACGCTCGATACTCTGGACACTCTCAAGATGTCCCTTTCTTTCTCGTCTTCACTCGTCCCGCTCATGGCCGTCTCGCTCATCACGCTCGGTAGCGTCAAACTCAACACGCTCAACAACAACAAACCGGCGTTCAACTGCGCGCCTTTCCTGTTGTGCGTCTGCTCGCTATATTTCAATCCTCCAAAAAAGAAACTCGCGCCCAATACGAGCAACGTGTTCGTCAATATCGAGCCGAGTAAACTCAATTTCACCAAACGCGTGTCTCCATTCCTCAACGCCATCAATGAGACGATCAATTCTGTCACGTTGCCGAACGTCGCGTTTAATAACCCGCCGAGCGTTTCGTTCGTATGCGCGGCAACCTCCTCGGTCACAAACCCGAGACGTTCCGCTAAAGGAACGATCGCCAACACCGAGACGAAGAATATTGGTCCCGGGGATATGCTTTCTCCGGCGTGGCCTAAGGCCAGCGCGATTGGAACGAACACGAGCAACACGCAAATCTTCGTCGAGAACAAAACAACTCTGGTGCTTCTGGCGAATTCGACGCCAACTTTCACGCTGGATTGCGCGATCGCTTTCGGGCTTCGCGGCGATCGTAAACTCTCGTCGTTCTCTTCTCTATCGTTCTTTCTTTTCTTATTCGCGCTATCATCATCGTTCGCGCGCATTAACAATTGCTCTGAGGATACATTCAGCGCGTCTTCCGTTCCCGCTGAAGTTGTCGTCTCTTCTCCGCCGTAGGGGTGTTCCCGAACGACGACGATGGTTTCCTCGCCCGAAGTCACGGACGACGACGAAGGGATCTCCAAAGGTTTGATATTTTTCGCGATGACGCCGATGTTTTTCTTCCCTGTGTTGTCGTCGTCGAGAGTGGTTGTCGACGGCGTCGCCATGGTTTTTGTTGTTATGTTTCCACGGCGCCTTGGTTTTGTGAAGGAGATAGGGGAGTTTTTGCAGATGAAACGCGCGCGCGAAAGCGTATTGCGTATATATATAATGTTTGAAACAAATTCTACTCTAGACTATATAAACGATTAACTACGTTGGACTCTCTATGGACGATATCGTGCGCGTGTATTCTTACGTCCGAATCTTTTTTTTCTCCTTAGCCTTTGACGTTTGCATCTCCACGTTGGTGACTTCGTGCCGCTTCACGTCCGCGGGTTTCCACAGGTAGGCGCTCTCGGCGATCCACGCCGGCGATACCAACGGTCGATTGTTCCTTCTGGCCTTGTTTATTTTCGACGTCGGGAAGACTAAACCAGTCTCTTTATTCTTTTTTCCGTACTCGCCGACGATGACGTGCGTCGTGCGGTCGTCTTTGACGATGGATTCAATTCTTTTGGCGATGTCTGCGTTATCGACGAAGGTTTCTTGCACCGTGGCGCCTAAATTTTTAGCCTCTTTCCAAATCTTGGAATCTTTCGGGACTTCGTGGATTTTGAAGACGTTGGTTAAACATACGTAGCAGTCTCGTAAGATTGTTTTACGCTCGAGAGATAAGAGGTCAGCCACGCACGGCCAGTACTCTCCGTCCGTGCTGCCTCCATTTTGCAAAAAATGTGGCACCGCTTCTTGAAACATCATCTGATGAACGTTTCTCAATCGAGGTAAAATGTTATCGACTAAATACGAGTCGTTCTTCTCCGATTCGTCCGTCATGTTATAGAAGTGCGACAATTTCAACTCTTCGAACGATTCTGGGAAGTAATAATACGGTTTCACTTGCATAACCGCGCATTCACCGTCCCACATTTCCGGCTTATCTTCCACTACGATTGTCACCGACTCTGCGCCTTCCAAAGCGTCGTTTACATTTTTCGTTCGAATGTCTACCCATTGGTTCACCTCGCTGTTCCATTGCTTCATCCCTTTGATTCTATTCACGTCTCGATTAAAGTACTTCCCGTTCGGATCCAAAACCTGGTTCGCAATCGCCTCCGCGTACGCTTGACTCCCCGCGGTCACGATGTACAACTCGTACATCTCTGAAAGTTCGCTCAAAAACCGCCTCGCGTGCGGGCGGATTTTCGTAAAGTATTGGTCGTTGACGAAAAAGAATTTATCCGGGCTCGATTCGAAGCGAGATTCGATTTTTTGTTGCGCTTGTTTGATCGTCCTCATCATTTCCTCGTAGCCGTTGCTGTTGATGTTGCCACTCTTCTCGCCGTCTTCGGACGACGACGGAAACAAAAACTTCGTCTTGTCGACCGAGTGCACGAGCGTCGAGTCTAAATCTAAAACTAAAGGCAGTTTGCCTCTCTGCAGCACGTCCCGAATCACCTCTCGATTATTCACCACAGCCTCTTTAATGACGTGCAATTTTGGTATCATTTTCTTCTTGTTGTTCTTTAAAATCATCGTCTCTTTTGTCGGCTGCGCGTCGGCCAGCGCATTCGTCGCCCTCCTCGCGTCGTCGTTGTCGTTATCGTTGTCGTCGGAAGTATCGTTGAGTTTTTGTTTCTTTTCCCCGTTGCTTTCCGTGGGATCCCGCGAGTCGTCGCGACTGCGCGCGCGGTCGATGACGCGTTGCGTCGGGCGTTTGAACGTTGACGGCATTCTTTCTTTCTCGTTCTTTCTCTGGATGCTCTCGCTTTCGCGCGACGCGCGTGCGTTTACGCGTGTTCTCTTTCTTCGTTTTGAGAATTGTGCGGCATTTTCGAAAATGGGAGAGAAGAAAAAAAGTCAAAAAAAAGCGAGACTTACGCGATGTGTCTGCGCCCGTGAATTCAACGTGTAACGCTCTGCTATTGCTATCATTATCATTCTTGGCTAATACTATACGACGAGATTTTCTCTTTCTATACTCTGCAGATGTAGTTGTTACTTTTCGCGTTGTACCGAACCCACCTTTGCACGCTTTTATCGCTCGCGCCGCCCGTCTCCGCCGTGGATACTCTCAAGTACCGAACGTTCATACCGCTCAAGTTTAAGCTCGGGATGGAAAACTGGGCGCTGATTGGACCAATTTCCCGTCGCGTTTCAGAGCCTGCTTTGCGCTGGTTGAGGCTCGCGTGGACGAGTAAACTGGTTTGCGTTTGGCCTTTGAGGGATTTGTGTTGCCAGGTGACGCATTTTTGAGTTTGATCGTACATTGCGTGGTGGATTCTTTGTTGCTGTTGTTGATTATCCGACGTTGTGCGTTCGTTGTCGTTGTTTTGGCCACTGCCAAGGGCTGCTTCATTTTGGTCGTATGTAAACGTAGCGTTTTGCGTGGCTTTGGGGAGTGGAAAAGAAAACTCAGTCGCCGAGGAGCGCACGTCGCTTCGCCAATCGCAATAGACGATGATTTCAATCTTAATTTGAAATGGCGTCGAGTCGTCGATGATGCACTGGACTTTGAACGGGGGCGTGAAATCGCTCGCAGACATGCGATAATTCATCAAGTTGAATTCCCCGCGAGGTGGTTGCAACAACGAAACCGTTCTATTTTCGTCCCACGAGGACAAATCGCACGTCTCGTGAAAGTTACAATCGTCGATGTTAGTGCCGAAACCGCTGCTCGTTGTCGCGCGGCGATTCGCGCGTTCACGACCACCTATTTCTAAATCTTCCGGCATTGCCACGCGTACCCGGGTATGTTTTGCCGCTCGTAAGAAATTTCGCACTTTGATGCAACCATCGATATCTGCGTTGACTAATTCCCCGTCGCGACCGTAAACGACGTTGAGTCTATCGATCACGTCTACGAAAATAGCCTCGCCTGCGCCGTCATCGGCGACGGAGACGTTCGTCGCCGAACCCGGAACCGTCGACGAGGACACTCTGGCATCTCTGCCATCGTCTCTGTTGCTTTGAACACCACCACCGCCGCCGCTACCTTTCGCTAAGACGTCGTCTACTTTTGACATCAAGTTCTTGGAAATTTTCGAGGACAAGATTTTATCAAACGCGCCAGCCGCTTTCTTATACGTTTGCGATTTCTGCCCGTCGATTACAGCTGTTTTTGCCGTTCCAATCGCTCTGTCCACGCCATTAATTCCAGTTTTCACATCTAAAGTCTTTTGAATCGCGAGGCGTCCCGTCGTTCCTAACGCGCCTAACGCGCTCGTGCTTTCCGAAACCACCACCGGATCGTTGAAAATGTGCTTCTCCAACGCAGCAGTGCTCGTAGACTGAGGAATCCCGTAATCAACCATTTCATCGAGTAGCTCGTACGTCAAAATTGCGTTCTTTCTCACGGCATCCTCAGACAACGTCCCGCAATAATCCTTGATCACTTTCGCGATTCGATGCAGCAGTTCCAAAACAAACGACGGCGAACAGTTCGCTCTCGTCGTCGCGACGACGTACACGCCGTTCGCTTTCACGTGCAAATAATTCACCCCTTGGTCGTTAAACGTCGGCGGTGCGGCCGAAGAATGTTTCGACGACGTCGCGTCTTCTCCTTCGCCAAAGATATTTTCGCTGTTCTCGTTCTCTTTCCCGCCAAGACCACCAGCGCCGGCGAACCCTTCGCCGCTCTTGTTCCTTTCCGTTCCCCAAAACTTGACCAAACGAAAGAAAATCTCCGCTTGATTTTCAGGCACATCTTTTCGGTACTCGCGCTTGATGATCACGTCGCCACGAGGCGCGACGATAAAAATCGAAGAGATGGCGTTATCGTTGTTGTTTGCGTCGACGCTCTCGTTTTTCAAGAGCGAGGACGAGGACGTCATCGTCATCGAGCTCTTCGTATCTTTACGAAAAGTTCGTTGCTTCTTCCAATTTTTCAAACCAACTTCTCTCTCTCTTTTACTCAAGAAAGTCCAAAAACGAACAAGACAAAGAAGGAGAAACGAAAAACCCAAACAACCGTCGAAAAGCGAGAGAGTCTCGTCCCACCCCACCGGCGCCTTCTTTTTCTTCTCTTTGTGTCTCTTATTCCTTCCTCTCCAAAGAGCGGCCCGTTTTTTGCGTGTGTGTCAATCAAGATTTCTTCTCTCTTTTGCGTTTTTTTTCTTCTTAAACCCTAAACGACAAAAGACCAGTTTTTTTTCTCGACCACAAACAAAAGTTCTCTTTATCGGGGAAGTTCGGGGATATAATCTTCTTCACACGAGGAGTTTAAAAAACATATTTAATAAGTCGTCGTCTTCCGGTTGATGCACTCCCGAAAAACAGGAGAACACGAAATTAACATCGCGATAAGCTCGTTAGACGTCGGAGAGCAGGAAAATACCAGTAATAATACTAAGAACGGCAAAGCGTTTTACGATTCGGATTTAATCAAAGACCGAAGAAAAGGGAAGAAGTCGTTTTTGTTTTCGTTGTTGAGTGGTTCTAAAACGATGAGCGGTGGTGGGAGTCAGGGACAGTTGAGCTCGATGGGTGGTGATAAAAGCGGAGGTGCGAATGGGAAAGATTTGAGCGTCGTCGGCGCGTTGACGCTTTCGGTCGTCTCTTCGGTGTCCATCGTCATCGTGAACAAGTATTTAATCTCGACGTTGGAGTTTCAATACGTGACATTTTTGACGGCGATGCACATGATCGTGACCGCGATCGCGCTGAGGTTCGCGGCAAAGTATAACTTTTTGGAGCCGAAAGAGATTGAGCGAACGGCTTTGTTGAGGTTCTCGTTCATCAATGGGATTTCGATCGCGTTTTTGAACTTGAGTTTAGGATTTAACTCGGTCGGGTTCTATCAGATGACCAAGTTGGCGATTATTCCGTGCACGGTGATGATGCATACTATTTATTACGGGAAGAAGTATTCAAACTCTATTAAAGGCGCACTTGGGATTTTGTTGCTCGGCGTGGGGATTGCCACGGTAACGGATATGCAATTGAACGGTCTCGGGACGTTCATGTCGGTCTGCGCGGTCGTCACGACGTGCGTGTCGCAAATTTGGACCAACCATTACACGAAACAGTACCAAGTGAGCAGCACGCAGCTCTTATACGCGGCGTCCCCGTACATGGCGACTATTTTAGCGACCATTGCGTTACCGTTGGACGCGCAATTAGTCGGTGGAACCCCGTTCGATGTCACGTGGTCCGTACCCGTTCTCCTCTGGGCGGCGGTATCCTGCGGCATCGCAATCTCGGTCAACTTCTCCACCTTTTTAGTCATTGGAAAATGCGACGCGGTCACCTACCAAGTCTTGGGACACTTAAAAACCATGCTCGTCCTCGGTTTCGGTTTCACCGTCATCGGTAACCCGGCGACTGGTCGAAACTTGATGGGCATCGCCGTCGCTTTAGTCGGCATGGTGGTGTACGCCCAAGTCGAAACGAGAGAAAAAGCGGCGCTCGCCGCCACTAGTCAAAACGGGAAGGAAGGCAAGGAACTCGCCGGTCCGGGCGCGCCGATCGCCAGCGGTGGTTTGAGAGGTTCCGCGAACGTGTAACTGTTTTTATATATTATCTTTTACTAGTTTTTAGTGGGTGCATATTCGTTTTACGGGGTGCTTTTTTCTGTCCGCGCGTATGGTTTTGCTCTTTTCTCTCTCTTCATCAATGACTGGTCTCTCGATTTTCTTTCGCGTTTTGGGGGCTTCGCTTTGCTTTTGTTTTGCTTTGTTTTTCGCCCCCTCGGAGCGGCTGATTTTGAGGGCGAAGGTCCTCTCTCCCTCCCGCTTCTAAAAAACTCTCGTAAAAACCTGTTTCGAGGGTTTATCCACCCCCTCTGTGAAAAAAGCAAAAAATTTAACCCCCATTTTCCCTCACTACGCACCCATCTCTCAACACGAACGCGCGCAGAAAAGTGAGAGAGAGAGAGAGAGAGGCGGCGTATATTTTTTTGTGAGCTCTCTTCGAATCGTAAAGACTAGATATAGACTTCAAAGAGAGGGAGAGAGACGAGGACTTCTGTTTTTGAACCGCGAAAGAGAGAGAGTGAAACTCTTTTTTTGTTTTTGTTTTTCCGCCCCTTTGGAGGACCGTGGAAGAAGGCCACGTCGTATTCGCGCGGAGAGAGAGAGAGCGACCCAAACAAACTCTCGCGCGTACCAGAACACGGAGGACAGAAGAAAGAGAGAGAGAGTTAGGAACCCCCAACCGTGATAAAAAGAAAGCTGTATTTAGATAGATTGATACGTATATTATATTTTAAAACGAGATAAAAGATGGAGGCATCGCAACAACAAGGAGCCGCTGCGAAAGGCGTCGACCCGAAGCAAGTCCCGGTCATCGTGATGTATTCCGTCGGCAAAGCGGAAGAGTTGATGCGAAACAACGAGTTCGAGAAAGCGAAGAAGATGATGGAGAGCACGGATCAACTGTGCGGACGATACGGAGCTCCACCACCGGTGCACGGCTTAGCGTTGAGGATATTAGCAGACGCGTACGAGCAGAGCGCGAGGACGGAAGGGACTTCAGATACGGATAAAAAACAAGGCATTGAAGACGCGAAAAAATGTTTACAAAAAGGTTTAGATTTATGCGCGCCGCATTTTGGCGCTAAAGGGCTACCGAAAACGTTGGAGAGAGATTTGAACGGCAGAGCCGGGGATCTACACGCCGCGCTCGCGGAATTGCATAGAAACGAGGGTGAGTACATCGACGCTTTGAAAAATTTCCGCGAGGCGGTGAAGAAGTTTTCCAAGTTGGAATCGAAAGATTTACAAGCTGCGAGCGCGAATAGGTTGGCGTTTACGTTCATAAACATGGGCGAATGGACGGACGCGTTGAAGGAGTTGAAAGTGGCGGAAGAATTAGAGCAGGCATTAGATTCCACGAGCGAAATTTTAAGCACGACTTACAATTTTAAAGGGCAGTGTTTAGCGAAGATTGGCGGGAAAGAGGAAGAGGCGAAGAAGGCGTTTGCGGAGGCTTTGAAACACGCGCTGTTGTGCGGGAACGAGCCTGTAAAAGAGGAAGCGAGCAAGTATTTAGAAGAACACGGATACGCGGGAGAAGAGATGGCACCAGATGCGTACATCTGATCGAGAATAAACCGCGAAGAGAGAGAGAGATTAAAATGAATCAAAATACACTTAGTAAAGACGCGCAGTAAAATACAAACGCTCGCCGCTCGCGGCGCTTGCTTCGGATTTAAGAGAGAGTGAGAGAAAGAGCACACACTAAAAACATTAGCATAATATAATCAATATATACTAAAAAAGACACACATACATACCAGTACCTTGACGACGCGTAGTACCGCGCGTTCCAAAACAAAAACCGCGAAGCTTTTTGGTTTTGGCTCAAAAGCACATCACACAGAAAAGATATTTTCAATCCTCCACACTTCTTTGGGCCTTTGCGCTTTTTGCGTCCGCCTTCGCACACCTCCCGCTTTGCGCGCCGTCCGTCGGCTCGTTCTCAGAAGAACGCGAAAAGCATGAGTAAAGAAGCTATTCTGGTGGTTCCGAGAGCGTCCTCCGAGGACGTTCGCGACGGAAGCGCGTCGTCTTCGTCGTCGTCGTCGACAACATCTCCACAACAAGAAGCGAAGAAAAAGGAGGACACCGGCGAGGAGAAGACCGCGCAGACTGAAGCGCCCAACGCGGTGAAAACGATGCGCAAGGACGACAAGGAGGACGACGAGGAACCGCGGTTTAATTTCAGGAGAGTTTTGACGCACAAAGAGTCGCACGTATTAGCAGAAGGCATCAAAAGTCGTTCGGCTGTGCCGAAATCAGGTTGTTACGTGCACTATTGCGTGTATTGCGGCGGCGAGAGAGGATGCCCGATTGGAATGAGCTACAACAGGTTCACTCGAGAATCCATGTGTTGGAGTTTGAACACGTATCCGTTCGGGTGCTGCGCTTTGCCAATGCAACGCGATTGGAAGGAGTACGTATCGATTAAAAACGATATCAAAGTTGTGGTCATCGACAAGGAGACGAATACGTTGGCGTGCTTCAGTGGTGTGCACTGCTGCTATTGTCAGCCTTTGAATGACTCGTAACGAGGACGAACGAGACGATGAGCGAGGATGTTTGTATATATGTATGCGTTAGTTTTTCCCTCTGGTGAAATTGCTCTTGTTTTGTAACGAAGATTTTTGTATATATGTGTTGTATCTTTTCGGAGTATTTAAAAATCAAACTTTCTTTCCTTCTTGAAAGCTTTTTCGCTTTGCGTATGTTCTCCCATCACTTAATCGCTCCTACTTCTTCTTACCGCCGCTCTTCCAACACTCAATTACTAGCGCGGGTGGATAATCCAAGAACTCTTGGTAAAACTCCTTTTTGTCGTTCGAATCTGCGTCTTCCAAATGGGAGAACGGCGAGATGGCAAAATTTCGACCGAGACCTTCGCTCTTCGGATCAAGCTCGAATGGATGAAACTTGATTTTCTCAAAGCCGGCTTCAAATAAACTGTCTTTGTACGCGTCTCGAGGTATATAGTAATTATCGATGAGCAATGGTCCTTTGCTTGTTTTTATAGACCATTGTATACGGTCGCCTTCTTGCGGCGTTTCTGAAGGAACCGTAACGGTAAAACCATATTTCGCGTATCTCGATAAAACGTTCGTTTGCGTCTCCCCTGGAAGAACCGATTGAGGCGTCCCTTCCGAGTCGAACGCCAGTTGTGGATTTGTGATGATTGTTAAAAATCTTCCACCAGGTTTTACGTAATTTGCAACAGCCTTGCACATCTCTTTCAACTCTGTCTTGGTTTTACAGTACACCAGTAACCAAGCGGCGGTGGCGAGATCGAACCGTTCCTCATCTTTCGCGCCAGCTTCATCTTTCACGTCCTGAACGACATACGTAATCCCGATCGGTTTGTTTTTTTCCTTCTCTCTGGCCATCAAAACCATTTCTTCAGCGATATCAACGCCAACCACTCTGGTCGCCGTCGGAAACGCCTTCCTCAACGCTCTCGTATAGTGTCCCTCGCCGCACGCCAAATCGACAATCGCATTTGCGCTGATTCGCGCTTCACCTTTTCCATCTTTTGCGAGTTGCAAAAACGTGTACGTTTCGATGAGATTCCTCCACTCATGCGTTTTTGCCTCCGCGTACTTCTTCGCCATTCCACTTCCGTTGTAATCCGTTTTATCTCCCTCGCCTTCTTCTCCTTCGGTGCCTTTCAACACGGTCAATTTTAAATCCGTCGCCAATCGTTCCGTCACCGCCTCTAGGTTCACCACCTCGTCGTCCTCGTTCAACTCCACTTTTGGATCGTCCTCGTCGGAATCGTGCGGCTTAGGTATGACCGAGTGCAAATGCTTTTCCGATATTTTCATTTTTCCTAGAGAGAGAGAGAAATGCGAGATGCGTTTGAGGAGAAGAGAGATACAAAAAAGAAAAAAAGAGAGAACAGAAAAGAAGACGACGCGGGAACGAAGGAAAAAAAATCCAGATTTCGTCGCTTTCCCGGGGAGGGCTATCATCGTTTGCGCTCGACGACACCGAGTACACACGCGATACCTTTATTCTCTTTCGAGTGGTAATGTGTTTGGAAGAAGAAGATGATGTTGTTTTTTAATGGGGTGACTAAATTTTTTACGCATGTGAAAAAAAAGACGTTCTCTGCTTCTCTCGGCCTCGGGAGGGGTCGAGAGTCGAATTTTGTAGTCTGACGGGGATCGAGACAAAAAACGCTTACTCTTTCTCTCTCTCTCTCTCGACGCGAGAGAACGCACCGCGGCGCGAGAGGAAAGAACGATACGAAGGATAATGCCGAGCCCTGCCAAAGGAAACGGCTCGTCGAGGCCTCGAATCAAACACCGCCCGAAGTCGCCGACCGATCAAGTGCACGTCGATCGAGAAGATATTTTGTCGTTGGGCACTAAGGGCGGCAACAACAACATCAACATCAACGGTAGCAACAACAAGATTAACGAGTCCTCACCGCGCGCGAATAACAACGGCGAGGTGCGCGAAGGAGAGATATCGGATGTCGATGACGTCGATTACCGAAAAATGGACAGAAAAGAGTACTTTCGATCGTACGCGAACGAGAACATAAACGGAGTGGGATGTTCACCGTTAACGTTAATTTTGTTGACGCTTGGCTTCGACGTGACGATTGAATTCGTACGAAAAGCGTTGGCGGAGAACCCAGAGGACGTGAAGTGGTTGTTTTTCTTCTACGAGCGTATCTTGGAGTCCATCGCGAGTTTTTTTGGATTGAAAAGAGAAGATAATGAGGACGCGAAGACGTCTTTTTCGAGCGGGTTGAGTTTGGTGTGCGATTCGAGCGCGCTAACCGCCATCGTCATTTTTAGCACGTGTATTCTCATCGGTGTCAATGACATTACGTGGACACCGAATTCACCGAGGAGAAATCTGAGCGCGACGGTGACGTACATCGCGTGCGTGGCATTTTATGCGCATCTGATTATGTATTACGGAGAAGATGTGTTGATAAATGGCGCGGACGGAAGTTTGGTGAGCATATTGAGACATTTGGAGTGGATGTTTACGACGCCAATTTTGATCGTTTTGGCGTATCAGTTGCAAGCGATTTCGTTTCCGGAGCTCGGACAAAAGAGAAAAGCGATGCATTTGTCGGTCGTTTTAGACGAATTCATGTTACTTTTTGGCATTATTTGTCATTTTGTCAGCGGGAATTTATGGTGGTTGAGCTTGTCTTTGTCGTTTTTGTGTTTTTTCTTCGTCATGTATAACATGGGATATTTGTTTTACGAGTTGACCACAAAGTTAGAGCACGAGGACGATCGATTGAGGTTTTTTATGCTAGGAGTGGTGCAATCGATATGTTGGAGCTCTTTTCCTGCGGTCTTTTTAGCAAAAGAGTTCGATTTCATCTCCGCGCAGAGCGAGCACGAGTGGTATTTGATTGCAGACGTATGTACAAAATCAGCGTACTCGTATTTGTTGTGTCAAGGGAACATTCGAGTGATTGATGCCAAAGCAAAGGACGAGTTGGAGGAGTTGCACTTGCTGACGGAGTTTCAGAGAGATTTTTTCTATAACATAACGCACGAGTTGAGAATGCCATTAAACTCAGTCATCGGCTTCAACACGTTGGCGGTGGAAAATGGGAGCATGGACAATTTTAGCGGCGAGTTGATCAAAAATTCATTGACATCTGCTGAAGCGTTGCTAGGATTGATTAATCAAGTATTGGATTACGCCAAGTTCAACCGAAAGACAAAGGCGAATAAAAGTGCGAAGCACGGTTTGGATTTGTCTGAAGATTCGTTCACACTGGAACACTTGCTTTCGCAAACCATGGACATCTCGCAACAAGGATCGACGAGTTTTCGACGAAACGTTGATATATTCTTTGAAATTAATCCACCGGAGTTATTTTGTGAGACTATTGTCGGTGATTACTTCCGCATTCGCCAGTGCTTGGTGAATATTGTCGACAATGCGATCAAATATTCCGCGACGGAGGAAGAGACTAGACGGCGAGGTATAGTAAACATCGTCGTAAACGGCCGCGTCGAAACTTCCGAAGTATACATAGAATTTAACGTCAAAGATAATGGTCTGGGAATTCCTAAGAATAAACAGCACACGATTTTTGTTCCATTTTCGCAACCGACGAACGACTCAAACACGAGGAAACAAGGAACTGGTTTGGGTTTGTCAATCACACGCGCAATTGTTGAGTGCATGGGCGGCACGGTGACGTTCAAATCCATGGAAGGCTTCGGAACGACGTTTACGATCGCGTTGTCGTTCAAACGAATGAAAGGTAGCGTTAATGGAAATTCATTTTCCTCCACTTCTGGGGAAGAGGTCACGCACTTGCCAAAAGATTTACTATATGTGGTGTGTGAAAACAGCGGCCCGCGCCGCAGTTTTTTATTAAACTTGTTGAATTGCTACGGGATTGAAGACAAGAACGTGCTGACGCTGGATGTCAGTCCCTTTTACGCGCCTCAAGGACGCATCCAAAATGCACTCGATGAACTCATCGAGATTGAAAACGACTCAACGATCAAACCAGTGGTGTTCACCTATACGGAGACGTTGATGGAAAACATTGCTGATTTCGTCGACATGGACCATTCCATGTGCATATTCGGCTCGCCTGCGCAATTAATCGATATAAACAAAGGTCGCTTCGAACACGGGGAAAGTAACGAACCAAATCGAAGAGGAAGACCCCGCGCGGTTATTTCGGAAATGGATGTTGAAAACTTTTTAAAGTCAGCGAAACGACGCGAAACGTGCATGACGCCGGTGCGACCTGGTGAATTTTTCAAAGTCGTGAGACGTTTGAGCGGATTATCTGCAGACGATGGCGTCGATAACAGAATGGCACGAAAAGAAACCCCAGACATTGCCGGTGGTGGCGGTGGTGGTGGCAGTCGCAGTGGAAGTGCGAGACAAAGCTTTGAGGCAGTGCCATCCGGACAATTTCATAAAGTTTCCTCGAAACTTATCGGCGTGGAAGGAGATACTACTGCAGATTCCACAAAAACGGGAATTAGAAATGATGGCGCTGTGGGGAATGATAAACCGAACGATGTTCTTTCTGCCGTGGGGTTGAAAATTCCTGAGCAAAAACGAAAAGTTCCTCCCAAAGATTCTCTGAAACACGAAGCCGATTGGGATTTGGACATTTCGTCGATGCGCGTTTTACTTGTCGAGGATAACTTGATGAATCAAAAAGTCGCTACAGTTTCCATGGCGGCATGCAACGTCACTACACACATCGCAGACAACGGTAAAATAGCCTGCGACGCGTACAAACAAATTTTAGCTGGAGAAATCCCACCGTACGATGTTGTATTCATGGACCAAATGATGCCGGTGATGAACGGTACTGAAGCGACTGTGCGTATTCGCGAGATGGAAAGCGAAGCGAGAAAGAAATTTGAAAGCGGCGAGTTGGAAAAGGAACCACCCATGGCCGCCTTGATTGTCGGTTTGAGCGCGAATGTAGGGCCAGAACATGTCAGCGCGATTCAACAAGCTGGAATGGATGGAACCTTGTCCAAACCGTTTTACCCCAGCACGTTGAGAGGTTTGTTGCGAGACGTTTATCTGGGCAGATACATGGGATTCCGCGAAGCTGATAGCGGATACGTGAAGAATGCGCAAACCAAACCAGGGAATTGAAAAAATAAACTGGCACTCCTGTATAATCTCCTTTTTGTATAAAAGCTACCCTTACATATGCTAATATGATGTTTTAAACCTATCTACTCTCTAATAAGCTAACTAACTATATCTTCAGCGATTCGTACGTCGCGCATGCAGCCTTTAAGACTTTCACGTCCTCTCGCATTTTGACCATAACATCTATCCCTCCTAACAACTCTTCCCACGCGCAGTTCGGCTTGACTTTTACGCCGCACTTCTCCTCCGCCAAAGCCACTGCAGCCACCGCGACTCGTTTCACCTCCCAATCGCAAACCTTCTCTTCCTCCTCATCCACGTCAGAATCATCCCCAAACATAACACCCTCTAAAATCACATCCACGTTCTCCGCTAACTGCGCCTCCACTTCCGTCGCCGGCTTCGCTTCCTCGCCGAACCGTCGCTTCACGAGCGCCAAGGCGTACTTGTGCGGCTGCGGCGTTCGATTCAACTGAAACCCGAGCGCGCGCAAAACGTCTCTCTCCAGCTCTAAAATAACATCTTTTCTTTCGTAGTAGCTCTCGCCGACGACGATTACTTCGTTCTCGTTCGTTTCCGCCGCCGCCGCGTTCTCCTTCTCTTCCACATCCGCTACACCCAATTCCTCCAGCACCTCTTTTTGTAACCTCAGCCGGCACCTCCGCACGACGTTGCACACGTCCGAAACGCGCCGAGCGGAATCTTCAACTTTCGAGGCTAAATACAAACACGTGGTAATCGCGCACTCCAGCTCGAACGACCAAGACGACGACGACGTCGAAGTCGACTTTTTCTTCTTCCCGTCGTTCTGTTGTCGCTGTCGCTGTTTCACGAACGACCGGTAAAAATAAACGCTCGAGCAGCACGCGGAAATCGGAAACTCGAGAACAGAAGCCGCGTCTCGGAGTAAAGCCAGCGCGAAAGAGCGCTTCTGAAGTATCGAAGACGGGTTCTTTTCGGGAGGAGGCGGTGAAGAAAGGGCGGACATTTATTTCTCTCTTTCTTCTTCGAGCGATGCGCGTTTTTCTCGCGAGCTTTTTTTTCTCAACACCCAAAAGGTCCCCATAAACTTTTTTCCCCAAAGCGAGTTGTTCAACGCTCAAACGCAAACAAAAACGTCCGCAGAAAACGCGCGACGCTCTCTCGACGGTCTCAGTAAAAGAAGAACGAACGGTTTTACTTTCTTTTTGCGATTGGTATTCATAAAAGGAAGCGGCGAGGCGGAAGAGAGAGAGAGAGAGAGAGAGAGACATTTTTATATTTAATTAAGATACGAAGAGATGACATCTTCTTCGGCGCAACACAGACGCGTGCAGAGAGAGTACATCGAAAAGATAGATTCGGTCGGCGATAAAGCGATACGATTTTCGTTCATCGACCAATTCATCGTTCGAGCGTGCAGACTGAAATCGGAGAGACGCTTTTTACGACAGCAAGAAAACAAGACGAACGATGGGGGTGGATTGCGGAAAGTTTTGACCGCGACGGATCTGGTCGTCATAGGCGTGGGAGGTATCGTCGGGGCAGGAGTGTTCGTTTTGACCGGGACCGCGGCGAAAGAAAACGCCGGACCGGCGTTGGTGGTGAGCTATTTGATCGCGTTGTGCGCGTCGGTGTTGACGGCTTTGTGTTACAGCGAGTTTGCGACGTGCGTGCCGACGAGCGGGAGCGCGTATAACTTCATTTCGATCACGTTCGGCGAAATGTTCGCGTACATCACGGGATGGAATTTAGCAATAGAGTTGACCGTTGGTGGTGCAGCGGTAGCGAGAGGGTTTACGAGTTACCTCGCGACGTTGTTTGGTTTGAAGCCGGACGTGTTGAGAGTGAAGATTATCGAACACGTGATTGAACTCGATTTCTGCGCATTTTTGTTGGTCTCGGCAATGACGCTCACGATTATTCGCGGGATGGAGCAAACGAAGAATTTTCAGTTTGTGGTGGTAGCTTTAGCGATGGCGACGATTGCGTTTGTGATCATCGTCGGGTCTACGGAAGTCGATGTTGATAATTACACGCCGTTCATTCCTCCAGAGTTTGGATGGCAAGGGGTCATGGCAGCCGCATCCGTTGTTTTCTTCGCGTTCATCGGGTTCGATACGGTCGCAACTTTAGCAGAAGAGACGAAGAATCCAGGCAAGGATTTACCGATAGGTATTTTAGGTTCATTAGCAATCAGTGGGATTTTGTATTGCGCGATGGCGGGCGTCATCACTGGCATGGTGTCCTACGAACAAATAGACGTGGACGCACCTTTTTCCGTCGCGTTTACAAAGAACGGCATTCCTTGGGCAGCCGTGGTTGTCAGTTGCGGAGCTATATTCTGTATCGTGACGTCTCTTTTAGGATGTTTAATCGGGCAGCCGAGAGTGTACATGGCCATGGCTAGAGACGGATTGATGCCGAAATGCATCGCGACCATTTCGGAGAAGTACGGTACGCCGCTAAACGCGAGCATTTTAACGTGGGCGTTGACGGGAGTGTTGACGTTATTGTTCGATATCGGTATATTAGCTCAGATGGTATCGATTGGAACTTTGACTATATTCTGTGGAGTCAACCTCGCGCTTTTGGTGCGAAGATATACGCCGAGAGACGTTCGATTCGACGACATGAATGCACGATGGCCGGCGCTTTCGCGAGCTTTGTACCTCTTGATTGCGTGTCTCTTCCTTTGCTTCTCAGTGACTTATGAACTCGAGCTTGCGGTTCAAATTCTCGCCGCCGTCGCCGTGTGTTCCGTCGTGGTATCCTTCCACCTTTATGGTAAACGAGCGTTTCCGAAATCGAACGGTTTTTGCAACGCGCCGAACGAAACGCAGTTCGCCACGCCATTCGTTCCGCTCTTCCCGGCCTTGGGCGTGTTAGCCACTTCGCAGTTGATCGTGAGCTTAGGACCATTAGCGCACATACGTTTCGCGATGGTGTGCTTGATTGCAGTCATAAGTTATGCGGTGATGGATTACGTGCGATGTTGCGGCGAGCACGAAGTCCCGTCGTCCGCCGAAGAAGATTGAGAGAAGAGAAAAGAAAATTTTAGTACGCATCAGAAAAAAGACACGCGCGTCGTTAAATTACAAAATAAAAAGAGCGTTTTCCGCGCGCATATTGTACCAACAAGAATCACACACACACACATCGCGTTCAGTTAATCATATGGGTACCGCCGCGCAGAACTCGAGATCGTCCTCCGTGGCGTCTAAACCGAACTACGACTTACTCATCAACGTGCGTTTTTGTCTGGGCATCACCTAACGCGCGTTTTTAACCAACTCTTTCCAATTTCTCTCTCTCTCTCTTTTAAATACAGATACGCGCATCAGACGTCATCAACTGCGCCGTCTTTTTCACCGCGTTTACAATTTTAACGTGCTACGTGCTCGCGAGCGCGAAAGAGGACGCGATTTACGACGTACCGATCATATCCGATACGTTTACGAAAGATCCGCAGACGTGGATTTCGAGATTTTTTATCAACGTGGTAAGAGCACAAAAAGCACACTTTGGATGTTTTAGTCGAAACCTTTTTTATTACTTTTACGCAGGCGGCGGTGTTCTTATTCGGATTCGCGTTCATTCAAGAAGCGTTCGTGAACGCGTTCTTCGACGCGGAAGAGAAGACGTGGTCGAAGTTTGCAAAGAGAACTCGCCACGTCGGTGCGATGAGTGCGATAGGATTAGCCGGGGTTGCGAGCATCCAGAAGAACGAGAACGTGTACATTCACGGATTTTGCGCGTTTCAGTTTTTGTTGGGGGCTTTGTTGTGGGTGTTCATGTTGACGTTTCAGATGTATAAGAATTTCGAGGTGGCGAGCGATTCTAGTTTAGGAGAAGAAGAGACGGGAGGAGGGCCGGGGAATCATTTCTTGCAATCGAAAGCGTACAGAAAGAAACACTTGTGGGTAAAAATAGTGGCGTGCGCGGTAGGAGCTTTATCGATGTTTATGTTCGTTGTCGTTCGCCTGCCTCCTAAAGGAGGGTTCGATCGCAATTACAGGATATTGGCGTCGTTTGAATGGATCGCCGCGGTGTCCATATTGACGGCGGTGTGGAGTGTCGGACAGGATTACGGAGCTGGAATGCGGATATCGGCTACGTGGAAGATGGATGCGAAAACAAGGAAAGAATTGAAAGCGTTAGACACCGTCTAAAAATAGATATTTCAGTAGATGTTTCGACAAACTTATTAGAGAAATGATAAAAACAGAGGAAACGCACAAAGAATGCGTGGGCAGTATGTCGCTCGCGTCCTCGAAGAAGAGAAAACGGGTGCACGTGTGCGTCCTCGGCGATGCAGGCGCTGGAAAATCGGCTTTGGTGACGTCGTTTTGTATGGACCGTTCGCCTACCTCTCGCGGTCAGCATCCTTTTCGGAAACCGGCGAAAACATTTGTAATGGACTACGCCGCCAAACGAATAGAATTGAACGAAGCCGACGACGATAGAAACGACACTGAAAAAGTGTCCATAGAGATGTGCATCACTGACTTCTCTGGAAATGATTGCTACAAAGATGCTCGGTATGCCACGTACGATGATTCTGGTCGAGATATCGACGCTTTTCTGATTGTAGTGGCGAATAATCGCGGCAGAGACGTGCACAAGTCTTTGCGCTCGGTTCAATCTAGATGGTTTGAAGAAATCACGCGGTACGTAAACTCAAAAAACAGACAAAAGCAGCGCCGCTCGTTTCCACCTTGCGTGTGTCTATGCTTCCACGACGTCGAAACCGACGGAAAAAACACCCAACCCGACGACGCCTTCCTCGAGCGCGCTCTCGACGCTCTCGACGCTTTCGACCAAAGACTCGCCGCGGTCGCGTCGTCTTCGTTCTCCTCCTCTTCCTCCTCTTCGAAAGAGTTGTTCGAATGCAGCAACATCAACACTTCCAGCGCTCTTAACATCGTCAAAGTCCCGCCAGAATTTGCCAGTTTCGTCGCCACCGCCAACGCGAAAACCGGCGCAAACGTTCGAGCCGTTTTTCAAAGACTCGCGAAGAGAGCGCTCGAAAGAAGAAATCGAGACAGAAAAAGTGAGTGAAAAGCTTCACATTTCGTGCACATAAATTAAATTTACAAAAGAAATAAATACAAATATGTTAGCGGCTTCTTTATCCACATCTGCGGCCATCGCGCGACCGCGAGTGACTTTGCGCGCCAGAAACAACAAGGTACGATCCTTCTGCCGTGCGCCGCCTCTCTTTTTTTCTCTCTTTCGCGCGCATCTTTCGCGCTTTTAAACCTCCAAAGTGGATCGGATAATTCGCGTAACGAGAAAAGAGAAACCCGCGCGTGTGACGTAATGCGCATTTTTTCGTGGGATGATTTGTCGCGAGACGCGATGTGTTTGCCTCGCGCTTCGAGTAGCAGACCGCGCGTGCGATGTTGGTGTTGTTCTTTCCCCGTCCGGATTTTAGCGCGTGGTTTTTTTTAAAGAGCGCGGTCTCGAGATCCTCCGATATTCGCGCGCGGAGGGTGTGACTCGGATTTTTGCCCTTTTCCTAAAGGACAGCATCACTTTGGTTCTCGGATACTGACGAAGAAGGTTTCTTTTTCTCTTCATTCTCCTCAGGTGCAATCGGCGAGAGTTGCGCTCAAAACGCAACAGCGTGGCACGCAAATTATCGCCATGGCGAAACCGGAAAGAGGTTCGAAACCGTCGGCGGAAGTCATCGCGGCGAACCCGAACGCCACGGTGGACGGCAAACTTTGGGTGTGTCAAGGGTGCGGGTACGTGTACGACGGCACGAAAGGCCCGTGGGCGGAAGATAAGAGATGCCCGGCGTGCGGCGAACGACGATTCGCGTTGAAATCGAGAGATGAAATGGCCGTTGCCATCGGTGGGTTGATTGTGAGCGTTTTGTTGATTGGTTTGTTGTTTGTGATTGTAAAATTGTAAAACGTGTGTGTGTGTGTGAATGAAAGGGAGAGAGAGAGAGAGAGAGATGCCGTGACCGCTAAGATTATACCGCATGTTTTTTAATTTTCTCTTATATATTTTTATATACATATATAAAATCAAACATCAATACCAATGTTTATCTAAGAATCACTTGGGGCCGTCTCCGGGTCCGAAATCCTCCGGTTTTCTCTTCGGCTCTAACGTCCCGTTTTCTTTCATGTTATCGTACATCTCTAAAGCGTTCAAAATGGCTTGGTCCATGTTGAAATATTTGTAACTCGCTAATCGCCCGACGAAGCACACCCCTTTCTCTTTCTCGGCTAACGCGGCGTACTTCTCATACAAAGCTCTATTTTCTGGATTTGGCACCGGGTAATACGGTTCCCCGACGTCTGTGCTGTACTCCTTCGCGATCAAAGTACCTTTCGGCAACGGTTGTTCGCTCGGTTGATTCGGCGTGTGTTTGTATTCGACGATGCGAGTAAACGGCACCGAGGAAGACGGGTAGTTGACAACCATAGCCTCTTGAAAGTATCCATCTTCAGGATCTTCAACGTACGTGTTTTCAAACTCTAACGATCGGTACTCTAACTTTGGCATCCCTAAGCTCGCGTAATACGCGTCGATTTGACCGGTGAACACGACCAACTTATGTTTCGGTAACGCGTTCGCCTTCTTCAACTCGAAAAAGTCGCAATTTAATCGAATCTGTATGTTTTCGTCACCCAACAACATGTTCTCGAAAATTCTCGTGTAGCCTCTTCGCGGTAACGCTTGCCACGGATCGGAGAAGTATCTGTCATCAGTCGTCGTTCGGCACGGCAATCTCATCAACACGCTCGCGTCCAACTCCTCCGGGTACTTGTCCCACTGCTTCTTCGTGTAATGTTTGAACACGGCTTCGTACAAAAGCGGGCCAACTCTGCTCAGCGCCGCTTCTTCACCGTTTCTCGGTTGTCCGTCTTCACTTTTCGGCACCACACGTTGTTCGTCGTACCACTTTTGCATCTCCTCGTCCGTGTTTACGTTCGCGCCGAACAACACGTTCACCGTCTCTCTCGTCGGCGGAATCGGCACCAACTTCAACTCTTTGTTTTGATCTTCTACGCGTCCTTTCACTCTGTGATCGAACGGCATCCACTCCGAGAAATTTTGCACGTACTCCCACACCCTCTCAAAGTTCGTGTGGAATAAATGCGCGCCGTACTTTGAGCATCGAATCCCGTTTTCGCTGACAAAGTCGTAGCAGTTGCCACCGATGTGGTCTCGTTTATCTATAATCAGAGAAGTCATGTTCAGCTCTTTCGAACACCGCTCGGCAATCACGGCCCCGCTCAAACCGGCGCCCACGATCAACAAATCGAACCCATCTTCCGGCACGCTCAGAGAAGACCCGCACTCGCCGCTCGTGATTGCCTCCTCCAACTTCAACGGCGCTTCCGTTTTCTCTCCGGATTGATGAATCAAATCTCGACCACAAATCCCGTCGACTTTGTTCAATCGCGCCCACTCGGGTTCCGCGCGGCCGACGCCGACCGAGGACGCGAACGGGCCTTTTGGCATGTGCCTCTCTTATTACCTCTTTTGGTTCGTAAAAATGATTATTCGCACGCGCACCACGCAAAGAACTCGCTCGTTTTTCGCGGCTCTTTTATTATAAAGAAGAAGAAGGTATCTTTTCCCCAAAATCAGCTTTTTGGTGCGTCGAGAGATAAAAACCCTAAACAAAACAGAACACTTTTTTTTTCCCGCCAAAAAAATCGCCAAACGCTCTCGATTCAACGCCACCGCGCACACAACATAAACAACAACAACAGAAAAAAGAAGAAGAACGCAACAAAATGTCATCGAACGCAACCTTCCAAACGCCGGATTCCACGCGCCACGTGGGTGTGCTCTCCCAGTTCGAACTCGAGCGAGAGGCGCGCATCGCGAAGAACTTACAGCGCATGCGCGACTTGGGCATTGAAAAATTGAAACTGCCGACTTTCGCACCGGTGGTCGCGTCTCCGACGCCGAGAAAGGTTCGCGTTATTTAACCGATCACTCTTTTAGAATTGTTCTTCTCTCTCTCTCGCTCTCATCGCTAACTTTTTCGCTCACTTCTCTCTCTCTCTCTTTTCATCGCATGAAACAGCGTCAGCGGAAAGAACTGATACCGGAAAGCGAGCGACGACGGACGTCTCGAGTCGTTCGCAAAATAAATTACGCAGAAGATCGAATCACCGGAGGAGAGGAGGACGAACTCGCCGCGACGCGCAGAAGAAATCTGCAAAATCAGCAGCGTTCGCAACGGAACGCGACGCGAGTTTCCCGACGATCCGTGTACTCCGTCGGTGGTCGCGTGTACGATTCGGAGAAAGGCACGACGTGTCACTGGTGTCGACAAAAGACGGTGGAGACGCACGTGGAGTGCACCGGGTACGAGTGTCAAAACGAAGCGGCGAGGCCGGTGCAGTTCTGCGGGATGTGTTTGAGGAACAGGCACGGAGAAGACATCGACTTGGCCGTCGCGAGTGGGTGCTGGGAGTGCCCGAAATGTCGCAAGTCGTGCGGAGAGGGCTGCGACAACTGCTGCAACTGCGGGCCGTGCAGAAAGAAAGCCGGGTTGGCGCCGACGCACCAAGTCATACGGATCGCGCGCGAAAACGGCTTCGATAACGTCCACGATTACTTGGTCTGGGAAAAAGTCGGAGGGACTCCGGAGAGCATCAAGATGAGAAAGAAAAAGTTCAGTTGGGGACAATGGGTGTTCGACGAGACTTTATGCGCCAAGTGCCCTGCGGAAGAGACTAAAGAAGAAGTCTCTCTGAAGACGAACAAGAAAGTCGATGAAGTGAACGACGATGACGACGAAGAAGATTCAGACGGATCCTCCGACGGTGACGACTGCTTTAAGATTGTGCCATCTGCGCGAATCTACACGATGAACAACATCAAGTTTTAAGGAGGAAGCGACTATGGAAGGCGGTGCGCGTGAGTGAGCAAGAGAAAAGAAGTGTGCGTGCGCGAATCCGCGCGAAAAAATGAATGTGAAACACAAAGAAGAAAGAAAGACATACATCAATAGCGCCAATGACAAGCGATATAATACTAGTTTTGTTATTACATGATCAAATTGAGAGATGCATCAAGTACAGCAATCCCTCTTTTTGTTTTTTTTTAATCGATCGCGAAGAGAGCTAAAGCCATAACGGATGCTAATACGAGAGTAACTCGATACGCAAACGCAGAGTCTGGTTCAACGGTAATTCCTCCTCCGCCGTTATCTTCTGGAAAACGACCAACTTCTAAGTCTGTCGATTTCATCACGGTGTTTCGATATTTGTCTTGCTGGTAGTACATGGAAATTTGCGCTCCGGGAACGTCTTGAGCATTTTTCACTTCGGCAACTCTTCTAGCGTCAAACGTGGCGCAAAGTTTATCGCTCGAACTTGGAAAGCTCTCTATATACAAAGTAAGAGTTTTCGTGAGTGGATCGACTTCCACCCGTTTGATGTATTTCTTCTCTGGATCTAAGTCGGCAATGGAAGACTCAACCGGTTGGAAACCGGAAAACATCGGGACTCGCAAAAGCGCCATACCATCCGCACCGTTCGTCGTTTCTGTCTTCTTCACGCACACTTTCATCTGCAACATCTCGGCATCTTCAACGCTGCTCATTGATGTTGAATCGCTCCGAGTTAAGCGCCTTCTTCGTTTCTTTCTAGTCGCAGATGAACTTTTCGTCGTAACCACCCGAGTGGTCACGTCGATTGTGAATAATCCATCCGAGGTGTCCTCCGTCAAATCCACGGTTTCGTACCAACGCACGGTATACGAAGCAACCGCGACTCCCGAACCCGAAACACCGCCAGAAACACTTGCTTTATCAAACGTTTCTGCACCTCTTTGTGCAATTTGGGCAGTGTTGAACGTGTCGAATGTTGATTCGTCCACAGTGAACGAAGGAGAATCAATCTCGTTTGGAAAGGACAACACGAGCGAACCAGAACTGCTCGCTTCTCTCGTGAGCTTTGCGTACGTCGACAAAGCTTCGAGTGCAACAACGGTGTCTTGGGTTGACCCGTACCCTCCAAACTCGTTTCTATTTTGCAACAGAAATTTCAACGCGGAGTAACAAAAATTGTTCCCGGAATCGTTCATTTTTGAGAAGATCAAAACGACGTACGCAGTGGATTCGATCTTTAAAGAGTTACTTGCGCCAATACCTCCGTAGGATGTGGCAGCGTCTAGCTCGCTCGTCCCAATTTGCTCGAGGACGTCAGATTTCCAAGAATTTGCCAAATCGCAGTGCGTCGATAACGAAGCGCACGCAGAGGCAAAGGCGTACGTGGAGACTATTACAGAATACACCGCGCTCGGTTCCTTCGCGAGTGCTGCGGATTTGACCGATTCTAGCGAAGAGGCAACGTGCGTTAGCGCTTTCGAAATCGAGCTTTGCGCGTTTGCTTTCGTAGTAGCGTCGTCAATCGATGCAACGGTCTCAATCAAACTCAAAGCGGCGTACGAGGACAAAACGAATCTATCTCCCGACTGCGATTGCATTTCGGAATGCAAAACGACGCCGGGCTCTGAAAAAGCGCCGTTGGAGCCTTGCGTGGATATTATGAAATCAACGGCACCTTTCAAAACGGCCGCATCTATTGAAACGCCATCCAAAATTCTGCTTTCGCTCGAGCGCTTTGCGGATGCAAACACCTTGGAACAAAACGCGGTGAGCCACAACGAGGCGGACTTGTCGCTTTGCGGCCCAAACGCAGAAACACCACCAGATGGGTGAAAGTACGTCAATTCTCGCGAGTATCCCATGACAACGTTATTTGAGAGTTCCGTTTTTAAAGCGCTCGTGAGTTTGTTCGCAGAGTTCAAGTACTCCGCGACGTACACGTTCGGTGCCAGAAGCAAAAGATTTTGCTCGCCGCATCCCATGGGAATTTGAACAAACTTGTTGATGTTTTGAATCGACGGACCCATGATATCGCCGACTACGGTGATGAAACTCGAGTATGTATCTGATATTGCGCTCGAACTCAATCCATTCGGAAACGCGTTCAAAGTAAACGATTCCGATTCATCTTCCGCGCTTCGACGGAAAATTTTAGAAACAGTTGTCGTTTTGAACACGCCCTCCGGGTTCACGACAATACTCTTTTCGACCGCGTCTTTAAATTCTTTGGATTGTGAATCTTCGCTCGTTGTTGACGTTGTTCCGTTCGCGAAAAATCGAAGCTTAATACTTCCAAGTGCCGCGGGAGAAACGAAGAAAGATACAGAATCGGCGCTGCTCTTTGAGACGGTAATCGTTTTGGAATCGCCGATTTGTACAGGCGCATCCGCGGTCACATCTTCAGCGGTAATTGATACCGACATGTCTTGGTCTTTCAAATAATTGAAAACGGCGAGAACGATTTCGACGGTTTCGCCTCGCGTGATGGAATACGGCACCTTTGGCGAAATGAAAAACTCGCGAAAGACTGTCATTTTTGAGGCAGTTTTCAAAATGGAGATTCCCTGCGTCGGGTGCGAGGTAAAAGCGGTAATGCTCCACGTCGTAATCGAATCAGGCGCAGTCGAATCGAACGAACCTGAATCGGAGGATTCCCACATCCATGTTTCTGGAAAGAGCGTGCGCACGGCAGGTGAAGATGATGAAGACGAATCTGCGCTCTCTGCTTTGTTCGTTGCGCTTTCGTCACCAGGAGCTACAGAAGCGACATCGTCCATGGCCATTTCTGCGCCAAACGCAACTTCCGGCATTCCGAATCTATCACCCGACGATGATGGGTCGCAATAACTGGCAATCTCAGAAGTGGATATAATCGTCATGCGATCGAATTTAAAATCGTTCTCGTTATACGTTGTATCGCATGGCCACGTTTCCGAGCTTGCATCCAGAGTGTTCGTTTTAGCGCCAAACACGTCTGCCAAAAACGTCGTCGCGTCTAAAGCGGACGTGTTCCTGCCGCTTTGTATCACGACAGCTTCATCGATGGCGAGAATGTAAGAGCGCGCGCCTTCAGGTACGCCGGCAACTGTAAACTTGATGTCTGTCCCCGTCGCAACGACGTTTGTTTCCGAAACATTTGTGTTCAACGAGATATCGTACGGAAATGCAATTTCGGTTTCACTTTCCACCGAAACGCTCGTTCCGGGGACCAAGAAAACATCCGAAGTTGTCCCGGCGAGATACGTTTCACTGTATACACTCCCGCTCACGGACCATACGGCGATAGAAACGTGTGCACTCGAACTCGTCGCGATGTTACCGTACGTCATCGCCACCGTTTTTTCGTTCTCAGTGGAAGAGAGAACAGTCGATCCTGACTCGAGTACGCCGCGCCCTAAGCCTTCGGCGTCGACGACTGCGTACGCGAACGCAACATCACTTTTTGAAGAAGCGAGCGTGAATTGACACGCCTCGGCGCTATCACAGTGCGCATTAACGACGATGACTTCAACAGAAGCCTTTGCACTCGATGTATCTCTCGCAAAATATACTGAAAAGTACGGCACGAGCGCGTCGAGTTCCGTCGAAGACAAATCGTCGCTCGCGGATCCGAGTATTTTCTTCACAAAATCTCTCGACGCCGCGTTCTTCACCAGTTGCACATTCGCGCTTTGCAAACAACATTTTGGTGATGACGAGCCGTAGTAGTAGTTATAATTCGTTTCGTCCTCATATGATGAGCAACACGAAAGATCGTTCGCGGGCGCGTCGAATTCAATCTCGAGAACGCCGGAGGAGGAAACTCGCGCAGAAATCGTTTCCCCATTCGACGTACCAGGATAGCCGGACGAATACGAGTTCATCTTGTTTATATTCAGCGCAAAGTCTAGCGACCCAAGATCATCTGTGCCGCTGAAAGCACCGGGGATATCCGAAGCGAGTTGTATCGTGTGTTTCATCGGTAACCCAGGTTTTAAAGCCGGAGACTGGTAAAACATGGACGTCTGTTGCGCAAACGCTTCGCGTACGATTGGGATTATCAAAACCGTCGAGTTCCGAATCTCTTTCGTGGCTGCTTCTTCAACCATAGCGTACGCTTCCAAATTTCGAGACCAGTATTGATCGAGCACGGATTTTGAAATGGACGCCACGAAACTCGCAGATCCACCGTACAAGGTAAACCAACTCGACTCGTACAGAATGTCTGAAACTTCCTCGTACGGAAGACCATCGCCGCCGCTGCTACTGCTACTACTACTACCGCTACTATCCTCGGGTACTTCTGCTCGAACGAAATCATCACCAACGAAACCACCACCGAACCCGTTGTAGTTATTATAGTTCGAAGTTGTTGGTCTTTTGATGATAACTTTCGCCTTGCCTTCAACCGCTTTCCCGTAGGTGTACGCGCTTTCCACCTTCCCGGCGAACTGATTTGCACTCTTGGACGCTAACACGTACAAAGGCATACTCGACGCGTCAAAAGTAACGTCAAAAGATGGAAGCACGTACTCTTCTACGTTAAAACCAGTCTCGCCCGTAACTTTCGACTCGTCGTCCACCTCGACTTCCGCCTTCACCGTCCACCATCCAAACGGAGGTTGCTCCTTCGCGATTGCCACCTCTGCCGTCGCCACCCCAAAAACGTCCACCGCGCAGTCCGCTTTTTTAAAAATCGTTCTCTCTAACGCATCCTTGACTTCAATGCTCGCCGACGTCGCGCCATCTTTCTGCTTAATCAACGCCGCGTTCTCGATATCGGCGACGAGCGCTCGAATCTTGATTTTCTGCCCCGGCGCGTACAAAGGTTTGTCCGTTTCCACTCGAACCAAAGTCTTCGCGGAAGCGATCGCATCGTTCACGTCTTCGCTCGACACAACCTTAACCGTCGTCTTGGCCATGTACACTTTACTTTTCCCGTCGTACATTCCCAGCGTGTACTCTCCCGCGGCGAGCGACAAGGGCACCCCTAACTCCACCGTCTCGACGAAGCCCACTTCCCCTACCACTTCATCGTTCATCGAACTCAGCGCGGTCGACGCGACAACCGTGCTTCCATCCAAAAACCGAATCTCCGCGCCCGCTACGGTCACTCCGGTGTGCGCACACTTTGAGTTTTGACCAGACACGAACGTCTGGTCGCATATAATCACCGGTTGTTGTGCGGCGTCGACGATAAAAGTAGTAACGCTCAGGAGGCAGAGAAGAAAGAATAATGCGCGTAAAGAAGAAGGAAAAAGCATCATCGCGTACGCGTTCTTTTCACAAAAGAAGGGAATAATAAAGAAGAAAGAGCGAACGAGAAACTCTCTCTCTCTCTCTCTCTCTTTCGAGCGCGTGTGATGTGCGCGTGACCTCCTCTTTCTCTCGCGCTTTTGACGACGAGAAGACAAAGTCGACAAAAATGAGATGCAGAACTTTTAGTTTAGGGTTTCAGTAAAAAAAAGGAACAAAAAAAACGCTTGAAAGTCAAACTTCACTCGTCGGAAGGACGACGCGTTCTCTCTTTCTCGCGCGCTCAGACGACGACGACGACGACGACGACGACGAGAAATAGAGAGAGAGAGAGAGAGAGAGAGAGAAAAGATAAAATGCCGTACTTGAAACCAAACGTCCCGTACGAGGACAACCGCACGCGGGAAGATGTTTTAAACTTTGCGTTTGCCGCTTTGGAAAGGAATCATTTTGCATTTTCCTCCTCCTCTTCGACTTCCAAAAGCTGGCCGGGAAAAGGCGGACGGTTGGAGGAGAAAGACGACGACGACGACGACGGGGAGAGGTGGAGGACGAATGGCGGTACCACCACCACCACCACCGATACTAATAACGACACGAAAAGAAGAGCAGCAAACATCGAACGTTCCGACGGCGAAGAAGAGGCACACTGGCGAATATTTGCCACGTCCGACGTGCACGCGGACATGCAGGCGAACAAAGATTGGGTCGTTCGAAGCTGTCAAAACTGCAACCGACCAGAACCGAATACTATTTTAATAGTCGCCGGCGACGTGGCGACGGACGTGCAGAAAGTGATCGACGCGTTGAAGCTGTTTAAAATGCGGTATCAGGAGGTGTTTTATTGCGTGGGGAACCACGAGCTGTGGTCGCCTGGTCGCGGGGAGATGGGGGATTCGATAGATAAGTTTGTGTCCATCGTAGACGCGGTGACGAATATAGGCGTTCGGTGCACGCCGGCGGTGTTTACGCATCCGGGGAGGAACGAGTTAGGCATGCGACAGACGAAACGGATATTGGTGGTGCCGATGTTGAGTTGGTACACGGAGACGTTTAAAGGCGGGAACAGGCCGTTCACGCAGATGGAGGTACACTTTGACGGGGCGTGCATTTGGCCGCCGGCTATCGGAGATCCGAAGGATAAAAGGAACTCGCACCCGGCGACGTTGGACGAGTTTTGGAGACGGTTAGGGCAGAGGAGCTTAGAAAATTTTTTACCTAAGAAGTTGAGATTATCGACGAATTCGAGCAGGAACAACACGCCCATCGATGGCAACATGAACAACGACGACGACGACGACGACGAATACGCGGATTGCGGCAACGAGGTGACGTTTTTAGCGACGTTCGGTCACTTCGTCCCTCTCCCGGATTTATTCAACGGCACGCCCTTCATCGAAAAAGTCGTCGGCAGCGAAAGTTTAGGCGAGGAAATCCTCGCGTTAAGAGACGAGTGCGATTGCAAATCCACTCCAGGAAGCGGTCGAAGCAGTCCAGCTGGATTGAAAAAAGGCAGATTCGACTACAACAGCACGGTCAAACACATCCACGTGTTTGGACACTCGCATTTGAACGTGGACGTGGAACTCGAGGGGAGCCGATGGTACCAGCGCGCCGTCGGGTATCCGACCGATCGAGGACCCATGCCGCCGGAAATGCCCAGACAAATTTATCCCGGATAAAGCGAGCGTAAATTTCGCAACGATGAAATCAGTAGTATCGCAGTAGGATAGTTTAAGCGTATCATAGTCTTGTAGATATATATATGTACATAAATAAGATTTAAAAGCAGTTCGCACTTCTCAAAACTTACTTCATTCTTTTCTTTCGAGAGGAGGAGAGAGAGAGAGAGAGAGAGACAGAGAGCGTCGATTTTTGCGCGCGCGCGCGTGGAGCAGAGGTACAAAAGAAATCATGCGCCGCATAAAACGAGCCGCGCTGTTCTCGCTCGCTCGAGCGATCGAGCGTTGCGAGAGGCGCGCGAGGACGATGGTCTCGTCCTTCCCGGTGGCAGCAGCTAGGGGAAATTTGAACGAAGAAGAGGAAGAGAAGAGGACTTTGCGCGATGATACAGAGCGACGACATCGCTCCTCGACGACGACGACGACAACTTCAACCGTCTGTTGTGATGTGCACTCGTTAAACTCGCGCGCGTCGCGAATTCCACGACGAGTCGTGCGATTTTACGCGACTTTTACCGCGCAAAGCGAAGACGAGGACGATGCGAACGATGATGAAACAGTTACGCCAACACAAACGAAGAAGGGGAAAAAGACAAAGAAACAACTGAAAGACGAGCACCACTTCGAAACCGTACTCGTCCCGGGATTGGAACGATTTTACGACAAGTTCAAACATTTAAACGTGCCGAAAAGTTACGTGGACGATGAGGACGAGGAGTCTTTGTATTTTGGGCGCGTCGTGCATAATTTCCGAGTTCGACGCGAACGCGCGAGTTTAACGAGTGCGCAGTTGGAGCGGTTGGACGCGGTCGGCGCGGCGACGGGCGAGAAGTTCGTTTGGGACGCGGACGAGTTTGTGTTCGAGAAACAAATCGTGCCTGGATTGATGTTGTTTAAGAAGAAGTTTGGGCATTTGAACGTGCCGCACAAATACTGCGTGGATGATGGAATAGACGTAGACGAAGATGATAGAAATAGTAATCAAAGCGAGAGCGAGAACGAAAACGCGTTGCGCAAACCGTACTTGAAAGATTTCCCTCTTGGCGCGAAAGTCAACGACATGCGCGCGAAAGGAACGTACATTTTGCACCAACCGCAGAGATTAGAAACCTTAGCTTCGCTCGGTTTCGTTTGGGACGACGACCAGTTTCGATTCGAGGAAATGCTCGTCCCCGCGGCGGTCGCCTACCGCCAATACAGCCAGCGAAAACTCGCCGAAACCGTCCTCGAAAAAGGCGGACCGCCGCCGAGGAAACTGTTCGGGAAACACTTCAAGTTCCGGTTACCGTGGACGGCAGTCATCGCCGAACGCGAAAAAACACCAAAAGCGACAAAGAAGAACAAAACCGAAAACGAAGAGATCGAAGAAGATTTTACCGTCGTTCCAGAGTTCCAATCGCTCCTCGCGGTTCGGCCGTATTTGGACGGGTTCGCGCTCGGCGCCGTCGCCAGGCGAGCGCACGCGCTCGCCAGGAGGAAAGGAGAGGAAAAGAACAAGAACAAGAACGATAAGAGCAACACTACTAAGCGCGCAGAAGAACAAAGTGAAGACCCGAAGCTCGTTCGCGCGGAGAAAATCGTGCGAAAGTTGCGCGTGCTCGGCGTCGTCTTCGACGACGAAGCCGTCGTGCCTTCCGAAAAAATCAACGATTTTCAACAACAAACTCGTAAATAAATACACACGAGTAGGGGGAAAAATTAGAATTGCTGCCGCATAGTACGCACTATTTATTACTCTATTAATAAATAAAACGATGACGAGTTTCGTCTCCGAGTTCGTCTTTTACCTCCTCGTGTTCTTCACGCACCTCCCCATGTTTTTGTTGTACGCGGTGTGGTTTAAGAACGTTCGCATGCGTCTTCGCGCGTCGAATGAAGGGAAGGCAAGGTCGGTGACAAAATCCATCTCCGCGCGAATGCATCGGAAGCGGCACCTTTTGGAGCGGAAGAATAACGACGACATCACCACCGAAAACGCGAGTGCGAATGATGATGATGAAGATGATGATGAAGAAGAAGAGATTGAGAGACGAGAACAGTTCATGTACCCGGAAAAGCCGATGCTTCCGCAGGTTTTCCCGTCCGTTTGTTTGCAATTAGTCATCGACGGTGCCAACGATGCCAACGATCAAGTGACCGAAGCCATCGATTCGTTGTGTTTCGTCCATTGGCCGCGGGATTTGTTGGAAGTGCACGTTTTAGATTTAAGCTCGGTGCGAACGATGGATATTGGGGAGAGTAAATTTGAAAACGCGGCGGTGAAATGCGCGACGCGATGGCGCGAACGCGGGGTTATGTGCGAGGTTTTTAACGTGAGCGAGTTTGAGACGTCGGGCGGCGCGACGAGCGGTTCGCTGTTTCGGACGACGAGCGGAAGTTTGAAAGGGACGAGTTCGGGAAAGTCTGGAGCGCAGAGCACTGTGAGCGATGAAAGAGCGCGCAGTAGTAGCAGTAGCATCAATAATAGCGACGTAGAAAGAGGTGAAAGTGGAACGAATGCATCTTCCTCGAGCGGCGGACGAGAACAAAAGTCGCATAAAATCGTCAGTTTCGGCAACGCGCTGGAGAAAGGACGATTGAAGACGCGCGCTGAAATTATCGTCCCATTTACGAAAGATTACTTGCCGGACCCAGAGTATTTAGAGCACATAATACCGTCGTTTTATGTGCGAAATACTTCCTCATCTGCGGCGATGAGCTCGATGAAGAAGAAATACGGAAGTTCGACGGGTGGTTATTTACAAACGAGGGATTTGCGCATCGCCTGCGTCGTGCCGAACGCGAGATTTGAGAACAGCAACTTACAAACCAACACGTGGTTTGGTGTTAGAGCGAGATTCTCTAAACAAGCATCGATGACTACGATATGTGCAGAAGAATCTGGTTGTGCCTTATCCAACGCGATTCCGGGAACTGCGTTTGCGTCGAGCGCGCTGAAGACAATCGGCGGCTGGGATACTCGCGTGAACGGCGCCGTACCCGTGGCGGATGCTGGAATGCGCGTTTGGCTGCACGGTCTGAAAGTCGCGTTACCGTTAGGCTCGAAATCGTCTCCGTCTGCTTCGCAACGAGAAGTGTTATCGGTTCGCGTGCCAGGTAATTTAGCGCACTATTGCGCCAAGATGTACTATGAACACCGGAACCATGCGAGCTTGACACACAAACACGCCGTAAATTGTTTATTAGAGGCTAACTGGGTCGTCACGAACGACACTCAGAGATCCACGGCGGCAAGAAATAGTATTAGTAACGGGAGCACTGCGATGATGCCGGGAATCGATGAGGACGATGCACAAGACGCGTCGACCCGCGCGCAAAAGAAAGCGTCGAGGAAGTACGCCGCGTTTCACGGGTTAACGCACCAAGTTTTGAGTACTTTGCTGTCTTTTTGGTGTTTGTTAGTTTTACCGACGGCGTTCCTCAAAGAAATTTGGCTCGGTAATGCCGCTTACGTCGGCGGTAACGTCAACGCGAACGTTTTGATTTGGTTGGTGTACATCTTGCCGTGTCTCTCGGAAAGATTGTTTGATCTCACGTTCGCGTTGAAAGCGACGCCACCATTACCGGGCGAAAAGCACCGATTCTTGACAAACTTCTCGTTCGTGTTCTTAGCTAATTTAGCGACTTTACCGGCGAAATTTGCGGGATGTCTCGTTGGATTGACGTTACCGCTGAGGAAAACCTTCCGAGGAGATAAGGACGAGTCAACGACGCCATTCGCTGTCGCAGTCTTCGAAATGGTTATTTCGTTCACTGCGTGGTGGAATTGCGTGAAAATCGTCGCCTGGACGGTCGAAGAAACGTTCAGCGAATTTTATTTCACCTCCGTTGTGACGTTGTCTTGTATCGGTTTTGCCGGTCTGATTTCAGGCGTGGCTGCGGTGAACGTTTTGAAGCAGTTTTCAATCATTAAAAACGACATCGAACGAGACGGAGTAACCGCGGTGACTAAGAAAAAAATGAATTTGAAAAATTTGAAGAAGCATTTACGCATGCGTCCACCGAAAGCGAGTGGAGAGGAGAAACAAGGTTTGTTAGCCTCACAAAGAGCGAAGGAAGAGGAGGCGTTGCGCAAGAAGAATTCCGCGGCGGTGCGAGCAGATTTAGATGTTCCCTTAGAAGGTATCGTTGTCAACGCGCCATCCGAAGACGAAGGAGAGGATGACTTACTGTTACAGATAGGTGCCGTAAAATCGTCGATGAAATCGAAGCAACGTGCGGTAGATAGAGCGAACGCTTCTACTGCGCAACCTCAATCGCGAGGCGGGCAAACCGCTTTAGGCACGGTTCAATCGCAGCCAGGATCCGTGTACGGACGCGAAATCATGCACTCGTTCCAAACGGACGGTCGAGTGTTTCAACAGCCCGAAGGTATTCCGGGTGGAAGGTCCGCGACCGCCGGCGGTGGCTACGATAAATACCGCTCTGGCATCACTGGGAGCAAACCGAGCGGTTACGCGCCAGTTTCCGATGTCTTTGCGCAGCGCGCCGCGATTAAAGCGTACAAGAAGATGAGACAACACGACTTTGACTTGGACAAACACTCGCAGGCGGACACGCGATCTATACTTTCGAACCAATCGGAAGGGAATCTGCCTTCACACCTACGATTCGGTTCGGAAAAATCGCAAGCGCTTGACTCGCAAATCGACATGTTTGACGAGAACGGGAACTACATAGGTAACGGCGTCACTAGTGGAAGTAGCATCGATCCCATGTTTGCTCCCAAAGATAGTGAATATGCCTCGAGCTCTGACGACGATCTTTCCTTCTCCAACGATTACGACGACGAAAACCATCGGATGCACCGTAGAGATGGTAGGCAATCGAACGAAACATCCCCGCATCGCGTCCGGAGAACTTCATCCAAGACAAAGTCAAACGCTGCTACCGACGACAGCGCGTACGTCGGAGGCAATGTCAACACCGCCGGTTTAGCCATGGAGAAAAATAGTCCTCCGGCAAAAACAGATGCCACAAACACCAGTAGTGGTGGTGAGAAATCTGTCATGTCTCGCATTAAAAAAACGAGCGCGAATGCGTTGGCCAATTTCGGCGTCGCGGGCAAGTCCAAAGGTACGGACGAATCGACAAAGATCGAACAGTCGAATACACCAACCGCGCGTTCTCCGCGCGCAACGTTCGGTGATTTTGTCCAACCCAACCTCGGTAAGATTTCCATCAAAGCGAACGGTTTGGGACGTAAGCCCCCCATATCGCCTAGGATACAAGACATCGACCAAGTCTACGACGAAGATTTACCGCAAAGTGTATAATAAAAGAATGACTCTATCTGTATTTCTACATGCCGCTGCTCCTCTAAAAAAGCTACTACAACTACTATCGCTCTGCCGCGAGTTTCTAAAGCTACTACAATAATCACGGACTCATGCTCGTCCGCCTTCGTTCTCGCGCCTCAAAGTGTAACCGTTTTAACACCGAGTTAATCTCCGCGTACGACGCCAACGAAGAAGAAGAAGGCACCCTTTCCTCCTCCTCTTCTCGTGCCTCCTCCGCGTCGCGACTACCGCCGCGCACTTTCTCCTCCTCCTCTCGCACTTCCTCCTTTTTCCCAATCGACGCTCGCTTCACTCGCTTCGCGATGTCTTCCACGTCCCTGTTGTTTTCCTCTTCGTTTTTCTTTCTCTTGATGTTTTTCTTCTTCTTCGTCACGGGCGACGTTGGCGACGACGGGTTATCGTCGCTCCGCTGCTTCGCGTTCTCCTTCTCGTTCTTCTCGGCGCCCCTGTCGTTGCTGTCGTTGTTGATCCGTCCTCTCGTTCTCGGCGCCATGCTCTATTTGTCGTCGTCGTCGAGAGAGTGAGAGAAAGTGAAGCATCTCTTCTCGGGAAAAAGAAAAGTTTGCATTTGACAAGCCTCACAACCCACGCGCGCGCGCGATTGCGCTCAACACACACGCACACGGCGCACCATAAAGTCTCTCACGAATCGCGCTCTCGTTGGATGAGAGCGCGTGTTGACTCGTAACACACGAAGAGACTTCTTTTTTGAGACCCTCGAGGAGAGAGAGAGAGAAAGAGAGTTTCACACATGGCTGCAAAGAAGAAGAAGAAGAAGAACAACTCCGCGGCGGCGAAGACGAAGAAGAACACAAAGAGCAACGATAAACAAGACGACGACAAAAAGAAAAGACACAAATCTTCCACGCTCGTCAAAGGCACGGCCACTTTTTCCGACCGAGACAGAGTGAATTTCGTCACCGGGTTTCGCAAACGGAAAAACGAACGGAGAAAGAAAGCCGCCAGCGAATTCGAGAAGAAGATGAAAGAGGAACGGAGAGAGTCAAAGATGCGAAAACGGGAGGCGTTTCGCGAAGCGCTCGGATTGAATAAAGAAGAAGAAGAAGAAACGACCACCACTCAAAGTGGTGAGAAAGAAAAAGAAGACGAGGGCGTCGCGATGAAGGAGGAGAAGGTGTGCTACGCGAGCGGGGTGCAAGTCGTCATCGAGGGGTTGTGAATACGTGTTGTAATTTTGGTACACAATTAAATTCTCTGCTGCAGACACTTGTGCATTTTACCTAAAAAATCGCGCGCTTCACAAAACAATAACACAACTGATGCGCTGTCGCTGTTCTTCGATCGCGAGCGCGTCGGGTCTCCTCCTCGCTCGTTCGCGAGCGAATCATCGGCAACGCGCGAACAGATTTTTTATCGTCGCCGCCGCGTCTTCTTCCTCTTCATCGACGACGACGCGAGACGCCGTCAGAGAGAAGAGAAACGAACAAAATCTGAGACTCCAACGGTTTTACGTCGACCGCACCGCGTTCAACAGTTCGACGTTTTCGCTCTCGAAAGAAGATTCCAGGCACGCGCTGAAATCGTTGAGGTTGAAAATTGACGATCGAATCGAGTGTTGCGATGGACAGGGGCGGATAAGAGTCGCGCGTTTGCGCGAGGTGGACGCGAGGAAAACAGAGGCGACGTTTGAGATGGAGAGTGAAGATGGGGAGGTGTTTTTTCAACCGTTTCCGGGTAGAATGAAGTGGGACGTGGTCGTCGCGTGCGCTGGAATAAAAGGTGGGAGGTCGGATTGGTTGGTCGAGAAACTGACGGAGTTAAATGGAAGGACGTTGGTGCCTTTACTGACGAGCCGGAGTGGGAAGATTGGATCGGCGTCGGCGTCGAGCGGCGGTAAGAGTAGTAATAGTAAACGACGGAAGGACGAGGAAGAAGAGGAAGAGACCGGGAAAGAATTGCGCTGGCAACGCGTCGCGTTAGCCGCATCAAAACAGTCTCTAAGGGCACACGTGTTTGAAATCGAGAAGCCGGTGAGTTTTAGCGATCTCGTGAGCTCGAAGTACTTTAGCGAGGCGACGTGTCGTTTCGTGGCGGCGGCGGGAGGCGCGGATTTTGCCGAAAAGTTGAGGGGAGTCAGAGAAAGTATTTCGAGCAATGTTGATCATAGCAGTAATAAAAATAAAGAGGAACACTACGGTCTGATAATAATCGGACCGGAGGGCGATTTTGACGACGAAGAGATGAAAGCGTTGATGGACACGTGCGAAACGATTTCGTTGGGCGACTTGCGTTTGAGAACCGAAACTGCAGCTATAGCGAGCCTTTCGATAGCGCAGATGATTACGAATGCGTGATTTGTGTATGTGCGTGTTATAACTCCAAGAAGTTCTTTTCTCATAGTAATTAAAAAATTTAGCGGCTATGTGTGTAGTTTATTAGTTATGGCATCTGCTCTCTCTCTTTCTCCCGTTTAATCGCTCTTGATGGCTTTGTAGATGTGCTTGACGAACAAACTACTCGCCCTAAAACCAACGTTTCCTAACATCAAGAAGAATCCATAGCAAATAATGCTCATGTACCCAAAGAAGAAGCTCGTTTGCATGAATCCGCTCATGTCCGATCTAGCTTCGTAATAATAAAAGCAATATCCGAGAATGAAAATCCCCGTACTTCCTCCGCAAAACACCGATCTCCACCACCACGCGTGGTCCTCCGCCGCCAACTGAAAGTACGTCAAAGCGACGCAAATGAATGCCGTGACGATAATCAAGATAATAAACACGATAAACAAGATCGAATAGATCGTGTACACCTTGTGGCCCCAAACTGAGGCAAAAATGTAATAGAGTTCGATGTAAATCGCCGAGAACGGTAAGAAACCAGCCATCATCATTTGAGGAATAGCCTCGCGAAACCACGGCAACTTGGGAATCTCGCGCGGGTATTTCGTCGTTCGACACGGCGCATCGAACTCACTCTTCGAGTTCTTACCAGCAATGCCACCAAGTACGGTCAATGGGAACGTAACCAACGCCCAGATGACGACGATGATACAAATGGTACCAAACGGCAACGCCGCCGTGCTTCGGTACGCGATAGCCACGGTGTTCAAGAACGAAAACATCAAAAACATCGGTCCGCAAAACATAAATGCGGTCAAAGAAACGTTTCTCACCCACTTCTCGCCGCCCATTTGTCGGTACATGTTCGACGCGACGTAACCAGAGATTCCACTGGTCAAGGCGTACAATACAATAGTGGCGGTTAATAATGCGCCTCGATTGTACGGGTAAAACACGCCAACCAACGCCAACGCGAAAACAAACAATACCATGAAAAGTAACTGCGTGCCGGTACCGATGACCGCACAAAACAAGTTCGCGTGTCTCGGAAACCTAAACACGTCGCCGTGGATGTACTTCCATCCGGTTTCCTCTTGTTCCTCTCCAGTTTCGTCGTCTCTGGCGTACTTGATGAAATCGTTTTTCAACACGCGCATCAAGATGGTAGCCAAAAAGCCGGTCAATAACAACACCGTCACGCACGAGTTGATGATACTGAACCAGTGAATCTCCAAATGTTGCGGCAAGAAGGAATATCTGGAATACTTTTCCATTCTGCGTTCGAACGGAATCCTCGTCTCTTTCCATTTCACGGAATACGAAAACTCAACCGCGACTTCGTCGCCGTCGGTGATATCCACCGTTCTCAACGGGTCTGTGCTCACGTTGATCTCGATAATCTTATCCCCGTTGTACGAAATATCGAAATGTACGTGCGTGAACAAATAATACCTCAATTCAGGTCCATTCCCGTGCGTGTGTCTCAAGATCTTCTCAATCTTCCCGATGAACCCCCATATCGGCAAGTCGTCGTAGTACATCTGAAAGTAATAATCATCCTTCACAGCCTTGCGGAACTTCTTCAAATCTTTCGAGTTCAGCGTCTTCTTACACAACGATTCGTTATCTCGATCCACTCGGAATGAAATATCGTACGGAGTGCCAACCATTCGATCGCCTTCGAGGACTTCGCCGAGATCTTCCGATTTGTACCCGATTTGGTTATCCGCCGGCAAGCAAAACGGCAAATCGTAGTGCTGATACGTCTCGGACGGATTGTGAAAAGGACCAATCTTGTTCGCGTACAGCGGCACCTTCTCGTGAATTTTGTACGAGTGATCTTTTTGTCCCAACAGCGCTCTTCCACCTCTCGACGACGAGGAAAACGACTCGCCTCTCGACGACGCAGCGTCGTCCTCTAGAAAGGACGATTCAATTTTCACCGCAGAGGCACTAGCACTCGCGCTGACGATTTCATTCTTCCCGAACGAGGAGAAGAAGAAAAAGAAAGCGGCGAAGAGAAATAAGGTGAAAGAGGAGAAAGCGCTGCGCGTGATCATGACGAAGGTGGGTGCGTTTCAAAACGGTTCAAACGTTGCTGTGTATCACAGAGAGAGAGAGCGCTTTAAAAACTGAAGACGAGAAGTGATTACAAGATCGAGACTTTTGGAAGCACCGTGTCATTGAAACCCTAAAATATCGATCTTGAAAATATTCTGCTTTACTCGACTACAACTGCTATCAACCGCGCTATTCTACGCATCAAATCTCGTCGTGTTCGAGATGCTACTTCTAAAATTAACTTTGCGCTATCGTTCTTATTTCTAAAAGTCGAAAGGAGAGCGGTCCGCGAGCTCCGCTTCGATTTCCAGCGCTCGGTCTAACAGACGCTTTGCCGCGGTTTCGTCTTTGCGTTGGCGGTTTTGTCTCTTCGTTTCTTCGTCGACGTCGTCGTTTTCAGCATCTTCGTCTGAATCGTCGTCGTCTAAACCGAACCTATTGAAGAACTGGCGAGCGGCGGAAGCGATCGAGGCGAACGATTTCATGTCGTGAACGCCCGAACTCATGGTTTTCTTTGTTCTGGCAAACTCTAAGCACTCGCGAAGTAAAGCGTCCTTTTGAAAGTTCTTTACGGCTTTCGCTCGAAGTTTTTCGCGGTCGCAGTCTTCGTTCTCGTCGCGTCCTAGAACCATTCGCTGAAGGTCTTCGATCGGCAAACCAGACTTGAGTTGATTTTGCTCCTCTGTGGATGCAGAAGACGTTCCTTCTTTAGAAGAAGAATCCTTGTTCACTACATCAAGAATGGACGGATCGTTGAGCGCCGCGGATAAAATTTCCGCCGACGTTTTGTTCACGCCGTGGAGATGTTCGGGAGGAAGTGACGCCGATGCGTTCTTCTTGGACAACTTATCTTCTTTCACGCCCCTGCCAAGACTTCCAACCGATCGGTTACTCCTGTAAATCATCGTGCCGTAATCTCTGATATCAGAACCACTGTTGCTTTTCCGTAACGTACCCGAAGAAGAGTGATCTGACGAGCCTCTGTTGCTGTAGTGTGAATGTCGATGTCCTCCTCCACTCAAAGCGCCCTTCATGAAAAGCGCCAAATATGCGTCATCTTTTGGATCCAACCCGCCGTATTTTTCCTCTAACTTTTCCTTCTTGTGTAATATGCCTAAAGGAATCAACTCTTTCGCTAAAATTCGTCTCGCCGCACGCCAATCGCCTTCTCCTCTTCTCATCTTTGCGTTCTTAAAAAACTCGTGTCGCCTCAACGCCTGCGCGCTCGCTCGGCCTCGCGGATCTCGTTTCAACGCTTGCGCGATGAAATCGTGAAAAGCTAAGGACCACTCGTCTCTGTGCTTCAACTCTGGACTGGCGTCCACGGCTATTTGAAAAATCACTCGCATCGGGTGCACGTCGTGTCGAGGCGGATGCATCTCGGCCATTTCTATAGCAGAGATACCTAAAGCCCACACATCTGCCTTGCCGTCGTATCCTTGACCCGCAGATGCCGACGCAGACTTCGACGCTCCGTCGTTCTTTTTATTCTTTTTACCGCCTTCGCGTTCTTTCTGTCCGCCGCTACTGTCACCGCCGCTACCTCCGCCTTCGCTCGAAATAACCTCCGGCGCCATCCAATGCGGCGTCCCGACGAACGTCTTCGCGCGTTCGTTCGCGCCTTCCTGCAACTGCGTCGCAACCCCAAAATCTCCGAGTTTCACCTCGCCATCTCTCGTCAGCAAGATATTCCCGCACTTTATGTCCCTGTGTATCCTCCCGTGTTCGTGTAAATACTGCAGTCCGCTCAGCGCGCAGTCGCACACGTACGCGATGATGTCTTCCCTAAACCCTTCCGTCCGCGCGTTCAACGCGTCCCGGACGCACCCACCTCCGCAATACTCCATGACTATCCAAACCTGCGCTAAGTTCGGCGTCACGAACGATTGGTGATACTTCGTCACGTTCGGATGGTCGCACAATTCCAGCACTCGGATTTCTTTCTCGATCTCCTCCCTTCGCTTTTGGTTGCTGAGGATAAACTCCGCGTTGTTGTTGTTGTTATTGTTATTGCTGTTATTCTCGGACGAAGACGCGAGGTTGTTCCCGCCGTTGTTCTCGACGAACGGAAGGATTTTTATCGCGCGCGGGTCGCGTCTCACTCTTTGCCGCTCGTTTTCGTTTCCAAACATCATCATCTCGTCGCCGTACAAGTCGTCGTCGTTCTCGTCGTCGTCGCCTTTGAGAAAAAAAGCTTTGTACACCGCGCCAAAAGAACCGATCCCGATGAGTTCGCGGAGCTCGTACGCGTCGCGAGGATCCTCGTCGTTGGTTTCTTTTTCCTCGTCGTTGTTCGCCATGACGACGATGTGCGTCTTATTTATCTTCGCGCGCGGAGATGTTGTAACGAACTCTCTCTTTCTCTCTCTCTCTCTTCATTTCGAAAGCGCGCGCGCGCGGGGAAATAAAGAGATATTCGACCACACATGCCGCCGAAAAAGAAAGAAATAACAACGAAAGCGCACGAAGAAGAAAACGACGACGACGTCGATGAGGGCGAAAAGCGTCGTCGTCTCGCGAAGCTCACCGTGGCAAAGCTGAGAGAGATGCTTCGGGAAAAACAACTGGACGCGACTGGAACGAAACCGGTTTTGATTGAAAGATTACTTTCGTCGTCGTCGTCGACGAGGACGACGACGACGGGGACGAGAAGGACGACGCTACCGGTACCAACGACGACGAAGAAAAAGACGATACTGAAAACGACGACGCAGGTGAAGAGCGCGGCGGCGATGGCGACGGCGACGGCGACGGCGACGAAGGACACTTCCGTCGATAACAACAACAACAACAACAACGAGAAGGATGAAGAAGAAGAGGAAGAGAAGGAGAACGCGATGAGTTTCTTCGATCGGTTAACGGCGGTGCTCAGTTCCGCGAAGAAGAGAAAAAACGCGGAGGAGGAGCAGAAAACGCCGACGAGTAAAGTTACCACGAATGGTGGCGCGATGAGTGGGAGTCGGAAGAGGAAGATTTCGTTCGGCGCGGATACGATGCCGCCGTCGACGAGTAGCGGCGGGAAGAGGAGACGGGTGACGTTTGAGAATGAGTCGCTTCTCGGCGCGGGGAGGATGAGGTACACGACGGCGGTTGGAATAGTTTTGGGGACAGCGGCGTGCGTTTTAGGTGGGCACATGGCCTCGGTCGCGTATTTGATGGATAGTTTAGGTGCTTAGAACATGTCAAAGAATACAAATGTTGTAATATTACATTTCCGCGAAAGCTGCTATTTTTTTGCGATTATACATCTACGCGCTATGTTACGTCTGCGCTCTTTGTTCGTACAGTTAGAAGTCTAAAGGCCCCTCGCTTCCACTCGGACCACCGCTACACAATCCACCGCTTCCGTTATTCGTCTTCTTTTCGGCGTTGGAATCGTGGTCTTCCGGGCGTTGCGCTAATGGTTTGATGCCGTATTTCTTCCCTCTTCTTTGTACCGCAAACGTTGAGTCTACTGTTCCGAATCCTCCAGCTAACGCACCCGAAAAGTGTTTTTTACCGAGCGATAACAACGCGATGCAATTAACCGTCGGTTCAGGCAACACTGATTCAATCGCCATCGCTCGTTCATCGAAACCATAATCCGGATTTAACAGGGATGACAGTTCGACGTAACATTCGCACGTTTGCCGTAAATCAGTCAACTGAGTCTTCGACAAAAACTTTTTCGGTGGAAACACGATGAATAAAGCAACTCTGTGCTCCATTTCCTCTCGATGCATTAAACCTTTCACCGCGTGAAGAAGTCCGAGATAGTTTTTGAACACCATTGCGTCAGACGGATCATCGAGCAACGCTCGAGGCGGTTCGACGACTATTCGTCCGACGGAATCATTCTCCGCGAGTTTCTTCCCGAACCGTTCGACCGCCTCGAACGTCTTCCGAACATTTTCCTGACTCACATCGCACCGCACTACATCGACAGGAATACGCTTCGCTTCCTCGCTCGAATGCGCTCGAGTCACGTCAAAATCGTGGCAAAACGCGCGCGCCTTCTTCTTTCTACTACTTTTACCGTCGCTCCCGCCGCCGCCTCCACTCGACGTCCTCTTCGCCTCCTTTTCCTCTTTACTCTTCTCTAAATACCGTCGATATTGCCACGCGATTTTCAACCCGTCGCTCGACGTCTTCTCCTCTTCCGCATCGCCGGCGGTTTTTGTCGACGTTCCATTTTCTTCCTCTTCTTCTTCTTTCCTCAACCGCGGCAGCGTCTCTCTCGCGTCTCTCCTCCTCCTCTTCTCGTTGTCGTCTTTGTCGTCGTCGTCCGTGGTCAGCCACAACCCGTCCTGTTCGCACGCCAACGCGCCTTCGCTCAAAAACAGTCTCGCGAACACGTTCGCCAGCGCTCCGGCCGAGGACGCGAACCCACCGTTATCATCGTCGCTGCCGCCGACGAAAACGCCGAACGCGCCGTTGAGCGGTAAACCGCCGCCGAGAACGACGTCGTCCACGTCTTCGCATCCGGTGGAGATTAAGCGCTGGTTTCCGTGCGGTCCCGGGCGCGTGCCTTTTTTCACGAGGTCGTTGTCCGATGATGATGACGATGTCGTCGTCGTCGTCGCTCGTTTCCTCGCGGCGTCGTTCCCCTCGTCGTTCCCGTCGTCGTCGTCGGTGTTGACGACGATGCCATCTCCGGCGACAACGACCGAAGAAGAAGAAGAAGAAGAAGGAGCACCACTTCCACCACCGTCTCTCTCCCGAAACCGCCGTCCGCGTCGCACGAACGACGGCTTCGACGAATTATTATTACTGTTGTTGGAAGAAGAATCGTTCGCTCTTCTCGACATCTTCTCTTCTTCTTCTTCTTCTTCTTCTTCTCTCTCTCTCCAATTGGAAAAAATGAAATGAAGAGACGCGAGTCGTCGTCGTCACTTTAACAGACGCGCGCGCGGAAACGACGCGACATCACCGCCGACATCATCATCAAAAAAGCGATGCAAACGATGCCACCACCACCTCCAGCACCTCCAGCGAGCGGTGGTAACGCCGCTAATTCTGCACCGCAACGCGAGTACGACTTGATCGTCTTTGGCGCGACTGGTTTTACCGGAAGTTTAGCCGCGAAATACCTGAAGACTCGATACGGGAAAAAAGGATTGAAATACGCGCTCGGTGGACGCGATGGCGACAAGTTACGGAAAGTGGCGGAGGAGAAGATGGCCGAAGACGAAGGCGTTTCGCCTCCTCCGGACGTGTTCGTCGCGACGACGCCGGAACAGCTGAGAGCGGTCACGGAGAGAGCGAAAGTCGTCTTGTCGTTCGCGGGACCGTTCGCCAAGTTTGGCTTCTCTTTGGTCGAGGCGTGCGTGGATACGGGGACGCACTACGCGGACATCACGGGGGAACCACCGTTTATACGCAGGTGCGTGCAAGAGTTACACGAGAAGGCGAAGGCGAAGAAGACGTGCGTGGTGAACTGCGTCGGGTACGATTCGATTCCGTGGGATCTCGGGTCGTGGGCGGTCGCGCAGTCGTTCAAGACGGACGGTTTCGAGTGCGAACGCGCGGAAGCGCACGCCGGGCGCAGTAAAGGCGGAGTGAGCGGTGGGACGATCGCGTCTGCGGCTGGGGTGATTACGGATAACTCGATGTCTGAATTGAAGGCAATGGGAGATCCGTTTTATTGCGTTCCTGAGTTGTGTCGAGACGGGAGCAGACCGTTGAAAAGAGAGATCAAAGAAAAATGGAGATTACAAAGCGAATCGAGATTAGACGAAGCGACGGGTAAGTATACGATGCCATCTGTTATGGCTGGCATTAACTCTAAAGTCGTCGCTCGCTCGTACTCGCTCTTACGCGATGCAGATAAAGAAAACGCGTGCTTTGCGGAGGATTTTAGTTACGGCGAGAGCGATTTTTGTAAAGACGAATCCAAAGCGAAATGGGGAGCGAGAGGATTTAAAGCGTTCGGGGTACTCTTTGCTATTCCGCCAACCAGGTGGTTGTTGAGAAAAACGGTGTTGCCAGCGCCAGGACAAGGTCCTTCACCCGATATTTTAGAGAAGGGGTACTCCAATGTCTACGTCGTTGGACACGGTCGCGATAAGAAAGATGCGAGCAAAAAAATCGAGCCGAGAGTTGCGCACTTTGAATTCAAAGACGCCGACCCCGGATATAAAGGTACGGCAGCGCTCGCGGTTGAAGCTGCGTTGTGTTTGAGTTTATCCGACAAAGCGCCAGGGTTGAAAACTGGTGGATGTTTAACACCGAGCGTTGCGTTGGGAGAAACTTTGATCGAGCGATTGAGAGATGCTCCGAATTTTTCCTTCTCCGTCTCCGCTTTGAAAGGAAAAGAATTGAAAATATAACACTTTACGCATGAAGAGGTGAATGAAGAGAAAAAAGAGCATGGCGCGCGCGCGAATAGGTCAGTCACGTGTAATAGTTAAAAAAAACGCATTTATAGTAATCAATAATAAATTATATGCATACACTCAAAACAATCCTACTAGAACTTAAAATGATAATGAAGCAG
>Ga0181598_1000062_pt1 | contig 84279 bp, 96 predicted proteins | sample 041ome_4_FD_153295 | JGI IMG/M metagenome (GOLD analysis project Ga0181598, IMG submission 153295) | Coastal salt marsh microbial communities from the Groves Creek Marsh, Skidaway Island, Georgia - 041404US metaG (spades assembly) | ecosystem: Environmental > Aquatic > Marine > Intertidal zone >... | reverse complement strand
GGACCTACATGAGCAGATTATCACTGCAATGGCCCGCTCGTACCACTGTGCCTTTCTGCAATGTGGTTGATCCCTCATTTGGTTGGAAAACAGTGATATTGGGATTCAACAAGTTTTTTGGATTGAGTCATTCAGACAACACATCAGACAGCACAGAGTCTTACATACAGCAGTACATAGAAAAGAGCACCAAAGACACCTATCTAAATCCCATGGGTGTGTACAACCGTTACTACAACAGCATGGTGCTACAACAGATCACTGATGGGTTTCTGCGTGGCACAGGTGCTCGTGTGATACATCTATCTGTGGAGACTGAACCCTTGCACACACAGTTGGAATCAGCTCGCAATCAGTTGGACAGTTCATTGAAAGCACCCTATCGCATACCCAATCCCAAGGACTGGTACACAGTGCCAGTGGATTATCACAGTTGTGAAGTGATCCTGGATCCCACAATACCGCCAGCAGAAAATGATATGCACCCTTCAGTGCAACATCACAGTCGCTTTGCTGATCATCTACATCGTGTGTACTTTGCTTGATTGCAGTTAGATTCGCACCACCCAATAACCACTCTTGACGTGCTGTTCTGATGGTTGCCATGCTCTATCAGGATACTTCAGTCGCAGTTCATCCACTGCCTGTATCACTCCTGGATGTGCTGGTCCATAGTCATCTCCGCACAGTATGGGTGTCTGTTCATAGTGTGTGATCTCTGCTTTCACAGCCGCATATGAGTGATCACCATCCAAATACACCATGTCGTATGCTCGATCCTGATACTGCTGAATGTACTGCACACTGGTCATTTCGTGTGCTGTGACTGACTGTCGGCGTGGGTGCTGTGCTGTGATGTGTTCCCAAAAGCCTCTCTGTCCCAACTGTTGCATCAAATGAATGTTTTCGGTCAGTACGGGTGGCATTGCCCAGCCTCTGCGTTTGTAGCCTTTGAAATGTTTTTTGGCAAACTTGCGTGGATCCAGATGTCGATATGTGTCCACAGTGTGCAACACAGCAGTATCAGGCATATGATTCAGTATGGTCACTGTGCTTCTGCCATAGCCACAACCGATCTCCAGTATGCGTTGAGGTTTGTGGTTGATCAGTGTTTCCATCAGTCTTTCCTGATGTCTTTGATTGATCCAGCCTGGTATATCGTTGGGATTCATCATACTGTGTGTATTTAACTTATCCACAGGTGTTGTTCACACCAAACCAACCTAACACACCAAATGGACCAGCTCAAAAGTAGGCCCATGGTGGTGTTAAGTACCCAATTAAATTTTTTTTGATTAAATTTTTTTTGGTGTGTGTACTAGTCTTGGGTGGCTTTTTTTGCCAAATCGTGATACTTGTTCAACAGTTTTTGTAGATGTTGCATTGATGGTTCATGCCAAGAGTCACCTTTTTTGGTGTTCTTTGCCACAAACGGATGAATGGCTCCTCTGTATGCCAACAAGTCTTTCACTATTTCTTCGTATATTTTTTGCATAGTATTAGTTATACCTTATTTGATGCACAAAGTCAAGGCTTGACATTTGCCAAAATATCTGCTACAATAAGGATAGTATTGACCACTTCAGACACGGTCAATGCCTTCCTTAGGCAACTCGAGTTGAGGTTTGCGGCAGTTGTGCAACACTGTCGCAAGCCACTACACATTCAAAAGGCAATTCACGCACCCTCTGTTCAAATTCTGTCACGCACTCCTGCTCCAGATCAAAACACCAATGTGTGTCTTCTCCCATGGGATTGTAATGAGCCATGATGCCACGTTTGTTGGCCAGGTTCAACCATGTGAGGATGTGTTGATCCATCCACAGTCTTTGATTGTGAGGTTGGTCCAACAGTTTGGGTTGAATGCTGATTCTCACAGGTGTGTTCAATCTGTTGCGATTCAACAGCAGTCTGATCACCAACTGTATTCTGTCACAATCTCCAAAGTTTGCCGCTGTGTGTACACAGGTGGTGTCCATGAGATAGCACTGATCATTCACATCTGTTGAATGCATCTCATTGTGTTCTAGGTCTATAAGGTAACTGTGTTTGCCTTGCAGAGTGATGTGATATCTGTCTTCAATGTCAGCATGAGCCTGATAGGCTGTGCCGGGTGGTATGCTCACTATCTTGGTCTGCCCCACTGGTGGCAACTGATCAAACAGTGCAATCAACTCTGGTGTGCGAAAAGATTCTTTCAACTGCCAAGGATCATAGAAGAAATTGCCTGTGGGTTCCATGATGTCCAGTTTGTTCATGTCATCAAACTGATCCTGTTCCAATTGACAGTGTTTCAGGGTGTTGAGGATGCTCTGTGCTGAAAATTTTATCTCAATCGGAGTCAACATGATTAGGCAGGGGTTAATCTTTTATAGTAGGTCAGTAATAGGTGCTTCGGGATCGTTCTCAACAAGCAAGATATCAAAAGCGGCTGTGACCCTAGCATTGTTACTTCTAACTGCGGCTCTCACATCAATATCGCTTTTCTCTGGTATTGGTGGTGGAAAGGCAAACTCGTAATCATATTGTGATCCGCCACCAACTTCAAAAGTATGTCCAACACGGAAAGTTGTGCCTACTGTGTTTCTGCGAATAAACATAAAGCCTGTAGCATCTGCGTTAGCCTGTACGGTCATGGTTCCTTGATACAAGTATCCAATGTATCCTGCTGGTATGGTATAAACAGCCATCAGTGTCTGTCCAAGGTCGGCTGTGATACGAGCAACTGTGGTTCCACCGGCGGCTCCTGCTTCAATGTCAATGTCGCCCACATTCACTACGGCTGTGCCTGAAGTAACAAATGCTCTGTTGACTCTACGCCACAGTTTGGTGCCCACTTGATCCGCGCCTGTGATTGTGATTTGTTCTTCTTGAAAGTTCCAATCACTGTCCAATCCTTGTATGGTAACAATCAATCCTGTGTCATCAGCATCGTTGCGTTCCACATTTACTATCGCTGGAGTGTCCAATGCTGTCCAAGGATAAAGTGTGTCAGGTATGTCCCAGATTGTACCCATGGTGTTGATGCTTAAACTTGGAACAGCACCAAACTTGTGATTAAATGTGTGATCATCTGAGTAGCCTGCGACTACCATTTGTTTTAGATTGTAGTGCTTACGGTTAGCCATTTATTACAAGCCCCACTTGTTGCTTAGATAGTTTTCTACGTTGCCGTATTCTGTTGCTGTAAGTGTTCTGTTAAACATAATAACTTCACCTATATAGCCTGTTAGGTCGTAGCCTGCTTCGTTGGTGCTACCAAGATACATTATATCACTTCCTGTGCTTAATTGTGCTGGTTGGGTGCCTGTGTAAAGTGTAGCACTGGTCTTGTCCAACCTACCAATCAGCCTTGCGTTTCCTGATGCGGTGCCATCATATATCAAACTCCATATATGCCAAGTGTTATCTGTAATAGTGCCTGTTCCAAAGTAGGCATAGTTGTTGCTTGTGCTTCTAAAACTGGTGCTACCATCTGCGTCAATTCTTATCTTCAAGTCGCCTGTGTTTGTAGCACACAATCCACCGTTGGCACTGATGTCTGTAGCATTGGCAACAATAAACATACTCCATCCAGTTGCTTCGTCGAGTTGTGTAAAAGGATTAACACTGAGAATGTCGTTGCCGTCGAACTTAACATACTCATTGTTATTTTTTAAATCGCTGGCTTCATACAACGGTTTCGCAGATGCTCCTCCAACAGGATTAGCGTTGTGAGCAAAATTAGATTTGTCATTCCATTGTTCTATATCTTCTTCATCAACTCCAGCATTTTGAATAGTTGTAGGATCACTGCCATCATACCAAACCTGTAGGTCCGGCAGTGAGCCACCATCAACTGCTTCTGCAATTGATGTCGGCGCCGCAATAGCACCCACTTCTATCCAAGGACGTTTTGGCAACAATCCGCCTGTGTTGGGATTGTCATCTGCTCCTGGTACATTGCCGTTGTAGGTATCTGGCAGTGAGGTCAAATCATAAACATGATTGGCATAACCATCATCTTCACGCTGTATGCTGGCAATTTCTAATTTTCTAACCTGACGTTCCTGTTTGGTGTACGTGGCAGGATCGTCATCCAACACAGCCACCAATTCATCATCAGCAGTCAAATTCAATTGAGCATAAGTTTGTGCGCCGCTGTTTGATAACAATACTGAGTTGTCTCTCAACAAAAAGAAGTCAGCATAGTAGTTGGCATTCAAACCTTCATCGGCAATTGCCGCATTGGTTATTGTGGTTAGAGTGTCTGTGGTGTTCACAGTCAATTCCACTCTGGTACCACTCAATCCTCTATATTTTACAGTTGCCATTATTCGGTCTCCTTGTTCATGGTGTTCATTTGATCTATCATTGCATCATGTGATGTTTGTCTTTGTGACACCACATCAGCGTAGTAGTCTCTAAAAGTTTTGCGTGTTTCAGGGTACTGTGATGGATGTTCACCTCTGATGTCTGCTGGATGTTTTGGATAGTTGGCACCGCCTCCTGCTTTGGTTGTGACCTTGTCCACGGTGGAATATCTTTCATCTGGAGAGTTGGAATACTGTGTGATGGTCTTTTGATTCACATCATCTATTTGTTTCATTCTGTTGGCATTGGGCAGATCTTTTTCTTGCTCTTGTTGATCAAGTGCCTGTAATATCTTTTTTATCAATTCTACTGGATTCATATTAACCTTCTTTTACTTTTACTATTTGTTCCATTGCCGGACCACGTTCTATCATGTTGGTCATTTTGGTTTCACCTTTGTACAATCTTATTATCACAAAATCTTTTCCGTTTTGATCTTGTATTACGACTCCTGGTCTCTTTTGTTCTTTTATAAATTTTGCTGATAAATCTGTTTTCTCAATGAAGTCATCTAGTTTTTTATAATCTAAAATTTTGTAACCTTTCGGTCCAAAGTCTACAGTTTTAGCATTAGGTCTATCTCCGAACCCATGTTTCTTAATCACGTCAAAAATATTTTTTACAGTTTGTTTTTCTTTTTTATCACCTTGTAGTTTAGCATTTAATTGTTTAGCCGCTTCAGCGTATGTAAAATCATATGCTTCAACAAAATCTGGCCAATCTTCAAAGTCATCCTGCGAAGCGGAAATATCAATTTCAAAATCGTCCCAAAACTGTTCTTGTAAATCATATCGTTCTGTTCGTGTTATACCTTTGCCTGTATCATCTTCAGGCTTGGCTCCTCCGGCTGTGACTTGACCAAACTGTTTTACTCCTCCGGTTTTAACTGATCTTTCATATCTAACAACTTTTCTTTCACCTTTGTCGTTGAGATAAACTACTTCAACATCTACTTTAGAACTTTTAGCATCTGTAACTCCATCGGATATTACTTTTACAGAATCAACTGTGCCATTATTTTTAAATTCTGCGGTCAGTGTTTTTATTTCTTCATTGTTTACATAATTTACAATTGATTGTAGATGAGGAATTAAATTTTGTAAAGATTGAGGATCCTTAATACCTTCATAACTGCTGACATCTAATTTAATAAACAATTGAATTTTATCTACAATACCTTTTCTATCTTTTACTGAAGCAGGCCCAACAGTTACACCGTTTTTATTGTGTGGCGGTAATTTAGCCAAACTAGATTTTAAACCCTGTATTGAAATATCTTTGTCTGTGATCAATCTTGTATAGATAGCAGTGGCAAACATTCCTTCGGTTGCATTACCTAAATTGAATGATCTCCCCGCTTTGCCTTTTACATCGGCACTTTTGAAAACTTTGCTCACTTGTATTTCAGCAGGTTTATTGTCAATCTTACCCTTAATCACATCTGCGATACTGTTGACTTTTTGATTCGGATCAGGAACAAAATTAATTTCTCCCTGTTTACCTGCTAGAATGGGTTGATTAGTTGATAATAACTGATTTAAATTTGCAATGTATGTAGGTATACTGGAAGGTGTAGATGAGGCAATAGTGGCCTCTGTTATTGTTTTTTTGAATTCTCTGTAACGCATAACAATATTTATCGGCTGAATAAATATACTTTTAGTATGCGATCCACTCGACACACTAAAAAAACCATCCGACACACCCTAGAAGGAGAAGACGTCTTTTCAGATGTGGAGTTGGTGCGATTCATGGATGAAGCACTCAAACAGCCTCACAATAGATATCAAATCAAAGTGGCTTTAGAACGCTGGACACATCAGGCTTGTAGACATTGGGAAAAAACAATTTGGAGTGAACCGCACTGGCGAAACTTGAATTTTAGATACAGTTCCGCCAGCAGGTCTTTTTTGTTTACTAAAAAATAATTACCAATTATTTGTAGATTTGACTGCTCTGTGTGCCAATGCCTTGCCTGCATTAGGACCGTGTTTTACCACGTATCCTTGTGTGCCATTGGCATTGATATCTACTTCTTTTCTAGCACTAAACAGCGTCATTGCCTTTTTGGCTAGCACACTATTTTCTGTGTATTTTTTAAGTAGATGACTGAATCTATTCATATCACCCTCCTTGTTAAAGTTAGGTGCGTTCCTTCGGTATAACCTACTTCCGGGCTGATGCCTGAACGTATATGTATTTAGCATAGCAGGTATGCATTTAATACATAGTGATTAATTTAACACGTTTTTGACTGTTTGTCAATAGCGTATTTGAATCCAAGGATATGTGAATGCTGTTACCAAATTAAATGTGCCGTAAATTATTTTCCACTCGCATTCCATATGTTCCAGCTCATAATGATATTCTTGAAAGTTACCTGCATTATAAACAGGCTCGTTGGTTCCGTATTTTAGTGTGTGTGTCATGCAATTATTTATTGTATGTTTCGTGTTCTAATCTCAGTGCAGGATTTTTTGGTACCCAATCCAAAGGTGGATCTTCATAATCTTCTGCTTCAATCTGGTGCCACATCATTTCAAACATATCATCTACGTCTGCTTCGCTGGACAACTCTCCAAAATTTTCTTGTATGTTCTCACAAGCCTTGCGACATTTTTCTTTGTTGAATTCTATCTTGCGTTGATAGTCCCAGTACTCGGGCATATCATTGTACTGTTCTAAAGTAATCATGAAATTAATTATCAGTTTCAACAATCTCGTTTTCAGATTGTTTAACTAGAGTGGTCGGTTTAGCACAAGGTAATCCAGTTCTATCAAACCATCTACCATCTGCTGTTTCGTACACATGACTGAAAAAATTAGCACCGTCTATACCTTTTACTGTGATTCTTCGTTTGTCTATTTTGCCTTTGTATCTAGATCCGTCAGCATTAATTAAATGAATAGTGTTATTGATACTTCCGTATATTCTATCGCCACCCATGTTGCTGGCAATTGCTCCTTGTGTGGTTGGATCCTCCACCGGTTCTTTCTGAACAATGGTTCTTAAATTTTCTAATATTTGTTTCGTTTTTTCACTCATTATTTTTTCTCTTTAAGAGCGTCTAAGATTTTTTCTTTTTGACGGTTATAATTGTCATTAGCCATTGTGATCATTAATGATGCTAAAAAACAAATACCAACCATAGTTAAAAATACTGATATATCTGGTTTGACCAACAATGTAAAAATTATGGACAGTATGACTGATATTGTGATCTGTTTCCAAAACATCTTAAAAGGGGTCAAAAACAAATCTTTTAATATAAATTTTATTCTATAATACATAATGTTCTCCTTAAGTTGCTTGATTATAGCACACACGGGGCCGAATGTCAAGGACCAAAATAATACTACCATTTAATAAATACAACAAAAAATAAGGAGTCTTTATGGCAAAAGAAAGAAAATTTATATTCACGGACAGAACTGCTCCTGAAGGTGAACAGGTCAAAGAGATCGAAGCCAACGGCTTCAAACGAGCAGTCAAGAGTTATCAATCATCCAGCAAAGCCAAAGAAGTTGAGATTGAATGGACAACCAAAAAAGGTGAAGAATTTTTCAAAGTCCAATCATTACCTTTGGGTAGAAGCAAAAAGTTAGGTAGATAGTATGGCAAAATTAGCAAAAGGATTTGTTGAACACGTTTCGGTTCCAAAAAAAACCAGTCAAGCAGGAAAGAAAAGTAAGTGCAAAATGAGTTCAATGAACAAACACAAAAAACGCAGTTTAAAGTTTAAAGTAGGACAAGGAAAATAAAATGGCTGGAGTAAAGGCTCGTGGAATAATAACACATCATGCCATAAGATATTATAACGAAAGAGAAATCAAACCTTGCAAATGGATCAGCAAAGGTAGAGGAAAAGGCATCATGGTGGCTCAGTACAAAGACACAGGTGATCTTGTTCTTGATGAAAACGGCACTCCTATTTCTTGGAATAGAGCATAAGTTCAATGTTAAAGATAGGAACTAGAGGATCACCTCTCGCCATTAGACAAGCAGACGGAGCCGCGTCAGGTTTGGTTCAACCTTATGAACTAATTCAAATAAAAAGTCAAGGCGATATAGATCAAACAACTCCTATTCATGAAATGGGTGGCAAACATATTTTTTGTTCTGCCATAGAAGACAAGTTACTTTCAGGTGAAATAGATTGTGCGATACACAGTGCCAAAGACGTTGGAACGGAAATAGCAGACGGCACAGAACTATTAGGATGTGTCTGGGAGCAAGGTGACAGACGTGATGTGTTGATTGGACCTTTCGAAAATTTTGATTCTATTCCAAGCGGATACAGAATAGGAACAAGTGCTCCACGTAGAGCAAAAATGTTATCAGACCAAAGACCTGATTTGCGGTTTGTGCCTATAAGAGGAAATATTCAAACAAGAATAGATTTAATTGCTAAACAAGAAGTTGATGGAATCATTATGGCAAAGTGTGCGTTAGATAGATTAAACGTACAAGTACAACACACTGTGATGCCCGAAACAGAATTGTTGCCTGCCGCAGGACAAGGAAAAGTTGTTGTGCAGATAAGAAGCGATGACATCAAAATGAAAGACATATGGAATCCTCAAATATTAGAATGGCCCACGATTGAATTAATGGCAGAACGATATGTTTTAGAATTAGTTAATGGAGATTGTCAAACAGCAATAGGCGTTACCGCAGATGCTAGACCTGAAAAAGGAATGATGCAGATACGTTGTTCTTATCATGACGGAACCAAAGCACACCATATTCAAGAAATTGGAGAACTTGCTAACTGGAAAATGTTAGCACAAAAAGTTGTCCATGCATTTATATCTTAATTATAAAAACAATAGTAGCAGATAAATTTTATCGATACTGATGTAAATAACTTGCGAATAAGGCAAACATAACAACTCAAATAAGGGAGAATAGGCAATGAAAAAAGTCAAACAAATAGTCACATTCGTGACGTCTTCAATTAAAAATTTTTTTATTAGGATATACAACAGGTTAGAAAAATTTGTTGAAAAAGCCGTAAAAAGTTTTGAAAATTAATTGATTTAAATTAAACCAGTAACCAGCCTTAAAATTCTAGCCAGGTATTAATTGTGTACTTAGGTCCAGATAAAGGCTGGTTGCCTCTATGTGTGTGAGTATAATTTCCAGGAAAAATTAATAATGTTCCTGCTTCTGCTTTGAGTCTTCTAGGATAATATAAAAATTCTGTTTCACCACCATCTTCCACGTCATTAAGAAATACCTGTATCACCATAAACCTTGTGGTGTCTGATCTACTGCTCTGTTCCCAATGCCACACGTGATATCCTTCACCAGGTGCTGTTCTTTGAATCTTCATTTCATACACCATTTGTGGTGCACCTTCTGTTTGCAAAGATGAAAATTGATGTCTGTATATTCCGTTGTAACACGCCCAAAATGTATCTAAAAATTTATTCTGTACTCCAGGCACTCCTACTATACTCAAAAGATTATCTCCTTGCGAATACAATCTTGTGGTGTTAAAATTTTGTGTGTCTTTAAGATGTCTAGGTGCTCCTGAAATTTCTTGTATGGATCTACCAAAACCCATCTTAGTCATTTCATCGAAATATTTAATTGCTTGATCACACCATTCTTTTGTGTATGCTTTTTTAAACACACCAACAAAGTCTCTGATCTCTACTTCCATTTCAGGATTGAAAGGAGGCTCATTGCCTTCTTCCCACTGACGGAGATTGATTGTTTTGTTTTGAATTTCGTTGGACATTTGAAATTACTTATCTTGACCTGGTTGATAACAGCAGTATTTTGACTGGTGCTGTTGCACTAACATATAGGCATCTACAGTACCATAAAACAGTGTTTTAAAGCGTCATAGACGTCAATACACGGGCCAGTCACAGTGTTGATGTATGTGCGGTTATCAGCATCAAAACCATACCTACAACCTGTTGTTTTCGCAGTCTATAAATATTTTACAATGAATTTCAACATATATCACAGATACATCAAATTACCATTTATTATCAATAAACCAAAATGTTTTGCTGAAGGTTTAACAGATAATTTTTTGATGTATGTTAATCCGGATGAACTGCCCGACGAATTGTTCAAATGGTTGGCTCAACACAATTTAAAAATATCAAATGTGATTGAAGGATTTTATACCAAACCCAATGGAGGCGCGATACCTATTCATAACGATACAGTGATACCTCCTGGACAACGAGATGCTTGTAAACTTAATTTTACATGGGGTCCTGAAACTAGTACCACAAGATGGTGGAAGTTAAAATCTGGTTGCAACTATATAGAAATAAATCACGATGAAACCGAAGTAAACAAAAGTTTTCAAGAGGCTGGTATAGAACCAGACATTGATTGTTACAAATGTTACAGTGCAGATGAAAACAATATAGAACTGGTTCATCAGGCAGTGATCAATAAGCCAAGCATATTAAATGTTGGACAACTACACAACACGCACAATCCAGATCCCACACAACACAGATGGACTTTATCACTAACTCTGTTGAAATTGCCAGGCGAACATCTAAGTTTTGAAGAAGCATTGTTAAAGTTTAAGGACAGCATAGAACATGAATAAAATTTTCACACTGCGTTGTCCAAAAGAAAAAGGCAAAAATTATTTCAGTTTAGAAAAGCATCAATACAAAAACAATCTTACTGTGATGATTAACGATGCTGTTGTGTTTGAAAATATTAATGATGCTGAAGAAAATTTACCTTTAACATTGAGTGATCAAATATTATTCGATTCAGACAGTGTGAACTCAGTGAGTTTAATTTATGATATTTCTTTTGGAGAAATCAAAGAAAAATCCGAAGTGGACTTTGTGTTTGATAGCAACAGTTCTATATGCACCACAAATTTTAATAGAAAAAATTTTGTACAAGGCAGTGAAAAATTAACTGATCAATACTGTGTAACGCTAAAGATTAATGATCAAACACACACTCTTGATAAAACATTTCACAAAGGCGAAACTAAAAAGATATCTGTTCAAAATTTTGTGGATATGAGTTTGCCGATCACAGTAAGTTTAGAATCCAAAAAACAATTTGAAGATTCCAATGACATCACATACGATCAATTGGAGTTTGAAATACAATAATTAAGATTATGAAATCAATTAAAGGACTCATACCAGGTGTACAAAGATTGACCACAGTTGCCAAACCTCATTGGCAGTACGGTTACATGGACAACAGTAAGAAGATAATAGATCCATTGTTGCACTATGGTTGTTTCACATTGGGGTTTGACCGACATGACATATTGGATTATGTGTATGACAATATTCGAGTGAAACCAGAAATAGCAGAAAGCATTGTGCAGAATGAAGAACTGTATCTCAATGAACCCAGTTATCAATTGTCCGACACTCTGTTTCACATGACAGGCTACAAAAGTATATTTGCTCTCAGTGGATCAGATGCCAACGAAGGTGCGGTCAAACTTGCCAGTGCTTATCAAAAACTGCTAGGACAAACACAACGCACAAAAATTGTGTGTTTTGAAAACAGTTATCACGGCTCTACATTTTTAAACTACAACATGGGAGACAGTCTGTTTACCGATCCTTTCTACACTTTAAAACCTTATGACCAAGTGATCCGACTGAAAAGAGATTTTGATATCAATCAAACAGAGTGGAATCAAGTGATGTGTGTGATGGTGGAAACGTGTTCATATGGTGAACAATTGAGACCCAACTCAAAAGAATTCTGGAACAAGATAAAACAGTTGCAGGAGCAGGGTGTGGTTGTGATTGTGGACGACATTTTTATTGGCGGCGGAAAGACAGGCACATTTGTTGGGTGGCAACAAACTCCCATTCAGCCAGACATATTCACCATGGGCAAAGCAATCACAGGTGGATTTTTTCCGCTCAGCATCACCATGTACAACTCAAAGATTGATGATGTGTTGCCAGATGATTTTGATTGGGAACACGGGTTCACATACAATTACAGTCTGCCTGGCATATTGAGTTGTATTAAATATATTGATATACTGCATCAGGAACAATTGATGACACAACATCACAACATTGTGGCAACAGCAAAAGCAACGTTTGAACAAGCAGGCTATACCATAGTGGGACAGTTTGGTACACTATTTGATTTGATCAAAGGCGATGATCATAAATTTTTTATCATACCCATCAATGCCACAGAAGAATATTTTGATGTGTTGAAAGGACAGTTACAATGATCATAAAAGATAATTTTTTGACATCAGAGCAATTGGTTCAAATCAATCAGATGATTGATGCAGATATCACACAGCACAATGGACGTTTTGAAAGATACGATGATGAAGTGGATCATCACGAAACAGACGATTGTAATCTGTTCTATCTCAACAAAGAAATAAAAGATTTCTTTTTTGGCTTGTTGGTGGAAAAAGGTTACTTCACAGAGGAATTGCTCACAGGACACGATCAAACACTGCGATATCATGAAATGAAATATCCTTATGTGAGCACATGGCACAAGGACAGATTTCTTGATTGGGAAAAAGAAGAAATAGATTTTATGGGAGTGACATTTTTCTTAAATGAAACGTGGGACTTTAAGGATGGCGGATTGTTTTTGTTCCGCAAGGATGATGCAGACAGAGGCGAATATGTGGAACCCATCGGCAATAGAATCATAATCAACAACGAAGATCTGTATCATGCTGTGACAAAAATTGTGACGCCAGATGTGAAACGACGCAGTCTACAGGCTTTTATGCACGTGAAATATTTGAACATATGATATACACAGAATACGATCCGTTGGAATCAATCATAGTGGGAGACACATACGATCCCGGACAGGTTCACGTGTTGCATCATAAGGATCCCAGCAAGTTCAATCGTATCCTGGAAGAAACCAAACGAGATCTGGACAATCTAGCAGACTTTTTAAAGAAAGGTGGCGTTGAAGTGATGCGTCCCACTGTGCATGAGTACTATGATCCCATACATATGCCTGATTTTGATGTGGAATTTCCCATTGCTCCCATAGTGCCCAGAGATGCACTGATGGTGATGGGTCGCACAATCATACAGACATACACCAGTTACACCGACAGATACTTTGATGCTGTGAGTTATTATCCCATATTTGAAAAGATGTTTCGTGAAGGCTATCGTTGGATCAGCCAACCCCCGCCCGTGTTACAGAATTTAAACACTGAAGATGATTGGTTTGTGAATGATAGAACCTACAAGGACAAATTAATGGACAGAGTGTTGTGGCACACAGCCACCATGTTTCGAGCAGGAGATGCCTTCATTGTGAATCCAGAAGGTCCTGGCTCAGCAACAGGATTGGAATGGTGCCGCAGAGAGTTGCCGGAGTACAGATTTATTCCCAACACAGGCACACGTTTTAACGGCTTTGGACACATTGACCACGGCTTTATCATGATAGATGATGACACTGTGATACACGCAGGCATGGATTGGGTACCAGACTGCTTACGCAACAAACAGTTGATTGATGTGAGTGACTGTTTGCCTGAATTGAAAATGGATAGATTTGTGCAGGATTATGCAGAAGCCAAAAATAGAATGGACATTGCTTGGGTCAACAAGTACTTGGAGAATTGGAGAGGTTACAATCAAGAAGTGTGCTTTGATCTCAATGTGTTGGTGATAGACAGAAACAACATTGTGTTTGCACGACACATACCCAAACTGTTTGCAAAACTGAAGTCCTTACACATAGACTGTCACGTTGTGCCACAGAGACACTATTTGTTTTGGGACGGTGGAATACATTGTAGCACACTTGATGTCAAAAGACGAGGCGTCAAAAGACAGATCATAGATTAAAATTGCTTACCGAAATCGCTGTGCTTACCGCTTCGCGGATTTGAAATTTCTGCGTTACCGCTTCGCGGAATTTTTGCTGTCCGCCTCTAGGCTTTCTTTTGATGGATGTAGTTGCTATCTTTTGAAAAATCGATATGTTGGTTTCTTATTGCTATGTTAGACAAGAATAAATCTTTGTTGATCATAAATTTACTTTGCTCTGTCTTTTGAAATGCATAGTAAACACAACCTCCTGTTGTGTATCTTTTATTGATGAATTTGTAATTGCTTTCTTTTATTAGTGTTTCAAAAAACTTTTCGCTATAATAATAGTGACAGTGTTTTGCGAATATTTTTTCTTTATCTCTTTTGTTTACTTCTGGAACTCCGTGTATCATTATACCATTTGTTTTACAGCAATGATCTGCTATTTTAAAACAAGTGTACTGTGCATCAAACGGTTCAACGTGTTCTGATGTACCCATGTTGTACACAACATCGTATTGCTCTTTCCAATCCACAAATTGATCAAATACAGAAAGATCTTTTACAATTGATCCGTGCTTACCATTTACATCAACAGAAGTGTGTATGAATCCTCTAGTTTGCCAATATTCTTTTGCTGGATTTAATTTAGGACGAATTATTTGATCACCAAGTTCCAGCATTTTCAAATCTTTACAACTGTTGTGAACTTTTAAAATATCTTCTTCTATATCTTGTAGTATGTATAATTTTAGTCCCATACTGTATGTATCAGTTTTATAGACTTAATTAATTTTAGTAATATTGATTCCGTAGTATTTGCTGATAGTGTCCCAAGCAACACCTGTGATTAATTCACCAGAATTAAATTGTAAATTAGTTAAACAATTGAATAGATACTGTCTATTATCAGGATAATATAGATTATTAATTTTTGAAATTGAATCCACACTGTAATCTTTTAAACAACCAGGCACTAATGATATAATTGGACAGCCTTCTCTCAATGCTTCAGTCATTGCCATAGTGTGCAAACTGACCACACAGTGTATATTTTCTAATGAATCACAGAATCCTCTTGAACCTCTTGCTTTCTTAGGCAGTTTTTTCCTCACTTTGATTGGTCTATTTGTGTGTTTTTTGATTTCTTCTGTTGTTGATTCTATCCATTGATCCACAGTTTGTTTTATACCATACACATCTAAACCATTTTGGCTAGGCGCCACAATGTACACTTGATCTCCCATTTGCCAAGGTTTAATTTTCATATTGAATTTTACAAAACGTTCGTTAGTCCATTCACCTTTGATGTCTGTGATTTGATTTTCGTTGAATGTCACTCTCCAATAAACAGGTTTCCACCAATTGCAGTAACCTTTTTCAACGTTGAGATAATCTATATTTTGCTCTTGAAATGTTTCATGGTATTTTTTAAATCCATCGTGTCCACCAACTCCACCTAATACTACCAAGTCCCCTTGGACAATTGATTCCACATCGGTGAAAATATTCAATCCTGTTCTAGCACTTATAGTATTTGCCAACTGATGACAAGTACGCCTGCTGGTTCCTAAATCTAAACCTTTTGGAATTACTATTCTTTTGTATTGTTTATTCATCGCCATCAAGGTTCTTTAAGAAGTCCCTTAATTTTGTTTGATCAGTATTACCTGAATCAATTCTACTTACTGTATCACCTTTGGTAGGATCAGGTAATTTAAGTTCAGTTGTGTTTTTTTCTGCACTATCATTAACTGTAGATGTCTTTTTTAATGAATTATAAATTGTGCTTGACCCTTTATAATCTTGACTGTCTGAGTCTTCTGCTAGATCTCTTATTCTTAAACTGTCCACATCAAATTCTAAATCAATCTTTTGACCAACACCACTGGATGATCTTGTTTTCATTAACTGTATTTGATATCTGCCTCTTTCTCTCATTGCTCTTGATGTGAATATACCAAACACGTTGTCAGCAGTTTGTATTTTACTTAAACCTCCAGATATATGCGAATGATCAAACTCAATTTCTTCTACTGCTCCTCTATTCAACTGCGATGCTGTAACAAAGATTACATTCAATTCCATTGATAAATTTCTTAATTCTTCTGAAACAAATTTGTCCTTCACAAATAAATCACTTGGAGAAACTTTTCTACTGATTGGCATCATAAGATCCAAATAGTCTACCAGTATTACATCTAATTTTTTACCTGTTTTAATTTCATATTCTTTGATGTAACTTCTTAAGTCGTTTGCATTTTTACCACTTGCCATGTATTTGATTTGAAATCTACCTGCTTTTTTGCCTAACAGTTTAACTTTCATTTCAACACCATCTAAATCTTTAAAAATTTCTCTTGCTGGAATATCAGTTAACATTGAATCCAATCTCATACTCACTAGTGCTTCACTCAATTCAAAAGTAATATACGCCACATTCAATCCATTCAATACCCAATTGCAACCTAAGTTTGCCAAGAACAACGATTTACCTGCTCCAGAACCACCTGCAAATATATTCAATTCACCTTTGTTAAATCCACCAAATAATTTCTTATCTAGTGTTGCCCAGCCTGTGCTGACCTGTCCATTAGAATTTTTTAGTCCCATAAGTCTTGCTTTTGGATCATCGAAATAATCTGTACCTATATCTTTGTGTAATCCAATCTGTACTGCCTTCTTGACCAATTCTTCAACTGGACCATATTCACCTTTTTCCAACATATCTGCTGATTTTAAAATTGCTCTTTCTAAACTTTTGTGTCTAACAAATGTTTCAAAATCATCAAGCAACCAAGTAAAATGTTCTTCAGTTAGATTTTCTGTTGGCTTCAAATCAACATTACAACTCTTGTTCACAATGTCATATGTTGGCAATGAATTGTATTGTGACACATACTTGTTCACAAAGTCTGCTGTGTCTTGTAACTTTCTATCAAATAAAGAATAATCAAATATAGATTGGCAACGCACAAATGTTTCTGCGTCACTCAGCATCATTTCGAGATACAGTTTTTGTATCTCATATCCATAGTCTTTGTTCTGTTTAACCATTGTCCTTATTATACCACATTTTGTCTGAATTGTCAATGTGCTTGTTGTATTTGGCACACACAGCACCTATGCATGAACCAGGATCGCCAGGATTTTTTGGAACCCATATGTCATCCCAAACCGATGCCAGTTTGATTCTAGCAGTCTTGTTCAATGCACAACCTCCTACCAAAACAATGTTATTAGTAGGAATATTCATTTGAATCCACGAACTGGCACACATCAACACTTGTTCAAAAATGTGTTGTGTGGTTGCCGCCAAATCTGCTGTATCCTGTTCCGAATTTAATTCTGGTCTCCACCAATTACATCCTCGGTGTAGATTAACTCTTGTCTTGAAAGGCATTCTGGTTTTGATAATTTCTTCCATCATGATTCTATGATATTTTCGCCAGTTGCCTTTTTGTGCCAATTGTTCCAGTTTGTACTCTTCTGCATTGGCTTTGAATCCACATCGTTGAGTCATGGCTGAATAAAATAAACCAATACTGTGTGGGTATCTTTGTGTGTATTTCTTTTCTAATTGATCTCCTTGTCCGTGCCAAATTGTGTATGTTTCAAACTCACCAATTGAATCTAGCACAACAACTGCCGCGTTGTTGTATGGAGATGTGTAATAACCATATGCCGCATGGCTCATATGATGATCTATATATTCAACAGGAACATGGATACCTTGACGCTGTAAAAATTTCTTCACGTCATTTTCTTTAAATTTTAATCCTTGTCCTGCCAACAGTTGACGCATACTCTTCTTAAAAGGTTTTTCATACCAAATTATTTTTGCCGGGTGAGCCCATCTAGGATTTGATCTCACGTGTGCTAACATTTCTGGACACAGGTTAGGATCACCAGGTATGCCACTGAAGTCTGAACTCTTACCAGCCCAATGAACATACAATCCATATCTGTCTGTTAAACCTTTTACATGATATTCCATCACAGCCAGACTGGCATCGTGATTATTTCCTGTTATTCCCCAAACTATCATCTATTTCCTATTTGTAAATGAATGGATCTCTTTTTTGTAATTCTCTTATCTTCTTTTTGTACTTGATGTATGACACAAGTTTCGTGATAGGAGAAAACAAAAATGATATCGCTTTTTTTAAGTAAACCATTTTTTCATCCTCAGTTTTATTTTAAGTTGTGAATCTTCTGCGTTTTTTATAATTGTGTACAAAGTATGCAATCTACCATATTTACGCACAGCATCATTAACGTCTTTTATTTCGTGACTCCAGTCAGGCATACTCACACTCCAACCTGTTTCAAGACTGTCCCAAACTAACTTTTGACCTGCTTCATCTCTGTCTGGAACAACTATGACGTGTTTGCCCAGACTGTTTATCAGTGTTGATTGTTGCTCTTTTACTTCACTGCCTAGCAGTGCTACACCATCAATAGCAATAGCATCAATTGGACCTTCCACAGCCACAATGTATTTTCTATCATCATCCTGAGCATCTGTGTTGAACACATAACCAGGTTGTTGTTCGGATAGATATTTTACTTTGCTTTCTACAACTTTTCTTGCTGTGTATCCTACAATCTTAGATTGATATGTGAAAGGTATAATTAATCTGTCTTTGAAACCAGGTTCAGGACTCCAGTAAAAATCATAATCATCTAGTGTTAGTTTTCTCTCTGCAATGTATTCTATCACTGAAAATAAATCTTTATCTACTCCACTTGGTTCTAGTGCTTTGTAATCTGCCCAATCATATATGGGCTTGGCTTTTGCTGGTAATTCTTTTATTTCAAATTTCGGAAGTTGTGTTATTGCTTTAAATCCAGATGTATCTGTTTTTTGTTGTAAAACCTGCAGTGCTAATTTTGTTATGATGTCGTCGGGCATATTAAGCCAACGCATAAACTTTTTCATTTTGTAAGACAAATTTCTACCAATACGCCAACTGGTTTTGAATCCACAGTTGAAACAATGAAAACTTACACCGTCACTGGCATTAGCAATCAGTCCGCCCCTTTGTCTAGTGTCTGGTGTAGTACCGTTATGCTCACAACAAGGAGCATTGAAAGCCACCCATCCACTTGGTGTTTGTTTTCGTTTTGCTGGAAGATAAGTTTGTAAAGTATCAAGCACAATATTCATGCTCTTATTATAAGTTAATTTTTTGGAAAAGTCAATTAGTTTCGAACTAATATTTTGGTAATGCTACCAGAACTTAATGTGTGTTTGAATCTTAAGTGATTGAACACTCCATTGAAATTAATATATTTGATTGTGTCTAAACTTGCGGCTGTGAACGTGTTTATGTCAGACCAAAATGTATTGGAGTTTGGTTGGTTATCTAAAGTACCTTGAACAACAATAGTGCCAACTGCTTGATTCAAATAATATGTTACAGTATGTAGTGCTGAGTTTCCATTTATAGCAGGTTGAGCCGTAACTGTTTCTGAAATAAAAATGCCTGATGCAGGATTAGTTTCAGTAAATGTAGTCACTGAATACGAGTCAAGTGGTCCAGGAAATTCTTCCGAACTCACAAAAATTGTGCCTTTGTTTTCAAAATTAGTTCCACTGTGTAGAATAGTTTTTGCGTTAGTGGAATCATTTTGAAGATACACAGTGTAGTGTAAATATTGAGATTTGATGTTTAGCAAGTCGCTTTCTGCTATGGTTATAGTAAAATGTCCAACCTTGCTTGGAGTTCCTGTTTCAATTATAGTGCCATCTCTTTCAACAATCAAGCGATTATTTTCGTCATACAGTTGAAACTTAGGTGTGTATGTGTTCAGAATAGATACTGGTTTCTGATCAGCATTCAGCACATTGAATTGAATAGTATTGTCTATACCTCTAGCGACGTTGATATTTCTTTGATACACTGCTCTATACTCCGTTATTTGTCCAGCCAGATTTGCCGTCAGGCTCACACTGTTATTTAATAAATATTTTGGCACAAGTTGCATAATCTTTAATAATTTAAATGTATTTATTTGAAATAAAATGCTGTTAGACGACATAGAAAAGAACTTTCCGTTTATATCAGTCGTCGAATATGGCGGACAAGAGTATGTAGGGGTAATCAATAATCAAGATAACTCCATTACGTCCATGTACATATATGAAGAAATTCACACCAATTCGAGAGAAACTTTCATGGAATTATGTAAAACATGGTGGTGGGAATCCAATAGAATGGTACCAATTGGCATCTTTTTACGTAAAGAATTACAAAAATTCCGTAGTGTTTTAATGATGATGAATACAAAAGATGTGAAAGTGAAGATTGGTCCAGTCACCAGTCTCGGCAATCTTGCTATGAAGCGTAGCAAAAGGAAGTCGGTTCAACTGGTTAGAAAACCTAAATAATTACCAACGTTTATCTTCTTTATAAGGGAATATAGTAGTGTGTGGTTCTTTGTATTCTTTAGCCCAAGCAATTTTATTCCACACTCTCTCATGACCATAATACAAAAACATTTTTGTTAAAACTTCGACTCCAGCAATAGCACTGGCCCATGTCCATTCTCCTGTTATCAACCAAGCAATTATAAATGTATCGGTAGTAGCAACTATTCTCCAGGTTAATGTTTTAACTAAACTTCTTCTTATTTTACTTGTCATTGTTTTGTAATTGTTCGCAGATTAAATTCATGTGTATCACAACTGCCACAGCATATGACGTTGCGTGTGATTTTTTAAAATAATATCCATCAGTGGGCTTGACCCATACTTCCTTCATAATAGAATCCCAATCTTTGTTTAGTAGATATCTTTTGCTTGGTCTGATGATTGCTAATACAGCCGCCAGTTGTTCTATATTTTTCGGTTTTAATCTTTTCAATATTTCATTATGACCGTTCAAATGAAATACCTGATCGCTGAATTCTTTTGCTTCTAACAATTCCCATACAGGTTCCTTATTCATCAATTGATTCAAATGATCCTCATCCTTTACATCTTTGTATATGCTTACGTTGAGACAATCTATTTTAAAATAGTTTCTTTCTTCAGCAGTTTCGTAATCTATTGTTGCCATATTTGTTGCTGGGTCGTGTGGAATTTCTGTGAAGTAAACACCTGTGTTATGTTTTTTTTCTGTGTCTAATTTTGCTATTCTGTGTTTAAGTTTTTCTAACAACACATTTCTATCAGCAAAGTCTATATCAATATCGAACATTATAAATTTGCCTCCTTGATTACTTCTTTAACCATTTCAATATCTGCGGGTAGTCTTTTAAATCTTAATGTCCAATGACTGGGATCCATTATAGCATATACCATTTGTAATTGTTCATCGTTAAATCTTTTCATCATTTCTTTTCCAGTTTTACAATTCAATATAAGCCAAGGAGAAATTTTACCATCTTTTATATCTACAACTGCTCTATTCAAACTAGCATATCTAAAATAATCACTCCATGGTGCTTGTTTTTCATCACCCCAATCCATCATTGTTTTGATTGATCTTTCCATGGCTGTTTCAACTCGTTCTCTTAAAATCAAATCAATAGCATATTTTTGATACAGTTCTTCTCTACACCAGTGATCAAGTTTAACTCCAGATGTTACAACGTAATCTATGTACTTGTTTGGATACAATGGTTTAACATTACTGATAAAACTTCCAAATTTTACAAATGCTGTATAGTATGGAGATTTACAAAACTCTTCATAAGTTTTAGGTGTTGTAACTTTTTGACACAGTTCATAGAATCTTACAAAAGTTTGAAATCCTAATTGTACTCTACGTTCATCTTTCTGTAGATATCTTCTTTTTTGCTCACACATATGTACTGATAATGTCTTTTCTTTGGCGAATTTAGCATTACAATATTTGCAAGGGTATAACTTTTCTATCATAATAATTTTTTGATTTGCTCTTTACTCATTCCTAAATCTTCTGCTAATTCTTTAAGTTCTTTAGTGGTGTTAATATTTGCTAATAATCTTAATTCGTCAATTTTTTTATTAGGATAAAGTTTTTCTAAAAACTTAAATGCTTTGTTATTGTTAGATTCTTTAAACTTATAACCAATCCATTCATGATATCTGATGTTCTTTTTGTCACTAGCAGTCATACACAACAGAAACCACAATAGTTTTTTATGTTTGCTCAATGTAAAAAAGTTTTTATTGTAATATTGGTTGGTTTTTAAAATTTGTAATTCTTTTTGTTCTTTGGTTCCTTTGATAGCACTAGCATATCTATTCAACAAATAAAAAGAAACTTGTTTTCTATCGTCATCTGAAAGTTCGTCCCAAACGCTTTTGGCATTCATATCAATAGCCGCCAATATATCTTTCAAAGGTAGTTTGTTAGTTTTGGTTACCATCTATCTTCTTTTATTAAATTATAAAGTAATTTTAACTTCTTTAACTGAATTTGTAAAGTTTTATTTCCTTCGTTTGCGTAATCTACCACTTCGCTAATTTCTAATTCGGACAAATACCAATCAGGATCTTTAGTTTCTTCAACTAATATTTTTGGTCCTTTACCATTTAATGGTTGACCATACACAGTTTTACCTCCATCAGGAGAAGTAAAAATCATTTCTTCTTGTTTAATACGTTTTCTTTTTTTGACTGCTTTAGGCATTATAACAACATTGTGTACTCAATACTTTCACATTGACGAGAAATATCTTTTACAAAGAATGCACAGTTTGGATTTTCGTTATCAGTTAGAGGTGTTGTTAATAACTGATTATTTTTAATTTTTGGAAAATACCATTTAACATCATTGTAAAAGTTTATCACATTCACTTCAAAAAAGTCTGCTTTGAATCCTTTCAAAGGATTGAATATAAAAGCACTGAAACCTCGGTCTGCTATACTGGTTAAAGGTACAACTTCTACAGTGTTGCTGTCTTCTTTGTCTCCAACTGCTATGCTCCAATCTAAAGGCATAGTAAGTTCTTTTCCACCAATTTCCAACACAATGGCTGGAGCACTGAATGATTCAATATAAATCAGTGGTAAGAAAAAGAAGTCTGGTTCTTTAGGATTACTGTTGTCCAAAACTGAAAATGCCATGTCATCTGACACAGTTTGTGGCATCTTGTTAAGGTCGTATGGTATATTGTCTACTGTTAATATTTTCATTATTAATTTCCTTCCTGATAAGAATATTTTGTGTTAGACGTATTGTAGTAAAAATAGTGTGTGCCTGTTTTGGGTAGTTGTAATACAGTATCGATTGGAAGATAAATTCCTGATGTAAAAGACGTTCCTACATCAGTTTCATATCCGTGTATGTGCCAAGGATTATCTACACTGATGATGGGTGTGTTGGTAGCATATGCTATAAATTTTGTACAAGCATCATGAAATTCATCATGTATTTTTTTAACCTGAGGTCCTTGATCTTTTTGAGTATTGCTTGAGTGTATTATTAGATCGACGTTTTTTTCTTTCAACTTTTTGGCTAGATTGTCTCCGCCTGAATAATAATTACCCACCAGATCATTACATATTAACGCACCAACTTTGATTGTTTCGTGTTCTGTGACAAGTTCTACAACGGGAAATTCATTCCGCTTTTCACAATCTTGATCAAATGATACCAGTTTTGTTTTGAATGTTGATCCAATGTGCTCTCCTTTTTTATTATAGAAACGCAATTGATTTGTTTTTTTTCCAAAAAATGGACCATTGATTGTTTCTTTATCGTCCAACCATAGCGTTCCAATAATTAAACCAAGGTTCTTTGAAGATGCAAAACTTACTAGTTTTTCCATTGCCTGTTCTGTTTCTTTACAAGTATTGATATTAAAACTAGGAGCATCATAACCACTCAATGATGCTTCTGGTGTAAACAGATAATCAACTTTATTTTCTACTGCCCATTCGCAGGCTTTTAAAATTTCGTTGTAGTTGTCTTGAACGTTTCTACTTACTGGTATTTGTGCACCTGCTATTTTCATTTTGTCCAATCCACTTTCTCTATTGTAAAAGGATAATTTGCTTCTTTGTAAAATTTTTTTCTGTGTGTTAAATGTCTTTTAGCAAATTTACAACTTGAAGTTAAATCCCATATCTGTACAAAGTCTTTGTCTTTGGCTTTACGTATTCCTCTGCCGATTGATTGAATTACTCTTACAAATGATTTGCCTGGCTCAATCAATACAAGATTGAATATTCTAGGAATATTAATTCCCACACTGGCTACACCGTACGTGGCAATAATTACTTTATTAGTACTGCTAGATATTTCGTCATACTGTTCTTTACGATCTGCTAATTTGGTTTCTCCTTGAATAAACACACTGTCATCTATGATTTCTAATAATTTTTTACCTGCTGTAAGTCTATCAATTAATACCAATGTGTTACCGCTTGATTTTATTTTGTTTACAAGTTTACCTAAATACTCAATTCTTTTTTCGTCTGTAACTAAAAACTTTAATTCTTCTTGATAATTTTTATACACGTTGGTATCTACCAATTGTACAACATTTACATGACATTTAGATAGCACTCCTTTGTCTTGTAATTCTTTTGCTGATATTTGATTAACAACTGGACCAATGCTGGCTAAGATGCTTTGAAATTCAAATTGTTCTTTGGGCACAGTTCCAGTTAGACCCCAACGAACAGGGGAATTTTTTAAATGATGTGTGAGTAATTTTTTTAAAACTTCTGCTTTTGCTTGGTGCACTTCATCTATTATAACAGTTTTTACTCCGTCTAAAAACTCTGCTAAACTAAAAACAGATTCTCCTGCTTTAGATTTTTTATCTAATACATTAAGACTTTGCCATGTACAAATAGTGTGTGTTCGATTTAATTCTTTTCTATCTCCAAAATAAACTCCAACATCTAATCCTACGTTGATGTAATCTTCTTCTGTTTGTGTAACTAATCCTTTGTTAGGCACAATAACCAATGTTCTTCCAAACTTTTCACATATGCTACTCAATGCCGCAGTGATAATTGTTTTACCAGCACCTGTGGCAACTTCTTGTAAACTTTGTGGCTCCTTGATAAAATTATTAATCACGTCCACTTGGTAGTCACGTAATTCGATTTTTTGTCCTTCGCATTGATGTCCTTTGGGCCACGTTTTATTTCCGAAAAAGTTTTTGTCTACTTTACTAAAAGTTAGATCAAATTTTTCTCTTTTGTCTACGACTTCTTCGATTTCTACACCTGCTTCATTGAGATATTGAATGATCTTGTCCAGATGATTGACATAACCATTACCACCTAGACCAAAGAAACCAACTGTACCGTCCCAACGTCCTAGTTTATATTGAGGAAGATATCTAGCATAAGGCACTTGAAATTTAAATTTGTTTGCTATTTTTCTTCGCACTTCAACAGGCAGTCCTTCAATTTTTACATTGACTTCGTCGCTTATAATAATTTTACATCTCATAGTGTTTCGCTTCCAAAGTGTAGTTGATTCCAAAAACTGTCTTGTCCGTTGACTTGTAATTGTAAATCGATATTACTCACATATTTGTCAACCTTAGAATAATTTCTAGTGTTGTCACATATCAATACTGCTTCAGGTTCCCAAGTAGAAGTCAATAAAGGCTTTGGTATCTTCTTATTTGTAATATACACTATTTTTGTTGTTTTAGCAAGTGAATTATTTAATTGTTTGTCCTTAATGTAATCATTAAATTCTTTACCAAAAACAGAATTGCTTTTGCACCTTGACAGTACAGATATTTCATCGCTAGGTATAATGTTTGTAAAAAGTTTGTGTGTCTTATGAAGATGATTTAGAGTGTCTTCATCGGTATTACTGGGTAAAACAACCAATAAAGGAAATCTTCTCAGTTCTATTATGGTATCGATTACTTGTTGAAGATGCCACTTGTCTATGTCTAAATTGATTCTAGGCCACTGTCGTTCTAATATCTTTTTTGATAATGATGATAAATTACTTTTGGAACTGTCTAGTTCTTTGTTATCAAAATAATGAAGTCCCATTTTTTCTTTTCTATCATAGTACAAACATAAATTTTCTTTAACAGGTTCTCCAAAAAATTCGACATAGTGTTGAGTTATTATATCGGCACTGTGTTTAATCTCATAATCATATATACCCGGCACAAACTTTTCTGGATTTTTTGATATTTTTTCACATTCATTGTAAACATCGATTAGAATCGGATCTATGTCTTTGATTTTGTTCTTAAATTTTGATAGAAGTTTGTGCGTTACTTTTTCTGTGTAAGGTAAAATATATTTGTCTTTTAATCTTTGAGCATAGTATCTGCTAATAGTAGGACCTAGTAAACGTCTAACTTCGTTGATTGTTTTTGTATAAGTCATATTGAACGGAAATCTTATTACAATAACTTTGGTAGGAATAAATCCGGACCAATATGGTTCTACATAAGCAGATCCATCTTCCAATCTGATATATTCGCTTCTATCCAAATGTCTTAACGGTTGCCTTAATGTGTTAACACTGTTCTCCAGGTCAATGCCTCGCATTTTGAATTGTGATTTATATCTGGTGATTAGTATTTTTTTGACTGCTTCTAGTTGCCTATCAGTTAATGCGGAACCTTTATAAACTTTTTTAGCAATATCGAAAATAATTTTTTTGTCACGATCCAGTACAATGAACGCAGGATTGATTGCTTTGGCAGATAGTCCTGCCATTAATTCTAGACACTCTTCTATTGTGATTGAACGCATTTCACAAGTATAACGGATTTTGGTTAAAAAGTCAATCTAGAAAAAGGTATACCTTGTGCTATTTCTTCTGTAGTCCACTCAGTATGAACATAATCATTCAGCCATTGCTGTCTATCAGGGGTCTTTGGGCTGTTAATGGTGCTGAAATCGTGATTGGCAACGTCATATGCTAGACTTTGTTCTCCTACAAATGCAGGGATTCCATTCAGTACAGCGTGTATGCCTGGATTACTGCTCCAACTTACAACGGCCCAAGCATTAGAAAAATTTAAATCAAAATCATCATATGTGTTATCAATCTGTTTTGGAATTTCATAAACAACATTATCCAATCTCAGTTGAGCTGGTAATATGCATCTAGGATGCGATCGTACAATTATTTTTCGATCAGTGTGCTGTCGTAAACGTTGAACAGTTTCTAATACATATTGTTCTAATGGTGGCATATTTTTCCACTGTTCACTTTTGTCGTGTTGTAAGCACAACAATATATGTTCTCCTTGAGTGCGCCAAGGTCTTATGTCTAATCCTAATTGTGCAACTCTTGTGTCATCATTATTTTTAGGACCAAAGTCTGCCAGTCTATTAATGCCGTTGATACCAACTTTCCAAGTTGAATTTCTTTTGATACCGCCCACTTCTATAACTAAAACTTTTTTATTTTGTGATCTAAATTTGTCCCAAACAATTTTATTTTTTATCATCCTGCCATGCCACAATAATGACCATATCACAGGAATATCTGTGTCTATATTGTTTTCGTCTACAGTGTGTCCCAACTTCAACAGTCCTAATTTCACAGCGTCCCACACAGGAGGACTGTTTAAAGAACCGTAATCTGTAAACAAACTAAACTTCATTCCAATATGTCTCTGATCTATTTGAGATCAAATCTTTCTTTTGACTTTTGCCTTGATTTTTTCTAGCACCTTTCATATGATCAAACCATTTTCCTAAAACTGAATTAATCAGCGGATGTCCACCTCCACCTGTTTTTGCTGTTTGATTAAAAATACTTTCAGCATAATCCAAATAATTTTTATCGATAGGTGTGAGTTTATTCAGTACATCTCCAAAGACATAACTGTCGTGCCATTCAATCAATTTGAATATACCGTTGTCTGCGTCTTCGTACATACGTTCAAATTCTTTTAAAAACTTTTTGCAGGTTTCATTTTTAATATTCAATCCGTAAAATCCACATTCAGGCCAAGTCTGTGATCCTTTACCTCTGCCTACAAATGTTATCCATTTATCATTGGGTAATAAATTTTGAAATTGATCATATGAAATAGCAGAGTGTACATAGGTATCTCCATCCATCCATACAGTCCATCCATCTTCTGTTCGATTTACAGCATCAAACACAGCATATACTTTGTTGGCAAATCTTACAGCGTCCCATTTAAATTCTTTGTGATGATCTCTTGGACGTTTTTCCGGAAAAGGACATTTACCATTTGCTTTAGGTACATTCCCCCAACGTGCTTTAAATTGATTAAGTTTGATTAATTCTTTTGCATCAATAATTTCAATTTGAGATGAATCCGGATTTACTGGTGAACAATTTTCTGCATACACCAGTAATTTAATTTGTTTATCCACATTACGAGCAAAACTATCTAAGAATCTTTGCCCATATAAATCTAATCCAGGTTTATGAAATGTTGTTAATACTTTAATCATTTTACATATTTTTTTAGGTGTTGCCAAGCCAAGCCCGATTTTACTTCATCCAATGTCCAGTGTATTTGTGCTATTCGTCTAATCCAAAGTTCTCTATCAAATTCTTTTGGATTTTCAAGGTCTTCCCACTTTTCTAAATTGACTCCTTTAATCTGAGCTCTATCTGGATCTGTTACCAGTGTTGGTATTCCTTCTATTACTGATGCCACAGTAGGACTAGAGTTATGACCTACAACTGCTTGAGCGTGAACAAATTCATCACGCAAGTCCTTGGCCCCACTTATAACAATATTGGTATATTGTGGTTGTCCAGAGTTAATCCATTGACGCACAAGCGATTTCCATTGAACAGACATTTTATCACCGGGATGAAATCTTATTCTAATTTCTTTTTTAGTAAATTTTCTTATTTCTTGTATTGTGTGTTGTAGCCATACGTTTACTTTTAAACCACCCATACTCCAACCACCGTCTCTTTGACAGCAAACTAAAATGTATTTGCCACCACCCAATCTCCATGGTTTTAAATCTATACCTAAATCTTTTTTGATTAATTCCCAACGCAATGGGTCTGGGTTATCATAACAATATTCTGCTGTATTAGGAAATATTCCATCATAACCATAACGTAGATAATTTTTAGATTGTGTTGGATCAGCATACAAAAACAAACTACTGTCAACAATCATTGTGCGTTTGTTTCTTTTTTGTTGCTCTTCGTACACACTTTTACGCAACATGAGATGTCTATGCTTTTGTGGTTGTTGGTGTACAAATCCTTGTAACACTGCTATATCGCTAGGAACTATTGTCCAACCATTACTGATTATCCCTCTATCTCCACATCTATTAACACCTTCAATAAAATTTTTAATAATCAAAGGCTTTTGTAATTTTTTATTTCCAGGAGGAATAACTTTCATATATCCAACAACACTTATCATAATAGTCCGTGTGCCTCCATAATTCTTACTGCTTCACCTGTGCCTAATTCTTTAATGTGGTATTGACAATAAGCCAACCAGTGTTGCCATTTTTCAACCTGATGTTTAGATGGATAAAATGGTGATTCAATTTTACTTAAATCTTGTGAAGTTACAGAATCAGCCGCTGTCTTCTGCATGGTAAAAGCAGGTACTCCTACACAAACACTTTCTATCGCCGCAATTGATTGATAGGTCACTGTGGCATAAATTTTTTCTTTAATAAGATACCAAGGAACACTGCCAGCACCAACTCTTTCATGGCGTTTGCCTTTATCTCTAATAATAATTTCTCTATCTGTATATTTTTTTAATTCTGCAACAGTATTCTCCACCCATTGATTTCTGTCAATATTATAAAATTTACAAGGCTTTTCGCTCGGAGTAACCAGTAATATTTTTCCTTTGTGATTCTTTCTCCAGTCAACAAATTCTAATTCTGGACTAGTTCTTTTAATTTTTTGCCAACGATCATCAGGCACATTAAAAACTATGCTATGTTGTACGTCATTCTTTACTACTCTGTGATACAATTTCTTTTTGATTAAATTTCCCACATAACCTGTGTCTATATAATAAAATGTTCGACCAGATTTTTTACAATCGTTTATAATTTTTCTTTTGGCTAAACTTCTAAAACTTACTGTGTTTTCTATCGGTAGTTTTTTGATTGCTTCGTAAGGAAGATGATGACAGCCTAGGCCTCTAACCCAGTGTTGTAGTATTTCATCTTGTTTGTCAAAAGCATAGTGCATATCATTTGTTCATCATTTCTGCTAGATATTTTTTCCAAACATCTCCATATTCGCAGTGTCTATAGTTTTTAAACCACGGGCCGCCTTCAGTATAGTGCAAGGCTTTGGGCTCACCATCTTGTGGAGATTTGTACCATCCCACAAGCCAATTCCATTCATGACTGAGCGAACCAATTTCTTCGTCTTTGAGCCAACTAAATCTGTGAAAGTATGCTCCGTCATAATTAGGATTGTTTACTAAATCAACTGTGACTTTTTCATTTGAAGGGTGTCCACAGTTCCACAACACCATCGAACTCCAATTTTTTCTTGGATATAACGTTTGTTTTTGACCATCCATTTTAATTCCAGGCTTTGGTGTGTAATCGTGTTGAACACACATCACAGCATATTTGTTGTCTACACAATCAAACAATTCTTTAATATCTTTCATAAAAACAATGTCTGAATCGCAGAACAATGCCCAACCTTTATAATTTTCTAATGCTGGTATTAAAAATCTTGTGAATGTAAATTCTGTAGAAGCCAATTTATCTAACTCTCTCCAATACCATTTGTCTTTGCGTAGTTGTTCTTGATTGAGAGGCATCACTTCCGCTTCTTTAGAATGAGTATATATCGAATGTTCGCACACTTGATAGGCAATGTCTTCTCTTGTGTCGTACCCTACATATATTTTCATGATTTAGTTCCAATAGTTCTACGCTCTATATCGTCATGATTGAATTCTGCCCAGTATAATTCAAAAGCAACACCGTCTTCGACTCCTTCGAACTGATGAAACTTGCCCGGTTTAACTGTGGTGTAATCTCCAGCATTTAAAATTGTTTCGTCAACTAGTCCTTGTTGATCAGCATCTTGCCAAACACGTACAATCATCTTGCCCGACTCAACAAAGAATCCATTCCACTTATATTTGTGTTTGTGTTCTGAACACTTGTACCCTGCTTTAAATTCTATGCGATGAAATTCCAATACACCATTAGCATGGATTAATTCTGTTTTGCCCCAAATCTTTCCTGACTTCATTTTATATTGTGTTCAAATCCTTGAGAGTCTAAGAATTTTTTCACACTCCATTTTGGTTCCCAACCTAATTCTTTCATTTTTGTTGGGTCTGCAAGTGTGTGCGGACGTTCGCCAGGCATACCTTCTTTGATAGGTAAGTTGGGTGCTATGTCTACAATACGCACACTTTCTCCTGTTCCAATATCAATAGGACCTTTAAAATCTGATTTCATTAAACACATTACTGCTTCGCAAACATCTTCTACGTGTACAAAATCTCTTGTATGTTCTGTTACATATTCCAATGTACCTTGTTGCAATTTGTCAAAAAACATTCCTGATCTGGCTTTGTCTGAATACACTGTGTGAAATCTCATTGCCACGCAGTTGGGGTGCGGTATGTATTCTATTACGTGTTTAGATGCCGCATAAGGATTTCTCCATGGATCATATTGTGAACTTGAACTGGCAAATAGTACTCTTGTGTTTTGATAGTGTGCTAAAATTCTTTTTGTACCTTCTACATTGTTGTCCCAATATTTTTTTGGATCTTTCATAGATTCTCTCACACCGCCTATACCTGCTAGATGTATGACTAAATCCACTTTAGGCAAGTCGCTTGAGTTAATATCTGTATCAGATTTTTTGTCTATGCCAACTATTTCGTGATTGTCTTGTTGTAATCTTTTTACTAATTGTGTGCCGATAAAGCCATTGTGTCCTGTAACTAAAATTTTCATTGGAATCCTTTTGAAATATTTATTGGAGGTATTTACAATGATGTGGTAGATTTGATGCCTTGTGTTTTGGTAAAATATGGCTTGTACACAAACAACCATCCACACAATTGACTGCACATAATTGCATCGTTGGGCCACCAACCAATGCTGTCTTGTTTTTCAATTATATCTTTAGCCGCCCAAGGTGTTATTACATATGCAGAGTGTCCTGGTAATCCTTGTGGTATGTTTTTAGATGCTACCCACGGAACATTGTTAAAGCCTTCTTGTAAACCATTATGATAGTCCTCTGCTTTAAATGTGGATCCTCTGGGATCGTTAATGCTGTATGCTCCCACATTGTCAAATAGTTTTGGTTCTGTAAATTTACGTGTAAAGAGTGCATCATGTTCCAATATCATAATAGGTTCATTCATTGACACACACATTTGCCATAGTCTAAAATGACTTTGTGCCGCGGCTATTCTTTTATTATTATCGTAAGTTTTATATGGTTTTAGTAACAAATTTGTTTTAGGACAAGTTATTTTTTTGCCTGTAGGCCAAGTCCAAGCAACTGGAAAAATTGTTTCTGGAGTAGTAGCCTCGAACAGCGTGGCTTCCAAATCGCTTTCTGTTTCTTGTATACTTTGTAAACAACGTTCAGCATATGACAAACTCCAAACGTCTTTCATCAATGTTATTATGAATGCTTTCATTTTTTTCCAAAAATATAAACTCTTGATTTATATCTATCTACAGTTTTTTTTGATTTGTATCGCACTTCGGTTGCGTGTACTGTTAAAGTATCTACATAAATTAGTCCTAATTCTATAGACAATTTTATTATTTCTTCATGATAAATTTCTAATGGATCTGTAATTTTCGCTTTATTATGATTAGGTTCGTAAGCGTGTTCTAAAAATATATGTCCATTATTTGTTAATTGATCTTTCCATGCAGATAAACTTTTTGTTGGATCGTAACTATGATCCCAACTATTAGAGTAAACTATATCAAATTTATTTTTCCATTCTTCTTTCTCATTATGAAAATCCCACTCTACAACATTTTTAAATTGTTTTGCTGTGTGCGATATTTCTGTTCCTATAATCTGAGACGATGGATAATACTTTTGAAAAAATTCTAATTCTTTACCATTACGTACACCGTGACATAATATTTGTGTAGCATCTGTCTTAAAATTTTTTATTTGATGTATAGTAGATTCTTGAACCCATACATTTTTAAGTTTTTTTACGTTTGCATCTACCTGTGCTTTTTTATATTCGTTATAGTCTTTGTATTGATAAATTTTCATTTTATTTGTATATGCTATCGTATATTTCACAATTTTGACAAACTTCAGGTAATGATTCAGGAGTAAAAAATTTTTTACGCAAATCTTTAATAGTTTGTCCTTGCCAAATTTCTTTAATAGTTTGTTTAAAGACATTACCCACAACTAACTTATCGAACACATCTCTACAATCACATATTTTAAAATCACCGTCTACCGTAATACCTGGCTTTATATAACTTACTCTACAAGGACCTACTCTAGGTAAACGTTCTCTAATTTTTATATCTTTGTCTGCTTTTAATTGTTCTTCTAATAATCCTCCCCAGGTATCAAAGCCATCATTCATTATAGTAAATGGAATTTTTGATTTTTTAAATTTATGTTCTAAATCTTTTTTTTCTTTTTGATCGTTGACATATGATCTCATTATAACGTCATAACGTACATTCTTTTTACCACGTACTATGTTCGCTAATTTATCGATATTTTCTATCACTGTGTCAAATTTATCCACGCCCATAAATTTATCATACATTGGCTTATTAAATCCTGTGAATGAAATTTTAATTGTTAAACTACTTTTATAATTTCGAACTGCTTCTTGAACTTTTGGACCAAAACTTATCAAATTTGTATAAAAATCTAAGGTTTCAATTTTAGTAGTATCGAGATATTGTAATCTTTCAGCAAATAACGGATCAGTTAAAGGATCAGCAAGGGTAGGAGTTAATCCAAGATGTTTGCCTCCTATAGATGTGTATTGTTCGATTATATTTTTGAAATTATCAATCGACATAATTTTTTTAGGAAAACCGGCATCTGCTTTATTTTTATAAAAACAAAAAGTACATCTTGCATTACATAAATTAGTACATTCAATGAATATCTTTTCAGGAGTGTTATATCTAATATTATAATGATTGTATATTTCTTCTTTTCTATTTTTTAGATTGATTTTTGCTTTTTCAACATTAAAATAATCATATTTGTTTGCCATAACATTTTAGATTACATCTATTTGGAATTGATTATTATAAAAATTATCAAACTTCAATCCTGTTTCTTTCACAAATTGTTTTACCGCTTTGTTCACTCCAGGCTTGTTTGTGTAGTCATCTCCAAATATAAATCCACCCTTTTTTATTATATTTAAACTGCCATACAAGTCTTTTAAGCATCCTTCATAACTATGAGCGGCATCTACATACACCCAGTCTAATTGTAGATCTTTATTTCTTTCAAAAAATTCTGTTGTGGTGCATCTGTGTATGTTTACAGGTTGTCCTTTAAAACGATCCACAACACCTTCATATATTTTGTCATAATACTTTTGAAAATCGTTTGGATCTTTACTACCTACAATTTTTTTATAACGTTCAATATATGCTTCATATGTTCCATGCTCGGTGCTATTATTGTAAGGACTCACTGACCAACTATCTACAAGATGTAATAATTTTACTTTCTTAAGAAATAATTTCGATGAATCTCCCTTCCAAACTCCCAGTTCTGCGCCTATTGAATTTTCAGGAATTCTTTGTAAAGTTTTTACAGAAAATTTATTTTCACCTACCATCATAAATGTTTACCGTGACTCATGTTTAAATTTGGCATTTTAAATGTAAAGAATTCAGGGCCAAATGCCTGTAATCTTACGTTCTTGTTATTTACAAAATAATCAGATTGTTCCCAACCATTCTTGTTTAAACTGTCTAAAAGTTTCTTAGCACCTTGCACTGTGACAGCATATGCGGCGGTGCCTGGTATTCGATAACTGTTATGATAGTAATTTTTTCTATGATAGTGCATCATTTGATTGAATTCATAATCAAACACGCCTGGCTTAATTTTTGGTTTTTTGTGTCCTTCTTTCCAGAAGCCTTTAAAGATTCTTTGATTCCATGCAGATTCAAAATTAAGTATTAATACATCGTCAAAATTAACTGGTTGCCAAGGTCTTACGCAAAACGAATCTTGTTCAATTACTGCAATGGTTTCATTTAATTCTATACATTTATTCCACAATCTTACATGATTCATAAAACACGATTTTTTAACTCTGTATAACAGTTTGTTCTGATCATTGAAGTCTTTTGCTCTGCTGTCCACCATATGTGTGAATGGATATTTTTCTTCGTATGTAGGTAAAGTTTCTGGTGTCACACCTTCAAAAAGTTCTGCATCGAATTTTCCTTTGCAACTTTCTGAGCATATATTTGCATATTCAACTGACTTTTTATTTGATGTTACGTGTATTATAAATGATTTCATTATTTCAATCCATAGTTATTTAACACTGCACCATTATCAATATTTCGTAAAAGATGATGACTTTTTTCTACTGCACCTGTATGATACAGATGCATTTTTTCTGCTGGCAAATACATTGATGCCATGTGCATCATAGCAGAGTCTACACCAACATAATATTCTGCTTTTGATATTGCGTATGCTGTGTTAATAATATTGTCTGGATGTGTAGACTTTAACAAATCTTCTGTAGCATCTCCTCCTATCACTATTTTTTTATAACGCAAATCTTCATAATTCTTAAGAATTTTATCAACGATTTGCTTTTTTATACCTCTTTGTTTATCAGTACTATCAAATTGTGTAACAATGAATTTTTCTGTCGGTAATGAAAATAAACTTTTTTGTGAGAACTTTAAGGGTGTAAAATTTCTAAAATATTTTGAAATATCAATTTCTTCTGTTGTATCTAATTTGTTTAAATGTTGATAATCTTTATAAAAATAAGGCTTGGCATCGATGTTTTTCGCTTGTAAATATTGTATCCACTTTATTTCCGGTAGACCGGACACATCGTGAATTTGTAAGTGTACCGTGTCTTTTGGAAATAATTTTAACAATTCATTGTAACTTTTTAATTTTCTTTCAATGCCTTTATCACTTGTAAGATGTAACGTAACCTGATCTTTTTTTGCTTGAGAAAACAAGTATCCTATCATAAGTGTATGAATTCTGTCGCCTAGACCAGGAGTCGTGTATCTTCTATTACGTTTTTTAATACTCATCGAACGTATTGCTAGATGTATCATATTTTTTTTAATAATTCTTTTATGTTTTCACCACGTTCTGGTAAATGATCTCTCAAAAAGAAGTGAACAAAGTAACTTTCTGTCTGTTTATGTTTCTCAACTGCTGTGTATAATGAATTCCAACGCCAGTCCATGTTTTTACATTTAATATTTTGTTTTTTTACAAACCAATTCAACAACATCTGATCTGTGCTCCATTTGTAAAAGCCTACGCCATCTACAAAATCCTTAAATTCAGGTCTTAGAATGAATTCACGGGGAGTTTGTCCATTTAGATATTTGGCAAATGATTTATTCATCACCATTAGTCCCATATTGTAAAATTCAGCACCTAGTGTATTCCATTTCCAATCAACATCTTTTAAATTGCTAAAAGCACTTTGTGAATATTTTCTAATCTTATTTTGATATTTGTGATTCAACGGCATCTCTCTTTCCAATACACCACCAAAGTCGTATTGTTGTGGTAAATCTAAAAATATATCAGGAGCAGATGATTTAATATAAATGTCGCTGTCTACTATTGCCACTTGATCATATCTATCAAGGTACTCAAATGCATTTTCTTTTTCGTAAATAGGCATATAGCCTAATCTTTCAACTGCTTGAAGACTTCTACCTGTTCTTGTAGGATCGGGTCTTATTTTTAGTTTAGGTTCAGTTAATACAATGTGATCTATGGAAAATTTTTTACAATAATCAGCCACACTCTGAATACAGGTTTCGTATAGTTTACTTGGTTTACCCACACTTACTTGAAATATTAATTTTTTCATTTGAGGTCCTTTGTGAAACTGAATTTTTTATGATCGAATGTTACTTTATTAGATTTATCAAATTCTACATTTAAAATTCCCGAATTGAGACACCAATCGGCAGGCATGGCTCCTTGATTTTTAACAAAATCTAAAATTTTTTTGGCTCCTTGTGGTTTCAAACAGTATGCTCTTGCACCTTCCCACCATTGTCCCACACTCATTGGTTTGGCTGGCATGAACCCTTCGAATTTTAACACATCTTCAAATTCTTGCTCGATTGAAAAAGGTTTTTTGAACACAACATCGTGTTCAAAAATACAGATAGATGTATTTTCCTTATAACATTTTTTCCATAAACTGTACTGGCTAAGAAAACAACCCAGTGTGCCTGGTCTCTGCATCAATTTAAAACTTTTTTTACTATTTTTGAATAATTTTAAATTATTTTTTTCAATTGATGTTGTAGTGCCATCAACTCCTTCGTACAATTCTAAATTCCAATCTAATGCCCTGCCAGATGCCAGTGCCTGTTGAGCCCATTCAACAGAATTTTTATGATTTTTCAAATAAATGATGTAACCTTTATTTTTTTCCATGTTCTTTGGCTTTGTTTTTATGAAATTTTAATTTGTCGTTATCATCGAACCAAGCATATTTTAAACTTTTATATCTAAAGCCATATTTTTTTGTACCTTTGGCTGTACTGAAAAGTTCACCACCTGATTTCAGTCCCCAACTGTTCCATTTGTAAGGAATACTGACAAATTGTCTTGCATCTAATAGTTTTTTTAATACGTGTTGATCCACAAACCAATATATAGGTTTTTTGAATGCTTCTATCATCGAAGTGCTTAATTCTTTTTTAAAAGTTTCTCCGGCCTCCCCAATTCCAGGTGTAACGCAACTGGCAATGTATACACTAGGATCTTTAGGTTTACGCATGGCGGCTGGAAAAGTGGTTATGGTTTTAAATTCTAGTAAAGGCAGTCGTTCTCTATTAATTCCGTCAGCATCTAATTGTAAAACGTGTTGGTATCTATCAAAAAATTTGTCAAAGTAAAAAAATCTAGCACTTGAAAGATATATTTTTCTTTTTAATTCATCATCTGACTTTGTATTACAAATTTCTGGTCCTCTGCTAAACAATGGATGCTCTTTTGCTAGTTGAAATTGATCATAAAAATCTTTTGAATGAATTTCGTATGTATACGTTATGTTTTCATCTTGTATTAAATTTTTTAATGTGTGTGATTGATTATGTTCGTAAATCATATGAACGTGTACATGAATCAGATTTTTTTTGTTTAGTGCTAGAGTACTTTTTGCAAGATATTGTCCGTGCTCAGCCCAATATGTAGGATCACAACTGTAATAAATGATGTGGGCTTTATTTTTAGGAAAATCTCCAGCAATGTTTTGTTGATCAAACATTTTTTCCTTCTTTCATTGCAATTTTGTCTTTATTATTAGGTCGACAAAAACTATTTTTTGCCTTCATTCTTGAAGAATTCCAAAAACGAGGATTAATTCTACAATAACTGGTTTCAGAATACGTCAATAAACAACTTATACTGTTAATAATAACATCTGGAGCCAATGCTCCTGCTGACCATACAAAGTCTACTAACTTTTGTGCACCTTGCGGTTTTACAATGTAACTGTGAGCACCTTTTATATGACTTTTATTATAAAGTTCCAATCCAGAATACGGTGGTCGTTTTTCCATATAAAGTTTAACACCAGGACCTCTGTCAATCTTTACTTCTTCGTCATAATTTGTTGTGCGTCGACTGAGCCAATCTAAATTACAAACATCTTTAAATTTATCCAATATACTGTGAGGAATCTCCCTTATCATCAAAGCATCGTGCTCAAAAATTAAAATTGGTTGTTGTATTTCTATACATTTTTTCCACAAGGACAAATGAGATATCAAACAACCTACCATTCCAGGATTTATTTTTTTAATGCGTTGATTGAACTTAAAATCTTTTAGATTATGTTTGTGCCATTGTACATTGATATCTTTTCCATGAGTTGCAGGAAAAATTACTGTGTTTATACCAAACTGTTCAGCAGATTTGGCACATTCTTGTGATAATGTTTCGCTCACAGATTCGCCTTGCATTGTGATAATGTATGATGGAATATTCAAAGTCATTTTTGAATATTTATTGATATATTTTTTGGTATTGTGTTATATAGAAGCGTCTTCCATACCAGCAACTCTTAATTTAACAATGTTTGTCATTTGCCATTGTTTCTGATCAAGTCCTTTTGTAATACCTAACCATTTGTTCCTTAACAGTGCAAATTCATTAATTATTTTTTCATAATCAACAACATCTGCTTCACCGTCGACGTACTTTTCAACATCTCTGCTGGATAATGCTCTTTGATAGTTTTCTAAATATTTTTTGAAATGTTTCGAACGCAATCTACGTAATTCTATGTTCATGTATTGTAGAATTGCTTCTATTTCTTGTAACTGATTAAATCTTTGTTCAACAATACCAGGCATATCTGCTGATGCTTTCTCGATATTACCTCGTATTCTTATTTCTGATCTTGCCTGTTCGAGTTCATCTTCGTAATGCTTGATGGCATCAGGAATTACTCCAATATCTTTAGCAATTTTCTGATACCATCCAGCCATTAATAATCCTCGTCTTCGGATTCAGCATCCAAATAATATTGAATTGCTTGATCCAAATCGTCATCGGCGCCTAGTGCGTTTTGAAACTCTTCATCATCAACGCCATAGTCTGCCATTAAATCTACAAATTTTTCTGCGACAACGTCCATAGATTGTTTTCTATCAACGTATTCTTTGAAAAACTGCCAAATTTCAACTAACTGACTTCCTTCAATCATTTTACTCCTCAACTGCTTCTGTTTCTGTTGTTTGTTTTTCTTCTTCTGTAGAAACTATACTGTTAAAGTCTTTCATAATGTTGTCTAATAAGTCGCCGCCGGCTTCCCAAACCTTACGATATTCTTTAACTTCTGTTCCTTTTGAATCCACATATTTAAGTCTGTTTCCATCTTTGGACAGTATACCTTTCTTTTCAAATAGATCAACTAGTCCACTGTATGGATTCATTCCTGTTTCATATGGAATCTTAACTTGCACACCTTCAAAAGGTTTAGCATAACGAGTTTTCATTACTTTACAACCTGCTCTAATACCTTTGACGTCTGTTGTTTTATTACCGTCTTCATCTTCTTTTAGTTTCAATTTTTTCATTGCAACTACAATAGATGATGCATAGATAAATCCTTGTCCACCTGATATCTTATCATCAGGATCAAACATATCCTGTGATGCATATGTGTGATTGGTTGCTACAAGTCCAACATTGTGTGAACCAAACATATTAACACAGTTTCTCACAAGTGATGTAAGTGCCTTAGGTTTTCTACCCATGTCACCCTTCATATCACCTTTATTAAACTGATCAACATCTGTCGGCGTTAGTAACATACCCAATGAGTCAATCACAAATAAAACTTTTGGTCTGTCAGCCTCAGGCATTTCTTTATAGTCTGCCATAAATGTTGATACTGTTTTAGCAACATCATCAATCATTGACATATTCAGTTTTAATAATTTTTTCTCATCTGTATCAACTCCTAATGCGTGTAACCATGCTTCGTCAAGTGCGTTTTCTGAATCAATTAGTACAACAAATATACCTTGATCCTGTGCCGCTTTGACAATGTTTCCTGAACAGATATATGATTTACCTGCTCCAGACTCTCCTGCAAATACAGTTACTTTGCCTAGTGGAATACCTTTGTTGAAATCGCCACTTACCAAATAGTTAAGTGCGAAGTTACCTGTTGAAATCCAATCTGTTGGATCATGAAATCCAGCACTCATTCCAGTGATGGATTTTGTTAAGTTTTTTCTAAATTTACTTACATCAAATGCCTTTACCATAATTTATTCCTTCTTTTAGTATGTGTGGGGAGTTGCCTCCCCACAATGTACTTTACTATTTTGATTGTCTTGCTCTTATCATTGCCAAGATATCCTCTGCTTTTCCGCTTGAAGATTTATTTTCTTCCGCAGTTGGCTTTGGTGTTTCTTGAGTTTTTGCCTCAACTACTGGTTCTGCTTTCACTTCAGGAGTAGGTGTTTCTGCTCTTGGAGTTACTGGATCACCAGTTTTTGCTGACACGCCCGCTGGTCTAAAGTACTGACCAAATTTGTCCATGTCATATGCTTCACCGTCAACAGATGCTTCAAACATTTCTTTCATTACCTTAACTTCAACTTCTGAAGGTTTTTTAGGTAAGAAATCGTTTAGATTGAATAAACCATTTGACTCAATCGCTTTGCTTTCTTCTTCTGTTAAAGGTCTTGATTTTCTAGACCATGTTGATGTTGAATAATCAGCATATCCACCTTTGGATGTTTTGATAATTCTAAAATCAACACCGCTTGTTGAATCAGTTGGAAGATCTTCCATATCTGGATCCATTAATGCTCCTTTGATAATTTGGAATATTTGTGGACCAATTATGAATCTTCTAATTGGATTCTCTGGAGTTGATTCTTCGTTAAGTGGATCGTCCTTTACAAAACCTTGGAAGATATAACTTCTTTTCTTCCAATATTTTCTTCCTAAATCTTCTAATTTAGGATCTTTGAACCATCCTCTTACCTCAGATAAGATTGGACAAGACTCACCATACATTTCCATACATGGAACTTGTACTTGTACTGGTCTTGAATCTGTTTCACCTTTAAGTCCTGCGAAAGGTAGTTTGATCATCAATCTCTCTTTCCAGAAAAAAGTGTTTTCTTTATCGCCATCTGGTAAGAATCGAACAGTTGCCTGCTCTCCTTCTTTTAGATTCCAAAATGGGTAAATGGCGTTGTCTCCGCCTGTTCTTGAAGTAGTGCCACCTGTCTTAACTTCTTGTTCTTTCAGTTTAGCACGTATTTCTGCTAGTGTTGCCATAATTTAAGCCTCCTATTGTTGCCTGTTGTTATTATATTATGTGCCTTTATAAAATTAGTATAGCACAAGACAAACATATTGTCAAATATATACTAATATTACTATTTAGTCAACCTGAAATGGTAAAGTTGTTTATTGAACGCCTGCTAATTTTTTGATTTTGGCAATTTCGGGATCTTTGTTTGCCATTAACTTCTGAATTGTTTCCTGTGCAGTTGATACAGCATTGTCACCAAATTTCTTTTCTACTGATGTTAGCACTGCTGTTTCGCCTTTTGGAAATTGATTTGATGTGTAGTCAAAGAAACTTTTCACAAATTCATCCACAGTTTGTTCTTTGTCTTTGAATGATTTTTCTTCTTGATCTTCTATACCAAATTTAGATTTCATACGACTTGCTTCGTAATCATAATCTTCTTGAGCGGCTTTTAATGCTTCTTCGTGTTCTGGGCCACCTGGTTTAATCACTTCATTAGCATAGTCATCATCTACTTTGTGATTACCATCATATTCGTATTCACCTCTCAAAGAGTTTGGATCAACTACACCGTTGATGGCTTTGTAATGAATTGTACCATAAGCCATTTCACCATCATCACCTGGTAATTCGTATTCAAACGAGCCTTCGTAATCTGTTTCGTTTTCTGTTTGAACTTCTTTATTTTTTAATTTGTTGAAATTTTGTTTCAAATATGCCATTGCTCCTTTGGCATCAGCAAATTTTTCTACTGATTCTCCATCTTTGTCTAACACATCATACACCATTTTGCCATCTTCACCTTTGTACATAGAAACATAAGGTTTGATGTCTTCAAATGTGATTGCTTCGTCTTCTTGCTTCATGTCGCCTGTGCTAATTTTTGAAACCAGTGTAGGATCTTTTTGTGCCACATAGTCCATAATCATTGGACGTATGCAGATGTCTGAATCTTCGCTTGCCGCTTTTTGAATTTCGTCATTTAATTCTTCGTCATCAATTATGCCTTGTAAACTTTCAATACCGTTGGTACCATTTACACCTGCTGGAAAATGTTTTGCCATCAGTGTGTTTAATTTTTCTAATGCTTCTGCTTGTTCATCAGCATCTTGTGAAAACAATCCATTGTCTTCTCTCACAATTGATTCCATTGCTGATTCAAATTCATGGAAATTATCGATGGTTTCAATCATACCACCCAACACTTGTTCTACATCATCTGGTGATGCATCTGTGTGTATCACAACACCTTGGTGTCTTGATTCGTCTGGTTGAACATCAGCATTAATGCCAGCCTTTGCTAAAAGATTTTTTATATCTTCAGAATCTTTTTCACTTACACCTCTGTCTTGATCAAAGTCTCCTGCAAGATCGTATCTTAACGTTCTTGGCTCTACGCCACCTTGATATCCGTGTGCTTCAAATGAGTTAGGTCCTAGTTCTTCTATTGCTGTTCTTTCTGTAACCAATTTGTAGATGTAAGGAAATACATCTTGTAATTCTTCATTGAATGTTTTGATTGTTAATTCATCAATCCAACTTTTTTTAACATCTTCTGGAACTTCTGCTAATTCTGATTTGCTAAAACTTTCAAATGATTCTTTATAAGCAGTTTGTTTTTGTAAACGTAAACAGTTTGATTTAATTTCTTCTATTCTTTCATCCACAACTGACTGATACTTTTTTAAACCTTCAGCCATCACATTGGATCTGTTCATGTATGTTTTGAATTTTCTCAACTGATTCAACTCTGAACTCATCTCTGTGATGTGTTTTCCAAAATCATCAAATGGATTTCCACCTTCTGATACGTGTCGAGCCATTGCTCTTGCACCATTCAAATGTTTCATTGGATACTTGAATCTTTCGCCTGCTTTGTTTTCTATGAAAAGAGATTCTATTCTGTGTGTGCGTCCACCTGCTACTGTTGGATTTACTGGTGCTGAATGTTTGATTACTAATCTTGCTTCGCCCACAGTTTGAAAACTTGTTTTTGTTGTGCCGTATAAATTTGATTCGCTCACTTTTTCTACCTCTTTTCCTTTTCCTAAAAAGTCATAGTCTCTTTTTTCAAGATTGCTTTTTGTGATATCTCTTGTATCAAATCCAAGCACTCTTGCTTTGGCAAAACCTCTCAATTCTTTGAGAAAATTAAACCATCCACGTTTTAATGGCTCATCTGTTTGCTCAACAAAGTCTTTGCTGTGCATAACGACCATGCCATCTTCTTCACTTATGCTAATACTTACCTTTCCTAAAGTGTTTCCACCTTCTTTAAAATCAAAGTCAAAAAATCTTGCTTGGGTAGGTTCTGTGGTCATTTTTCCCTGAGAATCACCCAATGTTACCTGAGGAAATTGTCCTCTGATCTTGTTAAAAAGGTCTTTTGCTATGGTATTAAGGTTCATATAGTATATTTATCGTCTAGTGGCTTACAAAGATAGGCATTGGCATTACCTTATCTGCTGTATCTTCGTCTGCTTGACTGAATGATGTGTATATTTTAGGATCCCAGTCTTTTAACACACTTATAATACGCATTATCAATAGTGTAGCACTGACCAAGTCATCTGTTTGACCTGATTTTGCTTTGAATGATGATCCTGAAGCAATAAAAGATTTAAGTTCGCTGATTAAAGGTTTACTGTGTATCTTTAATTTGCTTTTTTCAATCATATTTTTTAGTCTGCTACAAGCACTAATTTTTGTTTTGTGTGTGGTGTTAAATCCTTTTCTAAACTTTCTAATATGTCCTTTTCTTATAGGTTCTGATACAAATAATCCTGGTATTGAATCTTCTCCAAAATCATTTATAACCAACAATGCTGATTCACCAATAGTGTTGTTTTCCACGCTCCAATAGATGTTAGAACCTGTAGATTTTGTTTCTTCTTTGATATAGTTACATATGTCTCTTAAAATTCTTACTTGTTGAGGAATAGCAGTTGTGTTGTGTTTCCATTCTGCAACTTGTTCGTAACTTGGCAATTCAAAAACTTCAATTGCCGCATTGTCTCCACCGGTACCCATAGCAGGATCTAATGCAACAACGTATGTGCTGTGTGGATCTAATTTTTTATACCAACGTGTTTGTCCCATGTTCAATGTTGGTTCTGCACCTTCTAATGTGGTTAACACAATACTGTTGATCAGTGTTTCATCATACACTAAAAATTCACAACCATATTCACGTCTAAATCTTTCTTCGCCAATACGCCCTAGTTCTTGTTTTTTCCATTCTTCATCTCTGTCAGGATGTTCGTCCCAACTGGCTGTGTATCCATGAAATCCGTTTATGCCCAATTCTTGTTCGTTGCCGTGTTCGTCAAATTTATTTTGACTTTCTCTCCATATGGTAGCAAACACATCTTCGTCTGAGTTAGGTGTCGATGTTATAATTGCTCTACCTCCTGTTGCCAGTGTTGGAGATATTGAAGTCCAGAATTCTTGTGCTATGCCCGGATTAACAAACGCAAACTCATCACAGTATAATAATGAAATAGACATACCTCTACCAGTGTTACCTGTTGTGGTTGCTGATACAATACGTGAGCCATTTTCAAATTCCATCGATCCTTTGTTGTAGTTGGTTACACCTGCTCTGACATAATCAGGACACAGTTCGTATCCATATCTTATACGTTGCATAATTTCTTGAGCACCTGTGTATTTGTGTGCCGCAATTAAAATAGTTTGATCTGGATGAAACATTGCATACCAAAGTAGATAACAAGCCGCAGTGGTGGTCTTGCCACTCTGTCTAGGCAACATATTGATATTAAATCTGTAATCGTGATAACTGTGTAACAATTTTCTTTGATATTCAAATGGCTCGAATACACATTTACCTTTTACAGGGTGCTGTATATAGAAAAACTTTTTGGCAAAATATTCAAAACCACTCTTAGCGTCTGAACAATCCGCCAAGTCTGCTATTTGTTCTTCTGTGAATTTTTCTCGTTGGTGTGCTTTTTTGGTAAGAACACCATCTAAACTTTTATTACTCATATACTGTACTTATGCTACAAGATGGGGGTCAAATCCTTCTTATTGACTGTGATAGATATGAAATCACGCACAAAGTTGAAGTTTTTTGACAGTGTGCCGTATATCGACTCTGGATTTTTTTCAGTTGCTTGGTCATACGATGATTTTCCTATATTGCTGAAATACTCTACATCAAATCCTTTAGAAGTATGATACTCTGGAAAAACTCCTGTCATGAATAAACAAGTATCGCCCAACGCAACTGAATCTCTCCAAGATGTGTAACAAAGATTTAAAAAACTTTCTGCAAATGTTTTCTTTGGAAGGAAATTTGTTTTATCTATGTGATTTGCCAAAAGTATCGTGACGTAAGACTCCACGTTGTGTGGTAACTCGTATCCAGTTTTTGTTTGAACTTCTTTTACTATTTTGTAAAAAGCCCAGATGTAACTGTCTCTCATAAAAATATTTAACTGATTTTTATGAAAAGATTAAATGCTATTACTTGTCTTTTGCGATTGCTTTGGCTATGTCGTGTGCTTTTTTAATTGTGCTTTTTTCTAAAGGTGGTGTGTCACCTTTCATTTTCATTGCTTTTGCCATGCCAATTGCGTATGGTGATTGTGCCTTCTTTTTTGCTTCGTAGGCTTGTTTCAATGCTTCTTTGATTGATGATTGAACTTCTTCAGTCTTTTCAACTGCCATAGGATTGTCTCCAGGATATTCTTTTCTGTAAGACTTTTTAATTTTGTTTGCACCACCTGATAAATCTTTTGTCATGTATTGCGTGTCTTTGTATTCTGGTTCAGGTGTTGTGTTTGCTTTGCCTGGAATTTCTTCTTCTACACTTTCTTCTGGCTTAGGACCAATTGCTATTGCCGGAGGCGTAACTCCTGCACTTTTAAAAATTTGTGCTATTGCCGCCATGTCTTCTGGTGTGTCACCATACAACATAACTTGTGATGCTTCTTTGATGTGTGTTCTTTTAACATCTTCTTTTAATTGTTCTTTGTTTTGAATAGCATCAATCTTGTATAAAAAATCTCTAATGTCCATTATTTTTTTCCTTTTCCTGATATCGGTGAAACTTTACCTTTTGAGTCTTCAGCATTTTCAGTTGTACCACCATCCTTAGGTGCTTTGATATCGCCTGCGGCATCTGGTGCGTGTCTTTCCTTACGTGCTTTCTCTAATTCTTTCAATAATTCCATAACTCTCATAGAGCCTGCTGACTTCTGTGCATCTTTGTTTTCTTCATATTCTGAATTTAACATTGCTTCGTATGGTTCATCGCTTTTAGGTTCTTGGTATGCTTCTTGTGGTTCATTTGGGTTTCTCACAATTACATGACTTTCAGGTATACCACAATAGTTTTTGATGTACTGTTGTAGAACTTGTGTTGTTGTTGGGTATTGTAATTCTGTTTCGAAGTATGTTGCTCTTTCATTTTCAAGAGCAGGAAAATCTAATGGTCTTTTTTGTATTGGAGTTTTCTTGCCGTTGCTCATTTTTACAACCACAAATTTCTCTAGTGCTGATTCTAAATGGTCAGCAAAACCTTCAGGTAAATCACCTGCTACTCCAATTTTAAATGGGTATGATTTTGTGCTTTCTGCTAATATCTGTTTTAATCTACTTGTCATCGTTGTATTTATCCATCTTTTTTAGTTTTTCCAATAAACTGTTACGGTCTGATATTACATATCCTTCACCTTGCACCACGTTTGAGTCGGAATCACCTGTTTTAATGTCTTGTTTTTGTTTTTTTAGTTGTAAATCCACCATTTTTAACTTCTTATCTATTTTGGCAACTTTGGCATCTAATGTGGTTTTAAGCATTTGTCCTGCTACCTCAAAAATACGTGCTGAATATCTGCTTTCAACGTTCATGCCTAAATCCATGAGGTCTTCATAGGCTGTGATTGCTCTTTGTCCCACATCGTCTAGTTCAGCATCTCCCATTTCACCTAACCCTTCTACTTTTGGTAATGCCGCCGCAATTTTATCAAATTCGGCAATGTTACTCATTGTAGACTGCTGTTGTTCAATGCTTTTATTTTTCTTTTCTACTTTTTTCTCTTCCACTTTGGCTTTGTCTTGTTCTTCTTTCACAATATCCTGTGATTCTGGAAGATTGAGTAGTTCTTCTAATTTTTTGGTCATAACTTATATTTCTATTTAGTGTATGCTATGGTCTCTGACTTGTACTTTTTGGTTTGGTATCCAAGTGATTCTAGGTAGGCTTTACAATTATCTGCTTCGTTTCTTTTGTTTTCAAACATTATGGTTGGCATATATTTCTTTATGGTTTGTTCTGCACCTTGGCAAACTTTTAATTCATACCATTCAACATCTATTTTTATAAAATCTACATCTTCAAAATTATAATCATCTAAACATTTAACAGATACTTTGTGATTACCTAAACCTTTTCCATATCGTACAAAACTTCCATAACCAGGATTGTTTTGTTTGTTATCTGGAATTATCAATGTTTGTGTTTCGTTAGTATTGCCTAATGCAACATTATATTTTTCGATTGTTTCTGGAATTTTTTTAAATGTTAAAGGATTTGGCTCAAACGCAATAACTTTTTTAAAATCATTTACAAATGGAACAGAAGTGTCTCCATCAAGAGCACCAACATCTATGTATGTTCTAAAATTTTTAATAAAAGGCCACGCCCATTCTTTTATTTTGCGAACGCTCATTAACCTTTTCTACCATTGTGAAAAATATCTTTTTCATTGATTACTCTAAACTTAAACCCTTTGTTCTTACACCACATTTGAGCACTCATCCATTTGGCTTTGTTTATAATCAATTGTGCTTGATTGTATCTATTCTTTCCAACTTTCTCTACCAGTGTTTGATTTTCTGGTTTTATTTCTATCACTTCTGCGTGTGGCTTCCCATTTTTATCTGTGTATGCAATAAAAAAATCAGGAACATAAATTGTGTATTTGCCTGTGAGTGGATGTTTATACGGAATCTTTATCGATTCGTTAGCCCATTTTTGTATGCTAGGACTTTCGTCACAAAATCTCATAAATGCAAATTCCCAACTGCTACGATACAATGGAGTTCTTCCTCCAATGTACTTGTCTGGAAATTTCATTTGGAATCTACCTTGAGCGAACTTCGCCATTGGATTATACCACTATGTTTCTTTTTTCAGATAAACTGTTTTCAGTTTTTACTTTGTATCCAAGGGAAGATGTGTTTGATCTGTTATGGTTTAAAATTTCTGTTACAATATAACTCAATTGAACTTTATCCATACCTTTAAGTGTATCTAACAATTCAAAAACTTTTACTCCGTCAATTTTAGCCTGTTGTAGTATCACCGTGGCAGTTGAAATACTTGCCGTTCTATCGAAACCTCTTGATTCAAAAAATCCAACCACAGCATCAACATCATTGCTTGGAAAAGAAAGAGTATCATTGAAATAATTATTGAAAAATTCTTTTACTGGTCGATTGCTATCGTTGTTGTTACTTGGTAAATTTGACATTATCTATTCCTTATTAATGCTTTTGTTACTGCTTTTAAACCTGAACCAATATTTGAAGCACTTCTTCCTATAAATGTGTTAGGCACACCGTAGGCTTGATCTGCTGTGTTTCCTATTCTTCCAATGGCTCCTGTTAATATATTGAAACCTTCTTGTTTTAATCCTTCTTTTGATAAATTTTTAGCATTTTTTAATCTGTTGGCAGTTCGTATTATTGAACCCAATGTGATTCCTCCTCTACCTCCACCTAATTGACTACCAATGTATGTATATGGTCCGTCGTTGGCTCCAAACAGACCTGAAAGAATTCCTCCTGTACCTAATAAACTTGTGGATCCTCCACCTGATAAAGAATTAGGTGATGGGGTTTTATCGTAATGCTCTTGACCAAATCCTGCTGGAGCACCGTTGGCTTGAACTCTGCCTCTTGAATAAAACACTGCTTCATATTCCACAGTCATCTGATTCTGTACTGGTGCAGACTCTTGATTGTTCATTGTGTCGTGTTGCCATCTTTGCACAATTGGATTTACCAGCGTATAGCAAGTGTAAGTTTTTCTTGCCATTTGATAAATCTGTATGCTGGTAAAAAATGGAATGTTAGCATCATTATCTAAACCAAATCTGTTTTGTGTGTTCTTGTTGTTGGTCAATCCACCGCTTTTGCTGTATGATCTGTTTGTGTTTGTAGATTGATTTCCTTGAGTATCTTTTGATCCATAATTTCCGTCATTGTAATAATATCTATAATATGTTTCCCAAAGAGCAGTTGTTACTCCATAATTGTCATCATGAAATGTGATGTTGATTGGATCGTATGAAATTTTTGTTTGTATTTTTCTTTTTACATTGTACTGTTGTGCAGTTACCATGTCCACAGTGTATTGTGGCAAGTCCACTGATTTTACCAACATATTCAATTCACGTTGATGATTGCTTAATGGTGGATCAGTTACTTTTGCTTGTGGGTTTATGTTGAATACAACATGGTATAAAAACTTTTGTTTGGGTGCTAATCTAAAACTGTCATCAACATACAATCTTGATGCGTGAGCAAAATCTGCCAAATTACCTTTTGGATTCAAGGTACCTTTGAACACATTATCTAAAAACCCTTTGAGTAAATTTGCCATATACTGTATTTATGTACGGGAAAAATGTGATGTTTTAAAAACAAAAAAGGGGCCGAAGCCCCTTATTGCTTTATAAATGCTTACGAAAATTACGCACCGCCGCCTGTAATTAAAGTGTTTACAGTTCTGCCTACAGCAGTTCCTACGCCAGTACCTTGAGGTGTTTGTATAGCATTATCATATCTTAGTGATAATGTTACTGTTACAGGGTCACTTGTACCATATGCTAATTGGTTATAGTTTGCGTTTTCAATGTAGCAACCATATAGTTCAAATGTTTCTAAAACATTAACTTGGTTGGCACCATTCGCACCGTCTGTAATTTCTATTCTTGTAACGAATTTGTAATCGCTACCTGAAGCCGCCGCACTCATTTCAAAGAAGTCAAATTGTTTTTGTAATTGTTCACCAACAAGTTTTTGAACATTGTTAGAAACATCTTCTCTTAATGTAAGTGTTACAGTTTCCCAACTGTGTTTACCTGCTAGATATACTTTTGAGTTGTAAACATCAATTGTTGTTGTTTCGAAAGTTAAATTGGGTCTTGTTACATCTACAACTTGTTTTGTAAGTTCAGTAGTTGGTGTAGATACACCAAAGTTTTCAAGACTTACTCTAAAACGATACTGTAACTTTGGCATTAACAGACCTTGATTAGAAGCAGATTGGTTACTGTCTAAAGGTACTGTAATTTTTGATAGTGTAGATATACTCATTTGTTTCTCCTATAATATTTATCTTATTATAATCCTGCTATTTCACCAGTGTTTTTCAATCTTAATGGTACGTAGATGAACTCAACTGCTTTGACTGGTTCAATTGCAATATCCAAGTACAACTCGTTTCTGTCTATTCTTGTAGGTGTGTTGTTTGATTCATCACACACAACTAAGAAGTCATAGATTGCTCTATTACCCACTAGTTCTAGTAATAAACTTTCTGCTTGAGCCTTGATTTCATCTCTTGTGATTTTATCATTTGGTTCAAACACATAAGGTCTTGCCAATTTGTTCAATTGACTTCTTAAGTAGATTACTAATCTAGCAACGTTGATTCTGTCTAGTGCAGAACTTCCAGCAAATCTAGTTTTTTGTCCGTAGTTCACTAAACCAGCACCTGTTATGAAAGTGATTGGGTTTACATTGTTTGTGTACAATGTGTCTCTTTGACCTTCATTTAATGCTGTTGAAACAAATTCACCTTCGCTGTTGATATAACCTGTTGCTGAAGCGTTTGTAATTCCACCTCTTCTAGTTCCTGCTGGAGCAAACCATGGGAAACTAACCTGATCACTTAACGCAATAGTTCTTAACATCATGTGTGATGCTGGAACAACTACATTGTTACCAAAGTTGTCTGAAGTGAAACCTGATGGATAAAACACACCCAAGTATGAGTCTGTGCTTACTAAACCATTGTCGTTATCTTCAACTGCTTTTTTAACATTTGATGCCCAATCTTGTAAAGTTGTTGCATCTGGTGTTAATCTCATTGGTGAGTCACCAACTATAAATGCTGATAATCCTCTATCATTGTTTAGTGAAATCATTTCACCAATCAATTCTGGATAACCAGGTGTTGCCATTAAATTGAACAATCTAGATTCGTCATCTCTAATTTCTTGATTAGAGTTAACCATTGCTTGTAAAGATTGTATAATAACTTTTCTTTGTGCTTTTCTGCCAAACGAACCTGCACCGTCTACTTGGTTTGCTGATTCAGTTACCCATTTGTGTGGATAGTAACTTGACATTAGAGAGTCTTTGTCTGAACCTCTTGTGTTTCTTGCTGTTACATCAACATGATTTCTCACAAATTTCTTAACATTAAATCCAGAACGTCTTAGGTTCCATAACAACATACCTTTTGGATATAATGCTGGATCTGGAGCATCTGTGTCTAAGTAATCACTTGCTAATAATTCAGCGATTGTAGCCGCAGTTGAATTAGCACCTGCTGTACTCCATCTCGCATCAGCAAACAATATTCCGTTTTCTGTTGTTTGATCAGTTTTGTCAACTTCAACCCATTTCAAAGTAGAAGCATTCCATTTGTAAATTGTTGGATAGTTTTCTAAGTCTGCTGTTGAAATCCATAAGTCACCTTCTACAAGTGCTGTTCCATCTGATTGTGTAGTTGGAGCAGTTGATTTAACTTGTGGACCTGCTGGATCTGAACTTGATACTGCTGAGTATCCTTTCCAGTCTGTACCGTTGTGATACATTATATCAACTTCATCAACAATTGATGAATACCATAATTGACCGTCTGCCGCAGTTGTTGTTACTGCTGTGTCACTTGGTGTGTAAGATAAAATTTTCCAGTTAGTTGCTCTAAAGTTTGAACCATCTGTGTATAAGTTTGGTGTTCCTGCTTTTGTCACATAATTGTATGCTGAGAATCCCATAGAAGCAAATACACCTGATGTATCTACTATCACAAAGTCTCCGCCTTTTGTATGTTCAATTACTACTCTGTTAGTTGCATCAACACTTGCTTTAATGTTTGTAAAGCCTGCGCCATTGATTTGACCAGCAATTAAATCTGCGTCAGTTGCCGCTCCTGTTGGAGTTACACTAACAGTGATTGCTGAATTTAAAGCCGCTTGACCAACAATTGATTCAGCAATAGTAAATGATTGAGCACCAGTTGAAACTTGTGCCGCTATCACTGAACTTGTGATTGCTGTTGAACCTGTTGATTCTCTTCTGTGAATAGTTTGATCTAAACCAGTTGCAGAATTTTCCCAATCAATATACAGATCGCCTACAGCAAGATTTAATCCGCCGCCTGCTCTATCTAAATTGTATAAAGCCTCTTCGTTACTTGCGTAAATTGGTGCGGAAATAGTTTCCCATAATTTTGTAGTACCGTTGAATTTTTTAACTGCCCAAACAGCCCCTGAATTAGGAGTAGTTGTTTTAACCCAAACAGAACCAGTTGGTCTTGGATTCGAATCTGTTGATTTGAATGCTGGAACTGAAGTGTGTGGACCAGTTGATAATGCTGGAACATAGTAAGTACCAGGAGCAATACCTAATGCTATTGATGTGTCTAATGTACCACTTGCAATTTGAATGTCAGCATCTGCCGAACCATTGTAATAAATCGCTAATAAACCACCAACTGCTCTTGCTGATAAACCTGAAACACCTGCTCCTGAAATATCTGCCGCAACTTGCGTTACTGTTGTACCTGTTGTTGTGATTGTTGTCACACCAGCATTAATAGTGATTGTAAAGTTTGTACCTGAACCAATAACACCTGTGTAACCTGCTGTTGCTGTAGAACCAGAAACAGTTGGATTTGATCCAACCCAGTCTGCTGTTCCAACTGCTACCCAGTCACCGTTGTATTTTTTATAATACATTGTGTTAGCATCGTCAGTAGCCACGATAGCATAATCGCCTGCTTGTCCAAAAGAGTTTTTAGGAATGCCTGCTGATACAAATGCTGTGTCTGTGATTACGTGAGGTATTTTGTTTGTGAATGTTTGTCCGCCTGTTGTTGATGCAGAAGCACCATTCCATTCAAAAATTCCAAATTTAGAGTTTGCTGTGTCAAACCAGTATGTACCTGATTCTGGATTAGCCGCCGGTGCTGTTGCACTTGCTTCTAATTGTCCTAAGTTAATATCTGCTCTTACAACATATGCTCTGTTGGCTACACCTAAATAAGAATAAGCCGCTTGTAATCCGTATTCATTTGTTTCACCACCGTGTATAGGATTATTACTTGCGTCAGTTTTAAAAACTGGATCGCCAAATGTTTCTGCTAATTCTCTTTGTGAAGTCATCAAGTATACTTTGCCTGCGTTAGCGGCTAATGTACCTTGTGCTGTTCCTGTTCCTGAACTGTTTGTTTTATCTTGTGCCGAAGCAACAAATATCATTGGGACTGTGCCCGGTTCTGCTGGTGTGTAGAAACTTTCGTCTATTACACTAACCTGTACTCCTGGTGAAACTAATGCCATTTTCTTTATCTCCTATTAAAGTGGTAAAACTTTATTATTGTTAGTATTTATGACAAATGCTCAAATCGTACTGTATTACACGTCGAAGAAAAGGGACAGAAAAGGGCAGGTAAATAAGCATATATGAGACCATTATGCAACAAATGTAACCAAAGACCGTCAGCAGTCAACTATAAAAAAGGTGATAAAACCTATTATAGAAAACAGTGTGAACAGTGTTTGCGTTATGGAGGTCCTAGCGGATATATGCCCAAGTGGCACGTTGCTGGATATAGAATTAATAAAAAATGTGATAAATGCGGACACAAAAGTGATTACGAATCACACTTTAACGTGTTTCATATAGACGGGGATCTTAATAATTGTAAATTTAATAATTTAAAGACAGTGTGTGCTAATTGCCAAAGATCTTTACACCTTGAAGGAATCCGTTGGAAACAAGGCGATCTTGTACCTGATTTTTAAGTTGAGCAATAGTACTGTTGTTGGACAATTCAGCATCAAATTTTGTGTTGGCCCATGCCCATTCTGATGGATGTACATCTTTAGGTTTTTGACCTATGTCTTGATACATTCTAAACCATATAGGAAGTTGTCCTCGTTTTATCCACCAAACTTCACCTTTAATATCTTTAATCATTTCTGCTTCATTTTCAAAACGTACATCTGGTATAACCCAATTTATTTGAGGATTGTCTATGATTTTCTTTTTGGCAAGACTTACCCATACACCATCATAAAACCCATCACGCATACACTCTGTGCCAAACACTTGAAGCACAAATCTAGGAGTGATATCACGACCCATTTCTTTGCTCCAGAAAGGATCTAATTGTTCTCTCCAGGCTCTGCTCTCGTCTGTTTTACCATCCAACAAGTTTCTGTCCCAATCAAACATTTCTGCCACAGAATCTTTTAACTTGTCAGCAAACGACAACTTTACAAAGTTATGATCGTTCACAAGATAATCAGCAATGGTATCTTTGCCTGATCCAATCAAGCCACATATTCCTATAATCATAATTCTAATTGTTTAGTGCCTACACCTAGTTTTCCTCTAACAAAACAATTGAATGCTAGACTCCATCTAATTTTACTAGATTCTTGTGGAGGAACAGTGTGTTCTAACCAAGAAGGAAAAATAAACAAATCACCTGAAGTAGGATTAAATCCATAGTAATCTAGATTGTATTGATTGTTGTTAGTATTTTTAAAGGTTGGTTGAAAAGTGGAATGAAAAAGATTAGTATGAAAATAAGGTTTATTAAAAATAATAGGAGCAGACGTTTCATCGCTTTCAATATAGTATACTCCGCTGATCATTGCGTTTGGATGAGAATGTTGATGATTTCTATCTTCTTTTCCATATTTGTTTATCCAACTGGTAGTTAATTCAAATGTTTGCTCAATATCTAGAATTTCTCTTGTGAAGTGGTTTACTGATTCTAAAATTTTATGTTTAAGTTTTTTAATTTGTGGTTGGTCCAAAACTTTCATTCCTGCATTTTTTGGTTCTTCGTCAGCATTGTATAAACCGACACTCTGTGGAGGAAAATGTAAATTCTTTACCCAAGTTTTTTCAATCGGATCCATAACACCTATATTGGTTTTGTGCAAAGGCACAGAAAATAAAGGTATTGTTTGATGAGTCATACAGTAATATTACTATATGTTTATTGAATTGTCAACTAAGAATTAACCAATTGTGAAGGAATATCCAACACCACCACTAGTTTGTGTTTTCACTTCCAATTCTAAACGTTCCATTTCTGCTTGAGCTTCTTGTTTAAGAGCGTCACCGTTTAGTGAAGTACCACCTTGTGGACCTGCTATGGTATTAAATTTGCTTCTGGCTTCGCCTAACATAAATTTAGATTTTGCCAAAGTGTAATCTTTTAACCATTTTTTTGCCAAATAATCTTTAAGTAGTTCTGAATCTGGTCTGTAATTATAGCACTCTAACAGTACTTCTTCGCCTGCTCTTGGTCTTTGAAGAATTGTTAATTTGTGAGTGGTTGGATTCCATTTGAATTCAATGAAGGATCCAAACATACGTCCTACTAATTCCTGATGTTGAGCAAACATATTATACGTTGCAACTCCACCCATATTTGAACTGGCTAATAGATAAGTGTTTGTGTACGCAAGATTGAACGGTTCAAAAACTGTACCACCTTGACCACCTCCAGAACGTGATCCAATTGATCTTCTAAAAATTTGTCTTACTTCTATAACTTCATTTGGCAAGATATAGTCATTTTGATCCAATATCAGTGGCAAAAACATATAACTTTCTTCTACTGAATTGTCTGATCTCTGTCTAAATCTATCCAAAGCGTCTTGCAATGCTGTTTCGTAGTGTGCTGGATCCAGTTCTACATCGACCATACCACCGCCTAGGCTGGTGTATACGTAATCAAATATCTCTTGCTTTTGTGTGGTCAAATCGCTCATACAGTTTTCCTTATACATATTTATCGTCCGATAAATATATGTCTATGCCAAGATTAAGTCTTTATAAACCAGAAAAAGGGAACGATTACACATTTTTAGACAAAACAGTGGTCGAAATGTTCACTGTGGGCGGTACCGACGTATTTGTTCACAAATACCTAGGACCTAAAAATCCAGACGAAGCAGATGCCACTGCGGCACAGCCTAGATATGATGCTGTCAAAGAAACTAACATACAAGATATGTTATTCCTGGAGAATAGAGATAGAAAATACGATCAAGATGTTTATAGTATAAGAGGCATCTATAACGTTCAAGATATTGACTTCGATATGAGTCAGTTTGGATTATTTTTACAGAATGATACATTATTCATGACTATACCAATCACAACCAGTGTGAAAACTCTTGGCAGAAAAGTGATGCCAGGTGATGTTTTTGAATTACCACATTTAAAAGATGAATATGCATTGAATGATTTCAATGTAGCATTGAAAAGATTTTATGTTGTAGAAGATGTTAACAGAGCGGCAGAAGGTTTTTCACAAACTTGGTATCCTCATTTATATAGAGTAAAACTAAAACAAATATACGATTCACAAGAATTTAAAGAAATATTAGATAAAGATGCAGGAGCAGGTAATGGACAGACATTAAGAGATGTACTGTCTACATATGAAGCAGAAATGCAAATTAATAATGCTGTGGTGGCTCAGGCACAAGCAGATGCTCCTAAATCAGGATATGACATTGCTCATTTCTATACATTACAAGTTGATGATAAAGGTAAACCTGAATTAGTAACCACAGATATTTCAACATTAGATACTTCAACTGCTAACACACTTACAGATAGAGTAAATCAAACTCCTACTAAAGAAGGCTATGATGGATATCTATTGGGAGATGGTGTTCCACCTAATGGTGAACAGTTTGGATTTGGCATATCATTTCCAGCACAGTCCGATAAAGGCAGTTATTTTTTAAGAACAGATTTTTTACCAAACAGATTATTTAGATACGATGGTGGTCGTTGGGTTAAAATGGAAGATAATGTGCGTATGACATTATCTAACACTGACACAAGAAGTAATTTAAAAGGCACATTTGTAAACAATACTAAAACATCAACCATTGCTGGAGAAACTGTTACAGAAAGACAGAGTTTATCCAAAGCACTCAGACCAAAGGCGGATAATTAATGCAGTTTTTCTACGACGGACAGATTAGAAGATATATTACTCAAATTATTAGACTGATGAGTAATTTTTCATACAAAGATGGTAGTGGTAATTTAAAAACAATACCTGTTATGTATGGTGATATTTCTAGACAGGTTGGACACATCATAAGAGACAATTCAGAAAACAAACTGCCTTCAGTACCAAGAATGGGAGTATATGTTACGAATTTAGAAATGGATAGAACTCGTTTGTCTGATGCTAGTTTTGTAAGTAAAATTCATATCAGAGAAAGAGCATACGACAGTAACAATAATGAATATCTAAATACACAAGGCAAAAATGTTACTGTGGAACGTTTAATGCCTACACCATACACACTGACATTAAATGTGGATATTTGGACATCAAATACTGAACAAAAATTACAAATAATGGAACAAATAATGATGTTGTTTAATCCATCATTAGAAATACAAACCACAGACAACTATGTGGATTGGACGAGTTTAAGTGTGGTCGAATTAGCAAATATTAATTTTTCTTCTAGAACTATTCCACTAGGTACTGAAACAGAAGTTGATGTTGCTACATTAGGATTTACAACTCCAATATATATTTCACCTCCTACAAAGGTTAAGAAACTTGGAGTTATTACTCATATAATCACAAGTATATTCAATGAACAATCTGGCAATATTGATCTAAGTCAAACAATGCCAGAATTAAAAGCATATCAAGACGGTTATGAAAACAGTATTAAATTAGATGACAAAGGTAATGCTGTTAGAAAAGACACTGATGCTGTATTAGGCACAACAGGAATTAATTATGACATCTATGTGTTAGGCAGTGTGGCACAAATAGTAACCAAAGGTGTAATAGGTGGTTTAGTATGGAATGGCAATGTCGACACAATACCTAATTATAAAAATGGATTGAGTAAAATTTATCTCAACAGAGAAGGTATAGATGCTCAAGTAGTGGGCACAGTTGCTATCAACGAAAGCAATCCTTATCAACTATTAATAGACTGGGATGAAGATACATTACCCACAGACACGGTGATTGTAGGCCCAGGTACAACAAGTGGATCAGTTGATTTTATAGTGGATCCTACAAAGTTTGATCCATCAAGTGTTAAGCAAACTGGTAAAAGATTATTATTATTGAAAGGCATTGGAAGTGCTGATAACGTCGACGGAGCAGATGCTTGGAAAGGCGACAGCAATATCGATTTAGTGGCAGGCGAAAATGATATTATTGAATGGAATGGAACAAATTGGCAGGTTATTTTTGATGCCAGTGCCAATCCAGCAACAGCAAGTAATTTCAGTATCAAATATATTACCAATTTAAATACCGGTGTGCAGTACAAATGGAATGGTACAGAATGGTTATTATCATTCGAAGGCGAGTATCGAAAAGGCACCTGGAAGATTCAATAGTCACATAATTAATTACATGAGCAATAAAATTGTAGGGTGCGGGGCACTCTTCTATACACTAGACACAAAACGTTTTTTATTATTACACAGAGCCCAAAGCAAACAGAACAATGTTTGGGGATTAGTTGGCGGAACCACTACCACAGATCAAAATTTGTGGGAAGGACTTCAAAGAGAAATCAAAGAAGAAATTGGAGAACAACCAATCAGAAAAACCATACCTATGGAAACGTTCATTAGTAATGATGAAAACTTTCTGTATCACACATATCTTTGTGTGGTTGAAAAAGAATTTATTCCACATTTAAACACAGAACACGATGGATATGCTTGGGTAAGTTTTGGCAATTGGCCCAAACCGTTACATCAAGGTTTACGCAAAACTTTTCAAAATAAGACTAATCAGATTAAATTAGACACTGTGTTTAAAATGTTAAGATTGATCAAATGAAAATAATTGGCGATGTTATGTTGGACATATGGGTGCAAGGAGATTGTACCAAAGTGTCTCCTGAAGCATCTGCACTAGTATTAAAAGAATACACACGTAATCACAACGTAGGAGGCGCTGGAAACCTCGCTTTAAACCTGTCAAATCTTGGCGCAGACACGCATCTGTATGGATCGGTGGGCAACGATGCCCCAGGACATAAAATACAGGAAATTTTACTAGAAAACAGCATTAAAACCTACCTATGTCAGGATGGTTCTGCAACCACTACCAAAACACGTATGATAGGACCTGATGGACAGCACCTGTTAAGACTGGACAAAGAGGAAGAATACACACGCGATACACCACAAGAAACTTTACTTAAAAATTTACAAAACAATGACATTGTTATTATTAGTGATTACAACAAAGGTGTTGTTAAAGAACATCTAGTGAGACGTATTCAAGACAAAGTCAAAAGAATTTATGTAGATCCCAAGCAAGATCCCAACATTTATTACGGCTCATATTTGATTAAACCCAACATGAAAGAATACGAAAATTGGTTTGGTAAATTTGATCCACACACAGCAGACATAAAAAGAATACATCACAATTGGCAATGGTTAATTGTTACCGATGGTGCTAATGGTATTCATGTTGTGGGAGAGAACATATACAAACACATCACAGGAGATGCTGTTGAGTTGGCAGATGTCAGTGGTGCTGGTGACACAGTATTAGCAATCATTGTTTATTATCATGAACAAGGCAGTTCAATGATAGATGCTTGTGAAAAAGCATTGAAAGGTGCAAGTAGAGTCGTACAACACAGAGGAGTTACTGTGGTTAAAAAAACTGATATCGAAGATAGAATTGTTTGGACCAACGGTGTGTTTGATATACTACACAAAGGACATTTAGAACTTTTAAAATTTGCCAAACTGCAAGGAGACAAATTGATTGTGGGTATTAATTCAGATGCCAGTGTAAAAAGATTAAAAGGAAACGATAGACCTTTAAACAACACATTAATCAGAGAACAACAGTTGCTACAATTACCATGGGTAGACAAAGTGGTTGTGTTCGATGAAGATACTCCTTTAGAAGCAATTAAAATACATCAACCTAATGTGATAGTTAAAGGTGGAGATTACACGATAGAAACCACAGTGGGTAATGATATGGCTGAAGTTGTAATATTTCCAACTGTACAAGGTTTTTCAACTACAAATATATTAGAAAAATTTAAAAATGGAAACTAAAATAGAAAAAAGTAAATTGATTTGTACAAATGTTTTGAATCAAAAAGCATTTGATATTTTACAACAACAATTAACTTCTGATAGATTTCCTTGGTTTTACAATGACCACGTTGTGGACACAAAAGACATGATGACTGATACAAAATATCAAGTACAATTTGTGCATTGGTTCCATCAGAATTCCACGGTGATAACTTCACATGAAAATTGGCAGATGTTGTTCCCTATTTTTGAGATACTTCAACCTTACAGTTTTATTAGAGTAAAAGCAAACAATATACCAGGAAATGACAGCCAAGTATCGCACGGATTTCACACAGATACCACAGTGCCTTTAAGTTGGACAGCAATATATTACGTTAACACAAACAATGGATATACAGAATTTGAAGACGGAACTAAAATAGATAGTGTAGCAAATTCTATGATTATATTTCCTAGCAATAAAAAACACAGTGGATCAACTTGCACAGATAAAAGATCAAGAATCAATATCAATATTAATTTTATGACTGACAATACAAATAAGTTAGTTAAAGATATCTGGCCTGAAGAATTTAAAAAAATAGTGGAAACTTGGATATGAAAATTTGTGTAACAGGTTCAGCAGGATTTATTGGACAAAATTTAGTTAATCATTTAATGGATCAACAACATGAAGTAGAATGTTTTGAATATGTTCCTAATCGATTTCCTGATCCTAGTCAATATGATTGGGTTATTCATTTAGGAGCAATCAGTTCAACCACAGAAAGAGATGTTGAATTGATCATGGATCAAAATTATGAATACAGTCTAAAACTATTACAAATGTGTGATACTATGGGCACTAATTTTCAATATGCCAGTTCAGCCAGTGTGTATGGCAACACAACTCATTTTAAAGAATCTGGACCATTATATCCACAATCACCGTATGCTTGGAGCAAATATCTATTTGATAGATTTGTTATGCAGGCAATGGGAGATTTTAAAGTATTGGTACAGGGTTTTAGATATTTTAATGTGTACGGTGCTCACGAAGAACACAAAGGTAATCAAGCATCTCCCGTAACAAAATTTACTCAACAAGCCAAAGAAACAGGAGTGATTAAAGTTTTTGAAAATAGTGATCAATACAAAAGAGATTTTGTTTGTGTAGACGATGTATGCACAGTACATAGTCAAATGCTACAACAAGATGTTAGTGGAATATTCAATGTGGGAACAGGGGTGCCAACATCCTTTCAATCTGTGGCCGATTCTGTTGCCAAAAAATATGGGGCCAAAATAGAAACCATACCAATGCCAGCAGAACTCAAAGGGCAATATCAGTCTTACACCTGTGCAGATTTGACACAATTAAATAAAAATGTTACAATACAATTTAAAACAGTTGAGCAATATCTAAATGATTAATAAAGAAGGACAAGTTAAAAAAGGTTGGGGTTACGAATTAATATGGGCGTCCAACGACAAGTACTGTGGTAAAATCATGGTATTTGAAAAAAGAGGTGCAAAATTTTCAATGCATTTTCATAAAACCAAAGACGAGACTTGGTTTGTAAACGAAGGTAAATTTTTACTCAGTTACATAGATACAAAAACAGCAACACTGTTCACAAAAGAATTAAAAGAAGGTGAAACTTGGAGGAACCTTCCTTTGATGCCACATCAAGTTCAATTGTTAAGTGAAAGAGGCAGTATAACTGAAGTTAGCACTGCTGACGATCCTGAAGATAATTACAGAATCATTCCTGGTGATTCTCAAAAAATACAAAATAACGAATAGTTTTTTACGCTTGTGCTTCTGACCAACGAAGTGTTACCGTACCTGAAACATCTCCTGTACCAGCAGTTCTGAATACGTTGATTGCTAATACGTCCGGACCGTTCGGGAATGTACCTCTACCGCCCAGTGTAGTGTTTGTTAACACTTTGATTTTGTCTAGAGCCAATGTTGCTCTTTCACCTGGTTGGGCAATGAATGAGAATATTGTTTCACCTGGTTGTGCATATGGTGGATTACCAAATTTGAATGTAATCGAACTTGCCGCCGAAATTGTTCCACTAAACGTTTGGTTAAATTCAACTCTGTAATATTCTGTTGAACCAAACACAGTTTTAGCATACACCTGTTGTACAGTTGTGCCTGGTGGAAATTCTGTAGAAACTGAAGTGTCTACTTCTGTACCACTTGTAGCACCTGCGGCTTCCCATGATGCAGGATCAAAGAACAAGTAGTTTGTTCCTGTTAGATCACCACCATAAGAAAAAGTAACTGCTTGTCCTGCCGATATTCCTGTGTGTCTATTTGAGAATCTTACAAAGTAGTAAGATCCGTTATCTTGAATCTGTGTGACCACTGTGTTTGCTGGGAATTGACCTGAAGTAACTGACATACCTACCACGTGTCCTTTGCCTTCCCAATCTGCTTCTAAGAAGTAAGTGTAATTTCTGTTTCCTCCAACATTGAACCAGTTATTAGAAGTTGATGTCATCAGTGCTTGAGTATCTGATGTTTGAGTTGTGATTGAAGCACCACCGTTCCAGTTAACAGATCCACCCGGAGCAATTTGAGCAAAACTTGGCTGACCACCTTGGGCAGTTGTTTGTAGACCTGTCCAACCTATGTCTGCTGGATCAATAGGATAGTTCTGCGGATTTATTACTCCCTGAATAACCAACTGACCTTGTGTTTGTCCTGCTGTAACTGGTTCTGTGGTAATTTCAATACCATCCAGTAGCAACTGAGCTCTGTTTAATAGATCTCTATCTCCTAAATCTCCAATTAAGGCATTGGAAACTGATGGAGCCAATCTCATTAGGAACACAGTCTGTTTGATAGTTGATAATGCTAATCCTGATCCTGAGTAACTGAATAAGTATCCTCGGTCTTCATCAAAATTACCATCTGTTAAGTACGCTGATCCCCAGTGTGATATGATTGGAGACGCTGTGTTAGATATTAATACAACTCCTGTGTTTCTAAAGTGTGGAGCCGCCGCACCTGCTGAATATGATCTTGTGGCACCTGCCGCAAAGTTTGTCAACTGTGCCGCTCTTGTACAACCTGTTAATGTATCGTTTGTGATACCTGTGAATGTAATAATTTCGTTATCAATATAAACTGTACCACCTGTTGTTGGGAAGAAACTAGCATCTTCTAATGTGATAGATGTTGCACTAGCATCAATATTTTCTAATAATTTACCGTTTGGTCCTTCATTTGTAACTTCGTAACGTACTGGTTGGTTACCTGTTCTCATAAACGCTTCTGTGTTAACGTTTGAGTTTCTCATTCTGTGAGAAAATATAAATTCACCTTTTTGTCCTCTACACATCCAGTCAATAAATCCAGCCCCGTACCATGAAAATTGAATTCCGATCATCTGCATTTTAGATACGTCCCAATTGTATCCGCTTGGTCCTGTACCATCTAATCTATCTCTGTTGAATTCTGATTGTTTTGCTTTTTTGTCAACCACAGCACACATTTTCACACCTGATGATGCATTTACTCCTCTGTAATCTGGAGTAATATATGCTGTTGTGTTGTTATCAACACCTGAAACAACGTGAGTCATACCTCTGATAACCACTCTGTCACCTGCTTTGATTTGTTCTCTAAATCTTGTACCTGTACCTGTCACTGTGTTTGAATTTGGAGTAACTGCAACTGTACCAGCCAATTGTCTTGTGGCAGTTCTTTGTACAGCATTCGTAGTTTGTCCATCATATTCCCAGAAAATTCCGTTTTGATCATCAAATATACCTGATCTCACAGTAGCACCATTCCATTTGTATAATGAAACTTGTGGTTGATCTGTAAATTCAGGAGTTGTACCACCCAATGTAATTTTAGCAATTACTGTGAATGATCTTTCATTTAGAACTGATGTTATTGTATACGTTCCATCATAGCCTGATGTTGCTATACCTACCAATCTAATTTGAGCACCAACTTGTAAATTGTGATCCACATCATCTGTTGTCACAGTAATTGTTGATCCTGCTGAAATACCATCTGCTGTTAGGTTTAATATGTCGTATGATGGAGCAAATAGAGCACCAGTTGTGTACATACAACCTTTACCTGATTGATATCTGATATATTTTTTAGATTGACGTATTGCCTGTGCACCGTGTGCCGGTCCACCTGTACCTAATTGAACACCACCATCAAATGGTCTGTGTACGAAGAATGAATCTGGTCTGCCATAAACTGCACCTTGCCAACCTGAATCAGTGATTGCACCAGGTGATCTCACTTGGTATGTTAAACTTGTAGAACTCGGAATTGATGTTGCCAAGAATGGACCTGAAGCCAATATGTGATTGTTTGCACCATCATCAGATTGAATAACAACCAAGAAAGCATTTCCTGGAACCAATCCGTGTGGTGTTGTAAATGTTACTCTAATTGTTGCCAATGCTGAGTAACTGATTGTAGCACCTTGATTGATTGAAGTTGAAGTTGGATCTGAAATTGTAACTGATGAGTAAACTGATAATCCTGTACCACCAATTGCTACTCCACTGTGTGTATTTTGTGTCACTCCACCGCCTGTATTAATTGCTTGAACCCTTACGATAACATCATTGGCTGGTGTTTGTCCACCTAAACTTGTTCCTGATATTTTAATTCTATCTCCTACAGAATAATTACTTCCTGATTGAACTACTGTACATTCTGTGTAAGAAGTTGATGAATCAGTGTCGTTAGTTCTTGTGACACTGAACTGAGCTCCAACTCCTATTGGTGTTCTGTTTGTTCCTTCAACATTCAATGCATTTCCTGTTCCTGTGTTTGCTGTACCTGTTGCGGCACTAATTGCAGTAACAACACCTGTTGACACAGCATCAACTGATGTAATTGTGAAAGTTAAATCGTTGGTCGGAGAAGATCCAAATACCTGTGTACCAAGTATTTTAAATTCTTGATCAGCATTGAAATTTGAACCAGCAGTGTTAATTGCTAGAGTGTACGAACCTGCATTGAGTGTTACATCAACGGTTAATCCAGAACCAACTCTTAAACTTTTGTTTATATTTGTGTATGTTACAGAATTTACTGCTGTACCTGAAACAGTGTAAGTAGCAATCGCTCCACCTGTAACAGTATCGATAGTGATTGTTACATCATTAGTCGGTGATAAACCGCCAACTGCTGTACCAAGTATTGTGATTGTGTCTAAAGCCGCAAAGTTTGATCCGTTGTTTGTGAATGTTGCTGAATATGTTGTTCCTGTTCTGTTAATGTCTACAACAGCGCCTGTTCCTGTACCACTTGTAGTATAAGCAACGCTGGTATAATCAACATTTGCATCTGTACCTGTGCCTGAAACAGACAATCCTGTAATTCCGCCATCTACATTAACACTTGAAACGTTAACATAAGCATCATTGGTAGGTGTTGCTCCGCCGGCATCTGTACCATTGATATAAAATAAATCTCCTACTTTGTATCCTGAAGTACCATTCAGTGCCGCTGTACCTGTTGATGAAACAGTTGCGATAGCACTTGCTCCTGCTCCTGAAACTGTGCTGACTGTGATTGTTACATCATTTGTAGGTGATTGTCCACCTAAACTTGTTCCTAAAATCTTTAATTGTTGACCAACTCCATAATCATCACCTGGATTATTCAAAGTCACTGTGTAACTTGTGCCTGATATTGTAACATCAAATGTGGCATTTTGTCCGCCAACATTTGTGCCTGAATTTAAACCTGGATAACTGTTTGTGTCAACAGATGTTCCTGTAACAGTAAAAGTTAAAATACCACCGTTGCCATCAACTGAATCCACAGTTAATGTCATATCGTTAGCCGGTGATGCTCCACCTAACACTGTACCAGCAAAAGTTAAAGTGTCAGTTGCTGAATATCCATTACCTATACCTGATACTGTTGCTGAATAAGTTGTTCCTGTTCTTGTTACGTTGAATACTGCTGTTAGACCGCCAGCACTTGCTGTTGTGTATGTTGCGGCATTGTATGTTGCCGTCTGAGCAGGCGCCGTGCCAGCCCAAGATATTGTTTGAATTTCTCCTGATCCGCCAACACCAGTAACTCTTATGTCTAAATTATTGTCATTATTTCCGCCAAACACCGATCCATTAATTCTTATTACGTCATTTTGAATATATGATCCACCTGCATTATTAATTGTTACAGCAGTATATACTCCTGCATCAACTGTGACATCAAACACTGCTCCTACACCAACAGCGCCTGGGAATACATCTACACTCTTATTAGTGTACTGTGGATTGTTTAATGCTACTGAATAGGTTTGATTGTTTTTTGTTAAATTTATCTGAGCACCTGTACCAACACCTCCTTGGAATACCGGAGTGACTGCTGATGCTGTACCTGTTCCTGTAAATGCTGTACCTGAAATAGATGCGGCAGTAATTTCACCACCTGTGCTGACTGATTCAACAGTGATTGTTGCATCATTGGCCGGAGTTGCTCCGCCTAATTCTGTTCCTGAAACAACAATAGCATCACCTACTTCGTAATCTTGACCTGTACCAACTTGTCCGTTTGTTACTAAACTTACTGAGTATGCACCGCCAACTCTAAAAATATCAAATCTTGCTAACTGTCCTTGTGGAGCAACATTTAATCCTGGTAAATTTGTGTACTGTGTTACATCTCCTATTAATGCTTGATTCAAAGGAGCACTCAATGTTAAACTGTTTCCTGCCACGTTGATAATTGTTACAGCAAATCCATCTCCTCTATCAATCACAGAGTTTTGAATAATACCTGAAGAATCTGCCACTGTAATTTCTGTTGCACCTGCTGAGTAATCACCTGTAACAGTTGGAGCCGCCAATGCGCCACCTGAACCATTCACTGCTGTGATTTGTGTACCTTGTTGAATTCCTGTTCCTGTTAACGGTGCTCCTAATTCTGGTTGTACACCTGTGTATGGAAGTATGGTTGAACCACTTAACACTCCTAAACTGGTAACAAAGTTTCCTGATGAACCGTTTGAAGCAACACTGAATGAAGGGAAGCCAATTGATGCTCCTGTGTAGAAGTCACCTTCTCTCAATTGAGTGGAAGTTGTAGAAATTGTTGTTGGATTTGCTTGACCAACTTTTGCTTTTGCGTAATATGTAAATGATCTTGTGTCAGGCACTGTGTTTACCACAAATGATCCTGCGGCTCTACTTGCACCTTGTACTGCATTGTCAAATCCAGTTATTGTGAAAGGTTGTCCTGCTTCAAAACCGTGTGGTCCAATTGTTGTCACAGTGATCAACGATGAACCTATACCTTGTGTGCCTGCTGATGCATCTGATGTCACACTTGCTATATCAAAATCTGTACCTGGTACTTCATAGATCGATGGGTAACCTCTTTGTGTAGCAATCGCACTCCATTTTGTAGGCTGTAATCCGTACTCAAAGTCAGCATCAAGCATTGATTCTGGTTGAGCTACTCTTAATCTTTCAATTGCATCTGTTCCAAAATCATATGGTCTTGTTCTTATCTCATCTTCTTCAACAAAAATCTGAATGTTGTCTGTACTACTATCTGCAGATGTGTCTGCATTTAAAAATATTGTTGTAATGGTGTCATTGCCATGATATGCTTTAGGAAAATCTGGATCAACAAACGCTGTTGGGTTTGATGTGTCTTCGGCAAATTCTCTTTGATAAGTTACTGTTGCTCCTTTTGAAGGATCATTGAATGTGTATAGTACTGTGTTTGTGGTTGTGTTTGTAATCAGTAATATTTCATTCTGTTCAACTCTTTCAGGAATTTTTACACTTGAAATTCCGTTGTTTACTTGAGTAGGTAAATTGTCTAATCCATTTGTAATTACATCTGTAATAATTCCAACTAATGTAGTGACTCTTGCAGTGGCTCCTGCTTCACCTGGAGTAGGTAAAATTGTTTGTTGTGTAACAACTGGTGACTGTCTTGAACTAAATGCTTGTCCAGGTATCACATAATTGTTTATAATGTTTCTGATTTCGTTTTTTACTGCTAATTCTGGTTGTCTATCACCGTCTAATACTGATACTGTGCCAACCCAATATGTTGAAGCATTGTATCTTGATTGTTGATTACCACCATATCTTAAATCTGTTAATATACCAGTGATGTTGTACCCCATGTCTCTTTGACAAAGAGCACTGTCGTAAGTAAAATTTGCAAACACATATGCAGAACTTACTAAAGCAGGTAATTGTAAAATACCGTTATCAACAACATTTATTACAACATTGATATTTGCTAGATAACCTGTTCTACCATTTACTTCTGCATTTGTTCCTGATGTGTTTTGACTTAATCCATCTGTGTTGATTGAACTGTATGCTAAACCAGGGAAAATATAAAGATCGAAAATATCTCTTGCTTTTTCCATGTAAGCGATTTCAGGTTCACCTGCCGCCGCTAATTGTAAAACTCCATCAATGTAATATGTTTGTGATTGTTTTCTTATATTTTCATTTCCGCCGTATCTTGTGTCTAGGTATGCCGCTTCAATAACGTTGCCCACATCGTTTTTAATTTCTGTTGCTGTTTTTGTGTAACCGGCAAATGGTGCAATGTTGCCTGCCACTTGTACTGCTACCCACGCCGCCACTTCTGCTTTGACATATTCTTTGTTGTTAAGATATCTTGTTGAAGTGTTAGGATATAAATTTGCCGCTGTGTCTTCAACAATTTTAGCATCTATATATGCACTGGATTCATCTTTCAACCACTCATAGTTGGCGTTGATCTGAGCCCAAGCATTTGGAAAAAGATTGCCACTCTGTGGAATTCCTGGTGTAAATTTGTATGTATTAATACGTTTTTTTGCCATTCTGTTTCTATACTCCTAATGCAATCGCCAACACTGTGGCTGTGTTGTCGACGTACTGCTTTTTAGTTACATCATTGGCGTTAGCCGGGTTATTTACAACAGTTGCAGTTGTAAATGCCGCCTGCGCCGCAGTTGTTAATCCTATTGTAGTGTTATTTAACGTTCCTTGAGCAGAATTGATTGTTGAAAAGGTACCATTTCTAGGTATCACAGACCCTATATTAACATTATCTACTGCTCCTATCGTCGTTGGTCTGATAGTTAATGCTCCATTTGATTGTGGACTGATTGTGATATCAGCATTCGGAGTCAACTGCACAGTGCCTGACGTGGTTAAATTTTGCACATTGATGTTTACATTATTGATTGTACCAGTTGTTTCTGGATTTATTATTACTGTTCCTGTGCCTGATGGTCGTAATCTTATGTTGGCATTAACACCTTCAGCCAATAAATCTCCAGTATCTAAAATTGAACTGAAAACACCCACACCAATAATGCTTGGTTGTGCCACAGTGATCGAACCATATGGAACACCATCTGTATCTCCATAAAAAAGATCATCTGGAGCATCCACTGGAACTGTGTATGTTAATGTTCCTGCTTGTTTTCCTTGTGCTTCAGCACCTGTTACTGTTGTAGCAACTGGAATATCTAAATATGATGCTGTTGCAATTAAAGTTTGTATTCTTGCTCTGATACCATTTTGATATTGTGTAAAATTATTAGCAACACCTGTAAATGCAAACATTTGAATTGCATTGTCGCTGTAACTAAAAAGTTCTGATCCGTCACTTTGTAATGTGCCTTCAGATAATTTCGCGTCAAGTGTACTATTGGCTTTTGCCATACCATACACAGTATCTTGAGCACTATATAAATCTTGATTATCAATAGTTCCGCCTAGGTATAAAAATCTTAGATCATCTTTTCCATTAAACATCATGACATTTTTATTGCCTAATGGAGTAACTGCTACCCAGTTTATAATTGTAGAATTATCTTGATTTTGATCTTCTAAACTGTAACTGTAAAAAGAATGATCAACTGGACTGTATTGGTCAGTGTTTAATAAACCGTTGAAAGTGATTATATTTTTTACAGATGCATTTTGACTTTGATTTGAATATTGTAAAGCCAACTGTGCACCATTTCCATAACCGATAATTGTAATTTCTCTTGTATCAACATTATCATACAAACTGAAACTACTGATAATTGAATTAATAAGAGCAATATCATCTGCTTTTGATGTTTGATAACCTACATTCCATTCATTACCATAACCTTGAGGTGCAATTAATATTTTGTCTGAGATATAATTTACATTTGTGATACCATCACTTGCTGTGAAGCCACTGTCGTGTAAACTGATTACCACAGGTAATTTTTTACCTTCTAACGGTGTACCTGTTGTGTCGGGTACAACTACCTGAGCAGTTCTATTAAATCCTGATTGCTGTTGTTGCCATGTTTGACTGAATGATATTGTGCCAGATGTTAAATTCAAACCTGTTACTGTGTTTGTGTGTGATAATCCTGTATTGTAAAGAATTCCTAATGCATTAGGATCTACTACATCTGGTTTGTAAATGTTAAAAGCAATACTGTTGGTATTGAGAACAAAACTGTATGTCGAACCTCTTTCAACAGTTATGTTTGGATTAGAACCTGCAACAGCAGTGCCATCTTGTAAAAATGAAAAATTTCCAGCAGTTTCATTAACATTAAAATCTGGTGCCGGTGGAATAACTGGTGGCGTGTATGTGTTAGTAATTGTTCGAACTGTTACGTTACCGTCTTTGTCTACAACAAAGCCTGGTGATTTGTATCCGTAATCTGTTTCGAAAGGTTTAAAAACTACTGCCATTATGCTACATCCATATTTATTAACTTGTTACCTGTGAACCTCCAACCAATGCATTCTGTGTGGCAAAATATGTTGCAGAAAATATAATTTTTGATCCTGTATATTTTTCTGTCGGGCTCTTATCTGCTGGGTCTATTTTAATTCTTACGTAAGAATCATTTACTTCGCTAGATATTTTAACCAAATTATTTCCTAAATTTGATCTACCATATATTGACAAACTGCTTTGATTGGGACTTGCTGATACTAATACTTTTAAAATTTCTTTATTGTTTGTGTCGTAATCTACACTCATTGTGTATTCTGCTGTTGTGAATGTATTCACGTGCCATTGATCTAAAACCAGTCCATCTTCCACAACTGAATACGGTCCATTGTGAGAGAAATTCAAGCCGTTCTTCATCAACAGCGTGTTTCTGTCACCTTTTCCAAAAAATCTTGATACATCAAACATATACGATTAGTCCTTATTATAGTGTATTTACCTAATTTAGAACTATTGTATTATTACTACTAATTGCTTATTTTTGGGTATTTTTGCTCTGTTTAAGCATTCTTTGTACAGATTTAATCACACGCTCTTCTGCTTGTTCATCCATTGCCATAATGCCTTCATTCAGTCTATCACTCATTTCATCTGATGTGATTCTGATGGGAGAATACACTCTTTCGTCCTTGCCAAGATCAATAATGTCTATATTTTCTGCATCTGGAAATGATGTGTTTATAGGGTATGTTGATCCAACCAACACTGTTGCTGTTTTGTCAAATGCATAAGCAACGTGTTGACCTACAGAATCACAACCAACAAAATGATTGGCTTGTTTTATAACAGCCATCCATATTCTTAGGTGTATATTCATAGGAGTAGCAATAGGAGTAGACATATGTTTTTGAAAATCTAATGGAAATTCACTCATCACCATAACGCCATAATTTTTAGCAAGTTTTCTAACAATGTTCCAAATGTTTTTTAACTCTATACTTCTTCCTGTTGAATCAGTGATGTCAGGTTGTTTGCCTTCTTCCTTCTGTTTTTCGCTGATTTGATCCGGGTGAGCACCTCTGCCAAATGGTTGAAATACAATAATTTTATCTTTACCTGTCTTTTCCTTAACTTCCGTGATCATTTGTCTTGCCATTAATAACTCTTCTTTACTTAATCGTATGGTTGGCTTAGGTAAATCTCTAATTCCTTTATTATTGATAGCAATGTCATATGCTTGAGCAAGACTACACTTTTGATTGTAGTATTCCCATATTCTGTATGGTTCTGGTGAAATTAAATCTCTATCTTTTAGCATATCTTGAAACAAATTTTTGTGCCAATGATCATATGCTCTGAAATGAAATTTAGGATGACCTTTGAAAGCATCTGTTCCACCTTCACACACTAGGATAGGATCTTTATCTGGATTTTCTTCTAGGTATTTCTCTACTGCTGGTATAGAACTAACCATTCTACCTGCACCACCATTTAAAAATATTGCTGTTTTTTTAGACATTTTTTACCTTTATTAATTTTTTATACTCTGGTAAGAACAAGTATTCAATTTCACTGTGCTGAAGTGTTCTTACAGCATCTTCCAGTGTTTCAACCAATGGTTCTCCGCCTAAATTAAATGAGGTATTGAATATGATTGGACATTCTGTTTGAGCATGAAACTCTTTGATTAAATCATAGTACAGTGGATTTTGTTCTCTTTTTACAGATTGTATTCTGCAAGTGCCATCCACGTGTATTATACTAGGTATTTTTTCTTCTATGCCAGGTTGACAATTTACAGCATACATCATGTGAGGAGTTTCTTCCATTCCACGCAAGTCAAACCACTCATGCACGTATTCATGTAGTATTGTTCCAGCAAATGGTCTGAAATATTCTCTATGTTTTACTCTATTAACGTGATCTTTACCATCCGGATCTCTTGGATCATATAATATTGATCTGTTACCTAATGCTCTAGGACCGTTTTCTGATTGTCCTTGAAAAATTGACACAATATTTTTATTTGCAATTAACTCAACAACAGATTTATTGTCAGCATCCACTACTTCTACACCAGGTCTATCACAAATCTGTTTGATTTGTTCATCTGTGTATGTTCTTTTTGGACCTAAGTACAGTGTAGGTTCAGCAACTTTCTTTTCTTTAGTCTGTGTTAGACTGTAATAGAACAACATTGCCGCTCCCATTGCCGTACCTGCATCGTTTGATACTGGCTCAGCATAAAAATTAATACCATCTTTGCGTAAAGTTTCTAAATAATAATAGTTGGCTACACAATTCAATCCATATCCTCCAGAAAATACAACATTCTTACAACCACTCATCTGTACTGCTTTGTAAATTAAATCTAAACATTCTTTTTGTGTTTCTTTTTGTACTGCATATGCTAAATCTCTTCTATTCTGCATACGTGTCCAATCATCTTTTTGATCAGAAGCAGGATTTTCATCTATAAATGGATACAGTTGACTGTTAACTATCGATGCGTTTGGATATGTTGGCACAATTAAGTTTCTATTCGATAAAGAATAGTAACCTTCTTTTTTGAATAATGGTGGAATAACATCATTGGGTTTTCCATAAGGAAATAATCCCATAGTTTTGCCTGCTTCAATGGCAGTGAATCCGCAATATTGAGTTACTGCTTCATAAACTTTTACAATACCTGCTCTGTCAGTGAATAATGCTTCGTGTGTCTTACCTGGTTCACCAATTGAATCTGAAGCAAAGTCTGAGTAAAATGCTCCTGGACTGGCTTCGCCTGTTCCATAATGTTTGTATAAAGCATATATGTCGTTTGGATAGTCACAACTGAATATACTTTCAACTTCAAACACAGTTGTTTCACCTGATACACTATTTTTTATTGGAATAAATGTTCCTGCTCCGTCCACAATCACTGCAACTGCTTTGTCAAATCCTGATCTATAAAAAGCACACGCGGCATGAAGTTTGTGATGGATATGTGATAAGTCAATCACTTGTGGATGAGGTTGTTCATAGATATGTCTATCAATTAGACCAAGTTTTCGTGCAATACCTGTATAAACATCATCGCCTGAATAATCTACTCTACCTGTTGATCTATCATTTAAACTTTGTGTATGAGCAACAACTAGATAATCTATTTTGTCGGTGTATTTTAATATTTCAACCATAGAAGCATATGGACCGCCATCGTATTTTCTTCTTGATAATCTTTCTTCTTCAATTGAAAACACAACTTCTCCGTCTTTTAGTAAACATACACCTGCATTGTGTCCTCTGGCAATTGCCGCAATATAACCTGTTTTGTTGTATTTTTCTATATCGTCCATTGTTATTCCTCTATTGGATCTCCATTAACAGCCGCCACTACATAGTCTTCTATTTCAGGAGTCATTGACATTATTCTTTCATTTTTTCTGCTTATTCTTTCATCGAATGTGATTCTAATAGGATCATATTCTCGGTCCATTTGTCCTAAATCAATAATATTAAATTTTTCTGATTGTGGATATGATGTATTTGCAGGATATGTAGCACCAAACACAACACTTGCTGGTGTATCTAAACTGTAAGCAAGATGTTGACCCAATGAGTCACATCCTAAAAAATGATCAGCATATTTTATAATTGCCGCCCACTGTCTTAATTCTACTTTTTCTGGCATAGCAACTTCATCTTTAAATCCTGCATCTTTAAAATCTATTCCAAATTCGCTCATTAAAATTACTGCCCAATCTTTTTCTTGTAATTTTTTAATAATATTTTTTAAATTAAAAAATTCTAAACTTCTATTAGACTTATCAACAAATGATCCATCTATTTGTTCTATTGCTCTACCGAATGGCTGTATAATAACTACTTTTTCTTTTTTTAATTTTTCTTTCACTTCATCTACTACTTTTTTTCCAGCAATTAATTCTTCTTTGCTTAATACTAAGGTCGATTTTGGAAGATCTCTTATACCTTTGTTGTTTATTAAAATATCAAATGCTTGGGCTATGTTGCATTTTTGATTAAAATAATCATTAACTCTATAAGGTTCAGGACTAACAATATCCATGTTTACCAGTTTTGTATGAAATAAATTCTTGTGGTACATATCATACGTTTTTGTATCTAACGTTGGATGTCCTTTTAAAATATCACAGATACCTTCTATCACAACTATAAAATTATCATCGCCCGATTCTTGTTGATATTTTTCTAAAGCAGGAATGGCCGAAATTATTCTTCCCATACCACCATTTAAGAAAAAAGCCTTAGGTCTTTTTGTTTGTGTATTCATGTATATGATTACTTATAGATTGAAGTGTTGATAGGTTTATAATATTGATTAAGGTTTGATTAATGGTAATGCCGGAAAAGGTATTTTCCAGTGATGTATTCCAACATACTTGGTTTCAATAACATCTAAGTCTTCTTTATATTTTTGTAAATTTGCTTTTTGGTCAACTGTATAAACACCTTCTGGTCTACTTAACTCTCGTTCAACCATTTCTTGATGATCGAGTAAACTTTTTATGAATGCTTCTTGAGTGTGTTGATGTAATCTAAATGGCGGTTTCACATATTCACCGTTTACATATCTTAACTCATGACTGTAATAAATTTGATTAAGTACGTGCCCCCAATTATAATTCCAAATTTCTGGATTACCTTCACTGTCCACAGTGCCTAAATCTTCTTCATATACAGGAACGGGATCATGCGAATATGCATTGGTCAAATATGCCGCTTCCCAAGGATTTAATTTGGCATCTATGATATGAATTTCGTGATTTTCTTCTGGGTAAACAATTACTGAATTCATTTCTTCCAAAGTATGTCCATTAGCAACTTCTTCTTTAAGAAGTCCTGTACCATTTTCAATTCTAAATTTTAAAAATCTTACCCCCGTGTATATGGCAGGGTGTGTTAATCCTTTGCTGAAGTTGTCGATATAAGGTTGGTCAGGTATTTCCATATCGAATGGATACCTATTGAATATTTCTCTGTTGCTCATAATTAAACTTATTTAATTGTTTAACTAAAGAACAGATTTAAAATTGATTACTTAAAGTTTGGTGATTGTGGAAATTTAATTTTCCAATGGTCAACGTCAGCATACTTTGTAGAAACTGATTCTAAAAAAGTTTTGTATGCTGTGATTGAAGCAATTTCTTCATCTGTGTACTCATCACTTTTTGCTAACTCAGTATCACAACCTGCTATTTGTCCTGTTACACCTTCCATGAACGCTTCTCTACTTAATCCATGTGTTCTAAATTCTGGCATAACCACTGCATTGCTTTGATATTTGATTGTATCTAGTTTGTAGATTTGAGAAAGTAAACCAGTACCATCGTTCCATTCGTGTTCCCACGTTTCTGCATTACCGTCAGCATCAGTTGTACCTAAATCTTCTGTGTAATTAGGAACTTCGCCTGCATCGTATGATCTTGTGATAAGAGCCGCTTCTAAAGTATTTTCCTCAGCATTGATATATCCTGACAAATGATCTTCCATACAAGGCAATTCATTTTGGCTCATTAAATCTTCTGTGTCTCCATCTCCAATAACACTTGAAATAACACCTGTGTCTTTGTGGTACTGAAACTTAATAAATTTAGGGCCGTTATAAGTTGCGGCTTGAGTTGTACCACCGCTGAAATCATCAACGTATGGTTGATCTGGAATTGCTATTGTAAATGCTTTTGTAATTGCCATTTTTTATATCCTCTTATACTTTTATTTATCTAATCCTTATTAACTTGACGGAACAAACTTGATTCTTATTCCACCAAATCCACCTCTAATTCCATGATCTCTAACATCTGGACATGGGTTAGGAGATAAACCTCCTGCTCCTACAGGCAGATAGTTGTTACAACCTTGCATCTCATAACATCCGCAAGATCTTGTTGATCTCCAACAGTGTGCATCTGGGTTACCTTGTCTTGGTGTTTTAGTTGCCAAGTTAAGTGCCGCATACCATTGAAATAATTGGTTACCTGACCATTGTGACATTGGAGTTCCATCAGATTCTTTTTGGAAAGTGATTAATGCTCCTTCTTCAGCAAATAGTCCTGCTGGCATAGCCACGTGTTGTTGGAACCGACATTTACAATGTGGACAGCATCCAAAGAAACTAGCACATGAAAATTGTCCGCAACAGTTTTTATTTGTATCTCCACCGTATGCTAATGCACACCAGTGTCCGTTACAAACGTTACATACTAATCCGCAGTTGTCATTGTTACATTTTGTGTAACAGAAACCTTGAGCTCTGTAACAACAGAATAAAGAAGATCCTGTTGTACACATAGATTTCCCACCAAATCCACCTCTTGAACATACACATCCATTACCGTTGTTGGCTGTGATGTAACATATTCCTGAGGATTGTGAACATCCTGAAAAACATAAATCGTGAGAATAACAACTGTTTCCTGTTTGACCAGTTATTGTGTCATCTGCTTCTACTGTGATAGTTTTTTTAACATAAGCACCTGCATTGCCTGGTAAACCATCACCACAACAACACATTCTAGCACCTGAACCACCCGCACCCCAAACTTCTATAGTGGCTGTACCTGCTTGATTAGCCGTCCAACAAATACCATTACAAAATACAGAGTAGTTAGTACCAGGTGTGTACGAATAGATATATCCAGTTTCGAGATTGTTTTCAATCATCTCTGCTGGGTTTCTAGTAGTTAATAATCCTTTTAAACTTGCCATAATACTATTTACTCCTTCTACGGTTGCGCCACCAGTTCATATTCATCTGTTGGTGATACAAACTTGATTCTAATTAAACCATATCCACCTCTGTGTGCGTGATCTCTTACGCCATCACATGGTGTTGGACCTTGTCCTGGAATTCCTGCTGGAAAGAAAGTGTTACATCCTTGTTGTTCATAACAACCGCAACTTCTGTTACCTTCCCAACAAGCCGTGTATGGTCCACCTGTTGTAGGGTTACGTGTTGCTAGGTTAAATCCATGAGATGCATTCATCCATCCGCCCATTCCAGACCATTGAGATCTACCTGAGTCTGAGTCCATTGTGTAATGTACCTCACCACCCAGCGTTGAAATCATTCCTGGAGGGAATTTAATAATTGGAACTTGTCTACAGTTACAGTTAGGTTGACATCCTCTAAAGTAATGACAACTAAATCCACCGTAACAGTTCACATCTCCACCATATGCATAAGCACAAAACTGTGGACAACTTGCTGAATCCATAAAGTTACAAATGATCCCACAATAAGTTGAACCACCTTGTGTGTAACAGAAACCTGATGCTACTGCACAGCAGTAGATTGAAGAACCAGTTGAACACCAACTTCTTCCACCTATACCACCTTGAGCACAGATACATCCGTCTCCACCGCCGTTACCAAACCAACACACTTGAGTTGGTTCTGAACAACCTCTAAAACATAAATCATCACCGTTACCACATGACACACCTACTACTCCACAAATGAAACAGCCTGATGCCATAGTAATTGTTTTACGTGCATAACCGCCTGGGTTACCTGGAATTCCTCCACCGCAACAGCACATCTCTGCACCTGAACCTGCCGCTCCCCAAATTTCAATAGTGGCTGTACCGTCTGATGGTGCTACGAAACACACGTGACATCTAAAGTTTGTACCTCGTGATGTTCCTGGATAATATTGATAAATTCTACCTTTTTCAAGGTTTGTTTCATTGCCTACTGCAAAATCATACTTGGATTGTAATAATGTAGTTAAACTTGCCATAATACTAACTTACGAATTTGATTCGCACTCCTCCGTGTCCACCTCTGATTGCGTGATCTCTAACACCTGGACATGGGTTAGGTCCTCTTCCACCTGTACCGATTGGCATTTGAGGAATACAGCCATCGTTTTGATAACATCCACAAGCAACACCGCCGTCCCAGCAACTGCCCCAAGGCACACCGCCTGTTGGGAATCTGCCTGAACCTAGGTTTGCTAAATGATGATAATGTCCCATACCTGACCAGTTTTGAGTTCCGTTGAAATCATCGTTTGTGTAGATGATCATTCTTCCTTCTTTAGAACCCATTCCTGCTGGAGTTGGAATATGGTGGTTAAACATACAAATACATGATGGGTAACAGCCGAACGCTGATACACAAGAAATTCTTCCACATTTGTTTTCTTGACCACAGTAACCTCTGGCACACCAAGCGCCACTACATTGGTTACAAATAATTCCGCAGTTGTCGTTGTTTGTTCTTGTTACACAGAAACCATTTGCTCTGTAACAACAATAAAATGATGAGTTAGTAGAACAGAATGTTATTCCTCCTCTTCCACCTTCTGCACACGCACAAGTTTCTGCGTTTGAAATACAAAATCTTACTTGAGTTGCTTCTGAACAACCTCTAAAACATAAATCATCTGAGTTACCACATGATTGTCCGATATATCCGCAAACATAGTCTCCTGGAGCCATTGAAATTGTTTTTTTAACGTAAGCACCTGCGTTTCCAGGTAAGCCGAAACCACAACAGCACATCTCTGCGCCTGATCCACCTGCTCCCCAAATTTCTACGACAGCAGTTCCTGATACTTCAGGATGGAAACAGAATCCGCACCATAGTCTTGAATAGTTAGTACCAGGTGTATAAACGTAAATACGTCCTTTTTCTAAATTCGATTCTTCAACCGATACGAATGCATCTGATTTTGTTCCGAGTAGTGATTTTAAACTAGCCATAATCTCCGTTTCTCCAAGTTTGTAAGTGTTGTATAAAAAATATTATACCGCACCAACTATCCAACCATAAGTCGGACCAGTGTAAATTAGAGTCATGATTGCACCATTTAAGTCAAGCGTTAAGTCGTCTGCCGCTCCTTGAATTAGTGAACCGTTTCTAGCAACAGTTACGTTGTTAGTTCCAAAGTTCGATGTTGCATCAATGATTTGAATTGTGTCATTGATTAACAAAGAAGCATTTAGAGGCAACGTGATTGTGAAAGTAGCAACGCTACTATCTGCTAGGATTCTATCATTTACAACTGCTTGATAAGTTGTATTCACTAGTTTAGTGACTACGCCAGCAGTTCCAGTTGTTGATATGTATCTTCCCATTGTCTATGTTTCCTTTATTAGTACTATTTATATAATTTACCTTAAAATTATGCTGTACTTGTTTCAATACCGCTAACAACAGCACTTACGTTAGCACCACTTGAACGTGCTACCAATAATTGCCCTGCTGACAGTACTAAACCTGTTCTTTCTAAAACTCCATGGCTCAAAATTTCTGTTTCATATTCAACATATTCTGAGTTATCTGGAGTTGCCGCGTCTGCCACCGCTAATCTTACTGTAACGGCTTGGTTACCTCTGTTACAAAACGACACTGTTGCCACAGTAAATGTATCAACAGGAGTTGTATAAACAGTCGTATTTGTCGCGGCTAAAAGATCTGCTTTTCCTATTCTTCCTGAAGCCATTGTTTCTTCTCCTTTAACTATGTATTAAGTAGTTCATCGCAATCGGTACGCCAGTAACTCCTTTTGAGAAGTTTGTGACGCTTTGGAAATTGATTCCTACATTGTTACTTGTACTTATTGTGTTACCAGTAATTACCACTAATCCAGCAGTAATTAAGTTAACATTGAGTGAACTAGCACCACCACCGATCTGTGACGCGATGTAAGTTCTTATTGCTCTTTGTGTTGGAACAATAGCATCCGAATTAGCCGCCATTGTACCATCAGTTGAGAATTCATTAATAGAAGCACTTGTTCCACCTAATGCCAGATCACCCAACTGCAATTCTTGTAGTCCTGAAATATTAAATGCATCTGCATTCAATGATGCAATACCAGTTGCTTGTTCTACTGAGAACAAGTCACCAACTCTAAAGTTACCGTCTTGGTCAGTTGATGTAAAGAATACTCTTCCTCCACCGCCTTCAACAGTTTCATTTGCTGGAATTGGATTTACTAATGGTAATCCAGGATAGTTTGTATTTGCAAAGTTACCAGTACCGATATCTAAGAAGTCGTGTCCTGTTAAACGTACTTGTGAGTATCTTATTCTCATTTCAATTGACTGTCCGTGATCAGGTGCTTCCGAAACTTTTATGTCTGGTGAAACTTGTAACAATGCTGTGAATGGAGTTTGTGTTCCAAGTTGTTGATTAACAGCAACCAATTTAAAGTATTGTCCTGGTAAATGACCAAACTCAATGTTTGAACCTGCTCTTGGAATTTCTGTTAAATTTTCAACAGCAATGTATTTGCCTGATTGATATTCATCTCTAAAACCACCAAATGTTTCTGCTGTACCACCACTTAGATATGTGGTGTAGTTTGTAGAATCAATTGGAGTTGTTAAATCGTAATCAGCATATAACTCAAAAGTATCAACTGTTAGAACTTTAACATAATAAAAGACACCAGTGTTTAATTCTATCATACCTAATATGCCATCAAATTTAACTTTGTCATGAGTGTTAAAGTTGTGTGCGGCAGAAGTTGTTACTACTACTGGTGATGCTTTAGTGATTGCTGATACTGTTGCTTGAACACCTTGTTCTGTGATTGCCGCAGAAGCAGTTACATAATCTTGACCTCTTGCCACAAATGTTGGTTGACCTAACACACCATCGCCAATGTATGCTTGTACTGGAGCATCTGTTGTGTTGTTTGGATCTACAAATGTCACTGTTGGTGCTGATGTGTAAGAAGCACCACAATCTAATATTTTAATTGATGTAATTTGTTCACCTGTAACAACTGCTCTTCCAACTGCTTGCCTTGCCGCAGTAGAACCATCACCTTGTGGAGCACCAATTACAACTCTTGGAGTAATTTCGTAGATGGTAGTTGAATCTAAAGTTGTTTCAACTGCTTTGCCACCTAGTGTGTCCCAACCTGCAGAATCATCTGAGAATTTTTTAATTGTAGCAATTTTGCTTGATGAAGAATATGTATCAATGTAACCATATTGTCCAGCACCTTTACCTTCAGTTACAAACAATGCCATACCCACATACACACCACTTGCCGCTGAATCAGCCGCCGCCAATGTGATTTGAGTTGTTGTTCCTGTTTGTGCTGAGTTTGTTGTTGTAACATATCCTGCACCACCTAAATTCGATGTAGGATTTACAACAGTTTCTAACAATCTGATTTTGTAAACACCACCTGTATTGTAAGTTGCCGCTACTCCGTTTAATCCGAAACCATCACCTGTGATAGTGATTGTAGCGTTTGAGTATTCTCTACCTGCGTTGCCATATTCTAATGCTAGAATTTGTTCACCATCAGTGAATACACTGGTTACAACTGCATCAGTTGATCTATTGTTAACTGTACCAGTAACTGGAACTTCCGTCGGATCAACACCTTCTGCCACACAACCAAAATCACCATAAGATGAGTTACCGTTTGTAGCACGTATTTTTCCACCTGTTTCTGCTAGATATCCAATGTGTCCGTAGTATGAGAACACAGATACAAGTTCTGCTCTACCTAAGTTTGTAATCCAAGCACCAATACCATCTGATATTACCTGTGTAAAGTCGTTCGATACCATAGAGTCATTACCACCTGCGTGTAAGTCTCCGTCAATTTTTTGTCCTACAGCACCTGTTCCAAAAGTTGTTACGTTTTGAATATAAGGTGATCTACCACCAATTCTACACACAGTTTCCTGTTGTACAGAATCTGCTAAAGCACTCACAAATGTGTGTGCGTATTGTTGTCCTCCTGGACTTGCACCAACATTGATTGTGATTGTTGTTGGAGTGACTGCATCAATCATGATCTCTGCACCCGCCGCCGGATCTGTTGTTCTTGGATAAGCAATTTGTGACACGTTGCCATCTGAATCACAAGTGAATGTTAAACTTGCAGTGGTTAATCTGATAGATTCACCTGGTTGACAGTTGTGTGCGCCGACTGTTAATACTGTAACACCTGTTGCTGGATCGTATGTAGCATCAGTTGGTGTGTAAGTTGCTGTGCCGACTGTTGGATTTGCAATCCATACGCTGTAATCATTTGGACCATAACCTGGATCCAATGACACAAACGCACCTGCTGTTGGACGTTTTGTACCATAACTGTTTGCTGATCCCAATGATCCTGATAGTCCTTGAACTGTACAGTTTCTTAAGCCTGTAGCATTTCTCATAT
>Ga0181598_1000061_pt1 | contig 85299 bp, 120 predicted proteins | sample 041ome_4_FD_153295 | JGI IMG/M metagenome (GOLD analysis project Ga0181598, IMG submission 153295) | Coastal salt marsh microbial communities from the Groves Creek Marsh, Skidaway Island, Georgia - 041404US metaG (spades assembly) | ecosystem: Environmental > Aquatic > Marine > Intertidal zone... | reverse complement strand
AACGCACTGCTGAACTTAATTGTGCAAAACGTTCTGCAACGTCCATGTATGCTTCAATAAATTTTTGTTTCATACTGCCATCGGTGCCTTAATACTATCCATTGGATTATAACCAATAAGTTTATAATCACTAGGAACAGTTTCTAATAGTTCTGCAATATTTTCAAACTTGGGCATTTCTAGTGTAGGACCTTGCATAGGAGTACGCTCAAGTTGTTGTTTAACTTGTTCAAAGTGGTTTTGATAGATATGGCAATCACCACCAGTCCATACAAACTCGCCCACTTCTAACCCGCAGATTTGTGCCAACATGTGCGTAAGTAAACTGTAACTAGCAATGTTAAAAGGAACGCCTAAGAACATATCTGCACTACGCTGATACATTTGGCAACTAAGTTTGCCGTTAATAACTTTAAACTGACTAAGTGTATGGCAAGGCGGAAGTGCCATATCTTCTAGTTGATTAGGATTCCACGCACTTAGAATAATACGACGACTATCTGGGTCTGTAGTAAGTTGGCGAATAATATTGTGTATTTGATCAAATCCTTCGCCGTTAAAATCACGCCATTGACTTCCGTATACAGGTCCTAGTTCTTTATATAAATCATCATTACGATAGCCTAGTGCTACACCCTGTGCATCAGCGTTAGCAGTCCAGATGGTTTTCTTTTCCCAAATTTCTGTTCTGTCTGCTTCAAATGTAATTTCAGCAAGTCTACGCTCATCTGTTGAACCTTCTAAGAACCATAATAATTCTCCTACAACAGCTCGCCATGCAAGTTTCTTAGTAGTAACAGCAGGAAACTCTTTACGTAAATCAAAACGCATTTGATAACCAAATACTGTGCGTGTACCTACACCTGTACGGTCACTAACATCTTCACCATTGTCTAAAATATATTGTAGGGCATCAAGATACTGTTTCATCACTTCTTCCAAATTTGAAATATAACTTCAGGATGTTCTTCTTCGTGTGTCAAAAAGAACATCTCTTCAATTTGCTCTAAAGGCAAATGCGTATCGCAATCATAATTGCCTGGGATACGACTTAAATAAAATTCTTCAATACTATCTAAACACTGCTCAATAATATTAGGCCCGCCAATCACCCAAATTATTAATCCTGGGTATGTTTTTTCTAACACTCTTAAATGCATGTTCAAGTCACCTTGAATAATGCCATCCATTCCGTCGTTAGTATATTTGGATACTTGCGAAGTTACTAACACATTAATACGTTTAGGTAAAGGCCTTGGCATGTGGGGATCTGCCCAAGTAGTGGATCCCATAACAACAACATGTCCTGCTGTATTGTTCTTAAACCATTGCAAGTCTGTAGTATTATGCGGCCACGGTAATGTACCGTCTTTACTTACGCCGCCATTGTCATCACATGCTAAAATTGCTTTAATCAAATCAAAACTCCATATCTGCCGCTACAATAAAACGATCATTGTGTGATTGTAAAATTCCTGGACGGTGCCAAATTTTTCCAGGATAGATCATCCACTGTCCAGTCTTCCAAGGTGTAAAGAATTTACCTTCGCCGTCAACACCGTTCGGTGCTAATTCTGTTCCTGCTGTGTTTAAGTCTGCTACATCATCAGGTAAATGCATATAATAAACACCACTTACTGTAGTAGTTTCAGTATTATGATTGTGATGATGCCATAGCTTGTTTCTGTCTTCTGCAATTTCTAAACTTGTACGAAAGCTCCAACTTTGTATTTGTTTGATCTGTACTTCACGTCCTAAATATTTAAAACATGACCAAATAAAACTCATCTTCAAATCTGTAAACTGCTGAAATACATTCCAGTTAGTTTGATACTTCGGACTATTTGTCCAGAAGTTTCCAGCATCAATACCTGCTGAAACATCTCGACACATTGATTGTCGGTCAGTTTCAGTAATTAAACTATTCCAATCGTAATACTCATATTCTACCATTAACCTGTCCTTAATACAATATGTACACCCCACGGTGTAAGAATAGGTGGCCCAATAGTATCGATACCAAGTACCTTTACAGCATTGCTAAAGTCTGGATGCATTTTTTCTTCTTCAAACCATCCAAGGTCGCCGCCGTGTCTTGGCCCACTTGCACATGCACTATGCTTTCCTGCGGCATCTGCAAATGAAATAGTACCCTTGTTTAGTTCAATAATTAATTGTTCAGCATCTTTCATAGCTACACCTAATGGTCTTTCATGTGAGCTATTTTCAGCCTTATCGTAACTCAATAAAATATGTTTACATTTTAATTTCATTTAATCTCCTTCTCCAGGTGCTTCGCTAAAATGGTTTTCAAATTTATTTTCTACACCATTCCACTCTTCAGCATCGGCAGGTGCGTCCTTCTTTTGAGATATGTTAGGCCATGTATTTGAGTATTTAAAATTAATGTCGTACCATTTGTTATCAACATCATTAAAATCTGTAATAATAGCATCTACCGGACATTCTGGTTCACAAACACCACAGTCAATACATTCGTCGGGATTAATAACTAACATGTTTTCACCTTCGTAAAAACAGTCTACTGGACATACTTCTACACAATCAGTATGCTTACATTTGATACAATTATCATTTACTAGATACGTCATTTATTTTCCTCCAATGGAACTCATGTTGAGAAGGGCGAGTGCCTATATACTCCTCACCTGTTTCCATATCTATTAGTTTATATTTCTCAGGACACTTGGTGTATACTACTAACTGTAATGGCTCCGACAGTTCATTAACTTCTGTACCGTCTAATAGTGTCCTAGACATTTTTCTCTCCGCAAATTAAAGTTTTCACTTCAGTCTCGCTAACCTAATCATCGTTGCCGCAAGATTAATTTCTGGATCGCTTACAAGCGTATGATCTACCAAACCTTGTTTAATAATAAGAATTGCGCTTTCTTGTCGTTCTTCATCACCAAAAAGTTCAATATTATCATATAGCCATTTGTATATATCTTCCATTTCTTCTGGACGAACTTGACTACATACAAGTTTACGTGCTTCACTAATTTTACCTGCTTTAAATAATTCAACCAATGCAAGTTTATAGTCAGCATCTCCCGCATCGCTTTTTTCAGGCTGTACTAATACACCGTCTACACTATTCATTTGCACCATGTTGATGCACTTACGCAAGTCAGGATAAGTTGCTTTTACATATGTATCAAGGGTATCCAAATCCGGAGTTACGCCTTCTGTAATAAGGATTTCTGCAACTCTAGCTGTAAATTCCGTTTGATCAATGCGTTCAATATGAAAGCCTTGGCATCTTGAATGCAGTGCAGGAATAATTCTGTTAGGATAGTTACATGTTAAAATAAAACGTGCTGTAGTATGATATTCTTCCATAACACCACGTAGTGCGGCCTGTGCGTTTGGACTCAAGTAATCAGCCTCATCTAGCAGTACAACCTTAAAGTCACCAAATGGAATCATTTGTACAAAGTTCACAATCTTATCACGAACATCCTCTACACTGTTTGTTCTACTTGCGTTGATTTCTAACACATCTAAATCATTAATTTCTAATTGATTCAATAAAATTTTAGCAAGGGTTGTTTTACCAATACCTGCATTGCCACTAAACAGTAGATGAGGAATAGTGCCGTCTTTAATCCATTGCTTTACTTGTGACTTTTGATGGTCATCTCTAAATACATAACCGTCTACCGTCTTAGGACGATACTTTTCTACCCATAGTTCTTTCATTATCTTGCCTTTACTCCAAAATGTTTGTATGTTTGTTGTACACATTTAGCCTGATAGTAACAATCTGCTAGTGCGTTATGAAGTTCTTCTTGTATTGCTTTACGCGGATCCTGAGGCATCATAGCAAATAGTGTACGACTATCACGTATCTGCCAAAAATTCCAAGGACAAGGTTTTCCTACTTGCTTGTATAAATTTTGTAGAATAGCATAATCAAACAAAGGGCCTTGACACCATAAGTAATCTACTCCTACGCAAAATTTATTAATTGCTTTTGTAAGTTGATCCATATTAACACGGCCTTCATGATCACCAAATGCTTCATCTTGGATTTCTTGTTTTTGTTTACTCCACCAAGCAATAGTGTTATCGTCGATTGATCTACATAGTAACTCTGATTGTTCTTCAATGTCACATCTTAGATACAATGGACTGTAAGGTTCGTCATCAGTGAACGGATCAAACTTAATTGCTCCGAGGGTCATTATGACACTGTCTGGCTCTACGCCCAGTGTTTCTAAATCAATCATGCCGTGAGTTGCCATTTATACCAACTTCATTAATATAATAACTTGTAAAACTAAGACAGCGATCGGAACAATAGTTCTTACTAGTTCCATTGTGTGATTGTACTCATCTAGTTTTCTTTCAAGTTTGTTTCTTTTTGCCATATTACCCTTTTCTGTTTTCCTGTCCCATTGCGGACATAATCAATAGTATATACAGGATAGGCCATGCCCACCCTGTTAAGTATCCTGTAACGTGCAATACTAACAGTGCAACACCAGTTACACCAGTTGTACCGATTCCGCTAGATTGTGGTTTGGGGAACTTCATTATCATACTCCTAATTTTTATAAATTATAACAAATTACTGAGAAGATGTCAAGAACTTTTGGTTATGATATTATAAATTTCTTGCCAATCTTTTACTCGAATGACATCGGGATTATTGTATTCCTGATTAAATGGATGATCAATTAAGATAGGTTTATGCCCAGCTCTTAGGCCAGCTTCACAATTTTCGGGCTTGTCTTCAATCCACCAATGTCCCGGTTCGTATTCTTTTAGGATATCGTCTTTGTCTGCACCAGTAGCAATACACTGTACTCTTCGAACAGTATTACCAAACCAACGGTTTAAATTTGTGCGGCGCAGTTCTCCTGCCCAGTGATCTGTGCTAAGACTTGTAATACATTCAAAGTGCCAGTGACTAGCTGAAAACTGATCTAGTGCATTTACACTATCACGTAAAGGTTTTAAATATCCCATCCATGCTGATTCGTTAAATGTTTGTACTAATGAATCTGCAAATTCTTGTTCAATGTTATATCGTACTGATTGTTTATATACTTCGGGATTTACTGGGGTGTAACCACGTTCTCCCATCCATGCTGTAAATGCAGATTCCCAATCTAGAAGAACACCATCAACATCCGTGAGAATCTTTCGTTCTTTTTCATAATCCATTAAATTTATAGATCCCCGTCTTTGCGGTTTTCGGAATAGTGGACATCAAATGATCCACCTGGATAACGTGCTTCTAGTTTACGAACATTCTCTTCAATTACTGCACTAGGGTCTTCACCGATGCTCCTACAAGCATTAGCAAAATACCAAGCAATATCGCCAAGTTCTCGCTTAATGTGAAACTTAGTGTCATCATCCAAAGGCTTACCCTGGAATACACATTTTTTAACAATTTCTGCAAACTCGCCTCCTTCTGATGCAATACCAATTGCTCCTGTCATTAGTAAACTAATGTTTACTGTTTTGTTTAATTCACGCAATCTAACAATCATTGCTTCTAGATCATTACTTGCATCACTCGTAACTTCGCTTACAAAGTCACGGTATTTGTTTATATCTACTACGTTATTCAATTTCGCCTCTTTCTCTAAGTTGTTGTTTAATTTGGTCTTCCGCCTGCATTATTTTATAACGCATTTGGACATCATCTGTTATGTGATATACTGCGTCTAATTTTTTTAGTTTAGCCTTTAGTGCTTCTGTTGAAACATTAGACAGATTCATTTTTATACCGGAGGCATACCTGTAAAGTCTTCTGGACGATGAGTAGTAGTACTAGTTGCACCTGTTTTACTACCGAACAACATATCTTCAGGTCGTTCAGTATCCCACATAAGAATACTCTCTGCTTCAACTGTTCTCATAGTGATAGGTTCTCCGTCGCCAAAATCAACGTCAAAACTTCTAGTCCAACGACCGTGTTCTACTAAGATCCAATCTCCTTCATTATAAGGATCGTCGTTTTCAGGACCTTTTGAAACTACTTGTGCCCAACGAGGCTTAATTCCTCGATCTTTACCATCATCGTTTAGTACAATGATACCTCCGTTAGTAGTAGTATCACCAAAGTGCATATTCTTTACAATCACTCGATTATGAATAGGTCTGATGGTGTTTGCTTTTACTGATGCCTGAATACCTTTTTTGCCTTTGGCCATTGCTTCGTAATCAAAATCCATTTTCTTCTTTATCCTTTTGGTACAAAGTTGCCGTCATCGTCTTCAACCCAATCGTCTTGAGTTTTTGATTCGGCCTTAGTTTTTCCAGGTTGAGCTTTTGTACTTCTACTTGTTGGTTGCTCTACTTCTACAGTGTTTTGTGGTTCTGCTGTTTCTTCAGCTTTTTCTTTAGGTGCAGGCTGTTCAAACTCAGTAGGTTCGACATTTTCTGCATAATAATCTCGAAGCAACTCTTCACGCTTCTTAATAATTTTTCCGCCTGGGCCTAGTTCGTCGCCACGTGCATTTACACGAGCATTGCCTACAGCTGGAGTTAGTTCATTTCTTTGTCTAAGCAAATCCATATCAATAACTTTACCTGTCATTGTTCTATATTGCTTACGACCCTTTTGTTGTACTGCCATTTTATTTCTCCTGTTAAAGGTTTATTATACTGTACTTATCTAAGGAACTCACGCCAATCCAGGTCAAACTGGATTGAATTAATACGATGTACACCTATCAAATACAGCACATAACTTGCTACACTTGATCCACGTCCTACACCCCATACAATGTTATTCTCACGCATAAAGTCTACAAGATAGATCATGTAACGTAGTAAGTTAGTCATGCCTCGTACTTTAAACTGTGCAAGTTCTTCTTCAACTCTTTTTAATTCTGCTAAATCATCACCTGCTTTGTTCATTACAAAACTATAGACATCAAGTTCTTTATACTCTTGTGGCATAAACCATTCACTTTGGCATACACCGTCAAAAGTCTTTTGATCTACATCCAATGGAATATACTTTTGCAATGGATTCATACCTTGTTCTTCCATTGCAGAATTAAATTTATCTACGTCATCACTTGGATCACATAGTACAACGTGTACTTTATCCACATGACCACTATAGATCATATCGATTAAGTCGCGATTTGAGAATCGTGGTATTCCTAAAGAATCTGTTTTCATAATCATGTATACAGTTTAACTGATATTAATCAAACTGTCAAGATCTAAATTGCCATTATCTTGATTTTGTTGCTCAATTCGTAATTGTGCTTCTTTGGTAATAGCTTCTTGTTTGTAATATTCTATAAATGTAGAAATTTGTTCGCGTAGCTGAGGATTTTGTGTAACAAAGTACTTATTTGATAGTTCAGCAATTTTATCGTAACACTGCTGGACTGTTAAATTTTTTGTATCTTCACTAAAAGGATGTATCATTTTTATTCGAATATACCGAGATAGTCGGCATATACAGTTGCGCCTGAATCAAAACTAACAAATTCAAAAACAAACGTTTTAGTATTAGGTACATCAATTACGGCAGTACTATCTTCTGTAGGCCAAGTTGGTCCTCGTTTGATTGTACCAGCATTTTCATTTGATGTAAATGTAATAGTTCTTTGTACAGAGTCATTTTTAATATACACTCTTACTCTACCTGCCTTACCAGTATCACTGTTCCATTCAGTTAGGTTAAATGTAATATCCGCACCAACTGTAAAAGATTGATAAAAGCCACTACTTAGATTGACGTTTTGACTAGAAGTAACTGTACCAGGTGCTGAATATGATTGTTCAGTACTGTTAATAAGATTTAAACCTGTTACTGTACTGTTCAAAAAATCGTTAGTTCCTGTCTCAGAGTTATATGTAACTCCTTGTGCAGTTGTATTTTGTAGTGTTTGAATTTCAGCCTTTGCCGCTACAAAATTGCTTCTAATAACTGAAAAGTTATCTCTAAATCCTTGCGAATCGTTATCTACACCTGCAACAGGGTAGTTTTGATTTACGCCAGTGTCATTAATATTACTTGCCATTTTTAATCCTCTCGTGTACTGTTATTTATCAGCACTATACATTGAATTGATAGTTTGCGAACGGAATATATTGTTCGTTACTATTACCTAGTGTACTGTCAATATTATAACGTTCAATTTCTATACCTAAACTTTTAAAATCAAAATTACTGTTTTTAATATTTAATAAAATGTTATCTGCTTCGCCGGGTAAGCAATAGCATAATGGAATTGCTAATTTATAACCTAACTCTGGCTCACCTACATTCTGTGGAGTACGCATCCACAACGGATAAAATTCTCTTAAATTATTACCAATTGCTCTAATTCGATCTCTCATATTAGTTATATTACTTATATACCTAGTTTGATCATTACTCTCACTAACTTTGATAGCATCGCTGTCAATTTTAATAGTATTGCTAATTGGTCTAAATCTGTAAGGATCAGAATTAATACTGTTATTAATGTCTGCTACAGTAACTTCTTGACCACTTTGTAACACGCATGTAAAGCCGCCGCCTGGAGTAAATAGTACAGGTCCACTTCTAGTATAAAATGTAATAACACCAGATGATGCCGGAGATCTATCATCACCGCCTCTTAGTGTAATTTCAAAAAATCCTTCGCCTGTACCAACACCAGTATTGTCGTCTGTAACTGCATATTGAATACTATCTACTGTTATTCTGTTTTTAGATTGTGCAGTAAAACTAGTTTTAGTTTTTCCAATATCGGGTTCTGCCGGATCAATAACATCAACATAAATTATTTCGTAAACTGTATCATTACTTCCAACATTTTTTGCTATTGCTTTATTAATATTTCCAAGTTTATAACTTTTTCGCTTATGATTTTTAGCAATAGCCGCAACATATTCTCTAATGTTTTTAGTTTCAATACCTGCATATGCTAATACTTTAATTTCTGGCTGTAGTCCGAACGTTGGATCGTTTGGTCTATAAATACTACCAGGAGTAAAGATTGTCGGATCAGAAATAAAGTTTCTATATGTATTTCTCTGTTCTTTAGGAAGCAATGGTATCATAGTAATACTACTATATAAAATATCATCTGGATCTGTTGTAGTAATAGTAAACTCTTGTGTTCTAGCACTAAAGTTAAACTGATCTCTTGCTTCGACAGTAAATGTATAACTTCTATCAATAGTTGTTGTTGCACCGTCAAAAGTAGTTGTTTGTGTAGTTTTATCAATAGTTGTTAATCCAGGTAAATCAACAGTACCAAACTGTCTAACTTTACCCTGAAGTTGTCCATCAATTGCTAATATGATACCTGGAGGCAATCTACCTGACTTTAGTGAATATAATACAACAGCATTAGGAACGTTACTTGATGCATTTACTCGAAGAGTAGATGTAAAGTTTGCTCTTAGATTTCCAAGATCACTTAGTGTGTTCCATGTAATGGCACTTTCAACTTCACCTAATAGTTTTAATGTAAATTCTTTATCTTTAGCAACCGTAGGATTAATTTCTGAAGTTACTTGTTTTTCATAATTATAAAAACTAATAGTAACTACTTTATTAGCTGTAACTGCACCATTATTATCATAAGTCTTATAACCTACGTTAGCAATAGTGCCAATAAACTGTCCTCTATTATAATCTGTTGTTCCTTTTTCAATTTTAGTTAATGCACTATCTGCATTAGAAGCAACAACTTTACCTTGTTCAATAACCCAAACTTTTGTATCTACAATATCTAATGCAACATAATTTTTATTATCACTTGCATCATCTTCAGTTAACGCAACTTCGCTAAACACTAACCAACCTGTTTCAGTATTTCCTGTATTAAAATAACTATCAGCAAAGTCTGAGAAAGAAAAGTTGTTTTCGTCATCTGGATAAAATAAATCAGTTGGTTCAAATTGAGGATTAATTTGAGTCCAAGGACTCTTACCTAAGTTGTTTGCAAAAAATTGTGTAGAAGTAGATGATGAAGAACCAAGCTGTCTTAGTGCTTCGATTGTAAATTTGTATTCTTTCGTAACTGCTGGCTGATAAGGAACACGCCCTGCAATCTCACCAGTTATACTATCAAGTTCCATACCCGGAGGTAATATACTTGCTGTTCCATCTGCATTTGACGGTTTAACTGTAAAACTAATAATACCTTGATTACTAGTTGGATCGTACACATCTAAGAATAATGTTACATAGTTATTAGCACGTCGATATCCTAAATCACTAGGCGTTAACCAAATTGGGGCTCGTAAGTATGTGTTATCAGCAGTAAACAACCCAGTTGCAACTTGCATAATTGTATTATCAGTTCTTAAGAAATCATCACCAACTAAGTAAATTTGAAACTTACGCTTAATAATAGTTACACCGTCACTTGCTGAAACAGTAAACTGATAATTTCTGTTTAGTTTTTTAGGACTTTGAGTAGGAACTGCATAGTCGTAAAATGTTGTATCGTAATAGTAACTTTCAAATCCATTAAAACTTTTAATACCAAAGTCATATGGGAAAGAACCAAACAAATTGGTGTCAAAAAATCCTGCACTAGCTCTTTGTTCCAACGCCAGCAGTGGCTCAACAATTCCTGTAAGTTTACCAGTTGTTCTATCTAATGATATTCCGGGTGGTAGCTCGCCGCCGTCATCTTCTAAAATATATTCAATATTATCACCTGCTGGCAAATCAGCATCGATAACTTGTAATTGAAAATCTACAGGACTGCTATCTAAAATATAAAATCTATTATTTGGTCCTAACGGTAACGGACCTTCAGGTGTAATCCAAATTGGAGCATCAGCACCGTCAATTGTAATTGTTAGAGTAATGTCTTCTACTCTATTTCCTTTTTTTGCTCTTAAAACAAATTCGTAATCTTTTAATTCTTTAACTTCAAATGGTGTTCCTGATAGTGTTAAATTTTCTATTCTTAAACCACCTGGTAAATCTCCACTAATTAATCTAATAGAGTCAACAGTATTATCTACAGGCAAGTCAATTGTCTGTACAATACTTTCATTAATTGTTCCTAAGCTGTGTCCAGTGCTAACTGTCCAAAGGATATTTGCCATGTATTACTCCTATATACATATTTATGCTACAGGTAGTGTTCCCATATCTGCTGTTACTTCATTTGATGCTGTAAATGTTTGAGTACCATCGTCAAATTCAATAACTAAATTACGTGAAAGATATTCTAATGCATTACTAAAAGATGTAGGAAGTGCTTCTCCTAAATCAAGTTGATTAATAAATGATTGTATACCGTCCATTTGACGAATGTCAATGCCCCAAATATTACTTTCAATATCGCTTGTACCATAAATTTTATTTCCAGCACCGTCTAAATTAGTACCAAGTCTTGGATTAGTGTCTGTAATTAAAGATGTTTCAGAAGCAATAGTAATTGTATTTCCTACTAAATTAGTAGTGACAAGATTTCCACCGGCAATAGTTAATGTATCATTATTAGCATCAACAATAGTATTGTTGTTATCTGCAAAAACTTGTATACTAGGCAATCCAGTAGCAGTAGAATTAATAGTAATAGTATTAGCATCAGATGCAAGAGTAACAGCTGAGCCTGCAACAATCTTTTTAAATTGTAGTTCTGCACCATTTAACTGTGCAAATATACCTTGTCCCGACGCTCCTAAGTTTGCGGCTGTTGTTCTTTCTGGATCTCTTGCATTGAGTTCTAAAAAGTTATTATTAACTTTTACAAACGCTTCACGAAGGTCATCTCCGGTTCCGTCGTTTGCGATTGTTCCGATATTAATTGTCTGTATTGCCATATTCTGCTCCTATACAGTATTTACCGCTTTTTGCCTAAAGCATATAAGTTACTATTATATGGTGACACAACACCATATCGACTTACCATTAATCTATTAGGACCTCCACTAATTTGTGAAGTATCAGCATAATCAGTTAGACCCCCATCTTCTAATGTTGATGCACTGTCTTTATGTAAACGATCACGTAATTGTGCTGGACTCCAGTCTGGATTTGCTTGTAAATAAATTGCTCCTAAACCACATACTTGTGGACTTGCCATACTAGTTCCGCTAATATTGATTTGTTTAAAACTAGAATTATTAAAATAAGTTACGCCACCAATCTGATTAATATTACTACTTGCACTAATAATATTATGACCAGCCGCATAAATGTCAACTCCTGGACCGTTTGAACTAAAACCAACTTTCTGTTCGGGTGATGCAGTAGTTGCACTTAGACATCCTACCATAAATGCTTGATCATCATATGGTGAACTTCCTCTTTGATAGAATCCTGTTCCTCCTGAACTAAACACAATATTGTCATAATCGTCACCGCCTGGCACATCTATTTTAAAACTATTATTTCCTGCGGCAATACATACATGTATGCCTTCATCAATTAATTCTTGTACATCTGCATCAATAGAACCAATTCTAACAGGATATCGATAACCACTACTTGTAAAATATGGATAAAATCCGTATGTACTAGTACGGTGTGCAGTATTATTAAAGTCTGGATCGTTACCTAGATTGTAAGTTGTACCGCGATAAACAAGATCACTTACACCATCCGGACGATCGCCATACCCTGCACTGTAACCCCAACTCATGTTTACAATAGTAGGGCGTTTAAATCCTGTCGTTGGATCTATGGGTTTATTTCTATGCCAAAGTTTAATACAATCAAATGCATATGTTGTGCTAATACCAGTGCCGCTATCTCCAGACCCTTCCAGTCCAGCGAGCTTAACAGAGTATATACGTGCATTTTTTGCCCATCCAAAATTTAATCCTGCGGCTGTGCCTGCAACATGTGTGCCGTGTCCGTGATAATCTCTATAATGGTTTGAACTTTGTGTAAAAGGTAAACCACTTGCTTCGGCCCAATTTATTTGATGTACTCTATATCCTGTATCTGCAACATATCCTGAACCACCTGCTATTGCTGGATTGTCTTGTGCTGGTGTGTTACCATCTTGGAATATGCTTCTAATTGTTGCAAGTGATGGTTTGCTAATAATTGGAGCAATGTATGTGTTATGGAATGCATAACCTAATGGGTTATTTGCTAGAATGCCTGCTTGAGTGCGCATATCATCTGTCCACTCTGGAGCAAGACTTCCACCGTCCCATAATTCTGTGTATTCAAACATAGCAAAGTTTAGTAGGAACAAGTATTCTTTTGCGGCTACTTCAAATGCATCTGCATCTGTTTTCCAATCATCTGGATTTTCTTGATAACCTGATGGATCCCACTTGCCAGCATCGTATGCTTCTTCCATTGCGGCATACAAATCACCTGTCTGCCAGTCAGCGGCTAAGAACTGATATAGTTTTATATCGTCTGCAGGTAACCCGTGCATGTGTAGTGTGTGGAATACGTGTTCAATAACTTCTTGTGCGTCAATGTCACCATCGCCATACCCATCACCAGTTGAGTTTAAATACCATACCATGTCATTTTGTACAGTCGTATCAAACAGGTTAGTTAAGTTCCAAGCAAGAACACCTGCATCAGTTAAGAAGTTTGGAGTGTAATCTGCTCCTGCACCTCTTGCTACTCTTTGTATAGTTGGTAAGCCTGCGTGATAAGTTCCTGCATCACCACGGAGTGTTTTAATTAAATTTCTTTGGTATTCTTCGTTAATGCCTGCACCATTTGGATCTGTAAATAATTCAAACATACGTGCTACTTTTTCTAACCATGCATCTGGTACTGCTGTTTGTCCACCTACTGTGCCAGCACCCATAACTCTTACACCGTTAACAGTAACTTCACGTTTGAAGAAATCACTGCCATCACCTATAACGTCAATAATTGAGCCATTTCTGTAATCAATATCAAGATCATCAATAGCAAACTCTGGATGGTCAACTTGTAGTCCACTATCTTGAATTACAACATCTACACCAGTGCCATCGAATATATATGGAAAATTACTAGTGGTTTCGTTTCCAACATATGGTTGAACTAAAAAGCTATGACGTATTTTACCCCAGTCTCTATAATTACCTGCATCAACTGTAGTTTTATTAAAGTTGGCTATTTCTTGTGCTGTCAACCCAATTTGAATATCGTCACGCTGTTCTGGAGGAATTTCTACACTGTAAACTCTAGGGTCATTTGTAAGAGTTTTTGCTTCTTCGTCTGTTAAACTATAGTGACAACTTCTCAAACTGCCGTCTCTGTTGTTTACAATATCAACTCGTCTAGCCGGAACAAATCCATCGTCTTCACTAGTGTTTTCAATTTGATTCCAAAAAGAATCATAATCAACACCGCGATTCAAGCTAACAATATATTCGCGTTCGCTCATTGCGACTCCTTAATGTAGATCTACCCAAACACTATTTGCATAGCCTTGGAATTTATTTGTAGTAGTATTATAAATCATATCGCCATTACTTGGCGTTAAGTCATTTCGTTCAGTAGTTGTAAAACTTGCTAAACGTAATGGACTAGTAGTAATTTTAACTGCGTCAACGGCTTGTAGCTCAATACTTGCCGCACTATCGATAATAGGAGTTCCTGTACCAGTACCAGTAAAGCTATCTGCACTCACTGATCCGCTAAACACTACATCGTCAGTAAATGTAATCGCCGCATCTGTTGTAGTTATTGTACTATTAGTTACAGTTAAATTTCCAATCGAATCTCCTGCGTCTTGGAATGTAAATACTCCTGCACCGTTAGTTGTTAGTACTTGTCCAACAGTTCCGTCACTAATACCTAAGTCTGTTATATCAGTTGGAATTGACGGTGCTCCAACCAAATCTCCATATGATCCTGATGTAGCAATATTTGCTAGTACTGGAGTACCTGATATGTCTGCATATGCTCCGCTTGTTGCAACACTTGCTAATCCTGAAACAATACTTGCACTAAGTCCTGTTAGATTAGATCCGTCACCGTAATAAAAATTTGAATATGTATTTTGGTAACGATTGTTCGATGCACCTAAGTTGTATGTATTTGCTGTAAACGGTGTCACATTACCAAAACTAACACTATTGCTGGTTTCAGAACCCCCAATTAAAACTTGTCCTAATGTAATTCCTGTTAAGTTAGCACCACTGCCATAATATTCTGTAGCATTAACATCTCCACTTACATCTAATTTACGTCCAGGTGATGAATTAAAAATACCAATTCTTTGTGTACCAGTGTCGATTTTAATTGCAGTAACTTCACCGGAAAGTGGCTTAACTCTAATATCTAAGTCCTGATCGTTTAAAGTTGTTGCAAGAATTACATCATTGTTAACATACAATTTAACATTATCAGTTGCGCCTACTATAATACCAGTATCGCTTTTAAATGTAACACTACCGTTTTGTGTGTAATCACCGGCTGTAGTAACAGCATCAGTAATTCCGTATCCAGATAATGTAGTTGGAGTTCCAACTAAATTTCCCCATTCTCCGTTAAACAATGTAGGTTTGTTAGTAAAGTTTGCCCAGTCTAAATAATATGACCCAGCAAAGCCATTTAATGTTGTAGCATCTAAGCCAGCACCGCCTGATGTAATATCATCTGCAGGAGCCCATTTGCTACCATCCCATTTCAATACTTGTCCTAATGTCGGTGCTGTTGAAAATGTATCAACATCGGACAAATCATTAATGTCGTTAACCAAATCAGGCTTATTAGTTAAATCATTATAACTACCTGTTGTTGCTACTGATGCAAATGTTGGTCTTCCTAGTATTTCAGAATAAGCTACACTTCCATTAATCCAGGCCTCATCAGCTGTACTATACTTCATTACTTGATTAGATGCTAATCCGGTAAAGTTTGTAGGAATATCACTTCCACCACCTTCACCACCACCAGTATTTGTAATTGTGATACGTCCAGTTAAATCATTGTAAGTAATATCAATACCAGTACCTTCAACAAGTATTGCGGCAACTCTATCATCTACTCTTTCATTTGTAAAATACTGATTAGCACCTTCGGGCAAGTCTGTTGTAGTAGCGGCTACATTAGGTTTATCTGTTAAATCATTATAACTTCCACTAAATGGATTATAACTAACACCTGCAATAGTAAGTCCTGTTGCCTCAATGTTAGCCGCTCCAACTATTCCACTTCCTGTTAGATTTAAATTGTCACCTACCGGAAGTTCTTTTAGTTTGTTTTGATCATCTCTGTCAACAATTAATGGTATTCTATTTGCCATATCTTTATCCTTATAATGCCGCTATTCTTGTTTGAAAGTCGGTGAAGTCTATACTTGCTGCCGCTGTCGCTTTTAAAACTGTTAAACTTACATAGCCTGGTATTGTTCCATTTACTGCATCTACTAGTATTGTACTATTGTCTGCAAAAACACTACCTGTAATATCACCTGTATGATATCCTGTACTGTTACCTAAAAGTGTTCCAGTTACTGTTCCTGTTACATTTCCTGTAACATCGCCTGTTAGATCTCCTGTTAGTGTTGTTGCTACTAAAGATGTAGTTATTACACTACTATTATTAACAGGACCAACAACTTGTGCAGATATTCCGTCAATCATTAGTGTACTATCATCAGCATGCACACTACCTTTAACATCTGAAATTACAACATTAATTGTTCCATTTTCAATAGCAACAATTTTTGCGTATACTTCTGTAAAATTATCATTAACTTTTGTGAAAGCTGTTCTAATTGGATCACCGTTGCCCTTGTTAGCACTAGTTCCGATGTTTATAATTTGCTGTGCCATTATACTCTCCCTACAACCACTTCAACTGTTCCGCGGTCATCGGTGTCTTTGCTGGCCACCGCCTTACCTATTACAGTTCCTATCTTAGGATCATTGTCTACAATAGCGTAGCCCGGGATAGCACTCGTAACTAGTAAGTCTCCTTTTTCTACCCGCCCTAATACTTTACAAGGTACTCTACCTGTTAATGCAACTGCGTTTACAAAATCACCAAACAAATCAACATTCATTAAGTGTGCAGGATTTGTACTAACAACACCTGCTACTCTTCTGTCGCCTACTTTGTCTGTTATAGTTACTTCATTTTGTCCGCCGAATACAAGCACTGTACCAGGTTCATAACTATTATCTCCTAAATAATTTTCTGCTAAGTCAGCATATTGTGCCGCTGTTGCTGTACCGTAAATTGTACCGAACTTTAAATTACTAGTACCTAAGTCATAACCACCATTTGAACTTGGTGTTACTGCTGACTGTTTAAATATTACTGAAGCAACGTTATTATTTGCTACAATACTAACTTCACCAGCACTACTAAATCCTGTACCAGCACCAATTGCAATGCCTGTACTTGAAGCACCCTTTTCGCCAGGCGCTTCAATAAATGACGTATACATCCAGTCACTTGCTAATACAGGTGAGTTCTGTGTAGCATCTGACGGATCACCATAACTACTATTCTTTTGGAAGAATGACGGAACACTATTTGTACTACCAATTTTTATTGTTCCAGGGAATGTTGAAGTAGTATTACTTGGTACTGTACCAACAGTATCAAACACTTTAGCACCACCCGGTGTTGTCATTGTCATTGTATTTGAAGTTTGGTCTAGAATTTTATAGTTATCTAACCAGTACGACTGTGCATCAATTCTACCATCAGTTCCTGTTTTAACAATTCTGTCTGCAACGCCTGTTGTAGTAAATGACCCACCAATGTTAACAACATCAGCAAATGTAACAGCTGATGCATCTCCTGCACTTGCGTTTGTTCGACCAAACACTGTATTTTGTGCAATTTCTGGTAAATCAGCAAAATCAACTGAACTATCTTTTAGTGTTACCCAACCATTGGTTACAGTAAAGTCACCACTATCAAAACTTGCTAGTCCTAAATCTGCTTGTACAATACCAGTAGCATTTGCTCTAGTAGTAGCCGCGTTCATTGCAAGTTTACTTTGTAGTATACCTGCATTTGAATTGATATCTCCATTTACAATACTATCTGAAGTAATTGCAAATGTAGCAACGTTACCTGCTACTGTTAATGAAACGTCACCTGCTAGTGTATGATTATCGTAATTTGTACCGCTCCAGACTAGTATGTCGTTAGTTTGTCTATTTCCAATATTAGCACCAATTGCTTCTGGGCCAAATGGTGTTCTAGCATCAACATAACTTTTAGTTGTAACATCTTGAAGATTTGTTGGATCAGCATGATTATAGAACTTATAGCCGCCAGCATTAATATCGCCGGTTATTTCAGTAGTACCATCTCTTGCTAGTACACCTGCACCAATTGTTCCTGTAACTAGCTTAGTACCGTTTCTATCAAAATGTAGTCTACGTGTTATAAATCCTTCAGCGGCAAACTCTGTAGGAACAGCCGCTGGATCAGCATCTGACATTGTATCATCATTACTAAATTCTGTAATTCTAACACCTTGTTTAAATCCAAGTCCATCCAAGTTACTAATAGCAATACTTGCCGCAAATGTAACAGTACCTGTTCCTTGGTCTACACTAAAGAACTTACCAATTCTAAAGAATCCGTCTTGGTCAGTACTTGCAAAGAACACACGCCCTTTGCCTCGTTCATTGACTTCGTTTGCCTGTGCCGCTGGCTTAACTGGATCACCGTAAATAATACTTGGATAGTTAGTAGTGTTGAAACCGCCAGTACCAATTTTATCAAAGTCATGTCCGTTAGCTCTTAGTGTTGAAATACCAACTGTGATACTAGCACTTTCTCCATCTTGTAACGAAAGAGGAATAGTTCTTGTTGCGTTTCCACTGAATATAATAGATTCTGCAAGTCCAGATGCACTAAACAATCCACCTACACTATTAATATTACTTGCAGGTAAGTCATTTAGTTGTACAGTAGCATAGTCGCCTCTGTCTGTATAGTTTGCAACAATGTGTGTTTTTCCGTGGAAGGAGAAAATCATATCGTTATTTGCAAGTCTAGCTTGTAAACTTGCTGTTACTTTTTCAATAGCAAGCACAACGTCACCTGCTGTAGCACCCATTGTTGTACCAACACCTGCATAAGTGTTCAATGCCGCTTCTACATTACGCATTGTTAAGTTAACGTGACTAAAGCCGCCATCAAATACAATCTGGAATCGATCTGCAGGTAATGCACTGTTATCACTGTCTTGATTATTAAAGCTAATACTTCTATATACTCTATCTGTATTTTCTTCAAAGATAACTGCTGTTGAAGGTCTAATACTTGTAACACCTGCAACATCGTCGAACAAGTGATTCTTGTTCATACGTATTGTTACATATGGTGAAGCATCACTTGCTAATGCAGGATTATGTAAACCAGTAATAGCATTTTCTAATCCAGTGTCGCCTGAAACTGATAACCTATAAATCGTTTGATTAGCACCTTTTCTTCCAGTTGGTCCGGTAGCACCCGAGTATCCACCAGTATTACTAACTGGAACATCAACTGCACTAACTGCTGTTACTTCGTATGATGTAACTCCTGAGGAAGTATAAACATCAACAATACTATTTGCATATGGATGATAGTCACAATCATAAACAAATATACTAAAGTTACCTGCATTATGATTAAATTCACCAAATCCGTATACGTTAGTTGGATCATTATATACTTTAGCAGGCTGTTGCATATTACGTAGTGAAGTAACAATGTCAACAGTTTCGTTTGGATCTGATCCAGCGGCAACAAGTCCATAGTTACCGTTGGCGTTAGAACAGTTTAGAGCTCTAATTTCCGAACCATTATTACTAAAGAACGCTGTGTGGTTGTAGTATGTAAATGTTGAAACTTGCTCTGACAGTGACGCATTGTTACAGAACAATCCGTAACCTAAATCGTTAACCTGAGTATAGTCGTTTGCCAACATACTTCTGTTACCAGCAGTCTGGATAAAGATTGGCTGTGGGAATGTACTATCAGTATACCCATTACCTTCATTTGAAAGTTTGTTAATTAATAATTTTGCTGTACCTGTCCCGCCGTCGTATTCTGAAACTGCATCAACTTGATATCTTATACCATTAATAAAGAATGGAGCAGGTGTTTGTGGTTTTCTAATTCTTAAACCTGTACCTGCTGCCGATTGAACATTAAGTGTATAGTTGTCGTCTTTACTAGTAATAACTGTTTCTAAGTTACCAGCAAAACCGTCAATATACATACCACCTCGGAATGCCTGTTTATTAATACTTCCGGAGAAGCTACCACAAACCTGTGTGTAAGGTGATTTAATAAGGATTTGACCTGCAGGATCAAGTACCTGTGCAAAGCCTCCGTGTCCTTGGAATGACATATTTGCAAGTCTTGTTGCATCGTTCATTAAGAACACATCCATTTGATCATTAGTCTTAGGAACACTAGTTGAATCATTAGGATCTGTTAAGTAATGGTATCCATAATTTCTTGTTTGTTTAATATGCCATGCACCACTAGAAATATTATTTAAGTTTGGTAAAATATCTACAGTCAAAGTAACATCAAAACTACTTCCACCGTCGGCATTACTAATTAAACCAACTGCTCCGTTGTCGGTATAGAACCAAGCGCCGTCCCAGGCTGTTGGAGAAATATTATCTGCTGGAGTTACTGTAATAGTACCGCCAACTTCGTTTGTACCTGTAAGACTAATGTCCTGCGCTGTTGCAATATCTGCACCATACCAATCTGTAATTTTAAGATTATCTAATAACTTGTCTCTATAGAAGTATGTGCGTACCCATGGCGATTGTGAAATTCTTCTTGCAGGACGTATTTGACAACGTCTAAAGTCCGAACCTTTAACAGAAACGTTAGCAGGAACTTTAATTGGATAATCTTCATAGTAAATACCAGACTCAACGTGAATAGTAATTTGCTTTTCAGCAGTTGGGTTACCGTATTCAAGTTCTTCACCAATTTTAAATAGTGTTGGCTCAATTAACACAACTTCGACTCTGTCGTATACTGTACCACCTAAGTCTAGACCGCTTATATATTTTACAATGCGTCCTCTTGCTCCTGATGTCTTACCAACAATAATTTTTCCTGGAAGAATATCAACGTTTGTATTAATACCTTGGTCAGTACTATCATTACCTGCACCGTTACTAAAGTCAATAGTATAAGTGCTTCCTTCAACAGGAGTATAGTTATCTTTTGCAATGAATCCGTTAGTAAGGATATCTAAAATAATATCGAATTTTGTATTAATAGCATCTTTAACTGTACTACTAACATCATTAATGTTGCTGTTTAGCCATTGCGGTACTGATGTTGTGTAATCAGTTGGATAAATTTTAGTACCTTCGTATCCTGCACATTCAAATACAACATTTTCAATTACAACAACATCACCTGAACTAAGTCCGTGTGCAGTAGTTGTAGTAACTACAGCTAATCCTGTTATGTTGTTGTATGCAAAGTTGCTTACATCAAATGTATTACCGCCAAATGTAATAGTACCGCCGGTTACATATGTATGAACGACGGTTGACACTCCAACATTTACTTCGAACGTATTAGTTGCTAGATTATTTGGAGTAACAGCAAATCTTTTAGACTGTGTTAGCAAATCAACGTTACTAATAACTTGATTAACAATTTGTTTTAATTTAGCAATAGCGGCTCTTGTTTCAACACCTTGTGTAATTCTTGCCTTTGCACCAGATGGACTATTAAAATATCTTAGTGCTGATTGTAGTGCATTGATATTAGCATTTGTTCCATTTCCAATATCGAGGATCATTCCTTCGATCATTAATCCAACATCACGCTCACAGGTAGTGCCTGGCAATTCTGTTCCTATTGGATTTGCTAGAGCAGTTAAACCATTTGAAATTACATCAGTAATTGTCGTTGTAAGTATATCAGCTCTTCCGATAACATCTTTGTTTCCAGATCCTGATTCTACAATATATCCGTTGGTAGTATCTTGTAAGAAGCTCTCTGGATAAACTAAGTTGCCATCTGTACAACTGATATTAATTCCGCTTATTGAAACAACGTCACCTGCACTAAATCCGTGGTTGGTTGTAGTTGTCAGTGTAGCAATACCAGTAACGTTATCGTAAGTAAAGTTGCTTACATTTAAGTTACCATTTACTAGTCCGCCGTTCACATATGTATGTACTTTAGATGACGAACCAATATAAAATTCAAAACTAACTGCTGTTAAGTTATTTGCATCAACAACAAATGTTCCTTGTTTAGGAGTATATGCTGTATTTGTAAGAACATATTGCTTTACAAGATCTCTAGCAAATTCAATTGCGGCATTTGTTTGTGCAATTTGATCTTGAGTGTTGCTTAGATTATCTGATCTACCTACAGCATTTCTTAATCCAGCTAGATAACTAGATGCAACTCTGCGTGTTTCAATGTTGCCACCTTTTGACAAGTCGTTAATCCAAGCATCAACAATATAGCCTACATCTCGTTTACATTTAGCACTATTATATCTAAAGTCATACCATAGTGTACCAACACTAGCATTACCAATATTATGGTTAATCCATGCTTTAACTTCTTCCATAATAAATTCTTTATTTCTAAAAAGAATTGATTCGGTACTTGGATTAATAACATTAGTTGCTTGATATGAAAGACTTGGGAATGTATCGTTTACATAATCAATGATTGCTTTTTGTATGAATAATTTATTTTTTCTTAGGTACGTAATTGCATTTTCTGCAGAAGTGTTTAAGTTAGTAGTTCCTTCTGCAACTACTAGGGACACTCCTTTACCATCGTCATATGTAATTGTTTGTCTATATGCACCTGGTTCAATTGGAGCAGTTTCTACAATTTCTTGTGCTTTTAAACACGCTGCCTTTAAACTGCCATAAGCATAACTAAGTCCGCGACCTTCAAGGCCTACTGGAGTACGTGCTTGTGTGTCATCGCCTTGTTTAGTAACAAATAAATCTTCAGTTGATGCATATGATGTATTGTCTACGTATAATTTACTTGCGGCTTGCAAGTCTTCAGCATTTCCTGTGTCAACTCCTGACAAATCTCCGGGATGATCATGAAGGTATAGAGCACCTTCCATTTTATCACCTTGACGTCTAACTACATTTTTACGTGGAAGTGCTTCGTCATCTTTGTAAAATCCGTATAGCGATTCATCGTATGTAATATCTTTAATAAAGTCTTGACCATTTGGTTGTGTAGTTACACCAAGTGCAATGCTAACTGCTTGTCTTGATGTATCATTGTTATTTTGTGCTTCTTCTTTTGTTGCATGAATACTAACTTGATCTTCATTTACAAAACGAATAAAGTAATCAGTATTGTTTGTCAGTCCTCCTGGAGGAGTTCCAGTTGTAGAGTAGCGCCATTTAGTTCCGTTTGCACTCCAATCTAGACCGTGATCATTAATTACAAGATTTCCGCCTCTGTACTCACTAATTGTTTTTTGATATTCACTAGCGTTAGAAGGTTCTTGACGTGCAAGAACAGATTTATTTGGTTCAAATGTTACATTTGGTGCGTAGTATTGATCTTGGAATTTTTTGTCTGTAACAAGATCATCAATAGTAATGCTCGAACCATGTGTAGTATTAAATTCTGCAATAGCCTCTGGTGATGTTGCAATTAGTCCAATAGAATAAACTCTGTTGCCACTGAGAGGTCCACCTAAAATTGGACTAGTGTCAGCGTTAATATTTGCACCTGTATTAGTAATAGTAATATTACTTGAACTTGAATTGTCAATGCTAATACCGTCGCCTGCTGTAAGAGTTTTTTGTACTAATTCTGTACCAGCAGTGTTACCAATTAGTAATCCGCTCGGTGTAATTGCTGTTGGAGTATCGTTTAGTGCAGTAAAACTAATAGTTCCGCCCTGTCCAAAGACAGCATAAAGTTCTGTAAAGTTTTCATTTGCTTTACGAAACGATTCGCGAATACTATCACCAGTACCGTCGTTACCCTCAACACCTAAGTAAATATCTTGTTTTGCCATTGATTAAAATCCTACGCTTTCACCGCAACCACAACTACTGGTGCTTGCAGGGTTCTTTATATCGAAGTACGAACCAAATACTTCTTTTTTGTAATCTATTGTTGAGCCTAACAAAAACATTATGCTCGCCTTGTCAATTACAAATTTCCCATCTGGTAAGTCAATTACTTCATCGTTTTCGTCAGGAGCATCTTCTAATTCCCAGTTATACTTAAAACCAGCACATCCGCCGCCTTGCATGCTTAGTCTAATAGCACCTCTATCATGCTCTTTAAGCATGGTGCTCATCTGATTTATTGCTTCGTCTGTTAATTTTACTATGCTCATTTAACTTACTCCTATGTATTTATGTTATATTCTATAATCCGAACGTAAATAAATACAATATGTTCAAAAGAATAGAAAAAGAAATTAGATTTTATGTGCGCAAAAGTAAGAAGGGAAAGACTCATCCTTACAAGCGACTACGTAGTTATGCTGTCTTTGAATGCGATGACTGTCATCAAGAGTTTAAAAGAGAAAAGGGCAAAGTGGACCCGAAGCGATTAGACGACTTCTATATCCACGTTTGCCCTGATTGCGATCCTAAACGATTTGCTCAACGTAAAGGTGTTGAGCAACGTAAAAGACTTGATTTGTCAGTTGATGTTGACACTACAATTGATAAACTTTAGTCTTCTCTTTTGTAGATTGTCCAAGCACCGTAAGCAATAGCACCGTATGCTACTAGGCTTGCAATTGGTTTAAAGATTAAGAACGCTACGCCTGCGCCGATTAAAATTGCTCCGTCAAGAGTGGTTCTTTCACTGAGTCTTGCTGTAATCCATTTTTTGACCATTTGTGTTCTCCTTGTGTTTTATATTTATGTAGTGCAATACTGGCTAGATTCTTACACTTTGACTCTACCATAATATCTGCATAGTTGTTAAATCCTAATGCCCAGTCGTTAACAGCACGGTTCCACATGTAATCACTGTGAGCTCGTAGTTTTGCTTTCTTAAATCCTTGCTCTAGTAATGACTTCATGTTAGGCTTTTTACCTTTAGCGTGTCTGTCCAGCAAGTCTTCTCTACTAACACTGTAGTGAATTGCAGGACGCACACCACGCCAGCTGTCAATTACGCGAGCAAATCTATCGTCGGTAGGCTGAATGTATTCACCTTCACGGCACCAGTGATGGTGTATGTCAAGCACGAGTGCGCAGTGGTCTGCAAGTTCGAGGCTGTGTTCGAGTCCCCACTTGTTTTCGTCGTTTTCGATTGTGATGGTGTTTCTTGCTTCAGGCGAGAGTCTTTTAAGTGCGTCGATGATGCCTTGTGGACCTTTTCGACCCGATATGTGTACATTGCATTTAAAGTCTTGGAATGACTGTCCATAGCCCATCCAGCGGATGACATCGGTGTGATATTCAAATTCTTCTATGCTCCTATCTACTATATCTTCGTTGTCGCTAGCCAAAACAGTAAACTGCCCAGGATGCATAGACAAGCGAACATCAAGCGTTCTAGCGAGGGCGCCGACCCTTGCGAAATGCTTTTCGCAATAGCTGACCACATCACTACGTTTCCAGTAATAGCACCAGTCAGACTGAGTGTATACAGGAAGGACATCACTGCCCAATCGTACCATTCGTAATTCATCAGGTAAACTCCCTACGTATTCAATCAAGTTGTAGTATGACTGAATGTTATGCACCATGATGTCCCACAAGCGTTCTTCTGCAACATCTCTTGTTTGTCTATTTAACCATTGCACTGTGGTGCTACGTGTGTTCAATGGTCGTTGAATTTCTTCTAGTAGTTTCTTCTTCTGCGTCTGATCCGGATGCATATATTTGCAAGCAAAGCCTATACGTTTAATCATAATGTATCTTTTCCAAAATTTTAAAAGTTTCTAACCAACTGTTTACATTATAGCAAATTCCTAGATCATTGTCAATGATTACTTTCTTCAAAGGATAATCATTACCATCTTTGTCCATCCGATCGCCAAAGAAATGTAATACATCTGTTGTACTAAAATCTTTTACAATTTGGCTTTTATCCGCTCCTTTTGGGGCAATATCAATGCCTGTTTCTCCTCCCGGACGAGCTTCTAGTTCTGGAAAGATAGCATTAAACTGACCTGCAATATTATTACGCTCGTTATACTTTTCATCCCATGCAACATACATTTTACGCTGTTCGTTGTTAGCATTACGTCCTACAATTGAAAAATTTACCATACCAGGACGATGTTCAAAGTGTAAGCCTGTTCTTAAAGAAAACTGACTTTCACTTAATATTTTTGATAACCATTGATGAGGATCTTCAGGTAGATTCCATTCACTAGTGTGTACGTTAACACCGGCTTCCCATATATCATTTCCACTACAGTTATAAATTCGCTGTACTGCTGTAGCAACATCTTCACCAACTTGCTCTACAGTTTTAGGATTGTCACTTCCTGTAATAAGGTAAACCTTGTTAGCATAACAAAAATCTAAAAAGAAATTTTGAAACTCTGCATCCATTCCACGACGGCTTGGGGTTAATGTGCCGTCTACATCAAATATAAATTTATTTTCCATCGCCAGTTAACCTATTTTTAAACTCGTTAAACTCTTCGCGAAGTTTTTCAAGTTTGCGCTGTAGTTCCCAGACTTCGCCTTGTAGATTTCGGTGTTCCCAAATGTCTACCTTGTTATCCAAATCATCCATTGTCTATTCCTTCACACCATGCTGTTTCGCCTTGTGTAAATTCTGAACTTACCTTGTACCATTCAGCAAAACATTCTTGTTTAGTTTCGTACCGGCCGTATTCAGCTACACGAGGTTCCATAGTATCATCTGTTGCAAATACCATACTAACAATAAGTAAAGTCCACATTATTTCCAGTTCTCCTTAACCCAATCATCTTCACACTGATGCGGATGAGGTTCACCATGAAATACAGCAACACAGGTTTTAGGCAAAATTTTTGGTTCTGCCTTCTTTGTAAAATTTCGTATGTTACCAATTTTTGCTAGATCGGCTCTATCTCGCATTTCCCACTTATAACTTTGAATCCACTCATCAGGCCAGTAACTCCATTTTCCTTTTTCAGGATATACTTTTGCCATAATCCAGTCTTGATCTCCATGTAACCTACGCATAATCATATCATGGTCTTTTACAAAATCATCGTATACATATCCCATACTACCTGATTTTAATCTAAAGATACTACTGTTCATTTGGGCCCAGTCTTTACGTAGAGAACGATTAAAGTCTCTACAAATTACAAAGTCATCAATATTATGCATAAACAGTTTATCAATATTAGCATTAATTACAATATCTAAATCAAAATATAAGATATTTCCGTTTAGCGGAAAATTTTTATCAAAGAAAATAACTTTATACCACCAACCATGTACACCTATCTGTTGTAAATTAATTGTACGGATATGTGAGTCTATTCCTCGTACATCATCTGTAAAACAAACAAACTCATATGGCAACGTAGTGTGTCGTTTTACCATATTATAGAGTTTGTTTACGTATTCTGAACTATACTTTGATCCATGTTTAAGACAAACAACGTATGTTTTAGTATCTTTTAGTTCGTTTGGTATTTGTACAACGGGTTGAGGTTCCGCATTTTTCTGCGGCAAATCTTGAACAGGTTGGACACTTTTCTGCGTCTTCTCCTGTTCTTTACGTAATTTTTCAGCTTCTTTACGAGCCTTACGATCGTCTTTAGTCTCGCCTTCGATGTACTTCTTAACCAAATGATTATACCTCGTAGATAGCTGAGTTGGCGCCGTGTTCGGCACATTCTACTCTTACACAATAACAACGATTGTTTGTCTTTTCGCGGATTAGTTTGTCTGCAAAATTAAATGCATGTTCTGCAAATTTTTCTGCACCAACGCCGTCAAAGATACGTAGTTCTGCTAGACCCTTTTCTTCAAGATCTTTTAATGTATCCATGTGAGGATCATTAACATCAACTGCTACTTTGTGATCGAAACTATCTTCTAACCAAGCCTTTAAAGGTTTTAGTCCACCAAAGTCAACTGCCCAGTTTTTATTGTCTAGTTCATCACATCCGAATGTAAATGTAAATGCTAGACTATAACCATGTAGCAAATGACAGTGTGAGTGATCTGCGTTAGGTTGACGGAACACTGCCGATAAGCCAATGTTGTGTCCGTAGTGTTTTGTACTTAGATGTCTTGCCATATATTTTCTCCTATTAAATATGTGGCGGCAGAATTAGAAGGGTTGACGCCAAGTCCTTGTTTATTAATACTACTTATTATATTATAAATTACTCAACTTGTCAAGTGAAACATTAGTCAAATTCCAACTTTTTGGAAGTAACCAATCTTCTGTGTTATATATTCTGAAGTGTGTATTAGGAAACCAGTTGAATACTTTTGAAATTTGGTATTCCCAGTAGCTTGGGTCTACTGCTGTAGTGTTACTAGGACTGTATCCTGATGTATCACTGTATATATTATTTACTTTACCGTTTATGCCGTATAGATCAAATCCAACTATTTGAATATTAGTATCCATAGTAGCGCCAAGTAATATTGCATATGGACCGCTACCCCAATGAAAGGGGTCGTCCTTTCGTTCTTTTCCATGTTCTATTAAGTCTGGAAGTGAATGTACACTGTCACTGTTAAAATCGTGTGCCCAACGTTGTCTAGTGTATATATCGGGATGTCCGTGTGCAATAGCTTGTGTTACCATCCGTTTGTCACAGCAAACTAGATAATCGGTATATACATCTCGAAAGATTGCATTGCATCCGATTTTCTCAGTACCGTAAATATTATTTAGATTTACTGTCTGTCGACTTGTTCCGTTGCCTATTATTAGCATCTTTAACATCCAACTTTAAACTTTTAAGCTCTGTCATTACTTCATTAAATCTTTCTGTTGCAGTACTAAACATTGTAAAAAGTGCTTTAACAGTATCCATAGTCCACCACCACCATGCAAATGCAAATATTGCAAAAACAATTAACGTTGCAAACAATAAGTGATCTATTAGAGTAATAAGGTCAAATGCATAACTTATGCCTATAGCTGTTAACATTGCCATTGGCGCAATTCTTCCAACCCATATCCAAAATGAGGAAAGCCTTTTAAAATGTTTAAACAATACTAGGCTCCAATGTTACCAAATGGTTGCCATTGGCCTGGAGCTCCTGTTTGTACACATATCCATCCTACATTACCATTTGGTTTAGGAGTATCGTGCCATACAATGTCTCCTGTATTATAAATTCCGTGTGTAGGAATACTGTTACCTACTTCAAATTTCTTTCCTTGAAATTTAACAGCACCAGATGTTTCAAGGCATACTCCATCAGATACCTTGCTAACACCTATACCTAATTTTTCCGAATGTGTAGCTATACCGTTAATACGTAGCACACCGTTGTCAACATATATACGTGATGTAGAATCACCTACAATTGAATTAATTTCTAATAGAGCATTGCTTAATGCATTTAATCCATTTTTAATAGAACCTACTGCTTGTGCATTTATATCGTGTACTAGTTTCATTCTTGTATCGCTCCAAATGCTTTCCAGCTTCCGGGTGTGCCACCCTCAATACAAATCCATCCAACCCAGCCGCCAGCTTGAGGATTGGTGTTATATAATAAATCACCTTTATTGAAGTTTCCTGTTGTAGGAATTTCAGAAGCAACACCAATTTTTTTATCTTGAATTCTTACAGGACCATTAACTTGTAAATCAACATCAGTTCCGGGATACTGTACATTAATACCTACAGTTCCTTTTAATTCGATACCACCGTTTTGTCCAATGATAATACGGTCTTGATTATCTGTAATAATACTTAGTTTGCTTGTAGTATAAGTTCCTACTCTTACATGATCAAACTCAGGATCAACAACAAACTCTGCTTCATTGCTTGCTACACTTAGTTGTCCATTAGGTGCTTCGCACCCGATTGAAAAGCGCATCATTCCGCTATCATAGAGTACAAAGTTGTCGATGTTTACATCGCCTTCTGTACGTAAATTGCTTAATGTGCCTACTTCTGTTAAACTACTTTTTTGTATAGTAACACCTAATGAGTCTGCACTTAGTACAGGAATATCGTCAATTAGGATTTTAGCTTTTCTATGCAAATCAATATCGTTACTAACATAGAATCCGTTACCTTTCCAAACAATCTGTTTTGTACTTTCTCCGTCTTTCCTCCACTGAATTCCGACCATATCTAATGATCCGTTTTGTGGTTGAAAGTCCATTGATGTTGTGCGTTTCTCTGTTGAAATAAGTTCATCAACACAAAGTTTTTTTACAGTAAGTTCACTGCCTACTGTCAACGAGCCTTCAATATTAAGGTCTCCTACAATTTCATCAATGTCGGCAGTACCTACAGTAATTTGATCGTCTTCAACTAGTAATGATGTTCTTGAAGCAAGGTCTTTAATACCAGTACTACGTAGCAGAGTAATCTTACCGCCATGAATTGCATTTCCGCTAATACTGTTTACAGTTGCAGGCGGAGTTTCAGGGGCCGATGTGTTTGCAATAGTCTCGATCGCTGACCCAAGATGTGCGAGACCTTCTCTGATGTTGTCTAACTGGTTCATGTAAGTATTTATCAACTTACCTTGAGAAGTATAGTATCAGTATTAATTCGTCCGTTGAGTTTGATATCTACAGCGTTAATGTCCTCTAAAAATGTACGTAACTTAACTTTTCCTGCACCTTTAAATTCTTTAATTTTTTCTTCAGGCTTACGTAGCGTTTTCTGCACACTCAATTCTTCATTGAACCCAATAATCGTAGTACCTTTTACACTAAGCCCACTTCCTGCACGACGACTACCTGTTGGGTCTATATTCTGTGCAACATACTTGCCTAGTTTACGTGTTTTAACATTAAACACCCAAAGCTCGCTTGCACCTACAACGTCTACAGGATTAACACTTGCAAGACTAAACTTATTATCAACCTTAAGATACTTGAGTTTTTCAACTAGTTTATCAGCACTCTTTGGCTTACGTGTTCTAGTCTTACGAGTTGCTTTGCTAGTATCAACTACTAGTTGACATGCTTGTTGGATATTTTCTAATGCTTCAAGAATCTTTTTAACATCATCTTTAGATAAATGTGAATACCCTTCTTTAAGTTGCTGTAACATATCTTGAGCATGTTCGTCCATCTTTGCAATTTTTGCTTTAGTTGGCGGATTTAGTAATTCTGTATATTCAGCAATTTCTCCATCAAAAAATGCCGCAATTTTTCTAGCATGTGCTTGTGTAACAGCCATTTTTTGGAAATGTGTTTTAAAGTCAAATCCCTTAGGATTAAACGACTTTGGGTCTCGTATCCACCCATCTAGCCATTCGTCGATTGCTTCCATCTGAAGTCCAACTTGTTCTCTAATACGTTCTTGGATAGTAGGAACATATACATTGGACTTTTCTTTTTCTTCTTCCTTCTTAACTTCTACAACTTTTGAACCTACTTCAATCGCTTCTTCAATTCGTTTTTTCAAAAACTCGCTTACAGGCTTTTTACTGCCCATTGTACCAGGAAGGCTTTCCCAGTATGCGTTTTCCTTTTCGTTGTAGTCAGGAGCACCATCTAGTAATGTATGTGCGACAGTACCTGCTGTAACGCTTAGTACATAATTAGGAGCAGACTTTGCTTGCTTAACTTGCTCTTTAGTGTAGTCGCCACTGGTTTCCATCCACTTAAATATTGCTTGATATAAGTCAACAGGCTTAAAGTTTTCATAATAAAAAGCACGGCAAAATTCTCTATGGCGATGGATCTGTTCGCCTGTCCATTCTTCCCAACCTTCCCAACTAGGAGATGAAATTTTTGACCCTCGTCTAATACGTGGAGCTCCACGTACAACTTTCTTTTTGGGTTTTTGTAAAATTGATTTTGCAGTAGCCATGCCATAAGTCTCCTAACTGTTAATGCTTTATTATATATGTAACTTATTAAAAAGTCAACCTAATTTGACTATTCGAATCGTTTTTTGTTATGAAATGCTCTTTTGTACATATTATGTAAGAAAAAATTCATTTTGCTAGACTTAGTAGGCTCTTCAAATTTTAAACTATGTGTCCAATTATCTCTTTTAAATGGAATAACTTGTACTAATGGACGTCCAGGTTTTAAAAATGCTTCTACATCATTTAGATAACACGGAAAGTTAATCATTGATAAATCAAATTCGTCTGTATCAATTATACCTGGCATAACAGTAATGTCATCTTGAAATTGATAAAACGGTTGTACAAACAAACAACTATAACCTTTTGGAGTCTTAATACGCCAAGGAAGATTAATTTTGAAATAACCTTTTTTCTTACCTTTTATATCAACAGGACACTGATCATGTGTATGTCCGGCGTTTGGGTCTGTCATATGATCTAGTACTGTATAAAATTCGCCAATACGTTCTACGGGATAAATTCTACCTACTTGATCAACTTCACCATCAAATTCTACTCCTACTGCCTGTTCGTAAGCGTTAGGAATAATGTATCCTGATGTAATCATATCTCTTACAGGCACACATTTTGCAATAGTAGGGTCGTTTGCTTTTAATTTACTGTACCATTCGGGCAATACTTCTTTAGCTGGTCGAATAGGAAAATATTTTAAAACATGCTGGTCGCCACAAATAAATTCTATTTCCATCTTAAATTTTTTCTCCAACCTCGAAACCTCTAAATGTTTTAAAGCGTGGGAAACGCAAACTGTAAGTACCGTCTTGGTTTTGAGTTACTGCGTCAGCGCGAACTTCCACCAACTGACCAAGCAGAGCATCGCGATCAGTCCAAAAAGTGGATCTGTTATCATCCGTAAAGCCACTGCCGACATTAACCCTAATATCTTTCCCGTCATCCTGCCCAGCGCATACAAGAGCCCCAAGTCGTCCTTCATTTCTTCCTGTTCCTTCTTCTACGTCTGTAACAGAAAGTGTTACTTCAATAAATGGTTTGGCTTTGAGCCAAGCATGAGTCCGCTTGCACTCATAGGGTGCATCAACGTCTTTGATCATTACACCTTCGTAACCACCGTCTACAGCCGCTTTATTAAGCTCTACAAAGCGTTGTTCACCTTCGGGAGTACTAAGGTCTACCTCTTCCCAGTCCAACGCTTGTACGTGCTTTAAAACGCTTTCATTTTCTAGTACCCAATACTTGACTAAGTTACTACGATAAGTTTGTGGCTTATTCCATACACCTTTTTGGAAATCTTCTAGTGGAATAAAATCAAACAAGTGTAGAACAGCATCTTCACTTTGTACATTATCTTTACGATGTACCTGCTTCATTAGATCTTGAAAGTTAGCACTCATTACTTCACCGTCTAGCACACAGTCATATGGTGCAGGCTTAGTTGCTAATACTTCTTCAATCTCTGCAATAATATGAGGGAAGTTATGAAACTGTTTGCCGTTACGACTAAACAATTCTACTTTGCCATCACGACATACTGCTAGTACACGAACACCGTCTAGTTTGATTTCAATCTGTTTCTTACCAACCATTTTCTTTTCATGGTTAGCTGAGTCGTGTGCAAGAGCACAAGTGAACACAGGAACACAACCTGGCACTACTTTGTTAACAGTCTTTTCACTTACACCGCAACGTAGGTCTTTGATTAAGATACGTCTATAAAATCCATTCCATTGTTCTGTAGTTGCAACGCTCATTGCTAGTTCAATAGCATCACGTGCCGCATGTCCTGTTAGTTCACGGTTGATAAGTTGATTAGCAAGATATTTGAATGAATTCCAATCCAATCCTTGTCCTGTAAGTACGTCTGTACGCTCTGGAACTTTCTTAACACCAAATGTTACAAGTGGATCAAGTGCTAGTTTAATGCCTTCAAAAAACTCTGGAACACCTTCGTCAAGTGCTTCTTGTAAGATTGCTTGTTTAGCTAACTTACTGTTATCAGCTTCTAGCTTTGCGATAATATCTTGTGGTTGTGTTCTCATATTTGCCTCACTTGTTTATTTTATATAGTGTAGCACCATTAGTTAAGATTGTCAACCTGATTTGTATTTAGAATTTACTCAGTATATTCAATTTCTGGAATACCTATGCTTTCAATTGCATGTTGACACACTTTACATGGTTTTGCAAGTTTTGGATTACCGTTTATATCATAACGCTCAATTACAATCTTTCTAATCGACGACCAGTCCTTACATCTACGTAGTGCATCAATTTCTGCATGTAGGAATATTGCATCAGGCTTTCCTGCTTCAACAGCAAACTTACCTTGCAAAGGATGACTCTTTGAATAACTGTTTGTGCCTACAGCGAGAATACGCCCTCGCTTGTCGTACAGTGTTGCAGTTAAATTAAATTCGCCTCGTTTTTGCAATATTCCTATCCTTTATAATTGGAGTGAGCGACAGGACTCGAACCTGCATTACACGGATTTGCAATCCGGTACGTAACCATTCCGCCACGCTCACATATTTGGCATCGGGTGAGGGATTCGAACCCCCTGACTCTCGTCCTGGTTTTGGAGACCAGTGTACCACTCCAACTGTACCGACCCGACAAAAACTCATAAAAAAAGCCCCTAACATTATTAGTGCTAGGGGCTTGTCTAAAATAAACTTTTTACAAAGTCGCGTTAAGACATACCCCTTCCTTTTGAAGGGCACCAGCACTGTAATGATGACTGTTGTGATGTTCTTAACACTTATCTATTCCTTGTTTCTTTAGTATGTGTATACTATACTATCTTTATTTATCGTTGTCAATCTATTTTGGATAAGTTAAATGGTGCCGGCGGAGAGACTCGAACTCCCGACCTAAGGTTTACAAAACCCTTGCGCTACCAACTGTGCCACGCCGGCTAACATTCTACTTATCCATCTTCCAAAAAATTACATCTTTGTTTTGAAAGTCTTTGACTGTAATAGCAGGATTATTATCTGGTTCCTGCTTGCCTACATAATGCCAAGACATTCCGTCTTTTCTGTTCTGTTCGACTGTGTCGAAAAACTCTTTATTGTCATGGACGAACAAAGCCATGATTAGAGCTACTCCAAAGAACATAAGTCCTCCTTAGTTGTTGTTGGAGCGGGTAAGGAGAATCGAACTCCTATCATCAGATTGGAAATCTGAGGTCTTACCATTACACAATACCCGCTTGGCGGAAGATGTAGGATTCGAACCCACGGTACGCTCTCACGTACAAGGGATTAGTAATCCCCCGCCTTAAACCACTCGGCCAATCTTCCTATTCGTTAGTAAAGTCTGCTTCTTTTAGAAAGTAGCCTTTACCGTCTTCTTTTGGTGGAACATATTTAATGCCCCAACTTGGACAATAAACTGCAAACAAGTCAATTTCTTTAGTATCATATGGCGCTTTCTTACCATTTTGTACTGTGTGCATAGGAACCTCTACTCTGTTACGATATGGTTCTCTATACTTAACTTGAATGCGTTCGCACTTATAATCTTTGTAAGCAATCAAATCAACTGTTGAATGCTCACTAAGTGGAGTAAAGACTTCATAACCTTTTTCAGTTAAGTCAGTCATTATGTGTACTAATCCTAAGGATCCTTTTAATGTAGTTTTCATACATTTATTTATCCTTTTACGGTTATATCAACCGTATTAGCACTTCTCCTTTTTAGTTTACGTTATTATATTAGCACTTTATTTAGTGCATGTCAATTACTTCTTTTGAAAACTGAGCGTATAGCTACGACCATTCTCATCGCTGAAAGTAACTGTGCTATGACTGTATACTTCCTTCTGTGTTTCTTTGTAACGAGTTTCAATTTCGCACTGACGTTGTGTTGTATAAGTTGTAGGTCCTTGTTTGTTACCACCAATAATAGCACCTGTTAGAGCACCAACGCCGGTTGCGGCTTCCTTGCCACTACCTTTACCAACTTGATTACCAATGATGCCGCCAATGATGCCGCCAATGATTGCTGAGTCCTTGTCAAAAGTATTAGCACCTTTTGTAGGTACTTGCACATCTCTGCATACTTCTACTTTATACGGACTCTGTTGGATAACTGTTTTATAGTGATCCTCAATGTTTGCGTAACTAGTTTTATTTGCATATGCAGGACCTGCTATCGCTAGTGCCACACATGCCATTGCTAATGTATTTTTCATATTATTAATATAACACCTTCTATATCTATTGTCAAGACTTTTTTTATCTAATCTTCTAATTTATGTAAAGAATTAATATAGGACAAGTCTAGTGTATTAAAACTAATCGTGTATCGATCATCACTTGCATTTCGAGGAGTCTCATGATACAAGTAACTTGGCCAAATAATTAGTTTACCTGCTTCAGTAGTAAAGCCTACACGTTCTGTATTGTATTCTGTTTCATTAACTTTACTTTCAGTCATTTTAAAAACAGTATTGGGATTTTCAATAAACAACGGGCAGTCGTCTGCATCGCTCACTGGGTAGTAAGCACCACTTAGTACTGATTTTTCATGTCTGTGTCGTTTAACATTGCCGCCTTCTTTTAATACATTACACCAACTGTTTACAATTTTATTTTGTTCTAGACCTGCTTCTTTACAATACTCATTAAGACACTCTTGAATAGCACTGCGTAAATCGTGCATTGCTAATCGTGTTAACAAACAATCATATCCACCTAGGTAACTGCTCAATCCCTTATTTAAGATGCCATGCATCTGTAGACCACTAATTCCTATTTTCTTTAGGATAGTATCATTATCTACTTTTTTACTAAGATCAAATTCTGCAATTAACGTAGGAAAGAATTTATGAAACATTGTCAACCTTTATAATTGAAAGGCCGCCATTGACTACTTCAAATCTAAGTGTATCGCCTTCTTTCCATCCTGCTTCTTCCATAATCTCAGGAGGAAAAGTTAGCAACACATTTTCAGGATCATCTGGAATGTCTGAAAATAAGTCTTCGTACTTATACGTTTTCATCAGTTGTGCCTCTCCATAGACCTTCGAGTACCTTTACCTCTTTTACACGATCATAACGGAAGCTACGAAAGGCATTACTCTCTAATGCCCAAACTGCTACAACCTTGTCTGAAATCTCTCGAACTTTCTTTTGAGTCAACGGAGCGTCTTTTTTAGCAGGAGGGAGATAACTTGGAATAAGTGTACAAGGCATTGTACGTTCATCACCGTCAAGTTTTAGGAATGTTATTTCCAATACTTCCTTGTGGAGCATCTCCATTAGTTCTTCTCGTGTCGGAATCCCCTTTAGGTTCGCTACTGTCTCGCTTACCAAAGATTCTGTCGTAGTTGTTTCTGTATTTTTCATCGTCTGCACCTTTTCTTCTTCCACTGCCTTTACCTCCATCGCTCATACCAACTCCTCAACAATGCCTAGCACTTCTGCGGCAAATAGTAGTACACCGCCCACTAACATTAAAGGAAGACTTAGAAAATACCCTAAACCAATAAAACAACTTGCGCCAATTAGTCTCAGAGCACTCTTAGCAAGACTCACATAAAAGTGTCCCTTGCTTGTATCTTTAGGTTGCACTTGCATTATCGTTTCTCCGCTACTGAATCTGCAAGTCCCCATTCTACTGCTTCTTGTGCAGTAAGGAATGTATCGAACTTCATAGTCTCGGCCATTTCTTCATACGTCTTATTTGCCGTATTGTGCTTAACATACAACTCTGTAAGACGCTTGTTTACTTTCTTTGATTCTTCCATAGAACGACGAGCATCTTCAAACTCTAGCTCTTGTACATACACACTACCGCTTGTACCACGTGTGCCTGAGCTAACACGATGGATCATTGTACGGCTTTCTGGTAGCACAATGCGCTTACCTGCGGCACCTGCTTGTGCTAGGAATGAACCCATTGAACATGCTTGACCCATTACAATAGTACGCACATCGCTCTTAATGTACTGCATGGTGTCGTAGATAGCAAGTCCTGCTGTAACTGCACCGCCCGGCGAGTTAATATACAAACTAATATCTTTAGTAGGTGCTTCTGATTCAAGGAACAACAACTGCGCCACGATTAGATTTGCCATATGATCTTCTACTGGACCGTTTAGCATAACAATACGGTCTTTCATCAAACGACTGTAAATATCGTATGAACGCTCTCCGCGAGCTTCTTTTTCAATCACCATTGGTACTAGTGGCATATTATCGTCTCCCTTCATTGTATGAATATGCAGTTGGACCAGGTGTAGTAAATTCCATACCTGCCATATTTCCTACATAAGTTTTTCCATTCCATTTAAAATGGATTTTGTTTGTTGCAATATATACGCTCATCGAATCTTTTTCTCTAAAATTATCAACTTCGCCTTCTACAACATTATCGTTATGTGTACATGTAACTGTACACGTATTATCAAATTTAGTTTTCATTTTTACACCTTATAAAGTTTAACGTAATTTAGTCTAGTTTCGTTTGCTTCGAACAACTTGTTCTTAGTCTGTGCTTTTACCTTAGCCTTACAGCGTAGCATAGCGCCTACATCATATGCAAACTTGTTCATAAAGCTCACTAGGTTACCTTCTGTAGTAACTGCTGTGTAGTTATAGCTCTCCCATTGTGTGCTATAACGCTTGTCAAGGATAGCAATCACTGCTTCTACACTATCCTTTTCTTTGCCTAAGTATTGGCTATCGCGATACTCTACACGGATCTCTTTCTTAAGATTGCTTTCATGCATATCACGCTTGATAAACTCTGGCGCAAAGGCAATACGACCCATACCCTTAAACGGTACTTGTTCTTTGTTAAGTTCTGTAACCATATCTGCTTTGAAGCTGTCTAGCTCACCTAAGCCAATCATTACATAACGCTTCATCCACTTGAGTGCTTCTTGTACACTAGCATAGTCTTCTTCAGTGGGCTCAAACATTACGAAGTCTGTAGGAATCCATTGTGCTTCTGCTACATTGTGTTTCTTTTCCCAGTAGTACCGCACAAGACTCTTGTTGTCAAATTGAGTAGGTGTTTCTTCTGAGAAGCGACGAGTGTCTTTACTGTAAGTATTGTTGTTAATGCGGTAAGCCGCATATGCAACTGCTAGTGCATCTACTGTACTAACTTGTTTCAAAGGTAATGCCTTACGTTGAAGTTCCATCATTGTATTTGCCTCTTGAAGTAACATTATGTTTATACTATAGCATCAACTAAAATAAATGTCAACCATTCCTTTGTAGAACGTATCCAATTCTTCTTTAGATCCCATATCACTTTTAAATTGGTTTGCTTTACGACAAACAATTACATAGTTACTAATTTCGTCTTTGCCGCCAAGTGATCTAGCAAGTTTGTGATCTACTGTTGGTTGAAAAAATCCGTCATAATTATCAATATTAGGATTTGTAACTTTATTAAATCCGCGTCCGTAGTCTAACGGCGTGCCAAAAATAGGACATTCGTCTGGAGCAATACGAGCAAGTTCAAACGGATCACCTTCCCACTTAACTGAGTGTGCCCAAATAAGTTTTAAGAACTGATCCTGTTTGGTAGATTTTTTAAACATTTCAAAAAATGTTCCGTAAGTTCTACTATCATCTTGTGGATGAAACTTGCGTGAGGAGAGAGCCCGAAGGCCCTCTTCTCTAACTTGAACCAAGTCTGCCATTACATGAACTCCGCAAACTTATCGTCTTCTACTTTATCTACTTCTTTCTTTGTCTTAGTAACTGCATGAGTAAACTCTGCAACTTTACCTCCAGCATCAGTAAACACATACGGCATATCAATTTCAAAATCTAATCCGCCTTTGCTAGGAGTAGGAAGTTTAATATCGTAGCCTTTTTGTTTGCCAGGCTGTGATTGAATATATGCTTCGCGATTGTCAATTAACGATTTAATTGAAGCCGCAATCATCAGTCCTCGGTTTACACCTGCTGTATAACGATGATCTTTCCACTCAGTATACTTGCCGCTTTTGGTCTTTTCAGGATACTGATCGCGAATAGATTTAAGTACATCGCCCCATACCTTACTACTTGAACTCCAACGCTCGCTCATTACTTGACCAATCTTAATAAGCAGATCGTCTGTTACTGCTTTCTTAGGCATTTGACTAAACAGTTCAGTTAGTCCCCATACTGGTGCATGATCAATTGCTGAGAAGTGCCAAGCATTGCGTACACATTTAAGCGCCATTTGGAATGCAAAACGGTTAGAGTAGCTGTCTTTACAAAACTCTTTGAAATGCTTTTGCATATGAGCAGTGTGTTTTGTTTCGCCTGCACCAGGTGTTGCACTTTCTGGTACTAGTGTAATGTTTACATCACTAAGTACCTTTGACAAATTATATGCTGGCTGATCTTCTAGTTTAACATCAAGCCCTGCTTTTAGCATTTCCATTGCTCTGTTGTTACGAACTTTTACAAAGTCATAATCTGTAATAGGAACAACATCTGCATTACAAGCCAAGAACTGGTTAAAGTCAATATAAGGCATGTCTTTCATACTAAAGCCTACAATAAGAGTTTTTACTCCATGAAGTGCTAGTGCCATTGAACCCTGCATACCATCATTAAGGAACACACGTTCTTCGTCTGCGGCATAACGCCCTTTTGCACCAAACACAAGACTGCTGTCAAAGTTCATTGCAATCTCAAACATACGCCACAAGTAAATTACTCGTTGTGCTTTCATGTTCATAGCAACAAGACTTTGATCTACAGCAAGTCCATTCATGACTGCTTCTTCTAAGTTATATGCTTGTAGTTGTACACCGTAAAGTACAGGTTTGCCTGTTTCAGGATCAATGATACTGTGCATAGCATCAAGTGCCATTTTAAATGCAGTAACAAAGTCTACTGTACCCATTGACTCAAGGTTAAGGGCACCTTTGCTAACATTCAAATTAGGAATAGTTGCACGTTTGATCAGCGATAGTTTACGCTGATAATCTTCAGGCTCTAAAAATTTGATAGGTGTTCGTTCTTCTTCCGGACCAAAGAAGATTGAAAGATCTTCTCCGTAGGCAGATTTAATGCTGTCAGCATATCCAAAGTTGATTGACTTTTTCCAGTTGTCTACATAATTGAATAGACTTACGTATGGTTCTTTCATTGTTTGTTTCCTTAGACTGTTTAAATTATCGGAACGTTTCTATGTTCCATATACAACAGGCTCATCACTATTGACTTATTGCCTCATTGTCTATACAGTATACGATATTAATCGAATAATGTCAATCGAATAATTGTCCAAAATTGTTATTTGCTTGTTCCATTGCACCATAATCTGTTGCTAGGTGTACTTCGCGTGGTACGAATAATCTATCCATATACTTTTTGATTTGTTGATGCTTCATTCCAATATCTTTACCAAAAAACATTCCGCGCTGATCAGCATTTGCAGGACGTCTTACTGCACTTACACAAACATAATCGCGATCTGCAAAGAAGTCGTATAAATCTTGAGGCTCATAACCAAACAAGTTGCACTGCTTAGGTACAATTTCAACTTGTACACTAGGACGACAGCGATCAATTGTATCTTTTGCGCCTTGTATAACTAGTAATTCACTACCTTCAACATCAATTTTAATTGCATCTACATCTTCAAAATTATAACTATCAATTGTACGTGCCGGAACAGGCACTAAGTTTTGACTATCTCGTAGTTTAACGTTTGAGCTATCTAGTACAACGTGATTGTGTCCACCGTGATCAGTATGATCTAAAATATCAATAGTACCTTCATTACGATTAGTTGCGGCAACTTCATGTACTGTAACATTTGCAACAACAGCCATATTTTGATGTACACCTTTGTAAGTATACCAACCAGCAGTTGCATCTTCATCTCTAAAGACGTTACCTGCTTCGTCAGTACCTTTCCAATATACACCCTTTAATTTTTGTTTTTGAGCAATAGCAATGTTTGCTTTTAACATTTTAAGTGTAGTAGGTGTAGGCTCAAATGATTCAACATTTTCTGCCCATTCACTATATGCAATAGTATTGTTGCCTACGTTAGCACCAACATCAATAATGCGTTTTGCATTAGGATAGATTGTTCTAATTAGACGAGAGTTGTTTCCTTGGTAATAAACATTGTTACCACTAAAACGTGGACCTTGCAAATTGTCATGAGCCAATAGCCAATAACAACGTCCAAACTTGTTTACAACAAGTCTAAACAGCGGATCATTGTACAATCCGCTTTCTTCTGCAAATCCAAAACTGTCTTGAAATTCTTGTGCTGAGATTTCAGCTGTAATTTTTTGCGGCATGTTACTCCTCCTTCGTTAACCAATGTTCGCATGTAATATTAATTATCTTGTGTCCATTTCTTATCAGCAAGTTTGTGGTATTCAGCCCAACGGATAAACAAACCTACTTCGCGACCGTGTGCTTCGATCTCCCAAGGAAGATCCCAGTAACTTACTTTTTTAGGATTATAAGTTTTACCATACCATTCGTCTTTTGAAGGATGCATTTCTCTGCGAGCAAACTGCTTAACATGTACCATTTCGTGTGCTACAGTTTCTAGCAAAGCACGTAGTGATTGAGTTTTATCAATTTCAATTTCAAAAGTTCGATTGTTATCAGCCTCTAAGCAATAGCCCAATGCTCCGTCTGGCTTGCAGAGTTTTATAGTGATGTCAAGTGTGTGCATACGTGGCATCAAATTTTTAATACAAAACTCAACTATAGACCTAGCATACCGGCGCTGTCTAGCTGTTCCACCAATAGTTTCGATTTGGTTCATAGTAAGTAGCCTTATAATGTTTATACACTATTATAACAACTACTACTATTTATGTCAAGCGTTTTTGGTAAAAATTCTTAAAAATACTCAAAATTTTGGCAATTTAAGTGTTTTGCAATAAATTTTGCACCATTTTTTAGGTGAAAATTCTTAGCCATTTCTGTTAACGGGCTTAATGTTACGTATCGTTTTACATCTGGATATTGTGATTTAATATGTTCTGCAACAGTAAATACAATGTCTCTTCCTGCACCTTTTTCGTAACTCCAAACGGTATAAAATACTGCAATATCTGTTCCTATATTGTTTAAATCATCTTCGTTTGTTGGAACTTCACTAGTATATGCTACACAAATGACTGCCCGTGGACCTTCGTGTAGCACAGGTGCTTCTGTAGCATATTGGTCTTCATATAATGCATATACTTCACGACCATTCCGTGTACGATCTTCCGCTGTAATATGTGGTCGAACAGGATCATCCTCGATTAGTTCTAGCACATCTTTAATATTTAATTTTTTTAACATTACCAAAATCCTAAGTTTCTACCGTTACCTGCGATAATCATCACACAGGTAACAATATGCAGTATAATCCAAAAGGTACGAAAAGCCAGAGCCTTTCTTACATCATCTTGTGATATAGGAAGAAACTCCGGCTTATCGTCATCTGTAATACCAATTGGCATTCCAACTGTACGAGCCCAGACTCTAAGATATCTGCGCTGGCCGCTCATTTATTGTCCTTGCAGATAGTTTAAACAATTATCTGGGGTAGACTCTTCGTATGGATCATTATCAGTGCCTTCGTTGTTGATGCCAGGTTCCTGCCACCACTTTTCAACTACACCGTCGTTAATGATACACATATAACGCCAACTGCGCAAACCAAATCCTAAATGGTTTTTACCAATCAACATACCCATAAAACGAGTAAAGTTTCCTGAACCGTCTGGAATAACTTTTACATTTTGAATATTCTGTGATTTAGCCCAAGCATTCATAACAAATGCATCGTTAACTGAAATACAGTATACTTCGTCAATATCATTATTACGGATAGCGTCATAATTTTCTTCAAAGCCTGGTAGTTGATATGTAGAGCAAGTAGGTGTAAATGCACCTGGTAAGCTAAACAATACAACTCTTTTGCCTTTAAAAAGATCATCGCTTCTTAAATCTTCCCAACGGTATGGGTTTGGTCCTTCAATACTTTCATCTCTAACTCGTGTGCGGAAAGTTACGCACGGAGGTTTAAAACCTTCAATCATAAACTGTGTGTCTCCTTGTAGTTTAATGTCTAATTGTAACATCATTATTTAATAATGTCAAGTAGATATGCCACTCAAATATGGTAAATATAAGCATAGGTGAAGGATGAATTATGGATTTTTTTACATTAGCTAAAGATGTTGGTTTTCCAATCGCTGGCGCATTGGCAGCTGGCGGATTTGTTTTTCTAACATTAAAATTTATTTTAGCAGGAGTTACTGACTCAGTAACTACTCTCAAAAATATTATTAAACAATTGGATAATCGAGTTCAAACTATGAACAACGATTTAGTTAAAATTGATGCACTATTATCATATTCATTAGGCGTAAAACCCAATGTAGATCGTATTGCGGCAAATGAAGGCAAAGAAGATGCAAGACGTGATTAAAAACTTTAAAAAGGAAACAAAATGATTTACGAAAACATGAACGCACTAGTAGCAGAATTTTTAGATAGAGCAACTAATAAACAATGTGGAACATATAAATTACCAGAGCATACTTGTAGAACTTGGACTCATGACAAAGGTAAAAAATACCATTACCACAATTCGGGAGTATATCCAGATCAATCTACACTGTATTTTTTCGATGACAATTACAACCATGTGTATCAGAATTATTTCGACAGTAATATGACTGTAACATGGACAGAAAACGCAGGCGGATTCAGTAATTATCCACAACCAATCACACTAGATGAAAATGTTCATCAGCAACACTATACATACGAAGCCGTAGTAGATTCGTCAAGCACTACATCAAACAGTGTATCATACACTAACTCAGTAACAGTAGGCGTGAAGGTCAAAGTCGGCACTGACGATTTGTCTGTAGAAGGTAGTACTGAGATCACTCATTCACAAACCAATGAACATAGCCAGTCGGATACAACCGGGCAATCCAGTAAAGGAATCTACACTTTTCATTGGGACGAAAGTCCAGAGGTATATCCAGAAGGTTTTGAATTGTGGTGGGGAGTAAATAATTACCAACTCAAAACCAATCCAGCCGTAGAACTTGTGACAACATACACTGTTGATGCGACAAACGGATTTAAATTTGCTATTAATTGTGGTTACAAGAGAGAGGGAAGCGGAACACATCACACAACGCTGTTTGTAACGCTGAAGCCTTCAGATCTAGGTTATACTAGTAATGAATTTAAAGTTAAAGTGCCAACAATCTATAAAGTTGATTACCGAGATTCGTTCCCAACAATTATAAAGAAACCAATTAGGCAATAAGGAATAGACTATGATTAAAAACTTTAAAGATATTGTAGTACTAATGATTACATCTGGAGTACTGTTACTGTTAGGTGTTATTATTGTAGGCGACTACATTGTGGCACTAGAAGAAAATAGACCAGTTGATGAAAGTGTTATTACACTAATGAAGATGTCAGTCACAGGATTGATTGGTGTCATTGGTGGATATATTGGTGGAAGTAAGTAAAATGATTTGGATGGACTATAATGTAGAAAGTTTTGCAGACGGTAGTTTTACTGTCAAGGGTGATTGGCCTGGAGAAGTTATGGGCAAGAATCGAGACGGCAGCCCCAAAACTAATGCACTATATAGACCTGGCGATGTATTTGTTGTAGACGAAAACGGTATACTTAGAAAGTCAGATCATTTATCAACACTAATAATGAAATACGAAGAGGGCAAAAAACATGGAGCTAGATCTAGCACAAACAATTAAAGACTTAGGATTTCCTATTGTTGCCGCGGGCGGCATGGGATATTTTATCTACTTTATATGGGGTTGGGTAACGGAAACTATTGATCCAGTTATAGGCGAAACAATGGGTACACTTATTAAACTGGTTGATCGTGTACGAATGTTAGATAACGACATGATTCGTATGAATATGAAATTGTCAATGGTACTAGAACATAAACATTTGCTAGATAAAAATCTTACAGAAGAACAAGCAAAAGAACTAGAAAGCCTAGTTAACAAGTACCAAAGCCGTAGTCAAGTATTTGACTCCACTGGAAAAAAATAATGACAGACTCTGAAAAAGAATGCGATTGCGGTCACGAGTGTCATAGGGATAAAGATTGCGAACATTGTGTAAACGATGTATGCTTTAAGTGTAATTGTGATGATTGTAAGGACTAGTTAATACTTACTTACTTGTGGCGATAAAGACGCCGTTCCAGTCTTTAGGAAGTTCTTGAGTTTTCATATACTCACAGCGTTCAATCCACATTGTGTAATAACCTTCCATCTTGCCATCAAAGTGTCTCATTAATCTTTCGCAAAGCCAAATAGCTTCATCGAACTGCTGAGATCTATATGCTTCGTGCATTTGCTCATGTAGTTTTTGGCTCTTACGATCTGAAGTTTTATTCATACCATCAAGCACTGTATAAATGCTTAGTCCAACACTTTTACCTTTAACTTGTAAATCATCTACTTTGAGGTAGAAGAAATTGTTTTTGGTTGCTTCGTATGTGTTTTCTCCAACAAGTAATAAACATCCGTACTCTTTACACTTGCTTTCAATACGAGCGGCTGTACTGACTGCATCTCCAAGGACGTCATAGCTGTGTCTAGCCGTCGATCCCATTTCTCCAAGATAACCAAGACCAGTATTAATGCCAGCACCCATACCAACAGGGGGACGCCCCTCCGGAATAATAACTGTTTCATTAAATTTCTCCACTGCCTTTAACATGAGCAGTCCTGTTTCGACTGCTGTTCGAGGATGATGAGGATCATCAATAGGTGCATTGTGTACATGCATACTTGCATCACCAATGTATTTGATAACCATACCATCAGCATCAAGTATAGGCTGTGTGATGCTGTCCATATACCCATTCATAATGCGAGTAAGACCTTTTACATCATCACCAAACGATTCACCTAGTGGTGTAAAGCCACGTAGGTCTGAGAAACAAATTGAAACTTCTTTCTTCATACCGTCTTTGATTAAACTTGGATTTTCCTGTAGCATACGAACAACAGTTGGCGAAGCGTAACCTGCAAATTGTTTTTTGATTTTTTGTTTTTCAAAGAATTCGCTTACGAATCTATTGAATACTGCATGTAATCCTACAAGAATAACAGTTACTATTGGCATTGTTACATCTAAAAGGTATAGGTAGTTTGCCCATGCATAATGAGCAACATAAGCGAGTCCTCCCACAAATACAATTAATTTAATTCCAACTAACCAGTAAGGTGCAAATCGTCCAAGTAGCACAAGGGCTATGCCCAAGACTGCTGTTGTGATCAATTCTGCAAGTAGTGCCCAGTAAGGACGTTGAATTTGATCTCCGTCTATTACTGTTTGTAGGGTCACTGCTGATGGAATATAATTAAATTGTGGTCCAAGCGGACTAGCGATTAAACCGCCTATGCCTTCTGCGGTTACTCCGATTATAACAGTTTTGCCTTCTACAATACTTAGATCTTCTGTAGCTATGCTAACAGTTTCAAATTGTTTGTTCCAGCGTAACCAAACTTGTGCATTTGGATCTGTTTTTATTGTCGGATAACCTGGTACACGAATTGCCTCAATGCCGCCTTGGTTAGCTTTAACCTGATAACTAGGTGCTCCTGTTGCAAGTCGTATTACCTCCACTGCTAAAGCAGGGTACGTTTCATCCTGAACACGTACAAGGAGAGGTACTCTACGTACCACGCCGTCGATTTCTGGATTAGTGTTTAACACTCCTACACCGTCGGCATTTTCTCCTAGCAATGGTATTGGTCCTAACATCCCTGGCCATTCAAACATAAATGGCAACGGATCACCAATTTTCGCAACGCCTCTAGGGACAGCATTACGATTAACTCCAGACGTAGTTCCCGTTTGGGCAATAACTACACCGTTCCCTACAAGTGCTTCGGCTAATGTCATGTCGCCGCCAAGTCTATCAGACTCTGACATGATAATAGGTATCACTATAATACCAGCACCTGCTTCTCGAAGTCTCCAGACTATGTCTGCTAGAACATCTCGCTTCCAAGGCCATTGCCCGTACTTTTCAATAGCTGTTTCGTCGATGGTGACTACCGCAATATCTTGGGATAATAGTGGCTGATCCGATGTTTGAAGTAGATCAAATTGCTTCAGCCGAGCCGTTTGGACAAGGGTACCATCCCCGTAGTGTATGAGTATCATAACTACAGCCGTTACAAACGCTATTGTCCAATGTGTGATATACTTCGTCATACAGTATTTAGCACTCATGACGAGAGGCACAGTAGCTTCCATAACGAGGGTAACGTTATTAAATGCGGAGAACTAACTGTGCCTCTCTACAGTTATTTACTTAGAACTTAATTACCAATCCTGCAGAAATGGCATTAGTTGAACCTAAGTCTGTCATGCTTCTTGTGCCTTCTACTCTCCAAGTAACATCGCCTGTATCTTTTTCTAAGCCTAATGAAATATCATTAACACCGTCTGTGTGATGCATTGCCGTAAAGTCAACTAGTCCTAGATCGCCACGTAGTCCTACAGTACCATAACCATACATTTCATCTGTTTCTGCTACTGTTCTAGCACTCTGGATTGAACCTGCTTCTTCATAACCGTCCATTGTACGCTTACCACGTGTGTAACCGAACACAGGATTTACTTTGCCTGTTTCTGGTGAGTACATAATTCTAGCACTTGTGTCTGTACCTGCTGTTTTGCCTGTATTAGCAAAGTCGCCGATAGTACGTGACATTGTGTAGTCTGTCATTGCATGACGTAGTTCTACACTAACACCATCTCTAGCAACTCCACCAGCAAATGCTGTAGTTTCTGCATCAACCGAATCACCGTTACCTGTTAGAGCTGTGCCTAGTCTTGTAAAGCCACCTGAAATAGTAACACCGTTTTCTAGTTCTTTGTTACCACCAATAACGGCACCAGTTGTGCTACCGCTCATGCCATTGTCGTACTTGCTGTTAGATCTAATACCTTGAATGTTTTTGAAGTCTAACGTTCTTAGTGTGCTACCTACAACGTCTTGTGCAGTTGCCGCTTGATCAATACGTCCTGTGAATGATCCTGGATCAGTTACAGTTGTTACGATGTCGCTAGTTGTGTCTGTTCTAGCAGTTTCTACACCATCTGTGTAAGTAATAATTTCCATTGGTGTTGTAACAGTTGTTGTTTTTTCTCTGTCAATAGTTTGCACAGTAACAGTTTCACTTGCTGTGTGGTGTGTGATACTTGCTGTTAGTACAGGACGATCTGTGTCTACAACAGGATCACTGTAGGTGATAACTGGCTCACTTCCACCACTTGCCGCATCAGTTGCTGAACCAACATCTTCAACTGTACCCCAGCTGTCTGTTGTTGTAGTGTCACCACCACCTGCTCCGCCTTCTACAGCATCACTTGCCGCATCAAATGCACTTGGTCCAAAGATATAAGCATAACTTGCTGTTAAAATATCGCCTGTGCTAACACCTGTCCAAGTCCAACTAATACCAATGGTGTCATCACCAGTACCATAGTTTACAGGATTGCCATCTGCATCTGTATAGTTTGTACCTTCATATCCGTCTGCTTCTTGTGTCCACCCTTCAACACCTGCTGTTACGTTTGTGTCTGTTGTGTAGATACCCAGTGCATAACGACTTACAGTTGCTTCTGAGAACGCAACGTTTGTGCTTGGAATAACACCATAACCTAGTACGTTGTCTGTTGCTGAACTATCGCCAGGCATACCTTGGCTGTCTGGATCGATATACTTACCAAATGATAGTGTTGTTGCATCAGTTAACATTGTTATACTTGATGAAATATCTACATATGGTGTTGCTGGTGCAAGTGAATAAGTGTTTGTAATATTAAACACACTATCTACTCCGCCTGTCCAACTTAAACTGTTTTCACCGTCTGTAAGTCCGTTGCCGTCATTTGCGATTGCAGTACCGCTGGCATTGTTATTATAGTAGTTTGTGCCATCTACTTTAACACTAAAACCGTCAAACGGTGATCCTGGTGTTAGGTAGTCGTAACTTGGATTGAATGTACCTGTACCTGTTGGATCAAATAATAGTCCTGGGCTTGTGCCGCCTCCTGAACCAAATGTACCTGCTGTTCCGTTTACTCCTGCACGTACCCATTCGTTTTCAAGTATACCCATACCAGTTACGCTCGAATTCATGCTTGATGTGTCGGCTAGAGCCGTAGTTGAAAGCAAAGCCGCCAGAACGGCGCTTGCCAAAAGTTTCTTTTTCATGTTGTTACCCTCGTTATGGACGTTTTGCCCTCGTCCTACTATTATTTATTGTACAATGATTTTACATTATCATATATGTTAATCACAAACTTTGTAAGAACACGGGTTAAGCATACGATCCCATTGCGGTCCTACGTTTTCCCAATACATCTGACTTGTGCCACTGTATGCAAATATGCCATACAGCATTAGGAAAAGGAAGGTTACCATTACAATACTAGTTTTCCACATCACGGTTATCCCATGGTGCTGTTTCGTAGCATCCTGCTGGCAGTTTATCTTTGTAACTTACACCTGCTCTAAAGCCGTCACCTGTGCGTTCAATGTATGCACTTTCAAATGGCATTTCACGAGGCTTACCCCAACACTTGTTTAGACTTTGTCCTGGAAATCTATAGCGTGGATTGTGCTTAAGAAAATCACGCATCTCTGCTAGTTTTACAGCGTTGTCACCTGTCTTCCAATCAAAGTAACAAGCACTGGCTCTGTTATAGTCTGGTGCGAACTGTTGTACACACTGTTTCATTATTTCGTTGTTTTTGTTAGCCCAAGCGGGTGATACGAAAAGTACCGCCAGAGCTATGCCCATTAAAATATATTTCATTTTTTTGCCCTCCAAAAATATATTATTGTGAGACTGTAACTATACAGCCTCCTACATTGCCACAACTTATTGTAGCGTATGATCCTGTGTCAGCATTGCCGTAGGTGTCTCCACCGTTTTGATTTAGTGTAAAATCTGTAGGTCCTGATGCACTGCTTGAAAATAGTACATAAGCATTGTTTTGTGTTGCGCCTGTTTGATTGATATCTACTTTGTTACCGTCTGTATAAAGACTAACAGTTGCTTTGTGATCAGCACTATCGCTGTTTTGAAATATGTCTACTGTATTATTAGACTCAGTATCGTGTGTATAGACCCAACTTAGATGTCCGTTGGCACCACCTGTGCCTGTTTGAAGTGTAGTCAAACTATTGTCGTCTCCACGGAATCTAACATTACTAGTGTGTCCTGCTGAACTACCACTGTTGTTGCGTTGTGTAATATCTACTGTATTACCATTGCCGTCTAGTTCTATCCTTGATGAATGATATCCGTAACTATCTGTATCGTATCCGCCAGCGGTTGTACGCTCTTGATTTACTGCGACATCATTGTTAGTACCATTTATATCCATTCGGATCAAATTGTTGCCTTCATAGCCTTGATTGATTACGACTGTATTATTAGCACCGTCGATAGGAGCATCTACAGTTGTATAACCTTTTACTTGATTGTTAGAACCTTTTTGGTCAACAGTCAACACAAGGTTATCGCCTGCTTGATCAATGTATATTTCGTTAGCCCAACTAGTTTGACTGAACAATGTCAATGCTATTATTAGTGCTCGTGCCCAAACGGTAGTCATAAGTAGCAAAGTCTCCTTGTTGTACATTAAGTGAATAACCATATTGATCATGCATCTTAATGCTGATGTAATTGTTGCCGCCATTGTCTTCCCTCGTCCAATGCCAACCTGTGCCTGTTTTGTTTAGCCTTATGCCTGTCTCTGGATTAAATCCATACATACTTGAATCTTCTTCTTTAAGTAATGTTTCATTTTGCCTGTCCAGTTCACTCTTAAAAATAGCCATCAGCGCGGCATTGAGTTGATCTAGCATATCGTATAGTAATTCGCCTAGTAAGTAATCACTTTCATCTAATGTTGTTACCCATATGTCGTCAACATTCAAAGCATCATCAGATAAACCGTCAAACTCTAAAAAGTCAAGTCCTAGGAAATCGTACATAGCCATTGATCTTTTTTTAATTTCATATTCTTCTTCTTGATATGGATTACGCTTACGAAGTATTAGTAATTGATTAATCATACTTTCATCTATATCTAATAATAAAGGGGGAGATGGAGGTTGCATCCTAGTGGAAGTCATGGTTGATTGGAAGGCTTGATTCATGACGACAAAGCCCGCATCGGTTTGCACTTCTATCTCACCTGTGTAACAGTAACCTGTTACATCACATGAAGGTAGAAGAGTAATCATACTACCACCCATCTCATCTACTACTATTACAAAATCGGTTCCCCTAACTCCGATTGTAGCAGACGGCGTTTTGATCTTAACATTCTGTTGGTAACGTTTTGCTATTTGCCCTGAAGCATAACGTACACCTCCCAGTGTTGCCTTGATCGATAGTGAACCAACATCGTTTGCAGGATCGTATACAAATTCGTCAATAGTTAATCTAGCATGTTCTGTTAAATCAACTCTTGTTTCGTCTTTGAAATCGATTCTCATACGACCATTGGCTGTGACGGCGGTATCGTTCATTTCGATACCTACGCCACTTGTGCCCTCAATTACATCCTTGCCTCTTTCAATAGCACCACTGCCTTTAATTTCGCCAATCGCACCTGCAGGAACTGCGATAGCGGCAGATGGCATATATAAGCCAATCAGGATAGTAATAAGTGAAGCTCTAAACATTAGTCACTCTGTGTTATATCCACATCATGATTGTCGCCGCTGAATGTAGCATTTACGGTATTATCGTTAATACCGCTTTGATTAATATCATACGTGCTACCACCACCGGTGACGCTCAATGTAACTGAATGTCCGTTAGTATTTCCATCACCACTTGAGTCAATAGTAACTGCAACTCCCTCATCTCCGTTAGCACTGGTTGTTGCTAGACTTGAAGAGTTGTTAATTGTTACAGCAAGTGCTACACTTTCCCCATCAACTGTTGTATCTATGATGTTGTTGTCACCTGTTACAGTAAATGCTATAGTTGAACCATCTGAATTAGATGTACCACCAATAGCAAAAGTGAAGTCGTTAGTATCTCCTGTAGTTGTAATGTTTAGTGTTATGTTTTCACAATTTACTCCACCACTATCACAAGTAAGGTCTACAGTGTTATAATCACCTGTAAAACTCCAAGTACCTGTGTATGTGTTACCATTAATAATAGCGGCAATGTCGTTGTTATTTCCGGTTTGAGTAATTGAAAATGTCATATCGTCCCCGTCAAGATCAATATCAGCTGTGCTATCACCGAACTGATTACTCGATCCATCTTGTACAATGTCTAGGTCTAGATTATCCCCAACTTGGTCGATATATATTTCGTTAGCCGCGGATGGTCCAGGTACCATTAACAATGCTAGGAACAGCATTATTAGGTATTGTTTCATTTAGTTTTTCCCTCATTTCTTGAACTTCCATAAAGTCCTCTCTTTTCCCTCATAAATTAATTCAATTACGCCGGCCTCTATGGCGGCCCTAACTGCATAATTGACTGGTTCATTGACCGAGTACCCTGTTTCTGTTTCAACTAATTTAGTACCTAAGTCAAAGAACTTGAATACATCCGCTCCGGATCTATAACTGGCTATCGTCTTTTGCGTAGCCACGCTCATTAGTACTCGCCCAGTACTAACGCTCACAAGGCGCATTACAACAGTAACATTATCTACACGATACTCTGTTTGTGCGCCTATTCCTAAATATCTTGCACCTGCACCACCCATGGTAACATTGCTGTCATATCCTACTATTCCGCCTTCTAAAATTAATCCTGCAAATACCATTGGCTTTAACGGAGTAGGACCTTCCTTTAAATCTTTTTCATAATTGTCTCTTGTGTTACGTATTAATTGACGTTCTTTAATTAAGTTATCCATACCAACACGCTCAACTACATCAAACCAAGTGCCACTACCTACATCTTGTAGTGCTTTAATAACCCAAACTTCAGCACCCTGTGTTACAGCTGAACTTAGGTTAGCAATATGGTCTGCTGGTTTGCGCTGTCCTGTTTTATCTTGAAAACTGTATACAGCAATAGTAATTTTCTTACCATCTAACTCTGGTACTGCATTCATTCTATCTGCAAGTGGAGCTCTCTGTACAGTTGCAGGACCTGCATTGTCTTTAATATTTAGGCTTTCTTGCATAGTACTACATCCGCCAAGTAGTACTAAGGATATTGCTAATATTAATGCTTTCATTAGAAATTAAACTCCCCTGATCCTGGGATAGTAATTTCTGTTGTACTACCATCTGCATCTACAACAACAAGGTTAATACTTCCTGTAGTTGTGTCTTTGGTCCAAGTAATAGTTGAACCTTCTATTTCTGCTGTTCCTGTTGTAGGACAAGTTGCACCACTAGCATCTGAACAGGTAGCAAACATATTGTCTACCATCTGCTTAGATAGTGTTGCGTATATACGTGATTCTACGTTTTTAAGAAATTTGTTTAAGGTTGTGTTTTCTAGCTCTCTTGCTAGACGATCTTCTTCAGCTCTACGCTTATCTGCTAGATCCTGTTTACGATTATGCTGGAGTTGTTCTACACTTAGAACGTGTGTACTGTAACCGTTTCCATAATGAAATGCTGGCGATTTAAAACCCCAACCTAATTCACTTGCATTTGCTGTAACTGTAGCTGAAATCAGGATTCCAGTAAGTATAATAAGTTTCTTCATGATTGCCCTCCATGAGAATTATTGCCCAATCTATCTCATATACATATTTATATTAATTATGGAGGATTTTAGTTGGAGTATTATGTGAAGCCTAATAAAGTATAGCCCTCACGCTGTACATTACTAACTTATTTATTATAATTTAGGGAAAAGCATATCAGTACAAAACTTGTCTACATCTGCTTCTGCAAGTCCTAATGATTTCATTACACGAGGAGTATGTGGATTTTGTTGCTGGTTATGACAATAATAGTTTTGACCGGCTGTAACAATATCAACGTTACCTGAACCATTATACTCACCTACTTGGTCTAAGTATTCGTATAGATTGTTAAGTGCAAGATCAATAATAACTGCTGACTCTTCTTCTCGTACATTGCTTGCCGCAACCATACTAGGAGTAAAGATGTTAGTTGCCCATTCAGGTAGTTCTCTTTTCTTTTCAGGTATAAAGTCTTTTACTGAATGTTCATACCAGTTGATCATTGGATGATTAGGATTTGATGTTGGACTAAAATCATGGAATGCACCCGTCATCTTATTTTTGCCTGCAATTACATCAAAGCCATAAATCGGTGCATCATTGTTAAGTTGTGGGAAAATGCAAACATGCATCATCCATAAACCTTTTGTATCTCTAGCATCAACTACGTCGATGTGCGCCCTACGGACATCTTCGTTTTGCCAAACTCTATTAATCCAACCACCATCGGGTTGATTAAAATGTTCCATTCCTGGTTCATTTATTTCAACACCGTGGTGGTCAAATGCTTGAATGATTTGGTCTTTACATTCGATGAGCTGATTCCAGATCATACTAGTAGCTTAGATCGTTTAGTTGCTCAAAAATCTTAATAGAAAATTCAAATGCTTTATTAGCTTCGTCGGCCATACTGTCTTTTGTACGCTTACGAATAGCATTTTTCATTTCATCGACACTGTGTGTCATATCAGCAAACTGATACATTTTACCTGACCCAGGTACTTTTGCGGCAATCATTTGTCCACCGCTCAAGTCGCCCATATGTCTTACATAAACATGTGCCATTAGTTTATCTTTGTCGTGCTGACAATTTTTAATAATATGGCTTCTGTATTCTTCGACTGCGTCTACAGTAACAGGTGGATTATCTGCATCACCCCCTAATTCGATAAAGTCTGCCATAATATCATCAGCTTGTGTTAAGCCATCTAGTGGTAGATCATCATCTGGCATAGATAGGTCTTGTGGACCAAATACGCCCATACTTAATGCAACATCTTCTAGTACATCATATACCAGCCACATGTTCCACAAATATGTTTTATATTCTGCGTCGCTCATTTCACCCGACATCATTTTTCTTGCGAATTCTTGACGTTCTGCGTTCTGGTGAGCGGCCTGCGTTAAACTTGCTAAACTCATTTTTTACTCCTTATGTAAAAGTTAATCATTCTATACAGTGTATTTATATTATTCTTTTTCAATTGCTACTTGTAACGGGAAACCATGTTCTCGAGAAAGTTTAGTTGCTTCTACTGATTTTTGCTCTGCAATCTCATATGTATACAGTCCTACTACAGCAGATCCTTTTGAATGAATGGCCATAGTTAGTTCTTGTGCTGTTTGAAAAGAATGTTTAAATATTTCAGATAAGATTTCTACAACAAAATCCATAGGAGTAACATTATCATTTAAAATGATAACTTTAAATTTGCCTGGATCAAGGACTACTTCTTTAATCTGTTCTTCAATTACAACATCAGTATTTGTACTCATTTAATTCTCCTTAGATGGGGGAGTTGTTACACTCCCCCTAGACTTTCTGTTTACTTGCTATCGTTTTCAATTACATCGTGTGCTTCCTGCACATGACCATTCCAGTCAGTAATTTCAATACGCTTAGGCTTTAGTGCTTCCGGTACTTCACGCTTTAGATGAATGTTAAGCATACCTAGTTCAAGGCCTGCGCTAACTACATCGACGTGATCAGCAAGTGTAAACTCTCTACGGAAGTTGCGTCCGCCGATTCCTTTATGTAGGTAGTTTACTTCTTCGCCTCCCTTAGGAGCGATACCTTCAATCTTAAGAATGTTACCATCTTTTTCAACTGTAAGATTATCCATACCAAAGCCAGCGACTGCCAATGAGATCATATACTCATCGTCGTTGATCTGTGCTATGTTGTATGGTGGGTAACCGTTTGATTGTGAATTAGCAAAGTTTCTTTCTAATTCGTTAAACATTCTATCAAAGCCAATTGTTGCTCTGTGGAATGAAGGTAGGTCTAGAGTTGTTAGTCTTGTCATGTTTTTTCTCCTTTAATAAGCAAGATTAATATTAGAGTCCCTTATGGGCACTCCAGTAAAAGCAGGATTCGTTCCTGTTCCTACATTATTATTTATACACTCAATCATCAGTATTGTCAAGAATTGAATGTGAAAATACTGAAAATTTTGACATTTCTTCCATTTTTAGGCGTATTTCTAATCTACGTTTAGGGATATACAAGTATGTTTTACCGTATTTTGGATCAATCATAGGAACACTTACACTACGTTTTGCATCCATTGTCATTTCTTTTACAAAATTTGGATTTTCCTTTTGCATTACTTTTAGTAAACAATAATGTACTTTCTGTTCTTTCTTTTCTCTTACTGCGCATAGTATATGTAGGTTATTTGTTGCCTTAATCTTTTCAACAAAAGGGTCTACAAACATATCTTTGAGAGCAGAAAAATCTTTTCTCTCAAATAGTTTTGCAAAATTATCGTTTTCTAGTTTATTATTTTGTAAGATACTTGCTTCAGTTGTTGTACCGTTTAGATTTTGAGAGCTTAAACCTTTTACATCAATTTCAATTCCGGGTGCTCGAACATCGATAACATTTTTACCTGCACCTACCCAGTCACCTCCGTCAATACTATCAGCAACAGCATATTCCCATGTTTCTTTTGCTAATTGAATAGGCCGTCCCTTTTTAATAAACGGAGCATAGTAAGAATACATTTCGTTAGCAAACCTCTTTGCAAAGGATTTACCGATAAGATTCTCATGGTCCTCTACAGGAACTGGAACGTAATAGATCATGTTAGATTGCCTTTAGTTTGCGTATACTGCGTTAAATTGTTGTGTGCAACGTACAAAGGTTGTGCATTTACTAAGTTGTTTTAGTTTTTTGGCGCCTGCATATGTACAAGTTGAACGGATACCTCCGAGCAAGTCTTGTACTGTCCGTGCTACTTCTCCCCTGTAAGGCACAAGAACTGTTCGTCCTTCACTGCTACGGTACTCCTTTAGTCCGCCAAAATGTTTATCGTTTGCAGTATCACTGCTCATTCCGTAGAATTGTATAAACTTTTTAGTTTCTATAACTTTCTCAAATCCACCTGGTGTGCCTTGACTCATTTCATAGTTACGTTCATTTGTTTCGTAATATTTTGTAATTACTTCGCCGCCACCTTCATCGTGTCCAGCAAGCATACCACCAAGCATTACAAAGTCTGCACCTGCGGCAAATGCCTTAGCAACATCACCAGGACAAGTGCATCCACCATCAGCGATGATGTGACCACCAAGCCCGTGAGCCGCATCTGCACACTCAATAACTGCCGATAACTGAGGATAACCCACGCCAGTTTGAATACGAGTTGTACACACAGAACCAGGGCCAATGCCCACTTTAACAATATCAGCTCCAGCAAGAATCAATTCCTCCGTCATTTCGCCTGTTACTACATTTCCGGCGATGATTACAATATTTGGATACTGGTTTCTTAATTTGCGAATAAAGTCTGCAAATCGTTCAGAATATCCATTTGCTACGTCTACACAGACGTATTTTAAATTTCCATCTGCTTGTGAGTATACTCGCATAAACTTACCCATATCATGATCAGTAATACCTATACTCATAGCTACATTATCTGTACGCTCTTTGATACCTGCATTAAAGTAATCAACTAGGTTTTCAACTGGATATGTTTTAACTAGACAAGTAAACATATTGCCTTCTGCAAGTTTATCTGCCATCTCCATAGTACCAACACCATCCATATTGGCCGCCATAATAGGAATACCACGATACTGATAGTCTTCTATGTTGTCTGGAAAGTCTGGAACGTAGTTACGAAATGTAAACTTGCGTTCTAAGTCTACTTCTTTGCGACTGCTTAGTGTGCTTCGCTTGGGACGAATAAGTACATCTTTATAATCTAACTTTGTGTCTTCTTCAAGTCGCATTTGGTTTAACTCCGTAATTGAAACTTATACTAATTCTATCATCTTTGGTTAAATTAGGCTGTACACTATGTTTAAGCCAACCAGGAAAAATATACAAAGCATCAGACATTGCTTTGTAAGTTGTTGCAGTACTTGTAAAATAATTTGGTTTTTCCATTGGAGGTAAAAAGTATTCGGCATTATCTCCTCTTTCAAAAAAGATGTTGCCTTGTTCAGGTGTACTTTTTACATAGTATACTCCACTTAGGAGTGCACCAGCGTGATTATGCAAGTGATTATATGCACCTGGTTTATTAATGTTAATCCAAATATTCTGTACCTGCAATTCTGGAAGATCTGCTTGTACTGAACAATTGTGAATTTGTTCGTTTAATACAGATACAAGTTTATCAAATTCCTCACAATCACCATGTCGAATAGGATTACTTTGCCATCCTAGATAATTTGATATTTGTACACCAGTGTCAACTGCCATTCGATCGTATGCAAATAATGAGATAGCTTCATTATCTACACCCGACAACATTCCTGACCAGATAACACTGGGAAACCACTGTTCGGCAGTAAGTGTCATTTTTAATAGCCTTGTTCTTGCTTACGTTTTTCAACTGCTTTAAGCCAGCGTTTACGTCCTGCGGCTTTTGCTTTTTTACGTGTTTCGCTTGGTTTTTCGTAATGTTGACGTTCTTTATATTCTTGTAAAATGCCGGCATCTTGTACTTTCTTTTTGAAAATACGCAATGCTTTAGTAACATCACCATTTCTTACTTCTACAGTAAGTCCTGTTACACCGTTATCATTGTTTCTAGGTTTAAAAGGTTTGTTGCCTCTATTATTGTGATATGCCAAAATAATTTACTCCTTCCATAAATTGTTTAAGTTCGTATATTCTGTTCACGTTAATTATATTATACACTGATTGTGCCTCATTTGTCAAGTAAAAAGTTTTACCAAAACTTAACAAATATCCAATTAACCACGTATTGTCTTTTGTGTTATCAATATCTAATATAATATAGTCAACACTTTGTGCAACATCTAATAGCCATTTGGCATCTAGAGGATTACCTTCAAAAAGATATAAATTGATTGGATTTGTAAGTTTGTTTGCTTGTGTGTTAAAGTCTTCTTTAACAGAGTCACCCGGATTTACTAATAGTAAACTAGGATTTGAATTGAATAGTTTGTCAGGTGCTGTAATAAGGTTAATAATTGTATTAGACATTAAACTTACTTATTGTCTGCACGTGACAATTTATTCCAAATTGAATTCTCACTTTGTTCCTCGTTTTGTACGTATGAGTTCTTTACATATTTGGCCCAAGGAAGATCTTCTATTCTTCCTGAGATATAAGCATGTTTCCAATCTTTTAGATTTTGATCTGGATTTTCGTCTTTCCATTTACGCTTTGCTTCAACCCATTCAGCGTCAGTTTCTTGCTCTGTTACTTTTTGAGCTCGAATGTCTACTTCTTCTTTTTGAACAGCTTCTTCGGCAGCCTCTACCCATTTATTCCAATTCTCTAGGTCGTTTGACTCTTCCGACGATTCTAACTCTTTTTTTTCGATTGGATTAGACGTTTTTTCTTCTTCTAAGTATTCTTGATGTTTGATTTCATCAGCCTGTACTTTAGACTGTTCCACTCTGTCATCTGTGTGATAAGACTTGGCAATATCATCTTTTGATAGAACGTCTCTGCTATCATCATCTGTTGTAGTAGTATTTGTTGTAACATTTAATTTTCTTTCTTTTTCTGTAGCCACAACTGGATCAGCTTCATCTTGTGCTTCAACTGTTTCGCTGGGTTGTGCTTTAGGCAGGCTTGTATCAACTTGCTCTGTCTCTTCTCTATCTTCTCGTTGGTCGTTTTCATCCGCATCCTCCTTAAGATCATCAATATTATAGCCAGGGTTGTCAACTATACGCTGTGCCCTTGCTTGTTCATATTCCTGTCTCTCGAGCCGAAGACGGTCACCGCTGTCATCTTCAAGTTGTTTGCGTCTAAACTCAAAGGTATATTGGCTTGCTATCAGCAATAAGACTGCTAGTGGGTCAAATACAAAGATAATAATAATTATTACCCAACGTACAGCGTCTTCAAGCATATTGTTATCTGCGTTTTCGCCATATACAAATTCAGCAATGTATTTAATCGGACCTACTTCTGCTTCTAATTTACGATACTCACCTTCTAATGCATATTTTTCTTCTGTAAGCGTATTGATTTCTGCATTAGCAGTTTTAATACGAGCATTCTGCTCATCAACTTGGGCATCAATTTCAGCAGTTTTATCTGTTGTGCCTAATTGATTACGCAGGCGATTGATTAGTGTATTTGACTGTGCAATTTGATCTTCTGCGCTTTTGCGTAGTCTTGCAATTTCATCACGTGCCGCTTTTACAGTAGGTGAATTTGCGGATTCTTGAATCTTTTGTAACCATTCGTTACGCTCTGCACGTTTAGCGTCTTGCCATGCTGTAAACGCCGCGGCTGTCTTAGGACCATAAGCACCATCTGTTGCTGTACCTACCATGCCCTGTGCTTTTTTGATTTCTCCTGCGTCAATGTAACCTTGTAGTGTTGCAAGTTCTCCATCAATGCGGTCAAGTTCTTGTTGGAACAATGCAGTAACGCCTGCAATAATTGTATTTTGTTCTGCAATAGCAGGATCAATTCGATCGTATGCTGTGTCAATACGCACCTGCTCTTTATCAATCTGTGATTGAATATTAGCATCGTTTCCTGTACCACTAGTTTCTAATTTAGTAATTTGTTCTTCTGCACGTTTAATAATATTAGTTTGTCTATCTATTTCTAAAGTTAAACGTTCAACTTGTGCTACGCTTTCTTCACCTGCACTCGTTTGTTCAATGTGTGCTTTTGATAGAAAGCCAAAGATGCCCATACTTGTAATGAACATCAAAATCAATACAGCTAATGCGAGATACGTTCGCAACCACCATTTTGCTTGTGACCAATACTTGTGTAACCAAACTGCTGTTACGAGTTTGCCAACTTCTAATGCACCACCCATAATCATAATAGGAAGTGCGGCCGCGGCAAAGATTGCCACCAGACCTGCTACTGAATAATATATTGCTACTGCTGATATAGTAAGAGCAGTAATTAAAACTAAAATACCTAATGCCAAATTTGTTTCCTCGTAGTATATTTATCTGACAAAGCGCCAGGTATTATCAACTGCGTTTATACATGCAGTTTCTTGGAAGTTGCGGTCTTTACCATTGTAATAAATTTCACTCTGTAATACTCTACAATAACCACTCCCCTGAGGATAGCTCATCGCAACTCGCACCTGTCCTCTTGCTCCAGTATTACCATTATACCAATTAGTAACTTCACCTGCTTTAAGATTGTTTAATGCAAAAAATACTGCTTGTTCTTGCTGTTTTTGATCCCAAGCGGTCATTTTATGAGTTGACCATTTTAGATAATTCATTGCAACAACTATTGAACTACTTGGACTAGAGTAATCCGCATTAGTACTTGCATATGTACTTCGGCTGTTAGTATTAGATGTCGTTCCACATGCACTTAAAAATAGCACACTACTTATAAGGATGATTAACGATTTCCCAACTGCCGTCAAACTTTTGACAAATGTACCCACGTTGCTTCTCCAATCGGTTATTAATTCTAATATCATACCAATGTTCTCTGCAATTCTTTGCAATATCACTATATGACAAAAAGTGTTTGTCTTCAGGATTATCAGTACAACTAACATCTATCCTACTGTTTGCTTTAGTGCCGTCTTGCAGAGTATACTGACTTTTAGTATGGCAATATTGAGGTTGGAACTGTGCCATTACCGGTGTTTCAGGTGTACTTGAGCAGGCTGACATTGCCAGCACTGCTGTAACAAGTAATGTACCTTTAGCCGTTGTTTGCAACAACTTTAGCATTTTTAGCCTCCTGAACAAGTGCATCAAAAATTTCTTTGTTCAATCTAAGTTTCACAAAGGTATACATTTTACCTTGGTACTTAAATGTCCCAGTTTCTTTTGCAATATGTTCACGGATAGTTGTGTTCTTAACTTCATAACTGATCATTGTGCTAGTTTGTCTAGACTCTGAACCATTGTTATCGTTAAATTGCAGTTTAGTTGTAGAGTTTACTTCACTGTTAATACGTTTTGCAAAGTTATTCATTGCAATAGCATACATTTGTTCTTCAGCGGCTTGTACAAAAATACTTTCGCCGGCGCCACAAGCATATGCATATTCTTGTTTCCACCAAAAGTATCCGCTTACGCCTGACTCTACACAGTTTGCATACCATTTAGGTTGTGCATATTCGTCACGTTCAGCAATAGTTGTATAAGTTGAGCAAGCACCTAGCATAGATACAAGTGCTCCTACTGCCGCTAGTTTAATAATGCCTTTCATTTAAGCCTCCATAGCCTTTTTGTTAATGTTCTCTTATTATAAGACAGGTTAACATTAAAGTCAACCTATTTTGGTAAAGTTAATCTGCTCTGTAGAAAATATGAGTATCAATGCGGCCAACTAGTCTAAATGAACGAGCCCACGCTGGATCTACATAGGTTGCATGATAGTGAGTAGCACCTTGTGATACTCCTACAAATCGATCTTTGCGAAGTATTTGCCATGCAAGTAATTTAGCAGATTCCCATGCTACACGATTTTTTGGTTCGTCTGACTTTCCGTCACAGTACCAACTAAATTGACAACGATTACGAATTGGATGAAATACAGCATCATCTGGATCAGGTGTTTGACGTGTCTTCCAGCTTTCTTTGATTGGACCGTCGTGAACTACTTCGCATATTGTGTTTGGGTAGCGTCTGTCTTTTACACGGTTAAGAACAACATCGGCTACTGCGGCTTGTCCTGCTAGACTTTCATTTCGTGCTTCGTGATAGATATTCATTGCCAAACAATGTATTTGTGGAGTATCAGTTTTTGTTACAAGCGGCGTTGGTTTTGCAAAGTTTGTGTCTGCATTTGAATTGCCTGCGGCAAAGGACATTGCTATACCAAGTGTCAAAAAGAATAGTGCTGTTGATATTTTCATAATTTGTTTCATATACTATTTAAAGTATGCTCCCTTATATATAAAGTGCTAAGTTTAGTTTCTACGCATTTGTGCTATTTCAGTAGCTTGTTTTTGTCCTGTTTTATCATCATCGTCTGCAAATACAGGAACAAGATTAGATTTATGCATCATTGCAATGCCTACTAGTTTACGCTCGCCTGTATACTTCATAGATTCTTTCTTTGTGCAAGGAGAAAAACTATCACTACCTCGACTAGGAATATATGGAGTTTCTCTTTGATAAGTTGGATTAGTTTGCCAGTTGAAGGAGTTGTCTGTAGATGTAACTTTTGTTTTAGGTTTATATCTACCATGAACATAGTCAACATACTCTTCAAACGTCATCATATTATTATGACATCCTAAACGTTTCATTTGTTTGTTGTGTTCTTTGTGATCTTTTTGCAAACGTTCTAATTTGCCAGCAGTCATTTTAGCTGATTTCTTCTTACGAGTATTAAGTGTAGTCATTCCTCGTACTAGATGCATCGTCATTGTGCCGCTCCTGTATTAAACATATGTTAATAATATAGTCGACGCGGCACAATGTCAAGTTATTTTGGTAAAATTACTTATGCGGCGTATGCTCTTCTTTTTAAGATCTTATACGTTGCTTGAGGTCTACCTGGCATGTCGTTTGAGTTAGACTCTACTACTCTTACATCAAAACCAGCTTCTCTTAGCTCAGTTAATCTTGCACCTGGGCTCATAATGTCTAGTTTGTCTTCTAGATCGTGTGTAGTAAATGTTTTACCATTTCCCCAGTAGTTTTGTAAGATTTGTTGATTTTGCGTTCCTTCTTTAAAGAATGTAACGCCTTTTACTTTAGATTTAGCCATGTTGGCTCCTTTCGTTATAAAAAAAGAGCTCAAAAGAGCTCTTTTTATTGTTTCTAGTTTAGTTATATTAAACATATTAAGTATAATATATACTATAACATAGAGAAAGTCAACCTATTTTGGTTAAGTATTTTTTGAATTTTTACGTGCTGGCGGCGCCTTTTTTGGTTCTACAGTTTCAGACGTATCGCGTACAGGCCTATTACTAGGTGTTGTAACTGCGGTACCTTTTCTCAATGATTTTTTAGACATTTTATTTGCTTTCCATTAATTTAACTGCGGCATCATAGTCTTCTTGACTTACAATACCTTCGCGAAGTAGTTTTGCTCTATTAGCCATATGCTTCATTTGAACTTCGTCTTTTGATCCGCCAAAGTATGCTACTGCATGTCCTTCTTCAATTAGTATATCTGTTACTTTACGTCCGTCTGGTACACGAAAGTCTCCTAGAATACGTCCAAACTTGCCTTTCATATCTTCGCCGTGTTTGTCTTCAGTAGTAATAAGTTTACCACCTTGCTTCATAAGCTCTTTTAGTCTTGCTTTTGCCGCTTCGCCAAACAAGTCCTCTACTCTATCACTTGTGCGTGACTCGGGCGTGTCAATGCCCATAATACGCACACGCTCATCTTTTAAACAAACACCAAACCCTAGATCGATATCTACGTCTACAGTGTCCCCGTCGACTATTTTAATGACTGTCACGTCGTATTCATTTTGTTGCATTTTGCCCTCCAAAAAATTTATAGTGTTGCCCTCTAACACTACATTATTTATTTTATCTACTTACCCTGTCCTCGATATTTCTTAAATGATCTTTTTTTGCTCTTTGGCATACTAGACATCTTAACCATACTCATCTTGCCACTTGAGCTGGATTTTTTTCGAACTGGTTCATGAATATGAATGTTTACTGTTTTTGCCATAACACACCTCCCAATCTGTTATGTGTGTATTTATTAAAATAAAGTCACAAAAAAAGAGCCCATAGGGCTCTCTTTAAGCGGACGGCATAACGCCTGTCCCCGTGCCAGTGGCAACTATTAGAACTTAACTGTAACGCCTACAGTTGCATTTCTATCACTTGGATTTTTAAAGTCCACATCGCGATCTTCTACAACAGATAGTTTTACACTCAGTGCTTCTGTTACTGCATATGATGCACCAACTTCAACATATGAGCTGTCACGGTTAAAATCTACAATATCATTTGTTGTTGACTGCCAAGCATAACCAACTTCTGCATATGGTGTTACTTTACCAAATGCTTGTGATACACCAACATACGGAGATGCCGCTAGTGTTCGTGTATCGCTATTGTAGCTATCACCAAACGTAAATGTTGCATCTGCTCCTGCGTATACAGGACCAGCAACTTCTAATTCTTTACCTGCCTTAAGGGCATAGTTATCTACTGAACCGTCACGCTTCCATGTAAGACTTACATCAGCAGGACCTGCAGTTGTTTCAAATGCAAATTCTTGTGCTCCAGTTTCTGGTGCTTTAACAGAAATTGAATAGTTATCCGTAACAGCAGTCAATTTAATTGCTGTGTTATCATAGTCATCCGCTACTGCGGCTGTACTAAACATTGCTACCATAGCAATGGTCATTAGTGTGCTTCTCATTTAATATTTTTCCTTTAGATGTTATGCGCCTTATAGCTCTAAGACTGCATGTCTTAGGTAATAAGTGCAACAGATATATTTATTAATATTAAAAAATATAGAGGCTAAAAGTGATTTGTAATTTTTATGTTTGGCAATCACTACCTGGATAAACATATTCTTCGCCAGAAAAGATTTTCTTTATCCACTTTCCTTTTGAAATACACATATGTTTTACTAATCCGTTGGAACGAATGTATTGTCGTCCACCGTCGATCATTGCACCGTTTGCATATTTTCTATAATCATGATGGCTTTGACTATATTGATATTGCTCACCATCCCAAATCAATCCAAATTCAAATGTTTCTACAATATCAGCATTACAAATCATCATATGGTTTCTAATTCGATCATAATACAAACCAAAGTAGTGATTGCCAAACTCAGGATGAGGTGTTGCACGATAGTACACATCTACAGGAACATCGCTTGCTCGCAAGTCTGTGGTACAAACGTACTTTACGTCTACACCATCTTTCTCTGTATAGTGTGCTTCTACTTTTTCTGTGTCAAACAGCGGCTCGTGATTAATTTTCATTGTCTTTCCCATACGTTATCATAAGTATATCTAATGTTATCCACCAAATATAGTTCTTGCTATTGCAAGTGCTGTTGCTGTTGCAGGTATTACACTACCTAACATAACTGCTTTGTCGTTCCAATAAACACCTACTACAGTCCAAGCTGTTGCGCCTAGCAAGTAACAAACCTGTCCATACAGCGTAAAGCCTGCACTCTGCATAAAGATCCCGCCGACTGCAAATAGAACTCCGACCCACTTTAGATAACTATCAGGTCCACCAGTTGGAGTCGACGGAGCGACTGTTTCAAACTGATGTTGCATGTCTGCAAGTTCTTCTTGAAGCCGCTTCTTCTCCTTAGACAACTCCATGGCAAGCGTTGCCGCTTTGCTCATAGTGCGATGCTCTATGTATTCTTCTTTGGTTGGTTCTTCAGACATTATGTAACCTCTTGTAAAAAGTAAATATCAATAGCACCATAAATTAATGATCCTATAATCATAAGAAATACTACTAAAGCAAAAGTCATAGTTGTAGTGATTGTATAGCCTATAATTTTAAAAAATAAATCAATCATTAAACACTTTCTTGTGCAATCGCTAAAACGATACCGCTTAACCAAATAATAATCATTAGTTCAATCATAATTAATCCCACAAATTTTCGTAATACTTGCCAAACAGTCTGAATCCGTTCGAAATGCGATCTTGGTATGCTTTTCTGCCATCCCAGTCAGTTACCGCAGTGTGATTAGGACCCTTTACCATTTCACTGTTGCCATCTTCCAGTTTCTTCCACTGTAGATCATACTCACCTGTTTCAAACTGATCTTCCCAGCGTCCGTCATCTACTTTAGTTTCAAACGCAAAGATCATTTCGTCTAGAACCCAGTCCCAACGTTCAAAATATTTGTCGTCTACTTCGCCGTTGTTCTTTTGCTTCTTGGTAAGTTTCTTGCCGTGTAGTTCTTTAGGCACATCCTTTAGATCAACATAGGGAGCGCCGTGCTTTCTTTCTTTTAATTGCTTGAGCATAGGCAACACAATGTAAGCAAGAGTATGATCCATGCTCCAAGTATCCCAACGATCAATATGTATCTTTATCTTTTGCACTCTCCTGTCAAGGAATAGATTGATAGTGAAGTTATAAATTGATTGTATAATATCCTCTGCTTGTTCACGCCACGCTTCTGCAAAAGGTTGTGCTTTGACTCTTAAACCTTTTTGTTTGTATTCAGGCCAATCCACATATCCATACTTTTTATTCATATAGTTTGTATGTAAATTACAGATTGCTCTGTTTGGATACTTACCTATCTTGACTTTCATCTTTTTGTTTCCTATTGATAAAAACTTTTAGTGTTCTTTCATCATCTTGTAAACCGCACACAACTTCTTGATCATTGTCGAGATACTTGATGTATGCACGACCTGTCTCGTCTATTACTTCAACGCGAGTTACTTTATCAGTCTTCATAATAATCTACTACCATTACGTTTTCAGGTTTATCTGGAAGTTGGAATGTTTTTGCAAACTCCATTGCTTCTTGTGCATCTTCAAACAGTTCAGGTTGTAAGTCCCAACAGTGCTCTGTTTGTTTCGTAACATAAATCCAATCGTCCTTGCCGTCAAGACATACCATTACTGCATACATTAGTAATCTACCTCTTCAAAACTATCTGCAATATATGCCATATTATATTTGGAAGGATAGTGTTTCAACAGTCTGCCTGCTTCTTCTCTTACTGCTTGCGGCACCCGTGGATACTTCTTAGGATCTCGCAAGTCCATTAGGAATCGTTCTACATTTAGAACTGCATTTGTTCTTTCAATTGGTAATGTCATTATGCTAAGTCCGTTATAAGTTTATAGTTGTCCCACGCTTTCTGCTGTGCAGGATTCATTTCGTCCTGCGGTACTACACACTCGAGCCAGTAGTAAGCCATCCTCTGAGGATGAGCACCAAATCTACGAGGCTGGTGGATCTTGCCATTGTCATACAATGCAGTTACCAGCTTACGCATATCTTGTTCGCGGTCTTCTAGTCCTGCCCATTCTGGATAACTCATGCCACCGTAGAGGTAGCCTTCCCAAATACCACGCCAATGTGCCTCTACATGAGGATCAAAATCTGTACGGGCAATAATAACCAGCACATCATCTTGATCTACTTTCTTTTCAAAAATGTCCCTCACACAACGTGACAGGCTCAATCCGATTTTCATAATACTCCGGTTCCATATCTAATGATAAATGATAGTCAAACACTGACCATCCACGCAATGCATATAGTGTAACATCTTTTGGCGTACAGAGCAACAGTTTTTCTTCCATTTTCTTGCCTTGTTCCCATTTTTCTATGCTGTATAGTCTATGCTCAATCATCTTTCATAATCAACCATATTAGTAACACGCATATAATTAATCCCGATACAAATTCCATTACTTGATCCTTAGTTCTTCAATGTTGATTGGAGTATAATCAATGTGTTCGACACAAACACATCTATGATGTTCGGTTGGACTAGGATTCTGATGAATGTGTCCGTGTATGTTTAACAACATAGGAGCAGTTTCATCCGTAGGCGAACCTCTGCGTAATCCGCTTTCATGAATTGGAACGTGGGATAGAAGTAAACCAAATTCGGTAAACATTCTCCACATTACAACTTTAGTAACAAGTTCGTGTTTGACAAAGAACTTAGCATCATCGTGGTTACCTAGAATCAGTCTTTTACTACCGTTCAGTCCCTTCCACATCTTTAAGAAGTCTTCTCTAGGACCCATAAACACATCGCCTAAGTGATATACTATATCTCCTGGCTTGACTGTGTTGTTCCAGTTTTCGACCATTGTTTCGTTCATTTCTTCAACACTAGAAAACCTATTGCCTCTAACCAGTTCTCCTGTATTAGAGTCTGTAAACTTTAAAATGTTTTCGTGCTGAAAATGTGTATCGCTGATTAACCAAATATCTTTAGACACTACTTTGTCCTCGTAAGTAATGGCACTTCTGTTGCCAGGCAGTACCCGCCCCTACGTGCTTATTACTAAGCCGCTAGTGCCATTTCTGGCGATGTATTTGCGTTTGCATTTACAAAGTTTGTTCGCGGTACGGCGCTTACATCCCGGTAACTCCACGTTCTCTATTACGCCTGTCGATCCTGATCATCCCCATCATAAGCACTCTGTTTAGTTCTTTACGATCCGCCCTCGTCAGGTTGGGATAGAGTGCTTATGGTGGAGATGCCGGGAATCGCACCCGGGTCCAGTTCGTCGTTGATTAGCTTCAACGTTACAAGTATATTTATAACACCTTTATACGGTGATGTCAACCTTTATTGAGTCTTCTTCTTAATAAAAAGTTAACTTTATCTATGTGGTGTTGTCTAAGTAATTTCTTAATGCGCCAGTAAGTGAAATTATCCATAACACTCCTCCTAGTTAAAGGGTTAAAGTGCGTTCCTTCGCTTATGCTACTCCCGGGCGTGTTGCCTGAACGTATAGCTATTTATAAGAACATATCAAGTTCTTTTTCTGCTTTTGACTGTTCTTTTTCTTCTTCTGGACGAATTGGTTCTAACCAAGTATCAGCAATATATGCACGAGGACTAGGACCAAATCCACTAGACAGATCATCTGCTTCGATCCACCAATAATGATCGTGAACGGGTGCCTGGCAAGGCATTCCCCTAAACTCCCACTCTTCTTTTGCATTGTACTTGCCAATGTAATCAACTACTTTTACAATACGTCCAATATTTTCTGGACGCACTGAATAGATAATACGAGCAATGTCTCCCGGTTTACATTTCATTAGTGTCTACCTCTGGTACAGGAATAGCTTTTTGATTTTTCAATGCAAACAATGTAGATTGATGACCGTCGTTAACATCTACATAGATATCGCAACGACAATACATATCATCAGGTAATGATACACTGTTTGAATGAATGTATACTAAATTAAATCCTTCTTGATTGCACTGTTTAAAAAGCTCGTCACCAAGTTGTCTTTGCACCCAGATATGTTCTACCTTTGTACCAACATGTGTCCATTTAAACTCACATTGATCTAGGTAATATCTCATACAGAATCACTAATTAGTTGAATATTTGTTGCAACTTCTTTGCCGTTATGGTCAGCAATATCGTACGAAATTATCATACCTTCTACAACTTTTTTAATTCCGTTTTTACGGAACTCTGAAATGTGAACAAACAAATCAGCCTGATCATTATCTCTGCTGATAAATCCATATCCTTTAACATGATTATAAAAATTAACCTTACCCTGATTTGTCATAATTGTATCGCCCTGTTCAAAATAGTAAGGCGCATCTAGTGCGCCTTACTTAACTGCAATTATTTATTACAATGCGTTCTTTTTTTCTTGGATTTCAGCTCTGCGAGCTTTGGCCAATTTGCCCATCTCACCGAGAGCTTTTCTTGCTCTAGCGGCCGCGGCTTTTACTGATTTGTCTTCAAAAGACTCTGCTTCTTTTAAATAGTTTTCGTATTGTTCTACGATTTGCTCATGGATTGTTGACATATAATCTCCTTATATCTGTTTTATGCCGGTTGTTGATTCAATGTATTGTTTAGCCATCTCTGAGTCTGTCTTAGCAATAAAAACGATTGTTGCTAGATTAACTTCAAGTGGTGTTTCCGGGCTAACAGTAAATGTAAATGGTACCATTCCGATTCCATTTTGACTTGCTGTTAAAGCCATTGGCTTTTTAACTTTCATTGAATCTTTTTCTTTTTTCTCAAGGCGGGCAATAACTTCTTCGCCTGCCACTGTTTTAAAGGTGATAGTATCACCGTCTTTGTAAGGTATATCAATTAACATAGTTGTTCCTATAATGAATGTCCTGTTCCAGTATAACCTGTGCTTTCAATGTAATCAACCATTTGGTCAAATCCACCGACTTTATTCCCGCCAATAATAATTTGTGGAAATGTTCGAGCTCCTGGAAACGTTTCAAAAACTTGTTCTCTATCAAAATCTTTTCCCAGTTCTTTATAGGTATATGTATACTTACGGGTTTCACAAAGTTGCTTTGCACTCACACAACTTGGACATCCGGGTTTACCCCAAATCTCTATCATAAACTAAATCCTTTCAGAACGTCATCGTCAACGTCTTGTTTAATGCCACCAATGATATAGCTTTCAACTTCTGTCTCTTGCGGTGCAACTTGCAAGCCTGAGCTAGATAGCCAATGCTGTGTCCACGGTAGCGGGTTGTTATTTACTGGACGATCGTAAATGGTTTTGTATCCTAGTGCCTTCAAACGCTTATTGGCAATAAACTCTACATAGTGATGTAGAAGTTCCTCGTTTAGTCCAATAATAGCACCGTCCTTGAACAAATAGTTAGCCCAAGCCTTTTCTTCATTGACGCAGGTGCGCCACATTTCATAAATTTCATCTTCACATTCTTTAGCAATTGAAACCATTTCAGGATCATCGTTACCTTTAATCCAATGCTTTAAAACTTGCGTTGAAAGATTAAGATGAGTTGCTTCGTCTCTAGCAATAAGTGAAATAATCTTTGCGGATCCTTCCATTACTTTTGATTCAGCAAATGCAAACGTACAAGCAAAACTTACGTAAAAACGCAAGCCTTCAAGAATATTTACATTCATCATCGCTAAGAACATTTTCTTCTTAACATCTCGCAGACTACCTTCTCCTCTATGGAACCAAGCATCTGCCGCTTCTGTAAATGCATCATAGTTTTTAGTAACTGCTGTTGCACGTTTTAGAATTTCTTTATCGTCTAGGATAGTATCAAATACTTCACTTGGATCCGCATACACATTTTTCATAATGTGTGTATAAGAACGTGAGTGAATAGTTTCAAAGAAGTCCCAAGTAACAATACACCCTTCTAGTTCTGGTAGCGATACATATGGCAAGAATGCCAAACTTGGACCGCGGCCTTGGACACTGTCGAGTAGTGTTTGATATTTCAAATTACTTGTGAAAATATGCTTTTGTTCTGGTCGGAAGTTTTGATAGTCGGCACGATCCTTTTGCAAACTTACTTCTTCTGCACGCCAAAAATATCCAAGCATAGTTTGATTTAATTTATCAAACTCTGGAAACCTAAATGTATCATAACGTTGCGTATTTTGATCTGCTCCGAAAAACATATGCTGTTTTGTAAAATCAACCTTATCTTGGTTGAATACTGTCTTAGCCATTTCTTTTACTTCCTTATATAACTCTATATAATATTACTATACTATCTTTAATCTCATAAGTCAACCACTAAATTGCACATGCATCGCAGGCTTCTTCTTCGCCTGTTAATACTGTGCTGGAGGATAATTCTACCTGCGGTTTTTCTTCAAACTCTGTATCACCATCAGACTTATAATCATAAGTGTTTTGGTAATAACTAGTTTTCCATCCATACTTATATGTATTAAGCAAATCTTTAAGCATAATACTCATAGGCACTTCGTTATCTGGGTAGTGTGTTGGGTTATATGACCAGTTGCCACTAATAGCTTGATCAAAGAACTTTTGCATTACTGCGACAACGTTGATGTAACCTTCGTTGCTAGGCATGTCCCACAGCAAGGTGTAGTACTGCTTAAGACTTTGATATTGTGGAACAATCTGCTTAAGAGGCCCTTTTTTGCTTTTCTTAACGGACAAGTATCCTCTAGGTGGCTCGATACCGTTTGTTGCATTTGACACAACGCTTGAGCTCTCCGATGGCATCTGTGCGGACAATGTCGAGTGTCTAAGTCCGTACTCTTTGATGTCATCTCGTAAAGTATCCCAATCATAATGCAACCTTTCTCCATGAAGCTCGTCTACTTCCTTCTTGTATGTATCAATAGGAAGAATGCCGTCGCTGTATTTAGTACGGTCAAAGTACTCACATGCGCCACGCTCTTGAGCAATTTTATTGCTTGCTTTTAGCAAATAATATTGGAATGCTTCTGTTAATCTATGTACTAGGTTAACAGCTTCTTTGTCTCCATATTGTACTTGATTCTTTGCAAGATAATGTGCCAAGCCAATATAGCCGATACCTAAACTACGACGAGCCTTTGTACTAATCTCGGCCGCCTTAATTGGGTAACGTTGATAATCAATAATCTCTTCTAATGCTCTTACTGCTAGTTCGCATAGTTCTTCTAGATCATCTAAGTCTTTAATTACACCTACGTTAATAGCACTTAGGATACAAAGAGCAATCTCTCCGTCAGGATCATCAATATGCTGAAGTGGCTTAGTAGGTAACGTAATCTCTTGGCACAAGTTGCTCATATAAACTGTATCTTTGAAACTACTATGTGTATTTGCATGATCAACGTTCATGATGTAGATACGTCCGGTTTCAGCACGTTCTTTGATTAGTGCAGAGAACAAATCCATTGCTTTAATAGTTTTCTTTTTAATACTTGTAGCACGTTCGTATTTTTCGTATAGACGTTTAAACTCATCTTGATCAGCAAAGAATGCTTCATACAAGCCAGGCACATCATGTGGCGAGAAAAGAGTAATATGTCCTTGAGTCAATAACCTTTCGTACATCAATTTGTTTAATTGAATTGAATAGTCTAGCTTGCGTACACGATTGTCTTCTGTACCTTTGTTGTTCTTTAGCACAAGGATGTCTTCAATCTCTTGATGCCAGAACGGAAAGTGTGTAGTAGCTGATCCGCCACGTACACCATTTTGTGTACAACAACGAACAGTTGCTTCGAATTTCTTAAGGAACGGAATTACACCTGTGTGTGCTACTTCTCCTCCTCTAATCTTAGCATTTACTCCACGGATTCGTCCTGCGTTGATTCCGATACCCGCCCTTTGCGCTGTATAGCGTCCAACAGACATATCGCTGGCAAAGATGCTATCAAGAGTGTCGTCACTGTCAACAAGGACACAACTTGCAAACTGGCGCACAGGGGTTCTGACCCCTGCCATAACGGGCGTTGGGATATTGACTTTAAAAAGTGAGGTCGCATCGTAGTATCTCCTTACGTAATGCATTCTATCTTCTTTAGGATAGTTGGCAAATAGTGTTGCCGCAATTAACATATACATATGCTGAGGTGTTTCAAACAATTCTCCTGTTGATCTATCCTGAACAAGATATTTGTCAACTACTTGACGTAGTCCAGCATAGGTAAAGTTTTCATCGCGCTTATGTTTAATATAACTATCTAATGATTCAAATTCTTCTTCTGTATACTGCTCAAGGATTGCAGAGTCATAAACTTTTCTTTCAACATTTTTCTTGATCATTTCAAGTAACGTTGCTTTTTCAAATCCACCATACACTTCTTTGTATACTCCGTATAGCAACAAACGTGATGCGGCAAATTGGTAATTAGGTGATTCTAAACTAATAAGATCGTTAGCCGAACGTACTAGTAAGTCTTGGATTTGGGTTGTTGTCATATCGTCGGAAAACTGAATGCCTGCATTCATTTGTATCTGACTACTACTAACACCAGCTAAACCTTCACATGCAAAATTAACTACTTTATGGATTTTCTGGATATCTAGGCGTACCCTCTCGCCATTGCGTTTTACAATATTAAGATCTGCTTTCATTTTTACGTTTTCCTCTATGTTAAAAAATATTTAGTTTAATGGTGGCATCACATAAATCTTTTGTGACACGACTGTTTTTGGGAGTTGGTTTACGTCTACGACTTCGTTGTTGTATCCTAAGACAATACTCCCGTCCAAGTATACAAGGAACATACTTTCATTGTTTTTTATGTTCGTACTGATATGTATCTCTACTTTTGACTGGCTAAACCTGTCAGTTAACTGTAACGTATACGCACATAATTGTGCAATTTCATACTCAGTAAATGATGGTTTCTCTAACAAGTGCCAAGGTTGTATTTGTGACTTAGGATCAAAGGGAGAGGAACTTCGGCTGGAAACTGGAAGGGTGTTAATGAAACTCATTAACTTATGTAAAGGACGTGGATGGACTTCTAAAGTATTCCTTAGATCCCGCCAGACTTTTACTTTGTCTTCAAAATTTAATTCTAACATTAACCTCGAACTTTGATTTTGTAGTTAAATACACCTTGATCATTTACAGTTAAGTTTAACATAGAAACTACGATTGTGTCAACCCCTAAATTACCATCTGTGTTAAGTAATTGAGCAATGAACTTTACACTATCTTCATAGTTGCTATCACCTTGATAAGCAAACTCGTCGATAAAGTCTAATTGACCTGTTGTAGTATCTAAGATGAACTGCATTGTTCCGCTTCTAACTGCGTTTACTATATTACTTTTATAGGTGTATTCAACTTCATAAGTCCTAGTATAATCTCCTGGAAGTCTAAAGAAGTATGTGTAAGAACTTGATTCGTTAAGTTCTAATGTATGAAACCCGCCCAATGTTGCGTTAACACTACCTTTAATTTCAGATAGATATGGGTAAGTTGTGATGTATGTTTGATTATAACCTAGCTCCGAAGTGCGTTTGAAATAATCTTCTACACTCGAATTGCCTGGTGAGGTGAAGTCAATTACACTATATTGTGCATTACCTTCGTTGCCTCCTACATTGCCAATGCCTTCAAAATTGTTATGTGAACTTACATTGTTCGAACCGTTTCTTACGATAAAGGCTTCGGCATCAATGTTACTAAAGTCACATTGTGAAATTTTATTTTTACTTGGGCCAGTTGTTTGTCCTGGGCTACCTACAAGTGAGTTTTTGCCAAAGACAATTCCGTTACCTAAATTTTCAAAGTAACAACAATGCCAATGGTTATTGTAAATATCATCATCGCTTGAAATACCAACGCTTAATCCATTAAACATAATGTGATCAAACTTGTTCTTTTGTGACCCAACTACTTCACTTAGCGAACCTAACTTTATTCCTGCATTAGCATCAGTAATTGCAGTACCAGTTGTCCAATTACCTTTTAACTCTAGCTCTGCAAAATTGCTCATTTTACAACTCTGTAAAACTATAACAGGTTGTGTAGCTGACGTTGTTGTTATAGTCATTCCTGACATTGTAATATTTGTTGCTTGATTGTTTAATGTACTAGAACTATCATCTGCATAGTTTCCTGGAGTACTTGAACCGTTTACTGTTTGAAATGCTGGTCCATTACCCGTCATATTAAATATAGTCTTGCCTTTACCGGCACCAATTAATGTAGCATAACCTGGAACATAGATAGTGTTACTAAGTTTATATGTTCCTGCTGGAATTACTAACTGTACTCTACTCTGTGCAGTTCCTTTAGTTGACGGATTAATAAAAAGTTGATCAATTGCTCGTTGTATAATTACTGTTTGATCTGTATTGTCGCCTTCTGCACCAAACGAACGAATATTTACAGTTTCGTCAAGTTTTTGTTGTAGTGTTCTTCTGATAGGACTATTAGCACTAGCACCTGTTTGTACAGTGTTACCATTTAGATATGTATAAGTGTTTGCAAGTGTAAAAAGATCATCGTGTTCAGTAATAACTTTTGTATTGCCGACAGCAGGTGCACCTTCTGCAACACTACCGTTTCCAATATACAATTCTCTTGAATCTACAGCCCAGCCAAATTCGCCTCCAGCAAGTTGAGGAATACCAGAACCTTGATTCTTTTGTCCTCGTCTTATTTGAATTCTACTGATTTGTACTACGGCCATGCTGTAATCTCCTAAATTATTATTAGTATTTATGCTTCCTGTTCGTAATATTGATACACTCTGTTGTACCATTCAGTGCGCCATTCATCGTACTCGTGTGGCCAAAGATCAAACTGTTGATAAGTTTCGCCGCCAAGGATCATACCGTCATCGCCGCGACTGCACATGAACACATGTCCTTCTCGTATATTTGTACCGTAGATTTCATTGTGTGCTTCAGCATACGCAACCATTTGCAAGTAATAGTCAACTACCCACTCTTGCTTCTTAGGTCTGTTAGTTTGCTTAAAATCCATAATTGCAGGATTGCCTTTGTACTGTCCAACTAAGTCAGTAGTACCTGCATACATCTGTGGCATGTAAAGATTAATTTCACTTCCCCAAATCTCGTCCACATGAACCATTGCTTCATCACGAATAACCTCTGCCATCCTATGTGCTTTTTTAGCAAATGGGTTGCCACCAGGAGTAGGCCATTCGCCAAACTCGATGTAGTCTTCTAAATATTTGTGCATACGTGTACCTACACCTGCGGCTTCGGTAACAATCTCTTGTGCTTTTGCTTCACCAACACGTTTCTTCCATGCGATTAAATGACTCTTGTCTTTTGTTTTATCGAGAATAGTAGTAACACTTGCAACAGCATTTCCATCTGGGCAGGCATACAAACGCTTACCATTTACTTGCTGACGTTTGATTTCTTGATAGTCGTACTTCTCTATAATTAAACTCATTAATTCTCCGTTTTAATATTATTGGATGTCAAAGTCCCAGACTAGACATCTTCTATTTTCTTCAGTTGGATAGGCTCCGTGCCATACTCGATCATCCATTATTACTACGCGGCCTGGTTCCGGATGAAATTTATGTTCGTAGGTATACCCATTAGGACTTTGTAATATAGTATACATACAACCATTAAACATATTATGCTTAGTAGGTTTAATATGATCAAACAGCATTACACTTGATGCAAATCGTTTATTTGATTGCGACACTCTATCAGTTGAGTGAAAGTGTCCGGCTTGCCAGCCGCCGGGGAAATAATTTATTGTCCATGCTTTGTGTTTTTGATCAACTTCTCGTTCGTTAATTTCAGTTATAGGTAACTCAACAGTCTTAAAAATATCAAGTAACCATTCTTTGTAACGTTCTCGATGTTTTGTCCACTGGTTATATTCTAAAGGTTGTTGCATGCCATTTACTGTACACGAACCTTTCGATATATCAGCTGATGTAAAATTAAATAATTCTTCTAAGTCAGTGTAATCGGGATAGATTGCACTTACTACCCAATGTTGGTTAGGAACTACATATAAATCTATGCCATTAACTGTCTTCAGTAGGCTCATCTTTAACCTCTTGAATTGGTATAGTATTGGGATTGATGTCCCAATGCGCATAACCAAAGTCATCACTGTAGTATGGGTTTACATCACTGTATCCGTCTTGTGCTTCAACTGTAAGTACTTCAGTGACGTAATGTTTAATCATGTTTTCAACTCCCATCTTGAGAGTCATAGTACTGCCTGCACATCCTGAACAAGCACCTTGTAACTCTAACAATAAGTGTCCATTATTGTAAGACAAGAATTCAATGTTGCCTCCGTGAGAGGCAACAGATGGTTTTACGTTTTCTTCAATTAGCTCTTTGATCTGTTCGATGATTTCTTCATCAGTGCGTGTATTGCTCATGCAGTCTCCTATTCTTAATCAATAGTATATACTATTTAGAATAGAATGTCAAGTGTTTATTTGAGTGCGTTTTTGGTTGCTCTATCAGCCATTTGATCAACTTCAGGATCTTCTGGTTTGTCCGCTGGCATTTCACCGCCTGCTAACACAACACCTCGGTCATCAAACTTGTCAACTAAGTCTCTTATTCTTGTGTCTTTGTTGTATGCTGATACAAAAGATTTTTCATCAAACTGTTCTACACCAATATTACTCAACATAGTGTTTAATGCTGGCCAGTCAATTCTTGATGCGCCTTGTTGTAGTTGTAGAAGTAATACTTGAACTAAACTATCTAGATTCGGAGTGTCAGCTTCCGTTAGGCCTTTTTTTTTCCGCTTAAGATTTTACCTAATTTTCTTGAAAGTTCAATGCTTTCGCGCTTTTGCCTATCGGCTGGTTCGTCTCCGCCTACGGATGCATCTGCCGCCGCAAATTCATCGTCGCCTTCTTCGTCTGGGGCATCTGTTTCTGCATCCAGGTCATCGATCGGTTCCATATCCATGTCGCCGTCGTCATCAGCTGGTACTTCGTCGCCCATTGTTTGAGGTGCACCTTCGCCTGTCAAAATGGCTACGCCACTTGTTAGTGAATCACGTGTGCTTTCCAATGATGAAAATAGTGAATCAAGTGCCGGCTTAACCATTGCGATAAATTCTTCTGATCGCTCAACACCTAACTCATCTCTAATTTTGTCGCCTAATTCTAACATCGATTCTGTTTGCATTTCTGCTGTGTCTTCCATCCAACCTGTAACTCTGTCAACCATGTCTTTGGATGCCATAACTAGAGTTGCTTCTTCTTCAGCGCCTTCACGTACGATAGATTCTTTCTTTGCATCCTTGGCTGCATCACCAATTGGCTCATCTGTGTTTCCATCGCCATCTAAGTCTGGAGTGTCAGGACGTCTGCCGTGATCTTTTGGACCACCTTTTTTCTTGTCTTGTTTGCCTTTTTTCTTGTCTTGATATGCTTTAAGACCTGCTGGAATTTTACCTTCTTCAACTGTGCGTTCAGCAATAGCGGCATTGATAACATCGAGGAACATCTTTGTTTTTTGATAACTGTCGCTTTGTGTAACTGCTTCGTAGCTTTCATTTGTCTCAACTTGTGAAAGTTGAGTTCTTAATTTATTACGAGCATCTTCAAGTTGCTCTGTAGTAAACTTGGATACGTCGATCTTTGTTCCGAATCTTTTAGCAAGACTTTCATTAAGTGTTGCAGAGGTAATCGGTTTTGAAAATTCTTTAATAAGCATAGTTAATGTTCCTTTATCAATACTGTATTTATTTATCAAAGATAAACGTTTCTATACTAGATAAACTGGCCCATGCTTTGTCCATTGCTATATCAAATAGTATTTCTGCGTTTTCTTTTTTATTCCAATCAGTAGAAACTTCATAAGATCTTTTAGAAAACACTGCATCCATGTAGTATTTTGCTACTCTATCATCTAATCTTTTAATTTCTTGGACGGAATTTTGATTGTCTTCTACTATATTTTTAGCAATAGCTAAAGCGGCTGTTTTGCAAAATGTAGTTAGAATATGTGAATTAGTCTTAGTATTAAACAATCTATATCCGTTTTTATGCTTACGGATAGCAATATGTTTCAGTCGGATACTGTTTCCTTTTTGATAAGGGAGCGCAACAGCTTCTAATCCTGCTGATACTATTTGTTCTAATTCTTTTGCTAGTGTTGGGTTATCTGAGCTCATTTGACACGACCAGTACAGTTCCATTTTGTATTACTTTACTTACTAAAGACTTCCGGATCAATCCTTCAATAATGAATCGATCTCTTTCTGAATAACTGCTAATTGGTCGTATTGAACCCATCTTACATAACACTTGCTTTTCTTCATTTGTAGTGTGTATAGAAAAGTGTTGAATGAGTTCGTTTATTTTCATTTATGCTTGCCCTGTTAGTTGTGACACAACATTTTTAATTTCTTGACTTGCTTTGTTAAGAACTGTTTTAGGTCCTTTAGGATTTTTTGGATCAGCAACTGTAATTTCGTCACCTTGGACATTATCTACTTTTAACAGTTGACCTGCAATAGGAATTTGTGTTCCAATTTTTAATAGTTTATCAGCGGCGATATCACTTGCTTTATCCATTGCTTTTGCCGCCGCATCTTGTGCTACAGTTTTTGCCGCACCTACAGCTTTTTGGCCCATTTTTTGGCCAACTCTGCCTGCTGCCTGTCCTGCTTTTTGTGCTCCACCTCCAACGGCTCTGCCAGCACCTGCAACTCCTCTTGCTGCCATGCCGCCAACAGCTCTAGCGGCAATACCTACTGCTGGAAGTATTTCATCAAGTTGTTGCTCTGATAAATGAGGGTACATCTGTTTTAATTTTTGTTTTTCATCAATTTTAATTTCGTGTATTCTCATTTCATTCTCCGGGTTTTATTACGTTTAGTAGGCTTTAATCTAGATTTATTTAATTTTGCAACTCTCTTTGATGCCGCACTCGTTTTTCTTGTTATACCAGATCTAACTTTCATTAATGCACTTTTACGTGATTTAGCTTTTTTAGCTCCTACACTTTTTCCAACTTTAACGGCTGTATTACATGTTTGAGGCTTTGCAACAATACGACCTTTTTTCTGGCCACTGGTACAACGATACTTGCGAACCATCTTGTTCCCACGCTTACCAAATATTGCAACTGCTCCTTCAACTAATACATCTTGAATGTTCATCTACTTCTCTTATTTAATCTTTGTAATGCAATCGATGCTGGATTAATACGTTTAGTTCTGCGAGCTTTACGTGCCATTCTATTGCCTAATCTTGCTCTAGTACGTTTCATTTGCATCTTAGCTTTAACATTAGGAGATGCGAAACACTGAGCAGGAGAAGCAACAATTCTGCCCTTACGTTTGCCTAATGTGCAACGATACTTACGTACTAATTTTTTTCCTCTGCGACCCCAAATTTGTTTTTCTTCAAGGTCAGAAGTGATCTCTGTTATTTGCATAACAGTATTTAGTTAGGAATGTTATGAAAAGTTAATAAGAAGAACTACGATGGTGCTGAGCAAACCTGCTACAATAGTTCCTGTGGCTCCAATGACAACTTTAATTAAAGATTTGTTGCCGTTCTGGATATCCTGATGGATGTGGTCCATCTTAATTTCAACTTTTTCGAGTCTTGTTTCTAGGTTGATGTATCTCTGCTCGCACAGATCAACATGGGCTTCTAACGACTCTCGTTCTAATTTTGTGGCTCTTGCCATAATCTTTATATTCTCCGTACTGATTAATTTTAATATTGTACCTATGCTTTGATTATGTAATGTTTGCCTCTGTAGATGTATTAACTATTACTATGTTTTTAATTTTGCCTTGTGTTCTAAACACATTATTATTTATATCAATTGTCTCATTTAAACCAGAGATAACAGGCACTAAATTAAAATTTTCTAGTAATGCTTTAGGGTCTGGAAAGGTATGTGCTTCGTCAACTTGAAGATCTAAATACCAAACGTTATGCTTTCCTTTATACTCTGATCCAAAGCCAAGTTGTTTAAGTTGCGCTTCAGACATTATTTCTTGTTGAGGTGATTCAAAGTAAAAGTTTGTTCCTAGCATTAAAGTTTGCACGAACGTCATAAAGTTTGCTTGCTGATTAACAGACAGCTTATCGTTGCTGTTGTTTCTATGGCGCTTAGTTTCAGTTATGTCAATCAGTGTGTATACTCTCATGCATCTATTTATGGCCATAAAAAAAGGCCCACTTAAAAAGTGAGCCTTTAGTGTGACTATAACGTCACGTTCCTAAGGTAGTTAGGATTAGTCTGCGAATGTTGCAACAATAGCCATTGTTACACCTGTAACGCCGCGGTAGTCAGCACCAGCTGTTAATGCGCCTGTGCCTTGTACTGCAACGTGTGCAACGTCTGCTGATGTAAATGCAACACCTGAGATAGTTACTGCATCGTCAGTACCTGATACACCGCCTTGTGCTAGTGCTTCAATTGCTGAGTTTAGATCTGCAATCGCTGTAGTTGTGATTGCTGTTTTCGCTAATGAAATGATGCGAGTTTGTGGACCTAGTCCGTTTCCTGCTACGACGTTAATGCCGTTTACTTTAGTTGCTCCTGCCATTTTAATCTCCTTTGTTCTCTTAAATGACCATCTTCGTTACTCTACGAAGTTGTTATTATTATTTAGTCTCTAGAGGAAAAATAGCTTAATTACGGCCTTTTTTGGCTCGATTTTCTAGTTGACGCAACATTTGCACGTATCCTGGACCGCCTTTTATAATATTATCAAGCAATTCAATAGCAGGTAAGTATGCTTGTACCATACTAGAAGGTATACTTCTACCATCTTTAGCAAGCTCTAAAAACTTCTTAGTCATCATTAAATTTTTATTACCGACAACATAACGATAGTTAACAAGGTCAACGCCTGTGGTTGCTAAATCAGGTATACTTATAGTTGGTTCATTATCTTTTACACGATATACTTCTAAATCACGTTCAGCTGACAACTTTTCAAGATGTTCAATAATATCACTTGATCTTAGTTTAGCTCTTGCGGCAAGCAACAATCTAGTAACAGTGTCTTTCTTGCCTCCAGGAGATAATGTGTCAAAGCTAAAAATATTTCTTCTGCAATATTTGTAATCTTGATTTTTAATGTGCAGTGCTGACTCTATGTTGAGTACATCTGTTTGTGTTTGTCTGTTTGATACAGTACCGCTCGCTAGTGTACTAACGTAACGATTAAATGCCATTATCGGAAAATAAGTTGTAGCTCGCATTTTAGATGCGGCACCAGGATCTTTTAATTTGTTAAGTGCTTCTTCGTCACCAACAATAAAGTAAACAAAATTATAAAGATCTGTCCCACTCATTCTAAAATGTTTATAACTATCATGACTACTAGTTTTCTTAGCATAGCCATGTGCATAGCCTGTCATTGTTGGAAAGCGTCTTAGAACTTCAAGTATAAGGATCGTAAGATAAGCACGTTCACAACAATCAGTATAAGTGAGCGTCCTAAGCGAGCCGTTGGCTCGAGTCATTCTTGCTTCGTGGAGATCTTTAATAAAATCCATTATTTTCTAATTAATCCCAAAAGTTTCATTAATCCTTCTGAGCTTTGTAGTTTTGTTTGAATTGCATCATCTGCATCAGGATCTCTTGCCATATTATACTCAATACCAAAATAAGGTGCTAGTTTCTTTAGTTCTAAATTTCTAATAAACTTTGCTTCTTGCTGTGACACATGAATCTTTTCACCGTCGTCTGTTTCAATCTCGCCACCATCTGGATAATCTGATAGTTTGCCTGCTTGTACAGAAACTAAACTATCATTGTTATAACGCTTTTTGTTCGGATCAATGTCCTTGTCTAATCCTGAACCGTGTCCTTTAAGTCCGTAGGATCCGAAGTCATCGCTATCGAAGGCTTCATTTAGGTCTTTCATTTTCATTTGGTATCTCCTATTATCTTTCTATTGCTCTGTTTGCCGCTGTAAACTCTGATCTATTTACAAATTTAATAGATCCTTCAGGATGTGAAAGTACGTAACCTTCGCCTCCTGGCTTGCCAGCTGTGGTTGCTTTTACGTCACTTTCGGCATTATCCATTTGTCTAATTACATCGTCTTTGACTTTTTGGATGCCTGAAACAACTGACCATAAACTTACAAAGCCAGCTGAATGTTCTTTAATATGTTCAATAACTTTTTGTTTCATTTTCATGCTAATGTTTTTAGTATCTAGCCATTTAATAAAATCTTTACCAAGGTTATCTAATCCTGTATCTACTTTAGTGTTGATGTAATTGTACAACATATCACCAAAGCCTTTCATCTGCTTTTGTTCAAGTGTATTTGGATCTAGCAATTTATCTATCTCAGCACTTCTACTGTTAATTAAGGTGGCTAACTTTTTTACACCTGCGTTATCAATCTTTGGTGGTTGCTGTACAGTAACACTCGGGAATACTAATACATCACCACCTTGCAATT
>Ga0181598_1000059_pt1:80000-85476 | contig 85476 bp, 77 predicted proteins | sample 041ome_4_FD_153295 | JGI IMG/M metagenome (GOLD analysis project Ga0181598, IMG submission 153295) | Coastal salt marsh microbial communities from the Groves Creek Marsh, Skidaway Island, Georgia - 041404US metaG (spades assembly) | ecosystem: Environmental > Aquatic > Marine >... | reverse complement strand
CGTGTACTATTCATAATAGTAAACATAAAATTTAATAACAAGGAGACTTTTATGCCAGTTCCTAAAAAACGTCAATCTAAAACAAAAACAAATAAACGTAAAACTGTTTGGAAAAATGAAGCGAAACAAGAAGCAAGAAAAGCTATTTCGACTGCTAAATCAGTATTAAAGGACTTATTAGAATCAAAAAATTAGTATAGAAGAATCTTAAAATGACCCAAACTAAAACAAAATTTTCTCTTAATATTATCATTGGAAGTTATCTGTTTGTAATGTTTGGATTACCATTATTAGCCTTACTAACAAAAGCAAGCGAAGCATTACCACTTGAATTTTTTCTAAAAGCATTTCAACCAATAGCATTATCTGCATATTATGTGACCTTATCGACTGCATTAACTGCTGCATTAATCAACGGCTTTTTTGGTCTACTTGTGGCTTGGGTTTTAGTTCGATTTGATTTTCCTGGTAAAAAATTTATTGATTCTGCAATTGATTTACCCTTTGCACTGCCAACAGCTGTTGCTGGATTAACGATCACTACTGTTTACAGTGATCAAAATTGGTTGGGTTCTTTTTTAAGTTCGTGTGGTATTGAAGTTGTTTTTACACGTGTTGGAGTTGGGTTAGCGATGGTTTTTGTTTCTTTCCCATTTGTTGTACGAAGTGTACAACCAATTATTCAAGAATTACAAATTGATATTGAAGAAGCGTCGTGGTCATTAGGCGCTTCACCACTTGAGACTTTTACGAAAATAATTTTACCTGCGCTTCTACCTTCGTTACTAACGGGTATGACTCTTGCATTTTCACGAGCAATTGGTGAATATGGTTCTATCGTAATTGTTGCTTCTAATATACCTTTTCGAGATTTAGTTACTTCTGTTTTAATTTTTCAGTCATTAGAACAATACGATAAAACAGGAGCAACTATATATGGTACGGTAATTTTATTAATTTCATTAATTCTTTTATTAGCAATTAATACATTACAAAACGCAAAAAAAAATTAAATAATAGACTTATATAATTAATGACAATTAGTTCCGAAATTCAATATTTTTTAATTCAACTAAAGTCATTAGATGGTAGTAATATCATTTCTTACTTCGTTGACTTTATAAAATTGCTTTGTTTTTTAATAATTAAACCCACTACTTATTTATTTTCTTTTACATGGTTAAATGATCTTTTATATAGAATTAATACTCTCCCGGGTCAAGTTGGTGCGGTTAATTCACAATCATATATTGGAGTAGAGAATTTAAATTTTTTTCAAGAACATTTATTAAACCCTATTATTTTTAATCCGTTTATTAGCGGATGTTTTAATGGGTTTTTCCTATGTTTACCCTTAACCATTAGTCATTTATACAGCTTACGAGAAGTTGCTATTAGTAACAGCAAACTTGGTTTAATATCATTCTTTGGAACTGTATCAGGAATTTATAGCTATAACCTTTTATTAAATAGTGGAAATACATATTTCTTTCAACAATGGTTAAAGGCAGATAGTTTAATTTATATTATTTCCCTTACATTTATTTTATTATTAACATATAAATATAATGAAATACCAGCGACGGGTATTAATGTATCAGGAAGTATTTCTTTTAATATGACAGGTAATTGGAAACGACATTTAGCAATTCCATTTTTATTATCATGGATGGAACAAATAATTTGTTTTCCTTATCTAAATTCGATTTTAGATCCAATTAATAGCCTAACAACGTTTTCTAACCTAAGTTTAAATACAATAATTTATACGATTGGAATTATTTTAGGCGGAGGTTGTGGTATTGTTTTATTATCTTATGGTTTTAAACAAGTACTCCAATTTATTTGGAATAGACAACGTATTAACCCACGAATTTGGCGTGAAAATATAAATTCATTTTTTTCCATTATTATATTAACAATAACATTTACATCTATTCCTTACTATACATTAGATTATTTAACAACAAATTCAATTGGTTTACATTCCCAAGAAAAATTAGTTCAAAATAATATTCAACAGTATCGTACCATACTTAAAAAAAATCCAAGTCAATTTATTCAGCTTAATAGTATGGATTATCAATCGTTTGATACTCAACAAGGTGATATTGAATTACCAATTGAAGACTTAAACTATCGTGCTGAAAAAGATGTGGTAAACCGAACTCTTCGACAAAGCTCAATGGCTGATGAAAAAGCAAAAAATTTTATCCGAAATGTTTTCAAAAAATTAGGTATTCAAATTGGTACGAATAATGAAGCAGTAAAAGTTATTCCCGAAAATACTGCAGTGGATGATATCGTAAATCCCGGTATTATTAAAGTTACACCAAATTCCAGTATTGATAGACGATTTAAAAAATTTAATAAATTAGATTCACCAGGTTCCCCATTAAGTTCAATTGTAACGCAATATGCATTTGTAGATAATTCTATGGTATTGGCTGTAGAGGGATTAAGTGCAAAAATTAAGACTCGTTACTACGATAATCCAATCTATAAAACTTTATTAAAAGGTGATATTAATACATTTCTATTCAATCAACCGAAAGAACAATTTACGTCCAAAACGGATGATACAAATATTCTTAAAATCCAACGTGCACTAAAGAGTTATACAAATACTTTGCGAAAATATAAAAACTTACCTTATAAAGACGATTTTTATACTTTTTTTGATGGTTCCAAAAGTTTTTCCAATAAATTAATTAGTCATCAATCAAAAGGTAGTTTACGTATTGTTCGACGTTTATTCCGGGTTGATTTGACTAAATCCATAGATCAAGAAATTAATAAAATACTTCGTTACGATCAACCACTTTATACTAATAAATCCGTAAAAGAAGCAAATGATTTAATTACTCATGAAGAATTACGACTTTCGCACCCAAATTCTTTAGAGCTAGTAAAATGGCAACCAATTCCAATTTATACGGGCTGGGATGCTGATAGTCGACAATATGTGATTACAAACCGCTATACGCATTTTGTTGATCTTCCGAGCAAAACAACTAGTAATAAAACTTTTATTACAACATTCCCACTTCAAAGTAAATCAAATTTTTTAGTAACAAAAAATTTAAATAATATTTTGTCATTACCTAATAGTGATCCTCACTATAAGATACTCGAACAATCCATGCAAACTAATCTTGGATATCAAACAATTCCAACAAGTGCAAGTTTATTCCAAAAACAAGAAAAATTTTTACCTGTAGATCGAGGTATATTTTTTTGGAATAACTAATCTTCGTTTCTTGTATTAATTTAAATTAATACAAGAAATATTTAAATTTTTATAATATAAATTATATGGAACTTATACTTCAAAATATTTGTTTTTTCTCATTATTTAGTAATATGTTATTTTATTGGTTTGGCTCCAGTTTTAATTGGTTAAAAAACTTTTCTAAAATAGCAACAAAACTAAATTATTTTTCCTTTTGCCTCTTATCTATTTCTATTACTATTCGTTGGTATACTTCTGGTCATTTTCCATTAAGTAATTTATACGAATCTTTAGTTTTTTTATCTTGGACAGTTCAATTAGCAGTAATTCAATTACAAAATAAAACTAATAATTTAATTTTTGGCGTATTGTTAACGCCCATTATTTTGTTAATAAATTTATTTGCGAATTTTCTACTACCAGAAACTATGCAATCTCCAACTGCTTTAGTACCATCATTACAGTCAAATTGGTTAATTATGCATGTAACGATTATGATTTTAAGCTATGGTGCGTTATTAGTGGGTTGTATTTTGGGCCTTTGTTATTTGGTTTTGGATGTAATTTATGCCAAATCTACTACAATTGAAAACACAAAAAATTATTCAGAAATTCAAAATTTATTTGATGATTTAAGTTACCGAACATTAGGTGTAGGTTTTCCATTATTGACATTAGGTATATTCTCTGGAGCAATTTGGGCGAATGAAACATGGGGGTCTTATTGGAGTTGGGATCCAAAAGAAACCTGGGCATTAATTACGTGGTTTGTTTTTGCTATTTATTTACATACACGTTTAATTAAAGGCTGGAAAGGTAGAAAAAGTGCAATTATATCATCTGTAGGATTTGTAATAATTTGGGTATGTTATCTTGGGGTAAATTTAATTGGTAAAGGTTTACATAGTTATGGGTGGTGGTCATAATTTTTGAACTTGCAATTTAATTTTTTTTGTGTACAATATACTAAGATAAGATCGGGAAAAGGGCGTGTAGCTCAGTGGACTAGAGCACGTGGCTACGAACCACGGTGTCGGGGGTTCGAATCCCTCCTCGCCCATCCCTAAATAGTTTTAGTAAAATATCCTATATAAACTAAATATAATGCACTATGGAAATTTCACCAAGAGTAATAGTAGTCACTTCAGGGAAAGGAGGAGTGGGTAAAACTACTACCGTAGCAAATCTCGGAATGTCAATTGCACGGTTAGGGTACCGAATTGCGTTGCTTGATGCTGATATTGGTCTACGTAATTTAGATTTATTATTAGGTCTAGAAAATAGAGTTTTATATACTGGGGTTGAAGTTATTGAAGGCCAATGCCGTTTAGATCAAGCATTAATTCGTGATAAACGTTGGAAAAATTTATCATTATTAGCAATTTCTAAAAACCGTCAACGTTATAATGTTACCCGAAATGATATGGATAATTTGATTCAATCATTAAAGGAACTGGGATTTCAATTCATTTTAATTGATTGCCCTGCTGGTATTGATATTGGTTTTGTAAATGCAATTAATTCAGCTACTGAAGCTATTGTTGTAACAACTCCCGAAATTACTTCAATTAGAGATGCAGATCGTGTTGCTGGATTATTAGAAGCCAATGGTATTTATAATACTCAATTACTTGTAAATCGTGTTCGTCCAGAAATGGTACAAAAAAATGATATGATGTCGGTTAAAGATGTTCAAGAAATGCTTGGAATTCCCTTATTAGGAGCTATTCCTGAAGATACAGAAATTATTATTGCAACGAACCGCGGTGAGCCTTTAATTTTACGTAAAAAACTAACATTATCAGGAATTGCTCTTGAAAATACTTCCCGCCGATTAGTTGGTAAAGAAGAATTTTTAATTGATTTAGAATCTCCATACAAAGGACTTTGGAAAAGATTCCAAGATTTTATTATGGGAACGTAATATTTTAGATCTCCCCAGATAGGATTTGAACCTATGACCAATCGATTAACAGTCGATTGCTCTACCACTGAGCTACTGAGGATTTTATAATTATCTATAGTTAAAGTATAATCCTTTTTTTATTCTTGTCAATTTTAGCTGCCAACTTTAAATGCATCAAGATAGATTCCTAAAAAAAAACCTATTTTTAACCAATTAATAAATTGAATTAGAAGTAAATTTTTGCGAACTTCATTCACATAAGTTACTGAGCTTATCGCTTCATTAAAAAGTAATAATAATAAAATAATAAAGCCATCCCATTTTAAATAATTACGAAT